>Ga0097691_1000050_pt1 | contig 104649 bp, 91 predicted proteins | sample NGESurdeep072012_8_FD_72858 | JGI IMG/M metagenome (GOLD analysis project Ga0097691, IMG submission 72858) | Arctic peat soil microbial communities from Barrow, Alaska - NGEE Surface sample 210-1 deep-072012 | ecosystem: Environmental > Terrestrial > Soil > Wetlands > Peat ... | reverse complement strand
CGGATGCCTCGGTAAAAGGATCAACACTGATGCCGTTATGGCGCAGCTTCGCGGCCGGCAGTGATCACCGCCGTTGATACAAACGTCCTGCTGGACGTGTTCGGTGCGGACCCAAAGTTTTCCTCGGCCTCTGCCGAGGCATTGCGGCGCTGCCTGAGGGAAGGGGCGTTGGTCGCCTCAGAGGTGGTATGGGCAGAAACTGCAACGGTGTTTGGCGATGTGAGAAGCTTTCGGGATGCCATGCACAAGCTGCCAGCCTCTTTTTTGCCGATGACTGAAGAGGCGGCGCTCAAGGCAGCGCAGGCCTGGCGGCACTACCGAGCAGGTGGGGGCCCGCGCAACCGGATCGCGGCCGATTTTCTGATCGGCGCTCACGCCCTGGTCGCCGCCGATCAGCTCCTGACCCGCGATAGAGGGTTTTACCGTCGATATTTTGCCGGCCTGCGGGTAATCGATCCTACCGCTGCGCCGTAAACGGTCGCAGTAGGATGTGACTCACGAAGCTACACGCCATGCGAGAAACGCAAGCATCTGCGCCGCACTCAGTAATCGTTCACGACCTATTATAAAAGGGTGAGAATTGGGCAGGCACTCCTGTCGAGTGCCCCCGAACCAAGCTTGCTACTTTTCTGGAAGCCTGCAATCATCTTACCGGCAATCTTACCATGAATCAGACGACGAAATTGTCGACAAAGGGTCAGATCGTTCTTCCGAAGTCGCTCAGGGCGTCCCATCGATGGAAGCCCGGCACTGAGTTCATCATCCAGGACCGGGACGAGGGCATTTTGCTCAAGCCGAAAACCGGCGGCGCATCGCGGACCTGGGAGTCGATCATCGGCTGCCTCCCTTATGCTGGTTCGCGCAAGAGCGTAAGGGAAATGGATGAGGCGGTTGCGGCCGTGGCACGGTCGCGCAAATGACAGCGCTCGATACGAATGTCCTTGTTCGCCATTGCTACGTCGATACCCGCGACTGCGCTCGCTTTCGGCCGTTCTCCGGTCAAAATCCCGAAGCTCATCAATTCGCTTGTTGAGGGAGCTTTCCCTCAGAATGGCAGCCTTAGCGATGGCGAGCGCAGAAATCAACATCTTGATTCGACGCGCAGTGTCCTATGTACCGGGACATCGATCAACTCGAGCGTCTGCAGCGCCGGCGCAGGGGCGAGCCGCCTCCGCCGACCGTGAACGTGAAAGTCTCGAACGACGATTGAGCTTGGTGGACGAGCAATGAAATGGCCCGCGAAGAATCGCTTTTCTGTTTTTGCCGAACGAACCCATTTCTAATGTAAATTAACTTGTCAGATAGCCGCCTTTGCCCGAAACCGGGTGAGAGCGGCAACGGCCCAACGGTCCACCTTGACTGGGTCAAGATGCCGCGCCCGCGGCCGTTCGCGCCGGGAGGCCGGTCTCGGCGATCGTTGGGCCCAGCCCCGCTATCAACTCGAATCGCGGACTGGTCGCGATAGCCGGGCGGGGGCGTTGTGCTGAAGTTGCACGCGCGGGGTGCAATAATCTCCGATGATCCGGAGCGAGCGCGCGAGGAGGAACGTATTGCATGAATCGAGCACGAAAACCGGTTCTGATTGTGCCCAAGGGATGGGGCCGCGAGATATGGATCGCAAACGGCGATCTCTACTGCGGGAAAATTCTCGAAATTCGCAAGGGCAAGAAGTGCTCGCTGCATTACCACAAGCTCAAGACCGAATCGTTCTACCTGCGCAGCGGCAGGTTGATCGTGCGAATCAAGGAGTCGCCGGAAAGCGCCACGATCGAGGAGTTCGAATTGAGCGCGGGCGAATGCATGGACGTGCCGATCGGATTGGTTCATCAGATGGAAGCGATCGAGGATGCCGAGCTGCTTGAATTTTCCACCCAGCACTTTGACAGCGATTCGCATCGGCTGGTGCGCGGCGACTGAATCCGGGAGCGGCGCAAATCGATCGAAGTGCCTGCTCAGGCGCGGCGAAATACGCCGCGCCTTTTTTGTTTCCGGCAACAGGTTGGGTTTTGCGCTGTGGCGGAAGTGGTATATTGTTGGGCGCCGCGCGACGCGGTGTCCAGATGGCAAAAGTAGCATTGATTACCGGCGTGACCGGACAGGATGGTTCCTACCTCGCCGAGTTTCTTCTTAAAAAGGGCTGCGAAGTGCATGGGATGGTGCGGCGCACTTCGAGTTTCGCCACGGGACGAATCGATCATCTGCGCAAGGGCTTCGGACCCAATTCCGAAGGTTTGCAACTGCACTACGGCGATCTCGGCGACGGCACCGGGCTCAGGCGAATCATCGAGCAGGTGCGTCCCGACGAGGTTTACAATCTCGCTGCGCAATCGCACGTGCGCATCTCATTCGATCAACCCGAATACACGGCCGATGTCGTAGGCTTGGGGGCGTTGCGGCTGCTCGAGGCGCTGCGCGATCACAACAAGCGCCGCGGGCGGGCGGCGAGGCTGTACCAGGCGGGCTCGTCGGAGATGTTCGGCAAGGTGGCCGAGACTCCGCAGCGCGAGACCACGCCGTTTCATCCGCGCAGTCCCTACGCGTGCGCCAAGCTGTATGCGCACTGGCAGACGATTAATTATCGCGAAGCGTACGGGCTGTTCGCGTGCAACGGAATCCTTTTCAACCACGAGTCACCGAGGCGCGGCGAAAATTTCGTCACGCGCAAGATCACGCGCAGCGCGACGCGAATCAAACTGGACCTCCAGGAGAAGCTCGCACTCGGAAACCTGGACGCGCGCCGCGACTGGGGATTCGCCGGCGACTACGTCGAGGCGATGTGGCTGATGCTGCAGCAGGAGCAGCCCGACGACTACGTAATCGCCACCGGCGAGACGCACTCGGTGCAGGAGTTTCTCGAAGTCGTGTTCGATCGCCTAAAGTTGAAATGGCAGGATCACGTCGAGATCGATCAGCGATTCTTCCGTCCCGCGGAAGTCGATTCGCTGATCGGTGACGCCTCGAAGGCGAAGCGCCAACTCGGTTGGGAGCCCAAAGTGAAGTTCGAAAAGCTCGCCGAATTGATGGTCGAAGCGGATCTTGAACTTGCCGAGCGCGAACTGCGCAGCAAGGCGCACTAGCAAATCCTGTTACGCAAAGTAACTTGTAGCTTGATCTGGGCATCCAAGCCAACCAGGAGAGAGCGAAGGTACAATCATGGATTTCGGACTCAGCGAAGAACAACAGCAGCTCAAGGAAAGCGCGCGCGCGTTTCTCAGCGGCGAATGCGCCGGCGCGTTCGTGCGCAAAATAATGGCCACCGATGACGGCTATCCGCGCGAACTCTACACCGAGATTGCGAAGCTTGGATGGAGCGGGCTCGTCGTTCCCGAGAAATTCGGCGGCGCGGGACTCGGGATGCTCGAGATGGCGATGATTCTCGAAGAGGGCGGCTACGCTGCGATGCCGGGGCCGTTCCTGTTCTCGTCAGTGCTTGCGGCCAGCGCGCTCAAACTCGGCGGCTCCGAACAGCTCAATTCGAAATGGCTCACCGCGCTCGCCGAGGGCAGGGCGATCGGCACTGTCGCGGTCGTCGAGAGCGCCGGCAGCATCGATCCGGTTGACATCGCGGCAGTCGCGACGAAAGACGGCGCAGGATGGCGTCTCAACGGGACCAAGATGTTCGTGCCGTATGCCAACGTCGCCGATTTCATCGTCGTCGCCGCCAAAGATAATGCTGGTGAAATTCTTCTGTTCGTCGTCGATACAAAATCGCCGGGCGTGACGATTCGTTTGCTCAAGAATCTCGATCTGACGCGCCGCGTCTCGAGCGTCGAGCTCAAGGGCACTCCCGCCGAGCGGCTTGGCGGCGGAACGGATCTTTTCGCGAAATTAATCGACGTCGCCGCTATCGCCATCGCTGCCGACTCGCTCGGCGGTACTGAACGCGCACTCGAGATGGCCGTGGAATACTCAAAAGTCCGCGAGCAGTTCGGCAAACCGATCGGATCGTTCCAGGCGCTCAAGCACGCAGCCGCCGAAATCGTTGCCGACCTCGAGCCCGCGCGCGCGATGCTCTGGTATGCCGCCTACGCTCAGGACACCGGCGCGGCAGACGCATCGCGCACGGCTGCGATGGCGAAGGCGCGCCTGTGCGATATCTACAGCCGCGGCACCGACCGCGCCGTTCTGATGCACGGCGGAATCGGTTTCACCTGGGAGCACGATATGCATCTGTGGTTCAAGCGCGCGCGCTTCAACGAGTCGTGCTTCGGCTCGCCCGCGTACCATCGCGAGCGCGTCGCCATTCTCGGCGCGTATTAAGGTGGCCGGGCACTGAAATTCGCTGTCTTCTACCTGATTGGCGGCACATGATGCGGCGCTGCTGACGACATCTTCACTGCTTCACTGTTTCACTGCGCGCAAGATGTCGGTCTTGGTTACGATTCCATTGAGAGCGCCGGCGCCGTCCGTCACCAGCAGCATCTGCGCGCCGCGCTCGCGCACCAGCAGCCGCAACGCCTCGCTCAAGTCGCAGTCGTCCATCACGCGAATCGCGCCGCGGTCGGCGAATTCGCCGACGGTGATTTTCTCCCATTCCTCGGGCGCGACCCGGCTGAGATCGGATACGGAAATCGTCCCCACGACCTGGTCGCCTTCGTACACCGGGAAGAACGTGTGCCGATGACGGGCCGCGACGCTCGCGACGAATTCGCGAATCGTTGACCCGGCTTGCACGGAAATGACGCGATGCTGCATCACGTCCCGCACCGCCATCCCGGATAGCTCCGCGAGTTTGGCGGTCTCGTGAAGATGCTGATCGCCGGAAACCGACGCCTCGCCCGAGATTGCATAGGCGACCGCGGCGCCGATGAGGCTCGGGATGATGTAGGAATGGCCGCCGGTGGTTTCCGCGACGAAGACCACCGCGGTGAGCGGAGCCTTGTATCCGGCCGCGATGAACGCCGCCATCCCGACCGCGGCATAGAGATCGTGCGTCGGCGAGTGAACGACCGATTGCGCGTAGGCGTTGCCGATCGCTCCGCCGACCAGCAACAGCGGCACGAACATCGCGCTGACGCCGCCCGAGCCGAGCGAGGAAATCGTCGCGAGCAGCTTTAACGCGGCGAATGCCAGCAGCACTTCGGTCGGGATCGGATGCCTGAGTACGTAGCGGACGGCCTCGTAGTTGGGGCCGATCGGAATGAGGGGCCCGTTGTAAATCGTCACGAACGCGAGGCCGCACAGCGCGGTGCCGAGTCCGCCGATCGTGAGCTTGAGCGTATGCGGTATCCTGCTGGTGATGAAAAACACGCGCACGCGGCGAAACGTGATGTCGAAGACGATTGCGATGAGCCCGATTCCAGCGCCGAGCAAAGCCGACCAGGCGACGTCGATTGCCCGGAAGCTGGTGCTGCCCGCGAAACCGAACAACGGTGCGGCGCCGACGATCGACACCAGCGTTGCGTAAGCGGCGACCGACGCGATCAGCGACGGCAGCAGCGCTTCGTGCGCGAGGTCGTCCTTGTACGGCATCTCGAGCGCGAACACGATGCCGGTAAGGGGAGCGCGGAAGACCGCAGACATGCCCGCCGCTGCGCCGCTGATCAACATGATGCGGCGGTCGCGCGTTTCCAGACCGAAACGGCGCAGCTTGGTCCATAGCCACGATCCAATCGCGCCGCCGCTGTAAATGCTTGGTCCTTCGAGCGCCGCGCTGCCGCCCGAGCCGACGGTGGTCACCGCGGCGAGCAGCTTCCACCAGAACGGATGCATGTCGATGTCGCCCTGATGCTCGTGGTAGGAGCGAACGATCTCCTCGGTCGAGTGTTCGTCGGGGCCGGGCGTTCGAAACTGCATTATCAGCCCCGTCACGAAGAAACCGACACCGAGTCCGACCACGATTGCCCAATGATGGGCAAGGTAGTAGGGAAGCAGCGCCGCCCAGATGACGGCGAGAATGAGCACGGCGATTCCGGTGACTATGAGGCCGGTCAAGATACCGATGATAGGCGCGATGAGAAGCCATTTCTGGATGTCGCGCGAGTAGGTTGCCGTCAGGTCTTCATTGACCAGAGCGGTGTACTTTCGCAATAGGGGATGCTTGAAGAAACTCGAATCCAGAAAGTTCGCCAAGATTCCCAATGCTGCGATCCTTTCTCTACCTGGAATCGGCTCGGCGAGTCACTTTGCAATGTCAATGATTAGCGCCATGTGTCGTATGGGCACAGTCACATTGACGAGTGTAGCAGGATTGCCACGAACAATCGCTTGCGGGAGGTTGACGCATCGAAGATTCGGCAGCGGTATGCAGGATGGAAGTGATGTTCAACGTCAAAATGGCGGATTTGCGGGTCATCGAGGGTTTCAACTGGCTCCGCAGCATCATACGTCGATTAGGCACGTCGTTCCTCGTCATGTCGCGACTCGAATATAACGCTGAGGGAAATGGCACGGCAATTGGATGATTAGTTGACAAGAAGTATCAGCCGGCTTCGTCCAGGCGACTTTAGTTGACATGCTTTGAAAACCGGCTGTCGCGGATTCGTCAGGTGATGGGGGATTATGAGCGACCAAGACAAGGAAAAAGAACAAGACAAAGAACCGAGTCTGTTGAATTCCGGGGTCAGGATTTTCCTCGTCGAAGACAATCCGGACCACGTTTTCATCGCGCTCACTGTAGTAAGGCAGGTGCTAGGCGACGATATCGAATTGGTGCATGCGTCGAATGCCGACGAGGCATTGCTCATGATCGCGCAGTTCACCGAGCACGATCGGCCGGATTTGTTTTTGGTGGATTTGCGTTTGCCTGACAACGGCGGCTTCTCCGTGTTGCAGGCGACGCGGGCGAACGAGGCGCTGACGGCGGTGCCGATGTTCATTATCACGAGCTCGCTCTACGACCGTGATATTGCGGAGAGCTACCAACTCGGGGCGTCTGCCGTCCTGTGCAAGCCGCTGTCGCGCGCCAAGCTGCGCGACGAACTGGTGCGCGTGGGCGCACTGCCGCTATCGCAGCGGCGGACCGATCCGGCATATCGCCACTAGTCAAGCTTGATCGCATTCGCACACGGGCTGTGAGTCGCGCAACTCACGGCCCGTTCGATTTTGCAGGCTTGACGCTCGCGCCGGCAAATAGGATTCTCGCTGACGGTCTGCCCGGCAGCAGACGGGACTTGCATAGCAGCGAAAATCATCGCACAGGAGTTGCAGTGAAACCCTACACATTTGAGCATAGCGACGCGCTGATGGAGCGCGCCAAAAGAGTTATTCCCGGCGGCATCTACGGCCATCAGACGCCGCTGCTGCTTACCAGGGGCGCCTACCCGTCATTTTTCGCGCGCGGGGAGGGTTCTCACGTTTGGGACATCGATGGCAATGAGTACATCGACTACGAGTGCTCATACGGCCCAATCGTGCTCGGCCATCGGCATCCCAAAGTCGAGGAAGCCGCGCGCCGGCAGATGGAACTCGGCAACTGCTTCAACGCGCCGGGGCCGGTGTGGGTCGATCTCGCGGAGCATCTTGTCTCGATCACGCCGTTCGCCGACTGGACGGTGTTCGCGAAAAACGGTTCCGACGTATGCACCTGGGCGACCGAAGTAGCGCGTCAAGCGACGGGGCGGGCGAAGATCGCAATGTGCTCCGGCGCATATCACGGCACCGATGCATGGTGTACGCCCCTTCCCGGCGGAGTGACGCCGGAAGACCGCGCGAACATGGTTTATTTTCGATTCAACGATCTCGAGAGCCTCCGCCACGCGGTCGAGGAAAACCGCGGCAAGATCGCGGGCGTAATTCTGTCGCCGTTCAAGCACGACGCCGGCCACGATTCGGAGTTGCCGGTCGAAGGATTTCTGTCCGGCGTGCGGAAAATATGCGACGACAACGGCATGGTCTTCATCCTGGACGACGTTCGCGCCGGCTTCCGCCTGCACATGGGCGGCTCAGGCGAGTTGTTTGGAGTGCGTCCCGACCTCACGACTTACTGCAAGGCGATCGCCAACGGCTATCCGCTTGCCGCATGCCTTGGGCGCGACAGCCTGAAACAGGCAGCGCAGGAAGTGTTCTTTACGGGATCGTACTTCACCAGCGCCGTGCCGATGGCGGCGAGCCTGGCGAATCTCAAGGAGCTGCAGGCGGGTGGCGGAATCGAGCGGATGCGCACGATCGGCGAGAAGCTGCGCACCGGTCTGCTCGCGCAGGCGCGCAGCGCCGGGTTCGAGGTGACGTACTCCGGACCGCCGGCGATGCCGTACATGACGTTCAACGCCGACGCGGGTCATCATGATCGCGCCAAGGTTTTCTGTGGCGCATGCTCGCGCAGCGGAGTGTACTTCGCGCCGCGTCACAACTGGTTTATCTCGGCCGCGCATACCGAGCGCGACATCGAGCAGACATTGAACGTCACCGAGCAAGCGTTCGGGGCCGTGCGCAAGCAATTCGGCGCATAGTCCGTCGCGGAAGCATCGGTTACTACTAAATACGCTCCAGAACTATGACCGGTATTTGACGGGTGGTGTTCTTCTGGTAGCCGACAAAGGCGGGCATCGCTTTGGCCTGGGCGTTGAACAGGCGGTCGCGCTCGGCGCCAGTGGTGATGACAGCCTTGGCCTGGAATTTTTCCTTGCCGAGCTCAATCGTCGGGGTCGGGTGAGCCTTGAGGTTGTGGTACCAGGAGGGATGCGTCGGCGCTCCGGCCTTCGACGCGATTATGACGATTCGATCGCCGTCCCTGGTGTACACCAGCGGAGTGGTCGTGGGACGGCCGCTCTTCGCGCCGGTCGTGGTCAGCAGAAGCAGGGGAGCGCCCACGAACGGGCCGCTGAGGACCTTGCCGCCGTTGGCGCGAAACTCCTCGATCAGTTTATCGTTGAATTCGCGCAGCGCTTTATCGTTGGATTCCGGCATAGGCATGTTCTCCCTTTTCAGGAAAGTTGTGTCTGATCGTAAACCCGATCTGGCAGCTTATTCCTGATTTAAATCTCGGGCCATTTGTTGTTCCATGGGCGCGCTTGTTCGTAGGCGTAAGACGCTTGCAGGACGAGGTCTTCGCGGTAACGCTCCGCGACGATTTGCAATCCGCATGGCAGGCCAGAGTCGGTGAGTCCCGCGCGCACCGACGCACCGGGATGGCCGCTCAAGTTGAACGGATAGGTGAACACGACGGCGCCGAGCGCGTCCTTCAGCGGCTGGCCGTTGATCTCGGTGGGCATCGGACCCTTGGCGGGAAAGGCCTCGGTCGGAAGCACGGGACACAGCAGGAGGTCGAAGCGCTCGAACACGCGCTGGCACCAATCGTTGAACTCGCGGCGGCGCCGATACGCGGCGCCGTAATGCTTCCACGTGACGCGAGTCGCGCCTTCGGTGCCGGTGGCGAACGCGCGGCCGAAATTCTCGCGATCCTTGTCGAGCCATTCATGCAGCATCGCGTAGCCCTGCGTCGCGCCGACTTGCATCCAGACGCGGCCGGTGTCGGGGACGGGGTCATCGATGGTCGTCAGGTCGTGGCCGAGGTCCTTGAACACGGCGGCAGCTTTTTCGATTTCGCGCATCACGTCGCGCTGCACGAGCTGGCCGAAGTCAGGGTGAAATGCGATGCGAAGTTTTTTGGGCAAGCGCTCGAGGATCGCATTGTAGGAAATTCCCGGATGCGGGATGGAGTCGGGATCGGCGGGGTGATAGCCGACGACCGCGTCCATGAAGATCGCGGCGTCGCGAACGGTGCGCGTGATCGCTCCATGCACGGAGGTGTCGTTCCATTGTTGCATCCCGAGCGTCGGGCCGTGCGGAATCCTGCCCAATGACGGCTTCAGACCGTAGCATCCAGTGTAACAGGCCGGGATTCGCACCGAGCCTCCGCCGTCCGAGCCGGTCGCCAGCGGCACGACGCCGCCCGCGATTGCAGCCGAGCTGCCGCCCGACGAACCGCCGGGCGTGCGCTCAAGATTCCATGGATTGCGGGTGACGCCGAACAGCAGGTTCTTGGTGAAAGCGGTGTAGCCGAACTCGGGCGCGTTGGTTTTTCCAATAACGATGGCCCCCGCAGCCTTCAGCCGCGCGACCTGGATAGAATCCTTGTTCGGCATGTTGTCCTTGAACGGTTTCGAACCGTAGGTGGTCCGCAGACCGGCGGCGTCCTCGAGGTCTTTGACGCCGAGCGGCAACCCCGCCAGCGTGCCGACTTCCTCGTGTCGTTGCCGCGCGATCTTCTCGTCCAGCGCGCGCGCCTCGGCCATTGCGGCGTCGGCCCGCAGCGCGCAAAACGCATTGAGCTTCGGGTTGGTCTGTTCGATCCTCCTAACGGTCAGCTCCATCAATTCGCTGGGCTTGATTTCGCGCTTGCGAATCATCGCGGCGAGTTCGTGCGCTGGCTTCCAATACAGTTCGATCATGGCGGATACCTCCGAGGACGCTTCCTGCGGCGAAACTTACTACGACGAGGCTGGAGTTTCAAAACGAAACCGAATGAAGGCGGTCGGCAGGGGGGCGGTTTGACAGCCTAACGGACGTTAGATAGGGTTTTTGGCGAGTCAGTGCGAGGCGTTTCGAAAAATTCAGCCGCGCGCGCCAGCGCCAGGGTGGTTGACCTGCGACGGCCCATCGACACGCGCGAGCGCGTGCTGCAGGCGGCGCAGGCGCTGTTCGCCGAGCGCGGCTATCGCGGCACCAGCCTGCGAGACATCGCCAAGCGAATCGGGGTCAAGGCGCCGTCGCTGTTGCATCATTTTCCGTCCAAGCAGCAGCTCTACCTCGCGGTGCTGGACAAGATGTTCGAGAGCCTCGAGGATGCGGCCAACGCGATCGTCTGGAGGCACGAAAGCCGGCAGGAGCGGATGCGCCAGGCGATTGCGGACATTGTCGATTTTATCGCCAGCCACCCCGATTTCGTGCGAATCATGTGGAAAGAGATGGCCGACGAAAGCGGAACCGGGCGGCAAGTGCTCAAACGGCGCCTGCCGCCGCTGTTTTCCACCGCGGTCACTTTTATTTTCCGCGGCCAGCGCGACGGCGAATTCCGCACCAAAGTCGATCCGCTTCATTTCATGTGGGGGCTCAACGCGATCACGATTGGCTACTTCACGATCGCGGCGATGATCCGGCGGCTGTGGGACGTGAACCTGCTCGAGCCTGCGATGGTTGAGCGGCGCAAGCGCGAACTGACCGACATGGTCGAGCGCACGCTTTTCACTGTTGACGGCGCCGAGCGGTCCATCGAGTCAGTAGATTCGCGGGCGCGCGGCACGCGCCTGGAGATTGAATCGACGAAAACCCGAAGGAGAAAATCGCGCTTATGAAGCTGGGAACCTTTTATGAGCATCAGTTGCCGCGTCCATGGAAGGAGGGCTCGGAGCTGAAGCTCTTCCAGGATGCGCTCGATCAGGTCGAACTCGCGGACCGGCTCGGCATCGACCATATGTGGGAAGTGGAGCATCACTTCCTCGAGGAGTACGCGCATTCGTCGGCGCCCGAAATTTTCCTGGCCGCGGCGAGCCAGCGCACCAGGCAGATTCGGCTCGGTCACGGAATCGTGCTGCTGCCCCCGGGCTATAACCATCCGGCGCGCGTCGCGGAGCGGATCGCGACGCTCGATTTGGTCAGCGGCGGGCGGGTCGAGTTCGGCACCGGTGAATCGTCGGCGGAGCTGGAGCTGGGCGGCTTTTGCATCCCGCGCGCAGACAAGCGCGCGATGTGGCAGGAGTCGCTGGGTGCGATCGCGCGAATGTTTGTCGAGGTCCCGTTTCTTGGTCATGAGGGCAAGTACTTCAAGATGCCGGTGCGTAACGTGGTGCCCAAGCCCGTGCAGAAACCGCATCCGCCGCTGTGGGTCGCGTGCTCGCGGCGCGAGACGATTCATCTGGCGGCCAAGCTTGGAATCGGCGCGCTGACGTTCGCGTTCGTATCGCCGGAAGAGGCGCGGGAGTGGGTCACCGACTATTACACGACGCTCGAGAATGAATGCGAGCCGATCGGATACGCGGTCAATGCGAACATCGCGATCGTCACCGGCTTTATGTGCGACAACGACGCCGAGCGGGCGCGCAAGATGGGCGAAGAGGGGCTGAAGTTTTTTTCGTACGCGCTTGGCCATCATTATGCGTTTGGGCGCCACGAGCCGGGCAAGACGAACATCTGGAACAATTTCAAATCCAGCCCGATGAATATCCCGGGCATGGACGGGGCGAACTCATGCGTCGGATCGCCCGACCAGATTCGCACGCGGCTTGGCGAATTCGAGCAAGCCGGCGTTGACCAGGTCGTGTTCATCTCGCAGGCGGGCAACAACAAGCACGAGGACATCTGCTCGTCGCTCAGCCTGTTCGCCGAAAAGGTCATGCCCGAGTTCAAGGAGCGCGAGCAAACACGCGCCAGGCAGAAGGCCGAGCGGATGGCGCCGATCCTGGAGAAGGCGATGAAGCGCAAACCCGAGCCGAAAATTCCCAAGAGCGACGGACCCGTCGTGGTGCAGGCCGGGATGCTCGTGTAAGCGCGACGGCGCCGTCAATCTTTGACCGGCGCTGTCGGCGCCAGTCCGACGCGGGTGAACTTTACCGGGAATCCGCCGCAGTCATTCGGATTGACGAGTTCTTCGCGGAAGTTACTCGCGTCACTGACGAGAATTCGCACCTTCACCCATCGCGCCTGCTGGAATCCATGCTCGGCGCATATCTGATCGGCAACCACGATGCCCGGCACGTGATGATCGAGAGTACCGCGCCACACGGCCTCGCCCGGCGGGATACTTTTGTTGCCGTCAACCAGGGTCGCGACGTAATTGCGGCCGCGTAACATCGGGTCCACACCGATAACCACTCGAAGCGGGCCGCCCGGATAGGTGGCCATCCAGTTTCCGTTCAGCAACCTCGCCACGTTCATCGGCGGCGGGGGCGGCTGCACGGGAGCGGGCGGAAGCATCGGCATCGATGGCCCCGCAGATTGTTGGAACGACTGCGAATTGCAGGAGGAGGTCACGCATGCGAGCAGAATCGTCAGCGCTGCAAAGGCAGCGCGGCGCGCGCTCGTCGGCGACGGACTCGCGGTGATCAACGTTCGTGAGCAGTGGCGGCGGACGCTCGGACGCGGCATAGATTCCTCCAGCGGACGGATGACCCAGTATAGACTGAGCTGCGGCGCAGCACAGCAGGGTCATTTTTCCCGCGGCGCGTCAATATCGATGCGTTGACGGTTGACCGCCGCAACGGGGTGCTGATGACCGCCTGACAGGCGGATGCCTGTCGTTTGAGCAGGCACGTTGCATTTTTCATCAATACTCGCTCGATTTTGAAATGGCACTACTCCTGCTTTAAGCCTCCTGATGCTCCCGGCCGTAACGGGAGCCACGCGTGCGCATAGGCGGACAACAAACCAATCCGCGGTGTGAATCGAAGGAGGCAAGATGGCTGAAGAACAGAAAAAGATGCTGCCGACGCTGGGCTTGACCGGAGTCACGGTCAACGCGATGGCGCTCATCGCCCCGGGAGCCTTCCTGTGGATTACATTCGTCGTTCAAGCGGGATACGCGTACCCGTCCGGTATGGCGATGTGGGCTGGTATTTTCGTGGCGCTGCTACTGGCGTACGCGACGGCAATTTCGTACTCGGAGCTCGCCAAACTTTATCCGGGAGCGGGCAGTTCGTACCTGTTTGCGGAGCAGGCCTTCTTGAGCAAAACCCACGCGTACAAGTTCGCGCGCGTGGCCAAGTTCGTAATCGGATGGTCGTCGCATCTCTATTACTGGATGTATCCCGGCGTCATGGTCGCCACGATGGGCATCATGGTCGGGTACATCGTCGGCACGATCGCGCCGAGCACGATGAACGCGGGAATCCCCGGCCCGGTATTCATGGCGATAATTGCAATAATTTTCGCTTACGCGGTGGCGTGGATCGCGTTCCGGGGAGTCAACGGTTCCACCATCGTCAATATCGGGATCAACGGAATCCAGATCGTGGCGCTGCTGTTCTTTTCCGCGCTGGCGATCGCTTACCGCGCCGCGCATCCCGCGGGCTCGGCGGGCTTTGCGCTCGATGCCAACGGCAACTCGATCGCTGCGACAATTGGCGCTTACGGTATAACCGGCGACCACCCGTCGCACGCCAGCGCACTCTCGGTCCTCCTGCCGCATAGGTTTGACTGGGTGATGCTGCAGGCGACGGTCGCGATTCTGCTGCTGGTCGGCTTCGAGTCGGTGACTGCGCTCGGCGAGGAAGCGAAGAACCCCAAAAAGGACATCCCGCGCGGCGTTCTGCTCTCGCTCACGATCCAGGGATTGTTCTGCTACCTGATCGAATACTTCGCCGCCAACTATTTCCTGAACAGCGCCTACAGTCTTGCGGAGGCCAAAGGATCGGCGGCGCCGCTCGGCGACATGATGGTGATCATCGGCAACGCGCTGCTCGGCGGACACGGCCAGGCGTTCATGCTGATGGAAGCGCTGACGGTTTTTCTGGCGCTGATCGGCACCACGCTGTCGTGCATCAACACCGGCGCGCGCGTGACCTACGCGATGGGGCGTGACGAGGAAGTGCCCGAGCACTTCGGTCTGCTGCACGGCAAGAACCTGACGCCGCATCGCGCGATTTGGGTGCTGGCAACGATATCGGCAATCCTTGGTGCATACGCCGCGCTGTTCTACTTCGCGGGCGCGTCGGCGCCTGATGACAAGACGATTGCGACGCTGCCGCACAACCTGTGGTACTCGCTCGGAATGAGCTCCAACGCGTCACTCTCGTCGCTGCCCAACGGGTTGCTGCTGGTCACTCTCACTTCAAACTTCGGAACCTTTCTGCTCTACGGTCTGACCAACATTGTGTGTATCGTCGCCTACTCGGAGCGTGACGAGTTCCACGGATTCAAGCACATGGTGGTGCCGGTGTTCGGCGCGATCGCGAACTTTGCCTGCCTCGCGTTCTACATCATCGGACCGCTGGAGGGGCTCGGCAGCGTCAAGGAACCGCTGATGGCGGTGGCGATCTCCGTGATTTGGGGAATCTACGGCGCGATTTACTTCGTCCGTAATTCCAAGAAGCGGGGCAAAGAGACGATTCTCGTAGCCAAGCCGGCCTGATCCCAGGCGCTGGTTTGGCGAATAATCCGTGGGGCGAGCCGTGAGCGATCGCGGCCCGCCCCTTGGCCGTTCAACGGACTTTACTCCTCAGCGTTAGCCGGGTAGCTCACTGCAAATGGATTCGTCGCTCTCCGCTCTTCCTTCGGTAGAGCAGGCTTTCGAGCTGGCGCTATTGTCCGACGTAGGTACGGACCGCGCCGACAATGAAGACTCGTGCGGGCATTTCATCGAGAGTCCCGACAGCGTGATGTTCGCGATTGCCGACGGCGTCGGCGGCTACGAAGGCGGTGAAATCGCGAGCCGGATGGCGATCGACATAACTCTGGAAGCTTACCGCGAGAGCCCGCCGGCGTGGGGCGCCGCCAAGCGGCTCCATCGCGCGGTTACCCGAGCCAACATCGAGATTCACGACAAGGCGCTGACCGTGCCGGAACTGGGCCGGATGGCGACCACGATGACCGCGGTCGCGGTGGAGAAGGGGATGCTGTCGGCGGTGCATGTCGGAGATTGCCGGCTCCATCTGATCCGTCACGGCCAAATCTCGCAAGTCACAAAAGATCACACGATGGTCGCCGACCGGGTCAGGATGGGCGTGATGTCGGCGGCTCGCGCGAAGAATCATCCGGAGCGCGGGATGCTTCTGCGCAGCCTTGGGCACGAGTTGATCGTGTCGATCGATCGGATCGCGATGCCGCTGCTGGAGCGCGATCGCCTGCTACTGTGCAGCGACGGACTCTACAATGTACTGGATGACAAGGAACTGGAATCACTGACGCACGGCGTTGACGCCGAGACGGGATGCCGCAATTTGATCGACACGGCCAATAACCGCGGTACCGCCGACAATCTGACCTGCGCTGTCTTCAGAATGACGTCGCCCACCGGGCACACGGCGACCACCGGCGGATGGCGCGATCGATTGAGAGGATTGTTCGGGCGATGAATCATTTGGCGCCGCATCCCCTTCCATTGCCTGCGTGCCGGATGATAACGTCCGCTCGCCGGCTTTTTCCCAAGACGGCCTGAAAAATGCGCGAGGTCAGCGTTGGTGAAAACCTCGATCAGTACAAATTGATCGAGGTGATCGCGCGCAGCGGGATGGCGTCGATCTTCAAAGCTATCGATCAAACCGACGGCGCGACCGTCGCGATCAAAGTCCCCTACATCCAGTTCGAGAGCGACGTGGTCTTCTACGGCCGCTTTCAGCGCGAAGAAGAAGTCGGGCGCCGCCTCAACCATCCCGGCATCATCAAGGTCCTCACACCCAGGCGCAAAAGCCGCATGTATATCGCGATGGAGTACGTCGAGGGTCCCTCGCTGCGCGCGATGATGCACGAACCCGGCGGGCTATCGGTGGAGAAGGCGCTCGATCTCGCACGACAGGTGGCCCAGACGCTTGTGTACATGCACGGTGAAGGCGTGGTGCATCGCGATTTGAAGCCGGAAAACATTCTGGTGACGGCCGAAGGCCGGACCAAGATCATGGATTTCGGAATCGCGCTCGACGAATCCGCGCGGCGGCTGACGTGGTCCGGCCTGTCATCGACCATCGGCACGCCCGACTACATGGCGCCCGAACAGGTCAGCGGCCGGCGCGGCGACGTTCGCACCGACATCTATTCGCTGGGCGTGATTCTCTACGAGATGCTGACCGGCCACCTGCCGCACTCGGGGCCCAATGTTTACAACGTGATGCGCGCGAAGACCTCGGAAGATCCGCAGCCGCCAACCGCATTCAAGCCCGATCTCGATCCGCATCTGGAGGAGATCATCCTTCACGCGATCGAGCGCTCTCCGCGTGACCGCTATGCGAGCGCGGCCGAGATGCTTGCGGACCTGAGCGATCCGTCGCGCGTCGTTCCCAAGGGCCGCGCGCAGAACCTCCATCCACGCAGCCTCGCGCTGCAGCGCGCGCGTCGTACGGCCGGGTACGTGCTGTTTTTCACGTCGCTCATCGGGATCTTTGCATTTCTGATTTGGCTGGCAAACCGTTACCCGGCGGCGCCGACTCCCGCGCGCCGGTCATATCGAGGACAGGTGAGATGATGCCGAGACGATCGCAACTCGGATTGGCTGCCGCCACTTTCGCCGCGCTGACGCTATTTTCGTTTCCGTTGCTCGCACGCGCGCAGACCGCCGCGTCGTCGCCGCCGCTGGACAATTCGCTGAACCTCGCGTGGCTGCTGGTCGCGGGGTTCCTGGTGATGTTCATGCAGCTCGGATTCGCAATGGTGGAGACGGGGTTCACGCGCTCCAAGAACGCGGTCAATACCATGGCGATGAATCTGATCATCTACCCGATTGGCATCATCGGCTTTTGGCTCACCGGCTACGGCTTCATGATGGGCGGCGTCGCGCACTGGCCCTCACTTGGCATGGCCGCGATCGGCCATCACGAGCTGTCGATCACGATCGGTGCGCATTCGTATGGAATCATCGGCTTCAGCAAGTTCGCGCTGCTCAGCGTCAGTCGCGATCCCGCCAGCCTGGGCATGTTTCTATTCTCGCTGGTTTTCATGGACACCGCCGCGACCATTCCGACGGGTGCGATGGCGGAGCGATGGAAGTTCAAAGCGTTCTTCATCTACGGACTGTTCATGTCGATGTTCCTGTATCCGTTGTACGGCAACTGGGTATGGGGCGGAGGATGGCTCTCGCAGCTCGGCGCGAACCTGGGCCTGGGCCACGGCCATCTGGATTTCGCCGGATCGTCGGTCGTGCACATGACGGGCGGAGTGGCCGGTCTCGCCGGCGCTTACATGGTGGGTCCGCGCATCGGAAAGTTCCGGCGCGACGGCGCCATCGGCGCGTTGCCCGGACATAACCTGCCCATGGCCATCAGCGGAACGTTGATTCTCGCGTTCGGATGGTTCGGCTTCAACGCCGGCTCAACGCTCGCCGCATCGGATCCCCGAATCGCGATCATCGCGGTGAACACCATGCTCGCCTCGGCGGCCGGCGCGCTCGCGGCGCTGCTCTATCTATGGCATCGCTACAACAAACCCGACGTCGCGATCGCCTGCAACGGTCTGCTCGGCGGACTCGTCGCAATCACTGCCCCGTGCGCATTCGTAACGCCCGCGGCGGCTGTGTTGATTGGCGTGATCGCGGGACTGCTGGTCGTGTGGGCGGTGCTTGAACTCGAACTGCGCTTTCGAATCGACGATCCCGTCGGCGCGATCGCCGTGCACGGTGCGTGCGGAATATGGGGCGCGCTGGCGCTTGGTCTGTTTGCCGACGGCACCTACGGCGACGGATGGAACGGTGTCGCGGGTCCCGTGCGCGGCCTGCTCTACGGCGACGCGGGTCAATTTTTCGCCCAGTTGATCGGTGTCACGGTGAACGTGGTCGTGGTATTCGGCCTTGCGATCCTGTTCTTCAAGATCGTCGAGCGCACGGTGGGCAACCGCGTGCTGGTGGAAGTTGAATGGTCGGGGCTGGATGCGCTTGAGATGGGAAGCGACGCCTATCCACATTCGTAGTTGGCCGCCGGCCGCATCCGCGGGCTTCGCGTTGCCAAAATTCCCGCGATTTGAAATAGCTCATGTATCCGTAGCTGCATGAGGAGCCATCGCCATGCCATACAGCGACATTCTCTACGACAAGCGCGACGCCGAGGCGGACGACAGCGTGCGCGTGGTGGTGCTGACGGGTGCGGGGCGCGGGTTTTGCGCGGGTGACGACGTCAAGGAAATTTTTCTCAATCCCGAGTTTCGCGACGCCAAGCCCGCCCAGCGCACTCTGGTCGAGGAATGGCGCGAGCATCGTCCCGTCGCGCTCGATTTGCTCGTCACCTATCCCAAGCCAACCATCGCGTCTGTCAATGGCGCCGCCGTCGGCTACGGGTGCGACATCGCGCTGATGTGCGACATGCGCGTGTGCTCCGACCAGGCTCGCTTCGGCGAGGTTTTCGTTCGACGCGGATTGATTCCCGAGGCGGGCGGATTGCTCGTGCTGCCCCGCCTGGTCGGACTCGCACGCGCGTACGAACTGATCCTGAGCGGCGACATCATCGACGCCGCCGAAGCCGAGCGAATCGGGATGGTGAACAAGGTCGTGCCGCACGCGCAGCTCGGCGAAGCGACCGCGGCGTTCGCGAAAAAGATCGCGGCGCAGGCGCCGCTCGCGCAGCGGCTGGCCAAGGAGACCCTGCGCGTCGGGCTGAATCTTAATCTGCCGTATTTTTTCGACTACCAGCGCCACGGGCAGCACCTGATGCTCACGTCGAAGGATCATCTCGAGGGCGCGAAGTCGTTCGTCGAAAAGCGCGCCGCGAACTTCAAGGGCGAGTAGCGCGCGCCAAGAAATCGGCTTCGGAGCAAGCGGCGCGTTACCTGAGCGATCGCGCTTGCACCCCAACAATCGCAGTATAGGTGAGCGGCAATCACTCGTTTAGACCTACATTTCGTCGGCGCGCACCGTGTTGGCCTGCACAAATTCATCTTTTACTGAGTCAAATCCTTATAAACACTTGACATGATTCCACTTTTCGCCTATCTTCATCGCCACTCGACGAGGATAACCTTATGAAATTCGGCGGAGATTCCCCCGAACTCGACGCCATTGACCTGCAGATTATCGGCCTCCTGCAGGAACACGGCCGCATTCCGCTCGTCAAGCTCGGAGAGCAAGTCGGGCTTTCGGCGCCGTCGGTCAACGAACGCGTCAAAAAACTCGAAGACGGCGGAGTTATCACCGGCTATCACGCCGCCGTCGATGCGACCCGCCTCGGCAAGGACGTCACCGCGTTTATCGGCGTGTCGATTTCGCATCCGAAAACAATCTCGCTGTTCAAGGAATCCGTCGCACTGCTCGACGACGTGCTCGAATGCCACCACGTCACCGGTCAGCACACGCTTCTGCTGAAAATCAAAACCGACAACACTTCGTCGCTCGAGCGGCTTATCAGTGCGATCCGCTCGATCGAGGGAGTGGCGCGGACGGAGACGATGGTGGTGCTGTCGACGCATACCGAGCGCGGCTTGATTTCGGTTCATCCCAACGACGATTCGCACGAGCCTGCCAACGGCAGGCGCCATCGCCACGGCGCCGCGAGACCTGCGCCCGCGGAACCGAGACGGGTGTCATGATGCACAACTACCGAAGCATTCCGAAGGCACAGGGCCTCTACGATCCCGCCCATGAGCGCGACGCGTGCGGGGTCGGCTTCGTCGTCAACATAAAGGGCGAGCGCTCGCATGACATTGTGGCTAAAGCGCTGCAGGTGCTCGACAACCTGACCCATCGCGGCGCGTGCGGATGCGATCCGCGCACGGGAGACGGCGCTGGAATCCTGCTGCAGATTCCGCACGAGTTTTTCTCGAGCGAAGCGGCTCGGCTCGGCTTCGAACTGCCCGCGCCCGGCCAATACGGCGTGGGCCAGGTTTTCCTGCCGCTCGACCCGGTCAAGCGCAAAGACTGCGAGGACGCGTTCGAGAGAATCGTCAACGATGAAGGTCAGCGTCTGCTCGGATGGCGCGACGTGCCGGTGGTCGAATCCGCGTGCGGCGATATCGCGCGGCGCGGGATGCCCGCAATCCGCCAGGTCTTCATCGCGCGCAGCCCGGACTTGCCCGATGCCGAGGCGCTCGAGCGCAAGCTGTACGTAATTCGCAAGCGCGCCACTTCAGAGGCGGGAAAACTCGGCCTCTTCGATCCGGAACTGTTTTATTTTTGCAGCCTCTCGGCGCTGACCGTCGTTTATAAGGGTCAGCTCATCTCGACGCAAATCCCGCAGTTCTTCCCCGATTTGCTAAATCGCGCCATCAAGACCGCGCTCGCGATGGTCCATCAGCGCTTCTCGACCAACACCTTTCCGAGCTGGGACCGGGCCCATCCCTACCGCTTCATGTCGCACAACGGCGAGATCAACACGCTGCGCGGCAATATCAACTGGATGCACGCGCGCGAGAAGCTTTTCTCTTCACCGCTGTTCGGCGACGACATCAAGAAGCTGTTGCCGATCGTCGAGCCCAACGGCAGCGACTCCGCAACCTTCGACAATTGTCTCGAACTGCTGGTTCGCACCGGTCGTTCGATCCCGCACGCCGTGATGATGATGATTCCGGAAGCGTGGCAGAACGACCCGCAGATGAGCGACGGCAAGCGCGCTTTCTACCGCTTTCATTCCTGCATGATGGAACCGTGGGACGGCCCCGCGTCGATCGCGTTCACTGACGGTATCAGAATCGGCGCGGTGCTCGATCGCAACGGCCTTCGTCCGTCGCGCTACACAGTGACCAAGGACGGATTGGTCGTGATGGCGTCCGAGACCGGCGTCCTCGATATCGCGCCGCACAACGTCGCGCTCAAAGGGCGGCTGCAGCCGGGCCGAATGTTTCTCGTCGATACCTCGCTGGGCAGAATCGTGCAGGACGAGGAAATCAAGAATTCGATGGCGGCGCGACAGCCGTATCGCACCTGGCTCGACGCCAATCTCGTCGCACTCGAGTCGCTCCCCGAGCCGAACGACAACGACACGCCTCCCGCTGACTGCTTCGAAGACCACGAGCTGCTCAAGCTGCAGCAATCGTTTGGCTATACGATCGAGGATCTCAAAATGATCCTCGCGCCAATGGCTACCAACGGCCAGGAGCCGGTCGGCTCGATGGGCACCGACACTCCGCTCGCCGTCCTCTCGAACAGACCCCAGCCGCTTTACAACTACTTCAAGCAATTGTTCGCGCAGGTGACCAATCCGCCGATCGATCCGATTCGCGAGGAACTGGTGACCTCGACCGAAACGACAATCGGCGCCGAGGATAATCTGTTCGAAGAATCGCCGCTCCATTGCCGCCAGCTTCAACTCAAGCGGCCCATTCTCACCAACCAGGAACTTCAAAGGATCAAACGGCTGGCCGTCGACGGCCTGCGCACCGTCACGCTTCCCACGCTCTACCGCGTTGACGACGGCGAAGGCGGGCTTCGCGCCGCGCTCGACGCGCTTTGCCGCGCCGCTTCTGACGCGATCGAATCCGGCTACACGATAATCGTGCTTTCGGATCGTGGCGTAAACGCGGACTACGCCGCCATTCCGGCTCTGCTCGCGACCGGAGCCGTGCATCATCATCTGATTCGCGAAGGGACGCGCACCCGGGCCGGCCTCGTCGTCGAGTCGGGAGAACCGCGCGAGGCGATGCATTTCTGCCTGCTGGTCGGCTACGGCGCGGGCGCCGTCAATCCATACCTCGCGTACGCGACGATGGCGGGGATGATTCGCGACGGCCAGCTCTGGGACATCGACCAAGATACCGCCGTCCACAACTTCATCAAGGCCGTCTCCAAGAGCATTACGAAAGTCGCGTCCAAGATGGGAATCTCGACGACGCAGAGTTACCGCGGCGCGCAGATCTTCGAGGCGATCGGATTGGCGAAGGACGTGATCGACAAGTACTTCAGCTGGACGCCGTCGCGCGTCGCCGGCATCGGCCTCGACGCGATCGCGCGCGAGACCGCCGCGCGCCATACCTATGCGTTCAAGGTGGCCGCGAACCTCGACGGCGATCTCGATGTCGGCGGCCAGTACCAGTGGCGCCGCGCCGGCGAGTTCCACATGTACAACCCGAACACAATCGCCAGGCTGCAGCATGCCGTGCGCTCGGGAAATTACCGGCTGTTTAAGGATTACACCAGGGCGGTTGACGAGCAGAGTCGCTCACTCACCACGCTTCGCTCGCTGTTCAAGTTCAATTCCGATCGGCCGCCCGTGCCGCTCGAGGAAGTCGAGCCGGCCGCCGAGATCGTCAAGCGCTTCAAAACCGGCGCAATGTCGTTCGGATCGATCAGCAAAGAGGCGCACGAAAACCTCGCCATCGCCATGAACCGGATAGGCGGCAAGAGCAACACCGGCGAGGGCGGCGAGGACCCGGCGCGCTTCGTGCCCGATGCCAACGGCGATTGGCGCCGCAGCGCGATCAAACAGGTGGCCTCGGGACGCTTCGGCGTTACCAGTCATTACCTGGTCAACGCCGATGAACTCCAAATCAAGATGGCGCAGGGCGCCAAGCCCGGCGAGGGCGGTCAGCTTCCCGGTCACAAGATTGACGATTTCATCGCGAAGATTCGCTACTCGACACCCGGCGTGGGATTGATCTCTCCGCCCCCGCATCACGACATCTATTCGATCGAAGATCTCGCGCAGCTGATCCACGATCTCAAAAATTCCAACAATCGCGCGCGCATCGGTGTCAAGCTGGTCGCCGAGGTCGGCGTCGGCACCATCGCCGCGGGCGTTGCAAAGGCCAAAGCCGACGTCGTGCTGATTAGCGGTTACGACGGCGGCACCGGCGCGTCTCCCCTGCAATCGATCAAGCACGCGGGAGTTCCGTGGGAGCTGGGACTCGCCGAGACCCAGCAAACCCTGGTGATGAACGGTCTGCGTGGACGCATTCGCGTCGAGACCGACGGCCAGCTCAAGACCGGCCGCGACGTCGCCATCGCCGCTCTCCTCGGCGCCGAGGAATTCGGTTTCGCCAGCGCCGCGCTGGTCGCCTCGGGATGCATCATGATGCGCGTCTGCCATCTCAACACCTGCCCGGTCGGCATCGCGACGCAGGATCCGGTGCTCCGCGCGAAGTTCGCAGGCAAGCCCGAGCACGTCGTGAACTTCATGATGTTCGTCGCGGACGAACTGCGCGAATACATGGCGCAGTTGGGCTTCCGCACCGTTGCCGAAATGGTTGGCCACGTCGAATGCCTGGACGCCAACGAAGCGATCGCGCATTGGAAGGCGCGCAACGTCGATCTGGCCAATATTCTGCGTCGTCCGGACGCCGGGCCGGACGAACCGCTGCATTGTGTCGAGCTGCAGGATCACGGTCTCGGCGCCGCGCTCGACAACCAGATCATCGAGCTTGCAAAAGACGCGCTCGAGCATCGCAAGCCGGTCGAAATCCATCTTCCCATTCGCAACGTGAACCGTACCGTCGGCACGATGCTGTCGGCGGAAGTGTCGCGGCGCTTCGGCGCGGAGGGACTGCCGCCCTACACGGTTCAGATTCATCTCAAAGGTTCGGCCGGCCAGAGTTTGGGCGCGTGGCTCGCGCCGGGAATCGCGCTCCATCTCGAGGGCGACGCGAACGACTACTGCGGCAAGGGACTCTCGGGCGGATTTATCTCGGTGCGTCCGCCCCAAGAAGCGACCTTCAAGGCCGAGGACAACATCATTGTCGGCAACGTCTCGCTCTATGGCGCCACCGGCGGCGAAGCGTTCTTCCGCGGCGTAGCCGGCGAGCGATTCGCGGTGCGTAACAGCGGTGCGCACGCGGTCGTCGAGGGAGTCGGCGACCATGGATGCGAGTACATGACGCGCGGGTTGGTCGTGGTTCTAGGCAAGACCGGCCGCAACTTCGCGGCCGGCATGAGCGGCGGTGTGGCGTATGTGCTTGACGAAGACGGCTCGTTTCCGTCGCGCTGCAACACCGGGATGGTCGAGTTGGGTCCAATCGGCAATCGCGACGAACTCAAGCAGTTGCACGCGCTGATCGTACGGCACTTGCAGTACACGCAGAGCACGGTCGCACGGCGCGTCCTCGACAAGTGGGACGACTACGCTGCGAAGTTTGTAAAAGTATTGCCGACTGAGTACCGTATGGTGCTCGAACGGCAGCATCTCAACATGAATTCCGATCTCGCGCGGCTGGCCGCAGTTTAGCCGAGTGAGTAATCGACTGACTAATCAGAATTGACCTGACTCGGGAGATCACGGCTGCGATGGGCAAGATTACGGGCTTCATGGAGATCAAGCGCGAAACTCCTTCGCGGCGTCCGGTCGGGGAACGCCTGAAGGATTGGCGCGAATTCGATCTCAAGATGCCCGAAGACAAACTGCGCGCGCAGGGCGCCCGCTGCATGGATTGCGGGATTCCCTTCTGCCACAAGGGCTGCCCGCTCGGGAACATCATCCCCGACTGGAACGATCTCGTTTACCGGGGCCGATGGCGCGAGGCGATCGAGCGGCTGCACGCGACCAACAACTTTCCGGAGTTCACCGGCAGAGTTTGCCCCGCGCCCTGCGAAGAAGCTTGCGTCCTCGGCATCAACGACGATCCTGTCACGATCAAGCTGATCGAGAAGAACATCATCGATCACGCCTGGGGAGAAAAATGGATCGTGCCGCAGCCGCCCGCCCGCAAGTCGGGAAAGCGCGTTGCGGTCGTGGGCTCGGGACCGTCGGGGCTGGCGTGCGCGCAGCAACTCATGCGCGCGGGACATTCGGTCACGCTCTACGAGCGCTCGGATCGCGTGGGCGGATTGCTCACTTACGGCATTCCAGACTTCAAGCTGGAAAAGTGGATCGTCAACCGGCGCGTTGAGCAAATGAAGGCCGAGGGCCTCGAGATTGTCACCAGCTGCCGCGTCGGCTTCGACATCCATGCGGACGAGATGCGCTCGAAGTACGACGCAATCGTGCTCGCGATGGGCGCGACCAAGCCGCGTGACCTGCCGATCCCGGGACGGGATCTCAAGGGAATCCATTTTGCCATGGAATTCCTGCCGCAACAGAACAAGCGTAACTTCGGCGACGCGCTCGATCCTGCCGCCGAGATCACTGCGAACGGAAAGCGCGTGGTCATTCTCGGCGGGGGCGATACGGGTTCCGATTGCCTGGGCACCTCAAATCGCCAGGGCGCGATCGTCGTGCATCAGTTCGAGCTGCTCCCGATGCCGCCTGAAAAGCGCACCGCCGAAATGCCGTGGCCCGACTGGCCGATGATCATGCGCACCTCGAGCTCGCACGAAGAGGGCGTGCAGCGCGACTGGAGCGTGAACACGAGCAAGTTCTCCGGCGAAAACGGCATCGTGAAAAAACTCCACGGCGTGCGGCTCAACTGGAAGCATGACAACGGGCGGATGGTGATGGAGCAAATTCCGGGCACCGATTTCGAGATCGAGTGCGACCTCGTGCTGCTCGCGCTCGGATTTCTCGGCCCCGAGCCCGACGGCATAATCTCGGAGCTTGGTGTCAAGCTCGACCCGCGCAGCAACGTGCAGTGCGAGAGTTACATGTCGAGCGTCCCGGGAGTTTTCGCCGCCGGAGACGCACATCGCGGGCAATCGCTGGTGGTGTGGGCGATATGGGAAGGGCGCGAAGCGGCGCGCGCGGTCGATGCCTACCTGATGGGCGAGACCTTCCTGCCCTCGAGTCCTGAACTCTGATCGCTGCATACCGTGAGCGGAGGTGGGTGCGCGAAGTAGCGCTTGATTTCGTGCAGGCTGCCATTCATCGGACAGGATTACTGAGACGCCATAGCGAGGAAGTCTGCGAGGTGGACGACCTTGACGTTCGAACCGCGGCGGCTAAGTTCGGCGGCAATCTGAAACTCGCATCCGGGATTCGCCAGCACGACGTAATCCGCGCCTGTCGCAACAATATTGTCGGCTTTGCGCCGCGCCAAGTCGCGCGCCATTGCGGGCTCGGTCAAATTGTAGGATCCGGCCGAACCGCAGCAGAGATCGGACTCCGTCATCTCGACGATCGTCACGCCCGGAATCGAGGCGAGCAATTTGCGCGGCGCTTCGCGCACCCCGAGTCCGTGCACGAGGTGACAAGCGTCGTGATAAGTGACGCGGCATCGAAATTCGTGCTTCGGACCCGCCGGTGCGTCGAGCAGCAAAGAACTCAGGTCCCGCACTTTCGAGGAAACCGCGCGCGCAGCCTCAACGAATTGCGGCTCGTCTCTGAGCAAATCACCGTATTCTGCGATTGCCACCGAGCATCCCGACGCGGCCGACACGATCGCATCGGCACCGGAGTTCTTCAGCGCGCGAACGTTCGCACGGGCAAAATCGCGGGCTCGCGATCCGTTACCCGAATGCAGATCAAGTGCTCCGCAGCATGAGGTCGGTTCGAGTTGGACGACGCGATAACCTGCGGCGGCGAGCAGACGCTCACTGTTCAGGTTTTCCGAATTCGCAAGTACTTGCGCGACGCATCCGCGATGCACGACGACCGTCGGTGCGTCGGTGCGCGGCGCGATGGTTGCTCCCCTGGCGAGCGGGCGCAAGTCGGGTTCAAGCGGCGGAAGAAGATCGAGCCAATCGTCAATCATGCGCGGCAGAACGGCTCTCAGAGCGGGTCTCAGGCCAAGGCGATCGACAAGCTTCAGCGGCGCCAGCAGCACCCGCAGACGATGCGGGTACGGGAAAATCGCGCCGACGGCGCGCCGCTTGAATCGATCGACGAAGCCGCGGCGATGATTTTGCTCGACTAATGAACGCGCACCCGCAATCAAGCGGCCGTAATGAACGCCGGACGGGCAGGCGGTCTCGCAACCGCGGCATCCGAGGCACAAATCGAAATGGCGCGCCGCGTCGTCGTCGAGGTCGATGCGGCCTTCGGCCAGCGACTTCATCAAATAGATTCGGCCGCGCGGCGAGTCCATTTCGCATCGCGTTACAACGTAGGTCGGACAAGCCTCGGCGCAGAGCCCGCAATGAACGCAGTCGAACAGCAGGTCGTAGTCGGAGACGCCGCGAGCCGGATTCAATGGTATCAGGGAGGCCGTGGCCATCAGATTCCTCCGACGAAGCATCCGGGGTTGAAGATCCCGACCGGGTCGAAGGCCGCCTTGAGCCGACGCATAAGCGCGAGCGCGCCGGCGTTGGGAGAGTCGAAGAATTCCAGCGAGTCGCGGATCGCCGGCGCGGCGGCGATCAGCCGAAGATTACCGCGCACCGAGCGCGCAACTTCACGCCACCGCGCGATGGTTTTAGCGAGAGCCTCCGCGCTGTGTTCGCCGGCCAGGATTATCTGCGCTACGCCGGAGCCGGCGTGAGCGCGAAATTCAATGTCGTTGCCGCAGGTCTCCAGCACTCGTGTGAGAGACGCGGGTGGAACCGCGATTTGAGCGGCCAGCGGGGCCGAATGGAAATCGATATCGCGCAGCAGCTCGTAACTGCTTAGAGCGCGATCGCCGTCGAGAATTTCACCGCGCGCGCCGACCAGATCGCGAATCCGCCCGGCCTGGTAGCTGACTTCCAACGGACTTCCAGAGAAACCGGCCAGAAGAAGAAACTGACTGGTAGAATTGAAGCCGGCTGCGAGGGCAGGACTGAGTATATCGAGATTACTCAATGGCAGTGCGTCATTGAGTATGCAAGCGGCGGCGAATGCGTCTGCTGCGCGCGCATAGGGAACGACCGTGAGACAGTAGTCACATGGAATGGGACGCACTTTGAACGTCGCCTCAGTTACTATTCCAAGTGTACCGAATGCCCCACCCATCAGTTTCATCAAATCATAGCCCGCGACGTTTTTGACCACGCGGCCGCCGCCGTGAACGAGGTTGCCGCCGTGACCGACGAAGCGAACTCCGATCAGGAGGTCGCGCGAGGTGCCCTCGGAAAGGCGAAGCGGTCCGGAGTGCGCGGCGCCGATTAACGAGCCGAGAGTCCTCATCCCGGGGCCGCATGGATCGACGGGGAGCCGCTGGCGGGCGCCCGCCATGGCAGCATTCAGTTTGCCGACTGTGATTCCCGACTCCGCAACAATTGTCATATCGTCGGGTTCGTAGGCGACAATTCGCGCTAGCTGCGCCATCGAGATACCGAGCGCGACAGGCGAGCGCCGAATACCCGCGAGCGAGCGTGCCGCGCCCATGGGTGTCAGCGCAATCCGATCCGCTTCGCACATCCGGACGATCTCGCAGATTTCCTCGACGGAAGCGGGCTCGACGATCGTATCCGCAGCGCGCGCCTCATTACCGATTGGCGCGCGAACGCGGCCGGCGCCGATGATCGAGTCGAGCCGGTTCGCCAGATTTGAAGATGTAGTGGCAGCCACGATATCCGTTGGAAGCGGCGACTATATCGGCGCCTGGCGGCGCGGCGCGGCCACCTCGACGCATGCGCCTGGCTGCGGAATCACCTTGCCGGGATTCGATCGCTCCATTGGATCGAACACGTGGCGCAGTTCCGTCATGACGCGAAGATCGTCGGGCGAGAACATCAGCGGCATCTCGCCGATTTTCTCGACGCCGATTCCATGCTCGCCGGTGAGGCTGCCGCCCATCTCGATGCAGGCCTTGAGGATTTCGCGTCCCGCGTCGATTGCCCGGCGGACCTGATCAGGTTCGCGCTCGTCGTAAAGAATGATCGGATGCAAATTGCCGTCGCCGGCGTGAAATACGTTGCCGATGCGCAACTCATAGCGACGGCTGACGTCGGCGATCACGCGCAGAATCCGCGGCAGGCAGGTTCGCGGAACGACGCCGTCCTGAGTCGCGTAGTTCGGCGCGAGGCGGCCGACCGCACCGAACGCGCGTTTGCGCGCCTTCCATAACAGTGCGCGCTCCGCTTCGTCACGCGCGAGCCTGACGCTCGACGCGCCGGCCAGGCTTGCAGTTTTCGCGACCTCATCGGCGTAGCTGGTCAGTCCAGCCTCGAGACCTTCGAGCTCGATGATCAGCACCGCGCCTGCGTCGAGAGGCAGTCCGACATTGAATGCCTCCTCGACGGCGCGAATGATGAGCTGGTCCATCATTTCGAGCGCGGCCGGCACAATTCCCGACGCGATTATCATCGACACGGCACGCGTCGCGGTGTCGGCGTCGGGAAAGGCGGCCAGGATTGTGCGATGATTTTCGGGCTCGCGCATCAGTTTGAGCGTTGCGCGCGTGACGATTCCCGCGGTGCCCTCCGCGCCGACGACGGCGCCGACCAGATCGTAGCCGCATCGCTCTTCAGCCGGTCCGCCGAGCTCGACGACCTCGCCGTCGGGCAGAACGACTTCGAGCGCGAGCACGTGATTGGTGGTCACTCCGTATTTCAAAGTGTGCGGACCGCCCGAATTCTCTGCGATGTTGCCGCCGATGGTGCATGCCACCTGCGACGATGGATCGGGCGCGTAGAAATATCCTCTCGACTTGACGGCGTTGGTGACGTGCAGGTTGACCACGCCGCTCTCGGCCTCGACGCGCCGATTGTCGAAGTCGATTTCCAGAATCCGGTTCATCTTCGAAGTGCAGATCATCGCGGGCGCGTTCAACGAAAGGCATCCGCCCGAAAGGCCTGTCCCCGCACCGCGCGGAACGAAAGCAATGCCGCGGCGATGGAGCGCGGCGAGGACGGCGCTCAGCTGCGCGGTCGAGCGCGGGAGGATCAGCACGTCGGGGGCGCGCTTCTCGACGGTCCATCCGTCGCACTCGTAAACCTTCAGCTCGGTTGCGCGCGAGACGATCCCGCCGGCTCCGATAATTTCGCCAAGCTCATCGAGAAGTTTGCGGTCGATGGCACTCATCTCTGTTGCGACGGCGCGTCCAATCCCCGCAGCACTCTACCACGACCGCGAATCAGGCGCGCGAGTAATGCTTTTGCTGTTGATCGCTCGCGGTCATAATAGCAAGGTTCGATTTCAGCCCGGAATCTCGTGGGCGCCCGATTGGTGCGCGCGGAAACCCCGGGCGATTCGTTGGAAGGAGAAACACACGTGGCGGATTCATTTCCAGAACTCATGCCTGCGGCGCGGATTCTGCTCGGTCCGGGGCCATCCAACGTCAATCCGCGCGTGATGAAAGCGATGTTGTCGCCGGTCGTTGGTCACCTCGATCCGGATTTCGTGAAGGTGATGGAGAATATCAAGCGGCTGCTGCGCATCGTCTTCCGCACCAAAAACGAGATCACGTTTCCCGTCTCCGGCACCGGTTCCGCGGGGATGGAAGCCGTGATGGCGAATCTGATCGAAGACGGCGACGAGGTCGTAGTCGGTGTTAACGGCGCGTTCGGAACGCGACTAGCGGAAGTCGCATCGCGACTCGGCGCAAAGGTTCACAAGGTCGAGGCGGTTTGGGGAACGATCGTGGAACCGGCGAAAGTCGCGGCGGCGCTCAACGCGGCGAAAGATCCGAAGCTGGTCGCAGTGGTTCACGCCGAGACTTCGACCGGGATACATCAGCCGATCGAGGAAATCGCCGATCTGGCGCATCGGCACGGCGCGATGATGGCGATCGACGCGGTAACATCGCTCGCGTGCGTGCCGGTCGAGATTGACAAGTGGGGCATCGACGCCTGTTACAGTTGCACGCAGAAAGGACTCGGCGCGCCCCCCGGGCTGGCGCCGGTGACGTTCAGCGCGCGCGCGATGGAGTCGGTGCACAAGCGCAAAACGAAGTGCCGCTCATGGTACTTCGACGTTGCGTTGATCGAGCAGTATTGGGGACCCGACAGGCTCTACCATCATACGGCGCCGATCACGATGAACTACGCGCTCTACGAGGCGCTGCGGATCGTCGTCGAGGAAAGGTTGGAAGCGCGATGGCGGCGGCATCGCATCAACGCAGCCGCGTTCCAGGCCGGAGTGCGGGCGATGGGTCTGCAGCTCGCCGCGCAGGAAGGATACCGCTTGCCGCAGCTCACGACGATCGCGGTGCCGGCGGGAATCGACGAAGCGAAGGTGCGAGCGGAATTGTTGCGGCTGTTCAATATCGAAATCGCAGCCGGACTCGGGCCGCTCAAAGGCAAGATCTGGCGCGTCGGTCTGATGGGCGAGGGTTCGCGGCGCGAAAACGTGATGCTGGCGCTGAACGCGCTCGAAGAAATCATCGGTTCGATGGGGTTCGAGATTGCGCGCGGCCGGGCGCTGACCGCTGCCGAGGATGCCTACAGTGCGGAGGGCACCGGCGCGGGCGAGCCGCCCGCGGAAGCATCATGAGGATGGTGGTAAGGTGCCTTCGCGGCCGAGCGCGAAGGCATAGTCAGTGACTATTACGAAATAGTCACTACATTAGCTACTCTTCCGAATCCTCTGCGCCGTCGTTGCCGTTGGATCCGTTGCCGTTGCCTTCGTCCTCGTCGCGCTCCGCCATCCCGGCCACGGCGCGGACGCGTTCTTCCCCCTCGAGCCTCACCATGTGAACGCCCTGCGCGTTGCGGCCTGTTATTCGCACTCCCTTGACGGCCAATCGAATCACCTTGCCGCTGTCGGTTATCAGCATCACCTGGTCGTCGATCCCGACCTGCCGGACGCTGATCACCTTGCCGGTTTTCTCGGTCACGTTCATCGTGATGACGCCCTTGCCGCCGCGATGCGTCAGGCGGTAGTCCGAGGCGGGCGTGCGCTTGCCGTAACCGAGTTCCGAAACCGTCAGCAGGGTCTCGTCGTCGCGCACGGTTGACATCGAAACGACTTCGTCCTCGAGCAGGATGACGGTTTTGCCTTCCTTGACGGTCTGCGACTCGAGTTCCATCCCGACCACGCCGCCGGTCGCGCGGCCGATCGGGCGCGCTTCTTCTTCCTTGAAGCGAATCGCCTGTCCCTCGCGCGTAGAGAGCACGATTTGCTGATTGCCGTCGGTGATTCGCACATCCACCAGCGTGTCGCCGTCTTCGAGATTGATCGCGATGATTCCGGTCGAGCGAATATTTTCGTATTCGTCGAGCGCAGTCTTTTTCACGCGGCCGCGGCGGGTAGAGAAAAAGGCGAACTTGCCCGCAATCTCGCGCGGCACGGGAATAAATGCGGACAGCGTTTCGTCATTGGCGAGGCTCAGCAGGTTGGCGATCGAGCGTCCCTTGGCTGCCCGCCCGCCCTCGGGCAGTTCGTAGGCCTTGAGCTCGTAAACCTTGCCCGCGCTGGTGAAGAACATCAGGCGATCGTGCGTCGAGACGCGCTCGAGATGTTCGACGAAATCTTCTTCGGTGGTGGTCGCGCCAATCTTGCCGCGGCCGCCGCGCTTTTGCGTGCGATAGAGCGAGAGCGGGGTGCGCTTGATGTAGCCGCCGTGCGTGACGGTGACGAGGACGTCCTCCTCGACGATCAGGTCCTCGACCGAGAACTCGCCCTCCGCTTCGATGATCTGGGTGCGGCGCGGATCGGCGAACTCTTTTTTTATTTCGTTGAGCTCGCCTGCGATCAGCTTCAACAATTCCTTCTCGTCGGCGAGAATGTTCTTGAAGCCGGCGATCAGAGCGACGGTCTCCTTGTGCTCGGTTTCGATCTTCTCGCGCTCGAGCGAAGTGAGACGGCGCAGCGTCAGATCGAGGATCGCCTGCGCCTGCAACTGCGAAAGGCCGAACTGCTTCATCAAGCCGCTGCGTGCGGTCTCGGCATCCTTCGACTTGCGGATCAGACTGATGACCGCGTCGAGATTCTTGAGCGCGGTCAGCAAGCCGTCGAGGATATGAAGCCGCGCCTCGGCTTCTCTCAGCTCGAAACGCGTGCGCCGCGTCAGCACGATCTTGCGATGCTCGAGGAACGCAACGAGCATCTGCAGAAGGTTCATCTCCTTGGGGCGACCCTCGTGGATGCCGAGCAGAATGATCCCGTAGCCCTGCTGCATCTGGGTCAGCTTGTACAGCTGGTTGAGCACGATGCGCGGCTCGGCGTCGCGCTTGAGCTCGATCACAACGCGCATCCCGTCGCGATCCGACTCGTCGCGGATGTCGCTGATCCCTTCGATCCGCTTGTCGTTGACCAGCTCGGCCATCCGCTCGATCATGCGCGACTTGTTCACCTGGTAGGGGATTTCGCGAATGATGATCGACGATCGCGAACTGCGCTTGTCGGTCTCGATCGCAGCCAGCGCGCGCATCGTGAGCGTGCCGCGACCGGTCAGATAGGCCTGGCGAATCGCCTGGCGGCCGAGCAACTGGCCGCCGGTCGGAAAATCCGGGCCGGGCACGATGTCCAAAATCGTCTCGTGCGTGATGCCCGGGTTGTCGATCAGCGCCAGCAGCGCGTCGCAAACCTCGCCGAGATTATGCGGTGGGATGTTGGTCGCCATCCCGACCGCGATGCCGTCCGAGCCGTTGACCAGCAGGTTCGGAAATTGCGCCGGCAGGATCTCGGGCTCCATGTGCGAGCCGTCGAAGTTCGGGACGAAATCGACCGTGTCCTTGTCGATATCGGCGAGCATCCGCTCGGCCAGCCGCGTCAGCCGACACTCGGTGTATCGGTACGCGGCGGGCGGGTCGCCGTCGATCGATCCAAAATTGCCCTGGCCGTCGATGAGCAGGTAGCGCAGGCTGAACGGCTGCGCCATGCGGACCAGCGAATCGTAAACCGCCATGTCGCCGTGCGGATGGTAACGAGCGAGCACTTCGCCCACCACCGCGGCGCACTTGGTGTAGCGGCGGTTCGACAGCAGGCCGGTGCGGAACATCGCGTACAGGATGCGGCGATGGACAGGTTTGAGTCCGTCGCGAATTTGCGGTAGCGCGCGTCCGATATTCACCGACATCGCGTAGTCCAGGTAGGACTGCCGCATGTCGTCTTCGATATTCAGCAGCGCGGGTTCGTTGCGATGCGGTTCGTTGCCGTTGGTTTCAGCCATTTATTCCGGGGCTCCCGCGAGTTCCGAGCGGCTCGTCAGATGTCGAGGTTGCGGACGTTGAGCGCGTTCTCCTCGATAAACTGCCGGCGCGGCTCGACCTGATCGCCCATCAACGTGGCGAAGATTTCCTCAGCTTCCTCGCGCGACGAAATCTGCACCCGCAGCATCGCCCGCGTCTCCGGGTTCATCGTGGTCTCCCAGAGCTGCCCCGGATTCATCTCGCCGAGCCCCTTGTAGCGCTGGATGTCCACGCCCTTTTGTCCCGCGCCGAGCACCGCCTCCGCCACCGCCTTGAGCGTATCGGCCGTCGATTCGCCTTCGCCAATCTTCAGTTTGAACGGCGCCTTGATTGCCTCGAGTTCCGGATCGAGCCGGCGAATCTCGCGCAGCTCTCCGCTATGCAACAGCGTCAGATCGACCACCGTTGGCGGCGTCGCGCCGTTTTGCGAATGGCTGAACACCGCGCGCCAATGCGCTTCGCCGTCGGGCTCGAGCTTGTAAACCAGGTTGTCGTTCTTCGAGTCCTTGGCGATCGCCTCGGCCATCTGCTTCGCTGCTTTCTCGGATTCAAAACTCTCGTCATCGATCGTCTTGCCGGCCGCCAGCTTGGCGAGCGACGCGATGATCGAGCGCTCCTTCGAACGCCGCTCCAGCGCCTCGAACATCTTTTCGAAGAACAGCGCCTTGCGCACAATTGTCTTCAACGCCGCGCCCCTGAACTCGCGCGCGTCCTTGCCCTTGCCGGCTTCGAACGTCACCGCCTCGGCGCCGAGATCGGTCAGATAATCTTCCAGCGCCGTTTCATCCTTGAGATAGCGTTCGGTCTTGCCCTTCTTCGCGCGGAACAGCGGCGGCTGCGCGACGTATAGATAGCCATTCTCGATAATCTCGATGAACTGGCGGAAAAAAAACGTCAGCAGCAGCGTGCGGATGTGCGAGCCGTCCACGTCCGCGTCGGTCATGATCACGATCGTGTGATAGCGCAGCTTGCTTAGGTCCTTGTCCTCGCCGATTCCCATTCCGAGCGCCGTAATCAGGATGCGCAACTCCTGCGACGACAGCATCTTGTCGATGCGCGCGCGCTCGACGTTCAATATTTTGCCGCGCAGCGGCAGGATCGCCTGCGTTTTGCGATCGCGGCCCTCTTTGGCGGTCCCGCCTGCCGATGCGCCCTCGACCAGGTACAACTCGCTGCGCGCCGGGTCGCGCTCCTGGCAGTCCGCGAGTTTGCCGGGCAGCGAGCCCGAATCGAGCGCGCCCTTGCGCCGCACCAGCTCCTTGGCTTTGCGCGCGGCCTCGCGCGCGGTGGCAGCCTCGACCGCGCGAGCCACGATCTTCTTCGCCACCGGCGGCGTCTTCTCCAGGAAATCGCCGAGCTTCTCGTTCACCAGCCCCGTAACGATTCCTTCGACCTCGGAGTTGCCGAGCTTGGTCTTGGTCTGGCCCTCGAACTGCGGCTCGGCGATTTTTATGCTGACGATCGCGGCGAGACCCTCGCGCGTGTCGTCGCCCTCCAGCCGCATATCCTTATTCTTGAAGAGATTGTTCTTGATTGCGTAATTGTTGATCGTTCGCGTCAGCGCCGACTTGAGTCCCGACAGATGGGTCCCGCCCTCGGCGGTGTGAATGTTGTTGGCGTAGGTGAAAATCACCTCGTGGATCGCGTCGGTCCATTGCAGCGCGACTTCGACATCGACGCCCTCGCGCACGCCCTTGAAGAAAATCACGTCGTGAATCGCTTCGTTGCTCTTGCTCAGCGTCGCGACGTACTCGGCAATTCCGCCCTCGTAGTGGAACTCTTCCGCTTTGTTGGTTCGCTCGTCGCGCAGCCTGATCCGCAGTCCCGCGTTGAGGTACGCCATCTCGCGCAGGTAACGCGCGATGATTTCGTACTTGAACTTTATCTCGGGAAATATCTTCGAGTCGGGCGAGAAGGTGGTCTTGGTGCCCTTGCTGTTGGTCGCGCCGCGCTCTTCGACCTTCGTTTTCGGAAGCCCGCGCTCGTAACGTTGAAAATAAATTTTGCCGTTCTTGTGAACTTCGACTTCGAACTCGTCGCTGAGCGCGTTGACCACCGACGCGCCCACCCCATGCAGTCCACCCGAAACTTTGTAGGCGGTCTTTTCGAACTTGCCGCCGGCGTGAAGCATCGTGTGCACGACTTCCAGCGCCGAGCGCTTTTCCGTCGGATGCATATCGACCGGGATCCCGCGGCCGTTGTCCTCCACCGAAATCCGATCGTCGCTCAGAATTACGACGTTGATCTCCGTGCAGAAACCGGCCAGCGCCTCGTCAACCGAGTTGTCCACGATCTCGGTGACGAGATGATGCAATCCCCGCTCGGCCGTGTCGCCGATGTACATCCCGGGACGTTTGCGAACTGCTTCGAGTCCTTCCAGTACCTTGATGGACTCGGCGCCATAGCCGTCGGACGATTGTTTATTTGGCATAGAAAAGGACGAGCGATGAACTACCTTTCCGCATCCCCACCACCTGTTAAAATACTATTCGTCTGCGGGATAAAAGTAAAGGAACAACCGACCGTCCGATGAGTTAATCAAACACTATTTGAGTTATGCGCCCATGGATAGGAAAGCATCCAATCAGTGGGCGTTTTTCAACCCATCGACACGACGCAATAAGGGCCTTTTTGGAAAAGCGGGCCGTGCCGAGAACAGAACATTATTTTGCGAAAATGATACGCACACAAACCGACTCCGTGAAGCAGTGAAAAGTGAAAAAAATGAAAAAGTGAAAAAGTGAAAAAATGAAAAGGGAAATCGCCCGCGTTCAATCGACCTGGCGCAGCTCGATCAGCATCTCCTGCGGGCCTATATAGCCGGCCTTGCGCTCCTGCACCTTGCCCGTCGAGTCGATAATCACCGTCGTCGGCACGCCCTGGATTTCGAACTTGCTGGTCAGCGCTTCGGTGGCCTTGTCCTGCGCCGTCAGATTCGCCTTCATCCGCACGAAGCGCTTTGCCTCGCTGACCACGGATGGATCGACAAAGGTCGAATGCTCCATCTCGCGGCATGGGATGCACCAGTCGGCGCTGAAATCGATCAGCACGGGCTTGCGCGCTTCGGCCGCCGACGCGAGCCGCTCGGGGTTGAACGGCTCGAAGCGAAGCTTCTCCGGCGCGTGGCGCGGATAGAGCATGATCGCGAGCGCTCCCACCGCAGCTATTCCCAGCGCTGACCTCAGCACCAGGAACGGTCGCCAGCTTCTCCCCTCGCGCGAAATGAAGCCGAGATAAATCCCCACACCGGCCGCGTAATACGGCAGAATTCGAGTCATCAGGTTGTTCGGGATGACCGGATCGAGAAAGTAGAGCGCGAGTCCGACCAGCACGAACCCGAAAAGATGCTCGACCCAGGCAAGCCATTCGCCCGAACGCGGCAGCCGGCGGATATGCCCGGCCGCCATCGCCAGCCCGATATATGGAACGCCAAGTCCGATCGCCAGTGTGAAGAACAGCGCAAAACCGAAAAGCGCGTTCCCGCTTCTCTCCACCATCAGCAGCAAGCCCAGCACGATCGGGCCGATGCATGGCGCCGCCACCACGCCCATCCCCAGACCCATCAGGAACGCGCCCGCGTATCCGGGGTGGGCCGCGCCCGCCCGCTGCACCATCCAGTTCGGCGGCTGCAAGACGAACAAACCGAAGCACGACGCCGCCAGCGCCAGCAGCATCATGGACAGCGCGACGAGCACCAACGGATTGCGCATCGCAGCGCCGAACAATCCGCCCGACATGGCGACGGCGACGCCCACCGCCGAGAACATCAGCGCGATTCCGAGCACGAAAAATATCGCCAGAAACATCACGCGGCGATGGCCTCCGCCCTGGCTGCCGAAATACGCGATCGTCACGCCGATCAGCGGATAGACGCACGGCGTCAGATTCAACGCGAGGCCGCCAAGAAATACCGCGAGGAAGCCGAGGAACCATCCATGATTGGCGAAGATGTCCGCGACCGCGCCGCCGGAATCATCGCCGCCGCCGATACCGCCGCTCTTCGCGCCTACCGTGCCTATCGCCCCCAGCGCTCCCGCCGCCGCGCCCGGAGCCGCCAGCGCGACCGTTGTGCTGACCGACGCCGGCCGCAGGCATTCGTTGTTGTTGCAACCCTGGTAGTCGATGGTAACCGTGAGCGCGTCGCCCGGCTTCGGCGCGAAGTTGGCAGCCGCCTTGAGCGGCGCCTCAAACTTGATATCGCCTCCGAACACCGAGATTTTCTCGCCACCAGCCGCGACGTCGAGCGCCATCGTTTGCGCGGGCGGATACTTGACTGCGCCCGGCGTTACGCTGGTCGGGCCGCTGACCTCGAGCTTGGTCGGGATGTAATCCTCGCTGAGCGGCTTGTCGGAATTGATATGCCATCCCGCGATCACCTGCGCGGCGACTTTGAGCGTGCTGGCGCCGCCGGCCCGAAGCGGAGGATCGATCGTGGCGGAGGTGATCTTTACGAGTTCATTCGCCTTCGGATTAGCATGCGCCGCCGGCGCGAAAATCAACCAGGCGAGCGCAAATACTGCCGATACGATCGAGGCCCGCCAGAACGGACGAGCCTTTGTACCGTGGGTGAACAATCGGGATTCGCGCGAGATCATTTGTCAGTAGTTAGAGCGTCATCGGCGCAACTCTGGTTCCATCCGCGCAGTCCGCCGCTACTTAGCGGCGGCGCTCTGTTTGCCGTTGGTTGAAAGCGGAACCGATCCCACGACCTCCAATCCGTAGCCCGGCAGATTGGCAAGCCGCGGCGTCGCATCGGACATGATAATCATCTTGCGCACACCCACGTCGCGGAGAATCTGCGCGCCGATTCCGTAATCGCGGAAATCTGCCTCGGGCGCGTTGACCCGCGTAGTTGCACGGCGCGCCGGGCGCCCGCCCTCAAAATCCGACGCCAGTGCGTTGGACTCGCGCTTGAGGTACAACAGCACGCCCTCGCCGGCCGCCGAGATTCGTTCCATCGCGGAGCGCAGCAGGTTGCGGGTGTTGCGAACGGAGTAGCCGAACACGTCGCCCGGCAGATACTCGCGATGCGCCCGAACCAGAATCGGCTTGGCCGGATCCACCTTGCCCATCACCAGCACCAGGTGCTCGGTGTGATCGATCAGGTTGCGATAGACGATCGCGCTGAACTCGCCGAACGCGGTCGGCAGCTTCGCTTGCGCGATCCGCTGGACCATCGTCTCGTTGCGCAGCCGGTACTCGATGATGTCCGCGACCGTGACAATCTTGAGCCCGTGCACTTTGGCGAACTCGACCAGGTCGTCGCGCCGCGCCATCGTGCCGTCTTCCTTCAGAATCTCGCAGATGACGCCCGCCGGCTTGAGTCCCGCCAGCCGCGCGAGGTCCACCGCGCCTTCGGTCTGCCCCGTGCGCACCAGCACGCCGCCGTCGCGCGCGCGCAGCGGATAGACGTAGCCGGGCGTGATGAACTCGGCGCCGCTGGCGTCCTCGCGCACCGCCTGCAAAATCGTGGTCGCGCGATCCTGCGCCGAGATTCCCGACCCCGACGCTCGCCGCGCGGTGATCGCCGTCGTGAACGCCGTCCCGAGCGGCGCCTGGTTGTCGCCAACCATCATGCTGAGCCCGAGTCTGTCTATTCGCTCCGCCGACATCGGCAGGCAGATGAGCCCGCGCCCGAACCTGGCCATGAAGTTGACCGCCTCGGGGGTGACTTTTTCGGCCGCCATGCACAAATCGCCCTCATTCTCCCGCTGTTCGTCATCCATCAGGATGATCATGTGGCCGCGGCGGGTTTCATCGAGTGCTTCCTCGATCGAAATGAACGGCGCGGGGGCTTTCTTGCGGGGACTTATCTCACCAAACATTTGTGCGGCTCTCGATAAACTCTTACTCAACTATATACCGCCAGCAAGCATCCTCGAAGCCTGCGCGATGCTATCTTGGGCGGCGTGGCGGTGGAAATTACTACGGCGGTCCTGCTGGCTGCCGGGCGCGGCAAACGCCTGGGCGCTCTGACCGCCGAGACTCCGAAAACACTGCTCGATGTCGCCGGTTCACCGCTGATTACGCATATCGCCGACGCGCTCGCAGGGGCAGGACTGACGCACTTCATCGTCGTGGTGGGCTACCTGTCGGAGCAAATCGAGGGATGGGCGAAAACCTGGCAGCGCGAAAATCCGGGAATCAAAATCATAACCGTCAGGCAGCCGCAATTGAACGGGACCGGCGGCGCGATGCTTGCGGCCAGCGCGCATCTTGCAGGCCTGCCGCGCTTTGTCTTCGGATGGAGCGATATTCTGATGGACCGCGCGAACTACCCGCGCTTCGTTCATCACGCGCGGATCGACGAGTACGATTTGATGCTCGCGGTGAATCGCGTCAAGGATCCGTTCCGCGGCGCCGCCGTCTATGTGACCCCGCACATGATGGTCGAGCGCCTCGACGAAAAACCGGCGCCCGGAACCGCCAGGACCGAATGGAACAACGCGGGGCTTTTCGCAAGCAGCCAGGTAATTTTCGACTACCTCGCGCGGCTCGAACCGTCGGTGCGCGGCGAACTCGAACTGCCCGGTGCAATCGCGCAAATGATCGCCGACGGCCGGGTCGTGCGCGCGCTTGATATGCGTGGATTCTGGAGCGACGTCGGCACGCCCGAAGACCTCGAGGCGGCGCGCGCCTGGTTCAAGCAAAAGAGGAAGCGGCGATGAGTATCCCCGACGGATGGGACGCCGGAGAGTTGGCGCGCGCTGCCTGCCTCGCCGCTCGAGTCCGCGCCGGTGGCGACGCGCGAATCTTCGCGGCCCGCGCGCCCGGCCGCGTCAATCTAATCGGCGAGCACACGGACTATAGCGGCCTGCCCGTGCTGCCGGTCGCGATCGATCGATCCACAATTGTCGTCGCCGCCGCCGTCACGGCAGCCGAAATCGAACTGGCGAACGCCGATCCCCGCTGGTCCTCGCGCCGTTTTGCAATCGCACGACAGATCCCATCATACGAAACCGGCGATTGGGCGAACTACGTCAAGGCCGCGATCCAGGGAGTGATCGATCACTTCTCTGCGCGCGGCATCTTCACTGAAAACTTGCGGGGCGCATCGATGGTCGTCGATGGCCGCGTGCCGCCTGCCGCGGGGCTGTCGTCATCGGCCGCGCTCACGGTTTCGACCGCGATGGCATTCATGGCGGTCAACGAACTCGAACTCGACCCGATCGAAACCGCGACGATGGTTGCGCGCAGCGAATGGTACGTCGGGACGCGGGCGGGCGGGATGGACCAGGCGGCGTCGATTCTCGGCCGTCGCGACCATGCGCTGTTTATCGAGTTCGACCCGATCCGCGTGCGCGCGGTGAAGATGCCGGCGAACGCCGCGCTGGTCGTGGCGGATAGCCGGGAAATCGCGGACAAGTCGGGGATGGTGCGCGCGCAATACAATCGGCGGGTCGTCGAATGCGCGCTGGCGGCGCGAATTCTCGGGCGTGCGCTCGAGCTCGACGGCGTGACGATCCTTGGCGACGTGGTTCGCGCATCACCCGGATGGAACGCGGCGGAACTCGTCGAGAAACTCGCGGCAGCCGCGCCGGCGCGGCTCGGCGCAGATCTGAAAGAGGCGGCGAGCATCCTGGGAGTTTCGCAGCCGGCGCTCGACGCAGAGTTGCTCGGCCGGGGGCCGACTCGGATCGCTCTGGATTCGAGCCGCCCGCTGGAAATTCTGAAACGTGCGCGGCATGTCTTGGGCGAGACCGAGCGGGTGATTCGTGCGGCGGACGTGCTCGAGGCGGGCCGCCTCGATGAAATGGGAAAGCTGATGAATGCGTCGCATCAGAGTCTCGCAGATGACTTCGAATGCAGCACGGAGCGGCTCGACGCCATCGTGGAATGCGCACGGCGCGGCGGCGCGTTCGGCGCGCGGCTGACGGGCGCGGGCTTCGGCGGTTCGATTGTTGCCCTGTGCGACGTGGCGAGCGCGGACTCGGTGATTGAATCGATCGATCGCGGATATTACGCGAAGCTGGACCCCGGCGCGCCAAGTGAAAAAAGTGAAAAAAGTGAAAAAACTAAAAATTTCAGAGCCGTGTTGCACGCGGGCGCGGGCGCGAGCGTGATCGATTTACCAACGGCTTAACGCTTGAGGCGCAGGATGCGCGCGGAGTGCGGCGGGATATCGATCGTATCGAAGATTTCAGTTTTCTCGTTGCGGGCCAGATCCAGCGCTACCATTTCGCCTCCGCCCAGCTTCAGGTCGGACATTTGCACTCTTGCGGGCGAGTCGCCGCGATTCAGGAGCATCGCGATCGCGCCGCCGGTGGCGGTTTCAGTGATCAGGCCGCGCACGTCGCCGGTGGCCATCAGATCGAGCGCGAGTACCGGCTCGCGCGCCGCGTTGGAATCGATCTCGGCGGCGATTTGCGCGACTGCGCGAAACAGTTTTCCCGCCTCGGCGTCAAGCAGGCTCATGTCGTCGGAGATTAGGAGCATCCCGCCGCTGGCGGCGATGGTCGCGGCCAGCGCTGCGCGCTCGTCGGCGCTGAGGCTGGTTTCGCGCGCCCGCAGCATCAGGCAGTCAGGGTCGTTCAGCCACAGGCGGCGATGCATGAAGCTGCGCGCGATGATCGCGTCGAGCGCATAGACGGTTGACGGGTCGCCCGCTCCGGAAGCGGTCGAGCCCCAGAACGGGGAAACGTCGGGGCCGATGCGCATCCCGTCCACGACGCCGATCGCCTGGCCAATCGGGCAGCCGCATCCGAGGATGAAGGCGTCATCGCCGGCGCCGGCGCGAATCGCCTCGAGGCCGTGGCGCAAGGTCTCGCCGCGCGTGAGACCTGGATCGCGGCGCCGGCCGGGCGAGGCGGCGGCGTAGAGAAAATCGAGTTTCAAATACGAGAAGCCGAAGTCGCGGGTAAGCTTGGCGAACAGATGGCGGAGGTGCGCGAGAAACGCCGGGTTGCTTGGGTCGAGCGCGTATGCGAATGGGTCGTCGCTGGTGGTCCAGTTCGGGTTGTAGCCGGCGCGAACCGGTTCGCCGGTCTCCTCGTGAATGATGAACCAGTCGGGATGATCGATCATCAGGCGCGCGTCGCGGGCGGCAAGAAAGGGCGCGGTCCAGATGCCGGCTTTGAAGCCGGCGGCGCGAATTTCGCCGGCGATTTTTTTGAGTCCCCCCGGAAACTTGGCGTTGGTCGTATCCCAGTCGCCAAGCGCCGACTGAAAGCCGTCGTCGAGTTGAATCAGGTCGAGTGGAAACTCCGAGCGCATCGCTTCGAGCGACTTGATGTTGGCGCGGAGCGCGTCCTCGGTGATCTCGTGAAAGTAGTGGTACCAGGAGCACCATCCGCGCTGAAACGGCGCGCCGACCCGCGCGTTCATCCATCGCCCGGCCGCGTCGGCCCATCGCGCGGCCAGACGCGCGGCGGACTCATCGGCGGTGGCGATGAACAGCGGATCGAGTTCGCGATGCGCGCCCGGCGCGAGAGTTACATCGTCGAGGATCGCGCGTGCGATTATTTTTTCAGGGCTCGACACGGTGAGGGTCGAGAGCGAAGTAGCGGCTCCGATGAATCCGGCCAGGACGCGCTCCCCGGCAGATAGACTCTCGACGATTGTGAAAAGCTCGGAGGTATCCGCCTCGGGGAATTCAGGCGGGCGAGTCGATTCACTCTGATGATTGACGCGAATGACGAAATGGGCAGCGTCGCGCGGATGGTTTTTTTGCGACGCGCGTACGTCGCATCCGTCCGAGGCGCTCCATGACTGGTATCCGTGCTTGAAGAACCGGGCTGGTGCGGACGGCGCGAAACCGGTTGAGACTTCGAAGATTGCAGACGTGAGCCGAATCGGATCGGCGCCGCGATTGGCGACGGTCGCGCGCACGATCGCGCCGCCGAGTGCGTGTTCGAGGCGGGCAGAGATGGCGAGGCCGTCGCGGATGGCGCTCGATTCGCGCGCGCCGGATGGCGCATCGAGATCGTGCGCGCGCGCGTGGCCGGCGGCGTCGATGAAGCGGAGCTCGATTCGCGACAGGAGTGCGTTCGTCACGTGGTGAGAGTTGCAGAGAGACGAGATCGCGGCAAGGCAGCGGTGACCCCTGCACCCAATGTTAAAACAAATGAGATGCGCAAAGATCTACAGCCATCCGAGCGAGCCAAAGACAATTGCGAGCAAGAGTGAAACGGAGGCCAATCCACCCACGATGCTCCATCGCTTCGTTTCAGTTTCAGCGTCATGCGCCCACGCAGTGACCGCGAAAAACCAGGCGTATCCGAAGATGACAATCAAGATCAGTCCCGCGCCAAGATTCCAAAAGGGCCAGTACCAGTTCAGGTAGCCCCATCGATTCAGCACGACTTCCAGGATCACCGATGCGACCGATTGTCCGACGATCAACACCAATCGGCTGTTCAAGCCGAGTATTTTCGCGCGCGGATTTGCCGGCAGCAGCTTCGCAAACGCCATCCCGTAGATCAAAAACAACAGCGTGGTTTCGGCGTTGAGCCCGACCAGGATCTGATATGAGGTGTGCCCGGTCTCGACCCATAACGGCGCGCGCCCGCTCCAAAACAAAATCGCCGAATTGACCAGTTCGTTAATCCAGTCGGCAAACCAAAGCGCCAGCCCCGCCGCGATCACGTTCCATCGCCGCGCCATGATCTCGCCCGAATAGATGAACAAGGTCAGGATTAGCAGGTACACGATTGTCCAGTCGAAATTGGCGGAGATTCGCAGGACGGCGAGCGCCGCGCGTGCCGGGTCGGTCATATTCTCAGACCTCCTGCCTGGAATGTACTTGACGGCGCAAGACGCGCGACAGTAGTGCGTTCGTCACGTGGTGAGAGTTGCAAAGAGACGAGATCGCGGCAAGCGGCCGGGGGTGGCTTGCGCGGGAGCGGGGCGGTCTTTGATAATCTAGCCGCCGTGCCGAGACATTCGCGAAAACATAAGGACGCAGATATCGACGCGCGTGCGGAGGCCGTCCGCGCACTCCCGCCGATCGACGAATGCCTCCGGGCCGCCGAGAAGAATCCCGCTCTCGCCGGATTCAGCCGCATCTACCTCAAACTGATGGTGCAGCGGGCGCAGGCGGAATTTCGCGCCGCGATTCTTTCGGGACGCGACACGCAGCGGCGCGATCGGGCCGCGATGGTCGATGCGGTGGCGCGCGCGGTCGCGCGCGCCGTCGCCGCCGACGAGCCGCGGCTTAGGCCGGTGGTGAACGCGACGGGAGTCGTGCTGCATACGAATCTCGGCCGCGCGATCCTGGCGGAATCGGCGATCGAGGCGGTCGAGATGGCGGCGCGATCTGCGGTCAACCTGGAATACGATCTCGAGACCGGCGCGCGCGGCGACCGGGATACGATCGTCGAGGACGAGATTTGCGCGCTTACGGGGGCCGAGGCGGCGACCGTGGTAAACAACAACGCCGCGGCGGTTGTGCTCGCGCTTAACTCGCTCGCCGACGGGCGCGAAGTAATAGTATCGCGCGGCGAGATGATCGAGATTGGCGGATCGTTTCGATTGCCCGACGTGATGGCGAAAAGCGGCGCGATAATCCGCGAAGTCGGGACCACCAATCGGACCCATCCGGGGGATTACGCCGATGCGATCGGTCCGGAAACGGCCCTCCTGCTGAAGGTGCATCCGTCGAACTACCGCGTGGTCGGCTTCACCAGCGAAGTGACGCTGGAAGAGCTGGTCGAAATCGGGCGCGCGCGCGGAATCGACGTGATGGAGGATCTCGGCGCGGGGGCGATTGTCGATCTGACGGATTTCGCAGTCCCGCGCGAACCTTTGGTGCGCGAGCGAATTGCGGCGGGCGCTGCGATTGTCACGTTCTCGGGCGACAAGCTGCTGGGCGGTCCGCAGGCGGGCGTGATTGCCGGGCAACGCGGGCCGATCGAACGAATCAAGCGCAATCCCCTGAAGCGGGCGCTCCGATGCGACAAGCTGACAATTGCGGCGCTCGAGGCGACTCTTCGGCTGTATCTTCGCTCGGGCGACCTCGGTGAGGAGCTGCCGACGATCCGACTCCTGGGGCGGCGTGCAAGTGAGATTGGCGCAATCGCGCCGCGCGCGCGGGAGATAGTGGCGGAGCGGCTGGGCGGAGATTACGTGGTCGAAATAGTCGATGCGGCTTCGCAGGTCGGCTCGGGCGCGATGCCGGTCGAGGAATTGAAGTCGGTTGCGCTTCGCGTGAGCCATCCGGAGAAATCCGCCGATGCGATCGCGGCGATGTTTCGGCGCGCGCGAATTATCGGGCGGGTGGTCGATGATTCGTTCCGTCTCGATTTGCGCACGATTGAGGATCCGGCGGTCTTCGCGGTGAAGCTGGAAACTGACTAGGATTATAAAAGTTCGAGCGCCAGGCGGGTTGAACGCAATGAAATTCGGAATATTTTTGTATCAGACGTCGCCCAACGCTATCGCGGCGGTCGCTCGCAAAGCCGAGGAGAGCGGTTTCGAATCAATCTGGATACCGGACACATTATTTTGCCCGTAACCTACCGCTCGCCGTATCCGTATTCATCCAGTGGCAGGATGAGTGCGCCGCCGGAGACGCCGCTGCACGATCCGATGCCGGCGCTGGCGTTCGTCGCCGAGGTAATCGCCAGGCAGTGATCGCGAGCGGACAGTATTACGGTGCGAGCTTTGCGCAGCCTGTTGGCGTGTCGCAATTCGCGCGGATATCATCGAAACTTGCGCCGGAGGAGCGCTTACCAAGATGAAAAGGTGCCCGCGCTGCGAAAAAACCTTCCCCGACTCGGAAACCTTTTGCGAAGCTGACGGAACCGCGCTGGTGCAGGCGGGTCCCGCCTTTGCCGAAGGGGCGGCCGCCACCGGCGCGGGCGAATTCGGCGAGCAAATCGAATGCCCGGTATGCGGCGGCAAGGCGCAGCCGGGGGAACTGATCTGTAATTTCTGCGGCGCGCGGCTCGGGGTGGAATCGGCGGCGCCGTCGTACACACCGCCGTCGTCGTCGGCGCCGCCGCGGGGCCGGACGACGGTTCGGCGCGATGCGTCGCCGTCGATGCGCATCACGGGCAAGATGCCGGACGGCGACAACGACAGCGAAGAAGAAGGCCGCAGGCGGTTCGGCTTCGTTTGGTACTTGATCGCGGCGATAATCGCGCTGGGGGGCGGCGCGTGGCTCGCGCTTCATCTCAGCACCAAGCCCGCGCAGGCCCCGGTGGCGAACGCGTCGCCGGCGGCGGTCGCGTCGCCAGCGGTGGTCGCGTCGGTGACAGCGCCGGCGCCCAGTGGGCTGTTGGTGGCGTTGTCGAAGGCGATGGGGGTGCAGGTGACGGGGGAATCGGCGGCGGCGCCCGAGCGCAATCAGGAAGCGGCGCGAAAATTTTTCGAAGATCACAAGGACGGATTGCTGGAGAGCTATTCGCACGCGGTCGCCGGTGACAGCACGCTGCGAGATGGGATGATGGTGCGGATCAGGGTGCTGCCCAACGGCAACGTGGACGCGGCGTCGGTGCGGACCTCGACCAATCCGAATCCGGCCTTCGACGCGGAAGTAGTGAAGGACGTTTCGGCGTGGAATTTTGCGCCGCTGAGCGGCGGCCAGGTCGAGATCGATTATCCGATAATTTTCACCAACGATCCCACGACCAAGGACGCGCTCGAGTCGCAACTGAGCTCGAAGGTGGCGGGACTGAGTCCGACCGAGGCGCCGGAATTCGCCAGCGCGTTGCCGTCGCCGGCCGCGTCGGAAGCGGCGAGTGCTCCCTCGCCGGCGCCAATCGAGACGCCGGCGATGGCGGTCGCGCCGGCGCCCGCGCCGCGCAAGCATCATCACGTGGCGAGCCGCGCGCCCAAGCCCGCGCCGCTGACCTTGCAGCAGAGCGTCAAGCAGGTGCTGGGGTCGAATCCGAGGACGCGCCGCGTGGACTGTTACACCAGCGGCAGCGCGGTGACGATTTTCGGCAAGGTGTTCGACGCCGACGCCAAGCGGTACACGGAAAAAATCGTGCGGCAAGTACCGGGGGTCGGCAACGTGATCGATTCGCTGACGACGGACACGGCCGATTGGGCAGCGCGCCAGGCTGCGATCGCGTCGCAGCTTTATGCCGCCGGCTTAACCGGCGTGACGGTGAAGGTGATCGGCCACGACGCGTACCTTGATGGCACGGTCAAGAGCGATGCGCAGAAGCAGCAGGCAGTGACGATCACCCAGAGCGCGTCGCCGGTGCACGTGCGGGGCAATATCATCAGAGTCCTGCCCGGAAACATGTTCGGATTCTGACCTGCGGTCTCTGACGATGCCGCCGGGCGTGATTAATCCTGCGCCGCGTGTTAGTATTGACACGGTGCGTGCCGCACGCTTATATGGCGGAAAGAGCGGAGCAAGGACGCTCCCACCAGGAGGAATTTATTTCCATGGCTGATGCAGCACCGACGACACCTAAGGAAATCTTTGCGGCGATGCCCGGTCGCTTCAACAAGGACGCGGCGAAGGGTTTGACTGCGACGTACCAGTTCGACCTCTCGGGCGATAACGGCGGCAAGTGGCACGTAGTCATCGCCGACCAAACGTGCACGGTCAAAGAAGGACCGGCCGCTTCGCCGAGCATCACGATTTCGATGACGGCGCAGGACTATGTTGACATGACGAGCGGCAAGCTCAACGGGCAGGTCGCCTTCATGAGCGGCAAACTGCGAGTCGCAGGCGACATGGGCCTCGCGCTCCGCATGCAGAGTTTGTTTGCCTAAACCACCAATCCCAGATCCGAATGAATTGAACGCCGGCCGGAGCCAAAACCAGGCCCGGCCGGCGGAAAATCCGCCTGCAAAGTATCCCGCATAAAATCATCCCAAGCCGAAACGCGCCGATAAAACTCAGATTCGGTACGCAGTCGATAGACAATCTTATCCACTGATTAACGACCCCAGGCTGCCGCGAGCGCGAGCGCCGATTAGTGTCAGTACATCAATTTCGGAAACTAAAATCCTGTTTCTTAAACGTTCCCAAGCAAGGAGGACAAATCCACGTCACAAGAAGAAAGAACACAAATGAGTTCCGCGGAGTTTGAGGGCGACCTCGACAAGGAAAGCGGAGAATCGACCGAGAACGGCCAGGACAACGAATCGCTGACCTCAAAACTGTCGAAGGAGCTCAGCAACTGGCGGCGCAATCGCACCTCGTCGCAGCCACGGCATTCTGACGGACCGGGTCAGAACTTTCAGTCAGAGCCGGCTCGCACGATCAAGGTCCGCGGTCACGAGACTTTGGTCGTTCGCAAACCGAAGCTGGCCGGCAAGCCCCCCACCAATATGAATCACACACCAAATAATCAGTAGTCAGTTTTTCACTTGTCCGCGGATGTGTGGTGGGGCGTGCGCAGGGGTCAGGAGCGGAAGATTTCGACAGGCATCTCTCGCGACGCTTGCCGGGCCGGATAGACGGTCGCGAGCAGGCACAGAAGCATCGAGGCGAGCGCGACGGCGGCGAAGTTCCACGGATCGACGGCGATCGGCAGCGTCGAGATGCCGTAAATTTCACGCGGGATGTGAATGAACTGGTAACGCGCCAGCGCGAAGCATCCGGTGGCGCCGAGGATCAATCCGGCCGCGGTTCCAGCCGCGCCGACGATCAATCCCTTCATCACGAAAATCAGGCGCACGTCGCGCCGCGTCGCACCCATCGCGATCAGCACGGCGATGTCCTTGCGCTTCTCCATCACGACCATGATCAGCGTCGCGACCAGGTTGAACGCCGCGACCCCGATGAGCATCACGAGCACGAGTGCATAGACGCGCTTGAGCAGTTCGAAGCCGGCGGCGGCAGATTCGTTAAACTCGATCCAGTTGCGCACCCGGTACGGGCTCGCAAACAGTTTGCGCATCGCGTCGGTCACTGCGTCGGTCTGGTCGAGATTGGTCAGATGGATATCGATGCCGTCCACTCGTCCGGTGCGGCCGAAGAAATCCTGGGCGTGCACGAGATCCATGAAGACCATGTTGCTATCGACGAAGTTCATTCCGGAGTCGAAGATCGCGCCGATCGCGAATTGACCGCTCTTGGTTGAGAGCGATCCATCGGGCGAAATAATCGGCGCAACCATCCGAACCGCGTCGCCGGGTTTGGCCTTGAGTTTTTTCGCAAGGCTGACTCCGATGGCGAGGCCACCTGCCGTAGCCGCGGGCTGCGCGCCGCTGCCTGGGATCGCGTAGCTTCGCGAGAGATCGTCGAGACCGCCGGCGGTCATGTAGCGGCCCCATTGCGCGCGCACGACGGGATTGTTCGGCTCGACGCCGCGCACGATGACGCCGCCGATTCCGCGTCCCGAACTCAGCATCGCCTGGCCCACGATGTACGCGTCGGAGCCGTTGACGCCTGCCACGCCGGCGACCTTCTTCTCGATGTCGGCGTAGTTGTCGATCGATCCTTGCGAATTGAGTATCTGGACCTGCGGGCTGAGGCTGAGCACGCGTTCTTTGAGGCTTTGCTCGAAGCCGCCCATCACGGAGAGTGTCACGGTGAGCGCGGCGACGCCGATCATCACGCCGACCGCGGTAAAGATGGTCGTGATCGAGATGAAGGCGTCTTTGCGGCGGGCGCGCAGATAGCGGAGCGCAATTTTGAGTTCGTATCGCACGACGGACTGCGCAACGAGCTCAGAATATCACGTTTTCGTTTTTCAGCTGCTCGATCTCATCGGCGCTGAGCGAGAGCATCTCGCGAAAGACTTCGTCGTTGTCCTGGCCGAGAATCGGCGCGGCCGAGCGAAGCGTGCCGGGGGTGCGGCTCATGCGATGCTCGAGTCCCTCGTACGACGACGGGCCCATCTCCTTGTGCTCGAGCCAATGCCAGAAGCCGAACGCCTCGAGGTTGTCGTCCTGATGGATATCGACGCAGTTCTCGACCGGATAGGCGGCAACTCCGGCGGCCTGCAACTTCGCGGTGAGTTCCTGCGCGTTGTGGATGCGCGTGAGCGAGCCGACGAACTCATCGATTGCCGCGGCGTTCTCGATGCGCGCAGGCGCATTCGCAAAGCGCCGGTCGGTGGAATCGGCGGCGAGCGCGGTGAGCATCGCACGCCATTGTTCGTCGCCCGCGACGGCGATCGCGATCCATCGCTCGTTGCCGTCCTCGTCGGCGCATCGATAGGCGCCGTGCGGAGCGTAACGCGCCGACGCGTTGCCGCGCGGGCCAAGCACCCGTCCGGTTGCGAAGTAATCGATCAGCGCAGGCGCGAGATTCTGCATCGCGGCCTCGTACTGCGACATGTCGATATACTGGCCCTGGCCGGTGCGGCGGCGATAGTCGAGCGCGGCGAGAAGCGTGAAGGTGGAAAAGCGCGGCGCGATGAAATCCGTGTAGGCGCCGTACGGCGGCGTGCATGAGCCTGGCCCGTAACCGGAGATGTAGTAGAAGCCCGACAGCGCGGACATCAGTTGGCCGAAGCCGGGGTAAAGCGCGTTGGGTCCCGTCTGCCCCTGCATGCAGGTCGAGAGCATGATCAGGTCGGGGCGCAGCTCACGCAGATTTTCGTAATCGAGTCCCCAGTTGCGCATCGCCTTGGGCGTGAAACTCTCGACGATGATGTCGGCCCACGGCACCATGCGCTTGGCGATCTCGCGCGCTTTGGGCTTGCTCAAGTCGAGCGTGATTCCCTTTTTCGAGGTGTTGAAGCTGGCGAAAAACTGACTGCGGTTGATCCCGGGCATCGCATCTTTCCACGGCGGACCGATTCGCAGCACGTCGGGGCGCGCGGCGGACTCGACCCGAATCACGTCGGCGCCGTTGTCGGCGAAATACTTGGTCGTGACCGGACCGACGCCGACCCAGGCGAAGTCGAGGACGTGAACTCCTTCCAATGCGAAACGGCTCATCTCGAATTTCTCCTGGCTAAATCGAGCCGGAGGCTCGCAGTTTGTTCAATCGCTCGGGCGCAAGCCCGAGCAGCCCGCGGTAAATCTCGTCGTTATGCTCGCCGATTCGCGGCGCGCGAGTGGTCGATCCGATCGGGGTCGCGGTCAGTTTCGCGAATGGTCCCGGAAATGTCAGCGTGCGGCCGATGCTGTCGTGCGGCACCGCAGTCCAGAAGTCGCGCGCTTTGAGCTGCTCGTCGGCTGCGATGTCGGCGGCCGTCGCGACCGGCGCGAGAAAGATGCGGCGCTTGAGTCCCTGCGCGTAGATTTCGCGCTTGGTCATCGTGAGCATGAAGCGCTGGATCGTGGCTTCGAGTTCTTCGGTCTCCTTGTGGTCCTGCTCGGTCATATCCATGAAGAGGCCCGGCACCCACGAAATCCAATCCTTGGTCCGCATCCAGTCGGAGCCCAATCCGTTCTCCCGCATCCACTCGATCAGCGCCTTGGTCGAATTGCCGAACGTCATGCCGCCGGCGATCAGGGTCGAGATGTGCCCGTCCTTGCACTCGTACACCATCTTGCGCCGGGCGTCGGCCGAGCCGACGAAACCCCCCGTGCGCGTGAGATAGCTGCCGTGCAGGAACGGCATCGCCTGTTCGTTCATCAGCGTCCACACGATGCAGGCCTGCATGTTGACGACGATTCGCTGGCCGAGCCCGTCGATTCGGCGCGGGTAGTGCGCGAGCATCATGGCCACCGCGGCCTCGCCGCCCGCGTGCAATCCGGCTTGCGGCAGACTCATCTGGAGCGGAGGCTTTCCCTCCTCGCCCATCAGGTACATCTGGCCGCCGGCCGCCCACGAGATGATGTCGGCCCAGGCGTAGTCTTTGCCCGGACCCGTATCGCCGAACGGCGTGATCGACGCATAGATGAGGCGCGGATTTCTCTTGGCGAGCGTGTCGTAGCCGAGACCGATTGAATCGAGATAGCCGAGCGGGTGCGACTCGACGAGAAAATCGGATTGCGCCGCAAGATCGGCGACCAGTGCGCGCCCGTCGTCAGTGGCGAGGTTGGCGGTCACGGATTTTTTCCCCGCGTGATAGGCGATCGAATAGAGGCAGTGGTCGGGGTCGGCGATATCTTCGAGATAGGGCGGGATGCGCCGCGTCGAGCATCCATCGGGTGGTTCGGCCTTGATAACTTCGGCGCCGAGATCGGCGAACATCTTGCCGCACAACGCGCCCTTCTCGTCGGTCAAATCGAGCAGCCGCAATCCTTGGAGCAACCTTGATGGCATCGGTGAATTAAACCTCGCGAAAGCGCCGGCACGCCCGCAAATCCCGTTTCGCGGGTCCGCACGCGCGTCAATCTTGGAAGTTTATATCCTACCGCGCCAAAGATGTAACGGCGCCCCCCTAAAACCAGCGCGCGTAAGCTGTAAAATCTGATTCAGATGGAGGGGCAGGGGGGCGCAAAGGGGAATTACCCATATTGACACAATACCCCCATTGGGACATCGTTGCTTTTGACGTATCTCCCATTTGGCTGCGTCTCATCTAACGGAGACGATATTAGGGGAACCCATATGACCAGGACGACCGGCACGGCGACCATATTGAACAAAAGCTTTAAGCGGGTCGGCGACGCCACACTGGATGAGCGAAAGCGAATCTCTTTGACCAGAGCCTTGGAATCCTTGAAGGAAATTTTGGGCAACGAAAACGATTTGGATGCTGCCGTTCGATTTGGGATCTACGTAAACGACGCCGGCCAGCTATTGCTGACGCCGGAGGTTTCAGTGCCGATGCATGAAGCGTGGCTCTACCAACGAAAAAACCCGCAAGCGCTGAAAAAAGTCGTTAAGGGATTGGAAGAGGCTCGCGAGGGCAAATTTATAGACTTGGGATCGTTCGAGAAATACGCGGATGACGATATTGACTAGAGGAGCGATCCGGTGCGGAAGTTCAAGTTGCTTTTCACGCCGGAAGCACAAGGATCACTGGTAGCTCTAACCAAAGACCCAGGTGCGGCAAAAAGACTCCGCGCTGTTCGCAAGACGCTCGGGCTTTTGGAAAGCAATCCCCGTCATCCGAGTTTGCGGACACATGGATACTCGAAGCTTTTTGGTCCACAAGGCCAGAAGGTCTTCGAGGCATACGCTGAAAACAAGACGCCGGCCGCATTTCGCGTATTTTGGTACTACGGTCCTGAAACCGCCCAAATGACAATTGTGGCGATTACACCGCACCCCTAACGACGCTTCCAGAGTCTGACCTGGAGACACAAGAAGGCCCCCGCGGGGGCCTTCTTGCGTCTCTCACTGATGTACTTTTACTCCGGCCAACTGACGCAGTTTTAGTCCGGCGTTCACAGGCGGGTCGTGAACGCACGATTATTTCTTGGACAGGTTGTTAATCACGACCACCAGCAGGACCACCACCAGTACGCCGATCACCGTCCAAATCCACATCCCTCCGCCCATCCATCCGTCTGTATGGTTCATCATAAAGCGCCTTTCGTTGCGCTGCGACCAGCGCACCACTGGGCAATCCAGACCGCGAGCGCAGGCAGTGTCATTTGAAGTGGCCGCCACAGGACCGCAGCAACCGTTCGTCGCGGGGCATCGTGGCGATCAGCAATCATTTCTGTTCTTTTTGGGCATCCCCTGATTTTTCACCCATATCCTCCATCATCGGACACTGCGCCATGGATTCCTTGCCCATCTGCATATGCTGCATCATGTGCTTCATCATCTTCTCCTCCATCTCCGCCTTTCGCGCATCCATAGCGATCCGCTGCTCCGCCATGTGGGTGACCACCGCGGCCATCAGGCCCATCTTCTTGTCCTCCGGCGCGCGGTTCATATTGGCGAGCTCCTCGGTGAGTTGAGCGTCTTGAGCCTTCGCGTCTTCCTTCATTTTCTGTTTCTGTTCCTTCATTTCCTGGCAGCGTTCCGTCATTTTGGCCTCCGTCATGGTTTTCCCCTCCGCAGGCTCGGCGGAGCGCGCTTGGACTGGTAACCAGATGGCCAGGGCCAAGGCCAATGCGAGGCTTGAACGGATGACGAGGTTCCTATTCGTTTGGTTTTTCATGTTCTGTTGCTTTCCTTTCGTTTTTCGTTTTTGTTCGCTGTTGGCGTACGGCTGACAGCGTGTTTAAGAAATCGGTTTCACCCCGAATCTGCACGGGTGTCAACACTCATATTGCGCCGGCGGCAGCGGGCTTCGCTATGGGTATAACCCTGCCGTGTATTATGAGTGGACACCATCTTGCTTTTCCACCCTTGAGCCCCCCCTTTGCGGCCCAGTGCAACGGCAGCGGGGTCTTTGCCATCGTCTGGCTTCTCCGGCTTGCACCCTCACCTCTGGCAAGCCAAGGGTTTTCTAAACTGAACTACTACTGGGCAAAGAGAGGCGAACGGCGCGCTATTGGTGCTGGCGGGCGTGGCGCGCGGCGCCGATCGCCGTCGCGAAATCGGCGTGCTCGGGAATCACGAAGCGCCGGCCGAACGGAAACGTGAGCCGCTTCATCTCCTGCATGAATCGGAACAGGCGCGTCAACTTGCCGGTCAGCACGATATTTTCCTGGTCACAGGCGCGCGCGCTGGCCAGTGCGAGCACGCCGATCGATTCGACGATCATGTTCATGATCGCCAGCGCCTTGTCCTCGGGCGTCGCGTCGGCGCTTATCTTGCCGAAGTTTGCGGCGGTGGTGGACGGCGGCAGGTCGCCCATCGCGCCGCCGGCGATGTCGTGAACGCTGAGATCGATGCGCCGCAAATCGCCCTTGCGCGCGAGTTTTTCAAGCCGCTCGATCGTCGAGACGCCGAGCATGTGCTTGGCCAGTCCGAGCAGCGTGCCTCCCCCGACCCCGGTGCCGCTGAAGTGCGCAATTTTGTCGCGCGTGACCGATACGATTGCGGTGCCGGTCCCAAGCGAGACCACCAGCGCGCTTTCCTTTCCGGCCAGCGACGTGCCGCCGATTCCGATTGCGGTGAACTCGTTGACCTTGACCACCGGCCTGCCCAGCAGGGAATCGGTGAGTACCCGCGAGCCCGCGCCGGTGGCGGCGACGCATTCGATGTCTTCGAGTTTGATGCCGAAGTCGGCGACCAGTTTTCCGAGCGCCCCGGCAGCCGCAGCGACCGGGTCGTTGGCCTCGATCGTTACGACGTGCAGGCCGCCATTTTCGAGGATGACGGCGTCGGTGGTCGAACCGCCGATATCGATGCCAACGATCATAGCCGGTGCCGGCTCCTGTCCAGCCCGTCTTGAAGCTAGATCAGCCCGGCCAACCGTGCAACGCCGCCGCGGCCGACGCGAGTCGTCGAGCGTCGGGTGAGGGTCCAAATTCCAAGATGCCCTTCTGATTTCGTAATCCCGAGCGCAGCGACTCTTACCTCGCCCGTTACTTTACGGGAGAGGAGGCCGGCCGCTTGGCGGTCGGTAGGTGAGGGTTCTGCGAGCGCATCACAAAAGCCCGCGCTCGTTTTTTGTCTCATTCTGGAGCGCTTCCCGATAACTCTGCTTCCACCAGCCGAAGCCCTGAGCGCAGCCGAAGGGGACCCCGGATCTTTCTTTTCTTTGTGTCATTCTAGAGCGAAGCGAAGAATCCCGGATCTTTTTCCTTGCCTCTCTCTTAATTTCCTCTCCCTGTTAGGGAGAGGATGAAGGTGAGGGTCCTTATGCAGCGCGCCCCGTTTCCCTTTCTTAACACTGGCCTCCCGTGCCAACGGGCGCGCGCGATTCAGGATTCTGCCTCCGCTCTTTCCAATTCCCTCGCCCAAGTTAGGATGCCGCGTTCCGCGCGACTTGTTACTCGCCTCGCCCTGACCCGGGAGGTGTCACAGACACACGGCCGCGCCCCTGGCGCGGGTGCGGGACATCTGCGGCGCGAATTTCCGATGCGCCGCACATACTGCGCGATTCAAGATTCTGCCTTTGTCCGTCACACCCGCAGCAGTGGCCGCGCGCGACAACGGAGCGCGGCCTTAACACTGGGTGCAGGGGTCACCCCTGCCGTCATCCCGACCGAAGTGGAGCGACTCCGGATCTTTTTCCGCAGCTTACGGATCGCACAGACGCGGCGTCTCTGCGGACGCTGGCCATGACCCTTTTCGCTGGCCAAGTCCGCGCGCCGCCGGGTATGAGGTCACTCTTCTTGCGCTCCCAAGGAATGAAAATCCTTGTGTCGAGTGTTCGATTCACTCCCTGCCCACCAAAAAATCCGCTATTTTACGAGAGATAATCGAAAGGCATCGGGCCGGGCGGCCTGGTGGATTAGTCTCGCGTCCCGCGCGGCTTGAAGGTGCGGCGCATGCGGCCGATGATGGTTTTCAGGCAATCTTCGTCTGTCTCCGAGGGACGAGAAGTGGAAGTAGATGTCTGCTGGTCTCGCTGGCCGCCGAATAGAGGACGAATCTTATGAGATTCGGAGGAAAACCAACCATCAACGACGTGCTGGATCTCGTCGAAAATTCAGTCCACGAGGATCGAGAGCTCGATTACAAAGAAGCGCTGGCCGACCAGTCACCGGATTCCCATCGCAATTTTTTGTATGACGCCTCGGCACTCGCCAACGCGGCTGGAGGTCTACTGATATTCGGCGTCCGCGAAGGCCGTGATGGTGCGGGTAAGCCGACAGGCGAACCGGAAGAAGCCGTGGGGTTGGCCAACTTCAACCAAGACGCCGAAATACTGCGCCTGGACTCCATGTTGCGAGACGGAATCGAACCACGAATTCCGGGAATTCGCCCGCATGTTGTCCCAGGGCTAAAGTATGGCCCTGCCTTGGTGCTTCCTGTTCCGAAAAGTTGGGCTGGCCCGCACATGGTCACATACGGCGGGATGGCTCGATTCTACACTCGCAACAACCGCGGTAACGAACCGATGAACTACCATCAGATAAGAGAGGCGTTTGCGGCGTCGTCCTCCGTGATCGAAAAAGCGCGCCAGTTCCGCGAGGAAAGGATTCAAAAAATCGCAGTCGGGGCGGGCCTTCCGACCGAATTGGCAGGCCGAGCGCGGTCAGTACTTCATTTGATTCCGCTTTCAACGATCGGCGTTCCCGATGCGGTAGATATTTTGCGTCCACGGCGGGAGAGAGATCTATTGCCGCCGCCTGGCTGGCATTCGATCGATTCGAGCGGCGATAATTTGAATTTTGATGGCTTTGCTCGAACCGTTAGGCAGTTTAGTTACGCGCAGATATTTAGATCAGGTGCTATCGAGGCCGTGGATTCTCACCCGCTGAACAACGCGTCGAGTATTCCGTGACCAACGTTTGAAAGGGAGGTTCTTGAGCAGATAGTACGGTACCTCAAATGCTGCTTTGGGATGCGATCCGCCTATCGGCGTGGCCCTTACGCTAGTCAACGTTCAAGGATTCCATATCACGACAGAGGGACCACCATCGTTGAGCGGCCATGGCCTCGATCGGGAAATTCTTGGCATACCGGAGGTTGTCGCCGAAAGCTTCGATATCGACGTACCAACCCTTATGCGACCAGTCTTCGGCGTTTTGTGGCAATCTTGCGGACGCGAGCGCAGCTATAGCTACAACGCGGAGGGTAAGTGCACCCTGAAACTGACACCATAATAATACCGTTTGTGAAACCCCGCCACGCCGCCGAGGTCATTCGCGCCGCACAGATGTCCCTCACCCGCGCCGCAGGCGCGGCCTCTCCCGACGGGGCGAGGCAAGGAGCCGGGATTCTTCGCTTCGCTCTAGAATGACACAAAAAAAGAGCAACCTGTCTTCCCCTTAACCTGTTCTAACAGGACCCGTTCGACTTCGCTCAGGGTAAACTCCGCCCGCATCCCGCGGCGGTGCCGATTCACTTTTCACTTTTCCCTTTTCACCGGGTGCAGGGGTCACCCCTGCCCGCGCGCGACAACGGAGCGCGGACTTAACACTGCGTTGCCGTCGCCGCAGCCCCTGCCGCGCGGTTTTTTTCACTGGCCAGCCGTGCCAACGGCCGCAGGTGATTCTTCCTTCATGCCGCCGCCAACGACGAGCCCCCCGGCGCCGCCTTAGCCGCACCCGCCGACTGTGCTAGGTTTCAAAAATGGCACGGCGCAAAGCCGATTCGTCGGATAGTCTGTTTCCACCGCGCACCCCCCTCAGCCAGCCGCTGGCGGATCGGATACGTCCGCGCACGCTCGACGAAATTGTCGGCCAGGAGCATCTGCTGGGTCCGGGAAAGATCCTGAGCCAGATGGTCGCGGCGCACGTGCTTCATTCGATGATCCTGTGGGGCCCGCCGGGCACCGGCAAGACGACCCTTGCGCTGGTGCTCGCAGAACACTCGGGGGCGGTGTTCCGCAAGCTTGCCGCGGTAACGTCGGGCGTCGCCGATCTGCGCGAGGCGGTGGAAGCGGCGCGCCACGACCTCGACGCGGGCAAGCGCACCGTGGTCTTCATCGACGAGATCCATCGATGGAACCGCGCGCAGCAGGATGCGTTTCTGCCCCATGTCGAGAGCGGGCTGATCACGCTGATCGGCGCGACGACGGAAAATCCTTCGTTCGAGGTCATCTCGGCACTGCTCTCGCGGATGCGCCTGCTCGTGTTGCATCCGCTCTCGGAGGAAAACCTCGCGACATTGGTGCATCGCGCGCTCGCCGATACGGAGCGCGGGCTCGGCAGCGTCGGGCTCAAGCTCGGAGTCGGCGCGATCGACGAAATAGTTCGATACGCCGACGGTGACGCGCGGCGTGCGCTCGGCACGCTCGAAATTGCCGCCGAGTTCGCGCAAAACGCGGGCGCGACGCTGATCACGCCCGAACATATTCGCGAGTCGGCGCAGCAGAAGGCTCTCCTCTACGATCGCGCGGGCGACGAGCACTACAACGTCATCTCGGCCTTCATCAAGAGCATGCGCGGCAGCGATCCCGACGCCGCGATTTACTGGATGATGCGGATGGTCGAGGCGGGCGAGGATCCGCTGTTCATCGCGCGGCGGATGGTCGTGTTTGCGTCAGAAGACGTCGGCAACGCCGATCCGCGCGCCTTGCAAATAGCGCTCGCGGTCAAGGAGGCGGTGGACTTCGTCGGGATGCCGGAAGGCGTGATTCCGCTCGCGCAGGGCGTGACCTACCTGGCCAGCGCGCCCAAGTCCAACGCGTCGTATCGCGCGATGCGCCAGGCGGGCGAAGATGCGAAAACGCTTGGCGCCTTGCCGGTGCCGCTTCATTTGCGCAACGCGCCGACGCAGATGATGAAGGGACTCGGCTACGGCAAGAACTACCGCTATCCGCACGATTTCGAAGGCGCGCTGGTCGCGCAGAACTACTTGCCGGACGAATTGGAAGAAAAGGTATATTACCAACCGTCCGAGCGCGGCTACGAAATCAGGATCCGCGAGTTTCTTGCCCGCGCGCGCGAGGCGCGCAACAGCGCATCGCGGCGCAAGCCGGCCGGAAAGGACTGACAGAAAAAAAGCGAACCGCGAGAGGCGGACTGTGTCCGTTCCCGCGGTTCACAAGAATCAGGCCGAGAGATTACTTCGTGCCGAGAACTGAATCCTTCAGTGCCTTGGCCGCGGTGAAGCGAAGCCGGGTGCGCGCCGGAATCTTGATCTCCTGACCGGTGGCCGGATTGCGGCCCATGCGCGCCTTGGTCTTGCGCTTGCGGAAGATCCCGAGGCCGGCCAGCCGCAGCGATCCTTCCTTCTTGAGCTCGCGGACGACCAGCGCGTTGAGTTCATCGAGCACGGTCTTCCCCTGCTTCTTGGTGAGTCCGAGCTTTTCAGCCATGTAGGCTGCTACCTGCGACTGCGTCATCATCCTCCTCCTTGCGTCCCGGGTTGCGGGCTTTTAGTGAGGGTGACCGAGTGGCGCGCCAATTTCAAGGGCGGACGGCAGGAAAATCGCGATTTTTTCTAGGGATCGTGATGGTTTTTGCACAGGCCCGCCGCCGCCCCATTGAGCCCCAAGGGTTTTGCGCGGGAGGATCGCGCAACCCGCACGGTCGCGCCGTCAGTAGCGGACTTCAACGAGGTAAAGACCGCCGGGCGGCGCGTTGGCCGGAACCGCTTGACGATTTCGTGCGGCGAGAATCGCGGCGATTTTATCAACCGTGAGCTTGCCGCGTCCCACGTCGACCATCGCTGCGACCATCGCGCGCACCATGTGGCGCAGAAAACTGGTTGCCTCGACGTGGTAGAGAAGAACGCCGTCGTCGCGCGTCCATTTGCTTCCAATCACGCGGCGGACCGTGGTCCTTACTTCGGTGCCGAGGGAGCGGAACGCGGCGAAATCGTGCTCGCCGACAAAGATGCGCGCGGCGCAACTCATCGCCGCAAGATCGAGACGGTCGCGGACCAGCCAGCTGTAGCGATACTCGAAGGCGGACGCGACCTTGCGATTCAGCACGCGATATTCGTACACGCGCGAGCGGGCGGCGCGCCGCGGCTCGAAGTCATCGGGCGCGGGCGAGATGTCGAGCACCACGATGTCGGCCGGCAGCATCGCGTTGAGAGCGCGCTGCAATTGCGCGGGGTCGAACGGACGTGGAAGTGAAATCGAAGCGACCTGCCCGCGCGCATGTACGCCGGCGTCGGTGCGACCCGAACCGTACACGCGGATCGGGGTTAAAAAAATCCGCTCGAGCGCCGCTTCGATCCTTCCCTGTATGGAATCGTGGCGCGGCTGAAGCTGCCATCCGGAATAGTTGGCGCCGTCGTACTCGATCGTGAGCTTGAGGACCATCGCGCGGCGGCCGGGTCAGGTCAGCGCCGGCGAGCTGAGCGCCAGCGTCTCGGCGATCCAGAGCGCTCCCAGAGCCGCCAGGCGCGTATTGTCGAACACGCACCACAACGACAGCGAGTCGGGTCGCGTCTCGACGCTGACGACGATGGCCTCCTGGCCCACGGCGTCGATCACGCCGAGCGGTTCGCCCTCTTCGGCGATCAGAATACCGGGGGCGACGCGCAGCAGTTCGACCGCGTCTTTGCCGTCGCCTCTGCTATCGCGGGGCCGCGGGATATCGACGGTCAACGCGGAACCGTGAAGGACGGGAATTGCGGCGACCTGCACGGAAAGCACGGGCGAGCCGTCGAACAGCGCCGCGACTTGCGCAGCGATTGCAGTCGCGACGGAGCGCTCATGCTCGCGCATGAAAGCATTGAAGCCACGCTGGACTTCGTCATCGTCGAGTTCCAGGCGCGCGCTCAGAAGATCCGTGGTCTGATCGACCGTGGCGGTCAGCATGTCCATGCCGCCTGCGCTCGCGCCGAGCATCGCGGTGGCGGCGGCGAATCCAGCGTGGATGCCAAGGGCCTTCAAACAGGTGCCAAGCACGTGGGCGACGGGATGAGGAGTTGCGAAAACCGTCGCGTTGCGCAATTTCGCGATCGCCTCGCGCGGAGTGAGTCCGGGCGCGACCATCGGCACATCCGAGGGCGGGCGATTCGCCGCGCTCAGATCGATCAGAATCGGTCCCGGCCGTGCGGCGACAATTTCGGCGGCGCGCGGAGCGGGGATTGCGAGAAAAGCGATATCGAAATCCCGAAGACCGGCGGGACTCTCGAGCGCATCGACCAGGCGCTCTTCACCGGCGGCGTCGACGGTCTGCATGGCGCCCGCTTCGGTGGCGAAGAGTTTCAGTTCGCTGAGCTGGAATCCGCGCGCGGCGATCAGTTCGATGAGCTGGTTGCCGACCGCGCCGGTGGCGCCGACAACCGCCACTCTCGGCTCGCGGGAAATACTCATTCGCCTTCGCTTTCGGTGCTCTCGAGCTTTTCACGCACCAGACGGCCCATCGCCTTGCATCCCACGGTCTGCGTTCCGGCGCCGCCGTGAAGGTCGCGAGTGCGATAGCCGTCGCGCACGACAGAATCGACGGCCTGCGAAATCAACTCGGCTTCGGAGCGCATCCCGAGCGAATGTTCGAGCAGGAGAGCCGCCGACAGGATTGCGGCGAGCGGATTGGCCTCGTCGCGGCCCGCGATGTCCGGTGCGCTGCCGTGAATCGGCTCGTAGAGACCGACGCGAAAACCGGCGCTGTTGAGTTCCTCGCCGAGCGACGCCGACGGCAACAGGCCCATCGAGCCGGCAATTACCGATGCCTCGTCGGTCAGGATGTCGCCGAACAGGTTCTCGGTGACGACCACGTCAAAGTCCTTGGGACGGCGTATCAGATGCATCGCCATCGAATCGACCAATTGATTCTCGAACGCGACGTCCTTGAATTGCGCACTCAACTCGGTCGCGATCTCGCGCCACAAGCGAGACGTCGCGAGCACGTTGGCCTTGTCAACCGAGGTCAGTTTTTTGCGGCGCTCGCGAGCCAGCTCGAAGGCAAACTTGAGCACGCGGGTAATCTCGGCTTCGGTGTAAAAGCAGGTATCGACCGCCTCGCGGCCGTCCTTCGCCATGCGCTTTTCGCTCGGCTTTCCGTAATAGATGCCGCCGGTCAGCTCGCGAATGAGGACCACGTCGACGCCGCCGATCACATCGGCCTTGAGCGGCGATGCGGCCGCCAGCTCTTTGATGGTTTTGACGGGACGGACGTTGGCGAACAGACCCAAAGCTTTTCTTAATCCAAGCAGCGCCTGCTCGGGACGCTGCTCTGCATTGGGCTTGTCCCATTTCGGTCCGCCGACGGCGCCGAGCAGGATCGCATCGCTGTCCTGCGCGAGCTTGAGCACTTCATCGGGCAGCGGGGTGCCGGCGGTGTCGAGTGCGTGACCGCCAATCAAGCCCTCCTTGAACTCGAGATCGACGGCGGATCGGCGCGCGATGATCTTGAGAACTTGCAGGGCTTCGCCGACGACCTCGGGGCCGATGCCGTCACCTTTGAGAACTAGAATTTTATAGGCCATGCGAAAGCGCTGAACGCCTGGAGGTGAAGGATCGGGAGGAGCGTCAGACCGTCTCGACCCGTCAGTGTATAGCCTCGAAAATTAGGAGCGCAGGTTGGCGCGATGGCGCTGTAGCAAACCCCGCCTCAATGGCGGTCGCCGCCGAAAGCCGCACGTCGCACAGGGTGAAGAGCGAATTCAAGTTCAAACTCAAGCCCTCAAAGCAGTAGCCCAAGTGGATGTTGCGGGCAAGCCCCACGGCGCCTCATGGGACGTCGGTGGTGGGCTTGAGCGGAGCATGCCTGTTGCGCGCCTTCAGCCGGTTGAGCGCGTTTACCAGCGCGAGCGCGCTGGCCATCACGATATCGCTGTGCGCGCCCTGGCCGGCGACGGTCACGCCGTTGTCGCGAATCATGCAGCTCACTTCGCCGAGTGCGTCGGTGCCGCCGGTAATCGCTTTGACTGCGTAACGTTCCAGGGTTGGATTGAATCCGGCGATTTTGTAGATCGCCTTGTAGCACGCGTCGACCATCCCGTCGCCTTCGCCTTCGGCCGAGCACTCTTTTCCATCCACGCGCATCGTGACTTCCGCGTGCGGCGTGCTCTTGCTGGACGAACCGACTTTCAAATCGACCAGCTCGAAGTGATCGATTGTCCGGCGCGCGGTCTCGGTGACGAGCGCGAGAATGTCATCGTCGTACACAATTTTCTTTTTGTCGCACAGCGCCTTGAACTCGGCGAACGCCTTGTTCACGTCCACCTCGTCGCTATCGACGCCAAGTTCCTTGAGCCGGTTGGTAAACGCGTGGCGCCCGGAATGCTTGCCCAGCACCAGCTTGTTCGAGGGGATGCCGACATCCTCGGGCTTCATGATCTCGTAGGTAAGCTTGTACTTCAGGACGCCGTCCTGATGGATTCCGGCTTCGTGCGCGAACGCATTGTCGCCGACGATCGGCTTGTTGGCCGGCACGGACTGGCCGATGACCTGCGACAGGAGGCGCGAGGCCGGATAGATCTGCCGCGTGTTGACGCGCGACTGTACGCCCATCAGGTCGTGGCGCGTCTTCATCGCCATCACGACTTCTTCCATCGAGCAGTTGCCCGCGCGCTCGCCGATGCCGTTGATGGTGCATTCGATCTGGCGGGCGCCGTTGCGAACCGCCGCCAGCGAATTCGCGACCGCCAGGCCGAGATCGTTGTGACAGTGCGCGCTCCAGATGACCCGGTCGGCGCCGGGAACTTTTTCGCGCACGTACGCAAACATCCGGCCGAGTTCCTCCGGGATCGCGTGGCCGGTGGTGTCGGGCAGATTGATCACTGTGGCGCCGGCGCGAATCACCTCGCTGCAAACGTCAACCATATAGTCCCAGTCGGAGCGCGAAGCGTCCTCGCAGGAGAACTCGATGTAGTCGAGATGCTTTTTTGCGCGCGTGACGGCCCAGGTGGCGGCGTCGAGCACGTCCTCGCGATTCATGTTGAGTTTGTATTTGAGATGTATTTCCGAGGTCGCGATGAAAATGTGAATGCCCGGATGCGCGGCCTTGTCGACTGCGCGCAGGGCAGAATCGACATCTTCCTCGCGGGTGCGCGAGAGGCTGAGCACGACGGGTTCGGTCACCGCCTGCGCGACCCGATTCACGGACTCGAAGTCGCCGGGCGAGGAAGCGGCGAAACCGGCCTCGATGATATCGACGTTCAGGCGTTCCAGTTGACGCGCGAGCGCGATCTTCTCCTCGACGTTCATCGTGCATCCGGGCGACTGCTCGCCGTCGCGCAGCGTCGTGTCGAAGATTCGGACGTAGTCGGTTTCGTTGTCCTTCGAGGCCGTGTTCGCGTGTGCCATCGTCATTCCTCCCGCATCGTCGCCGCGGGATCAGCGGGCCGATCGTTCGCCATGAGCGGAAAAAGAAAACGCCCCGGGCGGCTTCGATCGGCCCACTGCCCGGGGCGTGTGTCTCAGTTTAATCAGGCTGTCAGACCTGTCCGGACGCGCGCCTGGCGTGGGCCCGTGTAAGGGCCAGGCTCAGCAGCAGCTCCGGTAGCAGGTTGCAATACATCGTGTACGGATTGTAAGCGGCGGCGGAGACGCCAGTCAAGGCGGTCGTCGATGGCGCAAAGAACCGGGGTGTGCCCGGCAAGCGCTCTAGTGTTGGACGCGTGGATGCTCGCGGAGACCGCGGGGGCCTGGGGCGGGCTCGGATGCCTGCGCGATCCCGGCGGCGTCATGGGACTTGTCGTTCGAGCTGGAGGCGGGCGCGACCGGGTGCAGCACCGATACTTTGGCGCTCAACCGTTCGCCGCGAATCATCAGCGCGGGACCCGACAGCACGTACGCAGTCGAGAGCAGGAAGGCGGTGAGCTGCGGCATCGCGAACAGCATCGCAGCGAACACCATCATTGTGATGACCAGTTCGATCTGCGCGCGTTTTTCAAGCTTGATTGCCTTGAAGCTGGGGTAGGGCACGCGCGAGATCATCAGGCCGCCGAGTGCAAGCGTGATCGGCACCATGAACGTACACAGCGTGCGCGGCGCATCGAATTCGAAGTAGCTATAGGCCAGAGCGAGCCCGGAGATCATCATGGCTGCGCCGGGGACGGGCAGGCCGACGAAACGGCTCTTGTCCGCCGTCGCGGTCTGTACGTTGAAGCGCGCCAGGCGCAACGCCGAGCACAGCACGAACAATCCGCTGACGCCGATTCCGAGCGAACCGATCGGTTTCAGCGCCCACGAATAGGTCAGCATCGCGGGTGCGACGCCGAAGGCGACTACGTCGGAGAGACTGTCATACTCGACGCCGAACTGGCTCGAGGTGCGCGACGCGCGAGCGATGCGCCCGTCGAGTCCGTCGCACACGAACGCGATCACGATCATCACGGCGGCCACCTCGAAGTGTCCGCTCACCGCGGAGACCATCGAGTAGAAGCCCGACAGCAGGCCGATCGACGTGATCGTCGCGGGCAGCAGGAACACGCCGCGGCGCAGCGCGCCGTCCGTTTTGAGGCCCGGCTCGCGGCTCTGACCCGAATAGAGTTCCATCCGGGCGCGCTCTTCGCGCGAGCGGCGGGAATTGCGGCTCATTGCTCGATTGCTCCGATAATGGATTCTCCGGCGCGCACGCGCTGTCCCAACGACACCGTGACCCGGTACTCGGACGGGAAAAAATGATCGACGCGGCTTCCGAACATGATAAGCCCTATCCGCTGACCCGCGTGTATTCTATCACGCGCGCGGAGCCGGCAAACTATTCGCCGGGCGAGATATCCGGCCACCTGGATCATCCCGAACATGCGGCCCGCCGCGTCCGTCATCGCAATCAGGTTGCGCTCATTGTGCTCGCTGGCGTCGTCGCGAAACGCGGCGCGGAACTCGCCCGCGGTATGCTCGACCATCGTCACCTCGCCGCCGACCGGCGCGCGGTTCACGTGGACGTTGAGCGGCGACATGAACACCGACACCCGATGGCAGAGCCGACCCGTCGAGGCTGGAAAGGAGACGTCGGAAATGTCTGTGATTTTGCCGTCGGCGCCTGAAATCACGACGTTTTCGGTACGTGCCGGATAGCGATCGGGATCGCGAAAGAAAAGCGCAATCGGGATTGCGAGCAGTACCAGGATCGCACCCAGCGACTTGAGGCCCAGCGCAATAAGTATGATTCCAACTACCGCCAATCCGAGCGACAGCGCCGCGCCTTCGGCCGCTATTCCGATCGCGCCTGCGATGCGTGCGAGAACGGCGCCCGGCGCCGGACGCCCGCTGTCGGTTTCGCCCGCCACGGCGGTTCAGTTCTTCGACTTATCGACGAGCCGATCGCTCGCGAGCCACGGCATGAACGCGCGCAGCTTGCGTCCGACCTCTTCGATCGGATGCGCGGCGGCTTCCTTGCGCAGTTCGCGGAAACGCGGCAACCCGGCCTTGTAGTCGCCGATCCATTCGTTGGCGAACTTGCCGGACTGGATGTCCGCGAGGATCTGCTTCATCGCCTCGCGCGACGGGGCGCCTATCACCTTCTTGCCGCGCGTCATGTCGCCGTACTCGGCGGTGTTGCTGATCGAGTAGCGCATGTTCGAGATTCCGCCCTCGTAGATCAGGTCCACGATCAGCTTCACTTCATGCAGGCACTCGAAGTACGCCATCTCGGGCGCGTAGCCGGCCTCGACCAGTGTCTCGTAACCGGCGCGGATGAGTTCGGTGAGTCCGCCGCACAGGACAGATTGCTCGCCGAACAGGTCGGTTTCGGTTTCTTCCTTGAACGACGTTTCGATAATCGCGGCGCGGCCTCCGCCGATCGCGCTGCCGTACGCGAGCCCGACCTTTGTAGTGTCGCCCGACGGATCCTGTTGCACGGCGAGCAGGCACGGCACGCCGCGGCCCTTGGTGTATTCGGAGCGCACGAGATGACCGGGTCCCTTGGGCGCGATCATGAAGACATTAACGTCTGCCGGCGGCTTGATGAATTTGAAATGGATGTTGAAGCCGTGACCGAAGGCCAGGTACTTGCCCTTGGTGAGATGCGGGGCAATCTCGGCCTCATAAATCTCCGAGCCCATCTCGTCGGGCACCAGCATCATGATTACTTGGGCGCGCTTGGCGGCGTCGGCGGTGTCGAACACCGGCAGGCCCTGCTTTTTGGCTTTTTCGCGCGACGGCGAGCTTGCGCTCAGCCCGACGTATACGTCCATCCCGCTGTCGCGCAGGTTGAGCGCGTGCGCATGTCCCTGGCTTCCAAAGCCAATGACCGCGATCTTCTTTCCTTTGAGCGCGGACAGGTCCGCGTCGCGGTCGTAATAAACCTTCATTTGAATGCTCTCCCGAATTTTCTCGCGGTCAGATTATTCAGCTTCGCGTGCCCGGCGACTCTGATGATTGTCGTGGCTCAACTGCACCGCGCGCGCCATCGCGACTTTGCCCGAACGCACGACTTCCTTGATTCCGAGCGGGCGCACGATCGCGATGAAGGCCTTGATCTTTTCGGAGTCTCCGGTCAGCTCGACGGTGATTGCGCGCGGGCCGATATCGATTACATGGGCGCGAAACGCGGCTACGATCGAGTCGAGCTCGGAGCGCGTGCGCTCGTCCACCGCGACCTTGACGATCACCATCTCGCGCTCGATCGTCTCGACCTCCTTGAAGTCGGTTATCTTGATGACGGAGACGAGCTTGTTGAGCTGCTTGTTGATCTGCTCGACGATCTGATCGTCGCCAATAGTCACCAGCACGATCCTCGACACCGTCGGATCGAGCGGGTCCTCGTTGACGGTCAGTGACTCGATGTTAAAGCCGCGGCCCGAAAACAGTCCGGCCACGCGTGCGAGCACGCCGAATTCGTTTTCTACCAGAACCGATATTGTATGACTTGTCATGGGGTGGAGTGCGCGCGCTCATCGCCCGGGCCTGTGGCGTCAGCGAGCCTCTTGTTGATAGCGGCCGAGAATCGCCATCATGCGGTCTTTCGAGGCCAGCTTAAGCTTCTGGATCCGCTTTTCTTCGATTTCCTCTTCGTTGGTCAGGTACAGCTTGTTTCTGAAAACTTCGAGCTTTTGTTTTAGCTCTTGATGCTCCGTGTAGATCCCTCTCAGTTCCTCGTCGTGGTTCAGATGCAGCCGAATGAGTTCTTCCTCTCGATGCTCCATACGCCCTCCGTGCTTATTATGCCCGCCGGATTTTTGGGCTTGAACGTGGCCTCCGGCGTCCTGATATATAGCGGCTCCAGCGAAGCCGCACGATCCGTCTCACCACGGGCAAACCGCGCCCCGCCGATCGCCGCGACGCAAACTCCGCGCAAATCGAGCGTCCCTGTTTCGCAAAGCGCCACCCTATGGCCGCGCGATTCCACAAGGGCCGCCGCTTCCTTCGCTCTTTGCTCACCGACGAACATGACGTCCTCGGTGATGCGCGATGCCAGGTGTTCCAGCGCGATTACCAGTTCCGCTGACAATTTCTCTAGCCCATCGGCCACGACCCGGTAAAGGGCCGCGTAAACTTCGCCTTTCCGAGCGTCCACAACCACGCAGACCAACCCGCCTGTATCGGTATCGGTATTGTTGCGCTCCAGCGCAGCTAACGCCATCGCGTCGAAACTGGGCACGCCGACCAGCCCGCATCCCGACGCCATCGCGATTCCCTTGGCGTAGCTCAGCCCGATGCGAAGTCCCGTGAACGATCCGGGCCCCGTCCCGACCACGATTGCGCCGAGACCGCCAATTGCCAGTCCCGCCGCGCCAAGAAGTTCGTCAACGGCGCCCGGCAATGCGGCGCCATGCGAGGTGACGGGCCGCGCCACTGACGCGGCGACCGTCCCGTGTGCAATCACGGCAAGGCTTGCGATTGGAGTGGAGGTGTCGAGTCCCAGGACCGGGCGCGTCGCGGCCGTCTGTTCGAGGAGCCGATTAACCCTGCACAATACGCGAGATGTCATTGAAAATTACGAACGCCATCAGCGCCACGAGCAAGAACAGTCCCACCTGGAGCATCGCCTCCCGGTAGCGAAGTTCGAGCGGCTTGCCCTTTACGCCCTCGAAGACGAAAAACAGCAGATGTCCTCCGTCGAGCAGCGGCACCGGCAGCAGATTTATGATGCCGAGCTCGAGGCTCAGCATCACGGTAAACATCGCGAGGTTCGCGAATCCCTCGTGCGCCTCCTTGCCGGCCATCTGCGCGATCATGATCGGTCCGCCGAGCGCCTCGCGCACAGGCGTGGTGCCGGAGAAGATACTGGCGATTCCGACCACCATCTGGACGGTCATCTCGACCGAGGTTTTGCCCGCTTCTTTCACCGCGCCGAACGGACCGTACCGCCTGGTTATCTCGTCGCCGCTTGGCTGCACTCCTATTACCCAGGTGGTCGCGTTGGTGCCATAAATGGTCTTCTGGTCGAGCCGGGTCGGCTTGATGACGATCGTGCTGCGCGCGGACGCGCCCTTTTGCTGCCGATCAATTTCCAGCTTGATCGGAGAGCCGTCTCCCGCCTTCACCGTCTTCGAGAAATCGGTCCAAGTTTCCATCGGCCGGCCGTCAACCGCGAGAATCCGGTCGCCGGCGCGAAGTCCGGCCTTGGCCGCCGGGAGATTGTTGGTGGTCTTGCCGACGACCGGCAACAACTCCGGCACGCCGGTCATGAAAACAAATGTGAGCAGAATCGGCGCGAAGATAATATTCGCCAGCGGTCCCGCCAGCACTATCAGAACGCGCTTGCCGAGCGGCTGAGTCGGGAACGCCCGCTTGCAGTACGCCTCGACCAGCTTGGTGGGAGGACGTTCCGCCAGCGATTTGATCGCGTCGTCAACTTTCGGCTGACGGCCCACTTCGCCCAGGAGGATTGCTTCGTCGGGCTTGAGCGCGCGCCCGATGACGCTGTGCGCAACGCCGGCGCCCGACCCGCCCAGGCGATCCGCAAGCGCGCGCAAATTCTCATCGAATTCGCCCCCGGCTTGAATCACACCGCGCTCGCGCGCCGCGCCAATCAGGTCGAGGCCGATTTCGTGAAGATACAACGTGAGTTCTTCGGGCTTGGGTTCCTCGCCGACTTCATCGCCCAGCATTCGGACGTAGCCGCCGAATGGAGTCGCGCCGATCGAGTACTCGGTTTCGCCGCGCCGCATTCCAAATACTTTTGGCGGGTAGCCGATCGAGAATCGCAGCACGCGGACGCCGACCTTCTTCGCCATCGCGAAATGTCCTGCCTCGTGCACGACCACCAACACGGCGAAGACCAGCGCTGCGTATAGAATCGACAGTATCATTTAGTTTCTACCCGGGAGTCCTTATGCGGAAAGCGTGAAAATGCGGCGCCCAAAGCCGCATCAACGAGACCAATAGTAAGCGAAAACCACCGCGAAGACTAGCGAACAAGTTCGATCGAGCAGACCGCCATGCCCCGGAAAAATCCAGCCCGAGTCCTTGACTCCCGCGGCGCGCTTTAATGCCGAACCGGCCAGATCGCCAAGCTGCGCGAGAAGGGAAATCATAGCCGAAAATAGCAGGACAGGGCCCGCATCCCACGACCCGCCGCGTATCTGAAACAGCAACCACCCGGCCGCCATCGTCGCGATCAAGCCGCCCGCCGCGCCTTCGACCGTCTTATTTGGGCTGACTTTGGGCGCGAGCTTCGTCCGGCCCAGATACATCCCGATGAAGTATGCGCCGCTGTCGCTCACTACCACCAACAAGATGACCAGCAGCAACATGCTGATGCCGGCGGGACCGTTGCGCAGTAGCGCGAAATAAGGGAACAGAACTCCGACGTACGCCGCGCCAATGAAGACGAGTCGCGGGCCTCTGAATGCTTCGGCGTCGCCGGCAACAGCGACTCGCGCCACCAGCGCAAGCATCATGAGGATCACCAGCACCGGCGCCAGCCATCCCACGTCGCCGCCGTAGAGAAGCCCGAACAACGGCACGCCACCGACGACGGCGAACAGCGGTATCGCGACCATGTGCAGAGCGCCGGTCATCGCGGCGACTTCGTAGAGCCCCCAGATTGCGGCGGTCGCAATAAAAATCGTGAAGAACCAGCCCGGCGCGAAAACTACCAGCGCCCCCACCGCGGGCAACAGGACCGCCGCTGTCAGGAGCCTAGTTCTGAGCACGCAGCCGGGTGTCGGAGCCGTTCGAGATCGCGCCGAAGCGGCGTTCGCGAAGCTGGTAGGCGGCGATCGCGCTCAGGAATTCGCGCGCGCGGAAATCGGGCCACAGAGTGTCGGTGAAATAAAGTTCGGTGTAGGCAAGTTGGAAGAGAAAAAAATTGGAGATTCGCAGTTCTCCCGAGGTTCGAATCAGCAGGTCGGGATCGGGAAGCCCGGTGGTGGTCAGTTCGCGCGCCAGCATCTGCTCGTCGATTTGATCGGGTGAAATCGCGCCTTCTGCCACCGCGCGCGCGATCGATCGCGCCGCGTTCACGATGTCCTGGCGCCCGCCGTACGACAACGCCAACGCCACCGTCATCGTGCGATTTTCGCGCGTCGCCGCGACGGTCTCGGCCAACGCCTCGCGCACCCGCGGCGGTAACCGCTGGGTGTCTCCCAGAGCCACCACGCGGATGTCGCGTTTCATCAGGCGCTTGGTCTCGGTGATGAGATAGCGATGGAACAACTGCATCAGGAAACTGACTTCAGTGGTCGGCCGGCCCCAGTTCTCGCTCGAAAATGCGTACAGCGTGAGGTACGGGATGCCGAGTTCGCGCGCCGCATCGACGACCGCGCGCACCGAATCCTTGCCGCGCCGATGGCCCTCGTGGCGCGAGAGCCCGCGCCGATTCGCCCAGCGGCCGTTGCCGTCCATCACGATCGCCACGTGGCGCGGCATCCGCGATGGATCCAAAGACAGGTTGGGGAAATCGTTCAGTGGTAGTGAGATGGGCACTTGGGGTTCAGGTTTCACCGAAGCTCGCGCCGTAAACGGGCGAGCTCAGACCTCCATGATTTCCGCTTCTTTGGCGGTCAGCACTTTGTCGATTTTCTCGATGAACTCGGTCGTGTACTGCTGCACTTTGGCCTCGCCCGATCGCATCTCGTCTTCGGTGGCCTGCTTTTCCTTGTGCAGTTCCTTGAGCATGTCGTTGGCGTCGCGGCGATGGTTGCGGATGCCGACGCGGAATTCCTCGCCTATTTTGCGGACGTGTTTCACCAGCTCCTTGCGGCGCTCCTCGGTCAGCTCGGGGATCGGAATCCGGATCAACTTGCCGTCGTTCATCGGCATCAGGCCAAGATCGGAAGTCTGGATCGCTTTTTCAATGTCGTGCATCGCGCCCTTGTCGTATGGCGTGATCACTATCAAGCGCGGCTCGGGCGCCGACAACCCGGCCAATTGCCGCAGCGGAGTCTTCGAGCCGTAGTAATTTACCTGCAGATTTTCGACCAGCGCGGTTGAAGCGCGGCCGGTGCGGACGCGGGTGAGTTCGTGGCGAAACGCCTCGACGGTCTTGTCCATTTCCTTGCGCGCGTCTTCGATTGTGTCGGTAAGCATGCTCACGGTGCGCTCTCCACCCGGGTCCCGATTTGCTCACCCATCACGGCCCTTCTTATATTACCCGCTTTACGCAAATTGAACACGATGATCGGCAGGCGATTATCCATGCACATCGAGATTGCCGTCGAGTCCATCACCTTCAGGTTCTTCTGCAGCACCTCGATATAAGTGAGCCGATCGAAGCGCTTTGCCCCCGGCTCGCGCATTGGATCGCGATCGTAAACTCCGTCCACGGCATGGCTCGCCTTCAGGATTACCTCCGCGCCGATTTCCATCGCGCGCAGGCTCGCCGCCGTGTCGGTGGTGAAATAGGGATTGCCGGTGCCGGCGGCGAATATGATCACGCGGCCCTTTTCGAGATGGCGCACGGCGCGGCGGCGGATGTACGGCTCGCACAGCGCCTGCATCTCGATGGCGGACAGCACTCGCGTGACCACGCCGGCATGCTCGAGCGCGTTTTGCAGCGCGAGCGAGTTGATCACCGTCGCCAGCATCCCCATCTGGTCGGCGGTCGAACGATCCATTCCGCGCGCCTCGTAGTCGATTCCGCGGATAAAATTGCCGGCTCCGATTACCAGCGCGAGCTGAACGCCGAGCGCCGCCACTTCCTTGATTTCGAGCGCAATCTCCGCCAGCGCGTCGAGATCGAGTCCCGACCCTTGCGCCGGAGCGAGCGCCTCGCCGGACAATTTCAGCAGGATACGGCTGAAGCGCGGCTTGCCGTTCAACCCACTTTGAACTTCAGCCATCTCTCGAAGCTCCCGTCGAAGCCCCCGTTGAAGCCCCGTCGCGTCTGCAAATGCGCCCGCGTCAGGCGGCCGTGGTGGTTGCCTTGCCGTCGAGCGCCTCACCCAATTGGTAGCGCATGAAGCGGCGCACGTCGATCTTCTCACGCATCTGGATGGCGGCCTCGCCAATCAGATCGTTGACAGTCTTGTTGGGATCGCGGACGTAAGCCTGCTCGAGCAGGCAGGCTTCCTTGTAAAATTTCTCGATCTTGCCATCGACGATCTTGGTCACGACCGCCGCCGGCTTGCCCTCGGCCTGCGACGCGTAGATCTGCCGCTCCTGCTCGGTAACGGCCGGGGATATCTCCTCGCGCCGCACGCAACGCGGATTGGCCGCCGCCACCTGCATCGCGAGTTCCTTCACCAGCGCCTGGAACGCTTCCGACTTGGCGCAGAAATCGGTTTCGCAATTGATTTCGATCAACACGCCCAGTTTGCCACCCGCATGAATATACGAACCGACCGATCCCTCGGATGCGACCCGGCCGGCCCGGCCTGCCGCCGCGGCGATTCCCTTCTCGCGCAGCCATACGACGGCCTTTTCGAGATTGCCGGCCGTCTCCGCCAGCGCTCTCTTGCAATCCATTATGCCGGCGCCGGTCTTCTCGCGCAGTTCTTTAACCAGATTCGCGTTTAGTTCCATCACAATTCCTGAGTTGAGCTAGTATTCTTGGCCGGTCGCTATACTGCAAGCGACGGCCACGGCTGACCGGCTCCGTTTCTTCCGTTTCGGCCCTGAAGGTCGAATTTATCGACTAGACCGCGCTTGGAGAATCGGGTGCCGATGCTCCCGTGTCTGCCGCCGCGCCGGCGTCCGAGCGGATATCCTGCTGCCCTTTGGCGCGTTCCTCGGCTATTTGCTTGCCTTCGATGATCGCGTCGGCGACCGCCGCCGTGAACAGTTTGATCGCGCGGATCGCGTCGTCGTTGCCGGGAATTCGATACGCGATCAGGTCGGGGTCGCAGTTGGTATCGACCACCGCGGCGACCGGGATACCGAGGCGGTTCGCCTCCGCAACGGCTATATCTTCCTTCTTGGTATCGATCACCCACAGCGCGTCCGGGAGTTTGCGCATGTTCTTGATCCCGGCCAGCGTGTTCATCAGCTTTTCATGCTCGCGCCCGTTGTCGCTCATCTCTTTCTTGCTGAGCGCGCGAATCATCTCCGGGTCGGCCATGAGTTCTTCGAGCTTCTTGAGCCTGTCGATCGAGGCGCGGATAGTCTGGAAGTTGGTCAGCATCCCGCCCAGCCAGCGGTTGTTGACGTAAAACATCCCGCATCGCTCGGCCTCTTCCTTGACGATGTCCTGGGCCTGCTTCTTGGTGCCGACGAACAGCATCGTGCCGCCTGCCGCAGCGAGGTCGCGCGCGAAGTCGTAGGTCGCGCGAAACATCTTCACCGTCTGCTGAAGATCGATAATGTAAATACCGTTGCGGGCGCCGAAGATGTATTGCTTCATCTTCGGGTTCCAGCGGCTGGTCTGATGGCCGAAATGAACGCCGGCCTCCAGAAGCTGCTTCATGCTGATTTCAGTCATAGAATTTTGTTCCTGCCTCTTGGCCCCGTACGGGGCAATCTTGAACTAATATCAGGCCGCGCCGCGCTAAGAAAGCGCATGCCGCTTTCCTATTTTCTTCCCTTCAGGCGGAAATCGTCACTCTCGACGCAGCCGGCGTTAATCGCTCGCGCGCGTCCCAAGGCAGGATCAGGCCCCCGTTTCCGCAAACGCTGGAGTTTCCCGGTTTTGTCAAGCTCGATCGGGTCCTGGTTCTTGTTCTGAAGTTGCGCGAGCGCCTTCTCGCAATTTTCCGAAGTGTCAAACGTGGCGACCGTAATCCAATGCGAAAGGGGAGCCTCAGAATCAACCGAATGAGGGACCTTGGCGGAATCGGGCGGCATCATCAGATACCAGCCCACAAACGCCAACGCGGCGGTGTGGCGAGAGTTCAGGTGGCCCACCCGGCAAGTTTACGCGTTATCCGGCCCGTAGCCAGCGCGCCCCTCAGGCGTTCATCGACTCGAGGAATTCTTCGTTGGTCTTGGTCTTGTCCATCTTGTCGATCAGGAATTCCATCGCTTCGACTGCGTTGAGCTGGGTCAGCAGCTTGCGCAGTATCCACACGCGATTGAGAGTGGCGCGCGGCAGCAGCAGCTCTTCCTTGCGCGTCGAGGAGCGCTGGATATCGATCGTCGGGAAAATCCGCTTTTCCAGCAGGCGCCGGTCCAGAGCTATCTGCTGATTGCCAGTGCCCTTGAACTCTTCGAAAATTACTTCGTCCATTCGGCTGCCGGTATCGACCAGCGCCGTCGCGATAATCGTCAGACTGCCGCCGTCTTCGGTGTTGCGCGCGGCGCCGAAAAACTTCTTGGGCTTGTGCAGCGCGTTGGAATCGACGCCGCCCGACAGTATCTTGCCCGACGGCGGCACCACGGTGTTGTACGCGCGCGCCAGCCGCGTGATCGAGTCGAGCAAAATCACGACGTCGCGCCCGTGCTCGACCAGCCGCCGCGCCTTCTCGATTACCATCTCGGCCACCTGCACGTGACGCGTGGCCGGCTCGTCGAAGGTCGAGCTTACGACCTCGCCCTGCACCGAACGCAGCATGTCGGTGACTTCCTCGGGCCGCTCATCGACCAGCAGCACGATCAGCACGATCTCGGGATGATTGTGGGCGATTGCCTTGGCGATCGCCTGCAGCATCATCGTCTTGCCGGTGAACGGCGCCGCGACGATAAGTCCGCGCTGGCCTTTGCCGATAGGCGCGACCAAATCGATGATGCGGGTGGTCAGATCCTCGTGATTGTATTCGAGCTTGATGCGCTCCTCGGGATAGAGCGGGGTCAGGTTGTCGAACAGGATCTTGTCGTGCGCCTTTTCAGGATCCTCGTAGTTGATCGATTCAACCTTGAGCAGCGCGAAGTAGCGCTCGCCTTCTTTGGGCGGGCGAATCAGGCCGGAAACCACGTCGCCGGTGCGCAAATTGAACTTGCGAATCTGGCTCGGCGAAATATAAATGTCGTCGGGACCGGGCAGGTAGTTGTAGTCCGGTGCGCGCAGGAAGCCGAAGCCGTCGGGCAGAATTTCCAGCACGCCCTCGCCGAGGATCGAGCCGTTCTTGGCGGCTTGCGCCTGCAGGACCGCGAAAATCATCTCCTGCTTGCGCATGTTGGTGGCGCCATCGACGTTGAAGTCGCGCGCCATCTGCGCCAGCTCGGTAATCTTCGCGCGCTTGAGCGACTTGAGGTTGAGCACCCCTTCATCGCTGATCACCGGCGCCAGCGGCGGAAGATTCGGATTGCCATCCAGATTTACCTGGCGCGGCGCTCCGTTTGATGAACGCGGGTCGTCGAAGCGCCCCTCTTCGTTCTTTGCAGCCCCTCTGCCCTTGCTCATATGCCTTCCCCGCAACCTGGACTCCATCACGTACTTGAGTGCTGCGACGGGCAGCCGCTTACGCGTGCGCGCCGCAGGCTATGGACGTTTGTTTGTAAATGGCCTCCCACGACGGGAGATACCATTATAGATTCATGAGTGCTCAAGCGGCCGGGATTCGGAACAACTAACGCCTTGAGTACGAGTTCGGAATTACGGACCGCAGGGAAACGGGATTTTTTCTAACCACCCCACCCGTCTCAGCGTCCTCAGTGCGGAAGCTCAATCAAAACGCTACCCGCCCGATGCCATCGTGTCAACGGGGATCAGGCCGCCGTGTCAATGGGCCTCAAGTAAGTTCGATCCATCGCCGAAGCTCGCGCGCGTCCGGCGTGAACGATTTCTGCGCGAGAAATTCGACGAATTCGATTGGCAGCGGCGCAATGAATTCGAGGCGCTCGCCCGATCTCGGATGGGTCAGAGAAAGCGCAAGCGCATGCAGCGCCTGGCGGCGGAAAAATCCACCGGCTGCCGACTTGCCGCCGTATAGAGGATCGCCCAGGCACGGATGACCGATCGACGCGAGATGCACGCGAATCTGATGCATCCTGCCGGTTTCGGGTTTCACGCGCACCAGCGATGTTCCCACTTCGTCCGCGTCCGCGGCATCGAATCGCGCAAGCACCGTGATATGGCTGACCGCGTCGCGTGGCGCATGCGATCGCACCGACATCCGCTTGCGCTCGACGGGATGGCGCCCGACGGGACGCTCGATCGTCAGCCGATCGCGCGCGACTTTACCCTTGACGATCGCGAGATAGATTTTCCTGACGCTGCGTTCCTTGAACTGCCGCGAAAGCGCGGTGCGCGAAAAGGGAGTCCGCGCCACCACCATCACGCCCGAGGTGTCTTTGTCGAGGCGATGCACGATGCCGGGCCGCAGCACGCCGTCGGGCTCGGCCATCGCGGCAAGCTCGGGAAATCGCGCCAGCAGAGCGTCAACGAGGGTGCCCGCGGGATGCCCGGGCGCGGGATGCACGGTCATGCCGGCGGGCTTGTTCACGACAATTATTTCGTCGTCGGCGAAAATTACAGAAATCTCCGGCGCGTCACCTTCTTTGTAATTTGAAGGGTCGTACAGCGCACCGGCGGGCGCCGCGGCGACGTCGATACTGTCTTCCGTTCGCACTCCGCTCGACGCGCGCGCGGGAGCGCCGTTGACCGTAACCAGTCCCGCCTTAATCATCCGTGCCACTTGCGAGCGCGAGTACTCCGGCGCCAGGCGCATCGAAACGAACACGTCCAGCCGCATGCGATCGTGCTCGGCGCCCGCGGTGATTGTCGTTGGGATAATCACGAGCGCGACTCACCGCATCGACGCACAAATCACGGCATCGAGGGCGGCGGTAGCGGCGGTACGGTCGGCGGTGGCGGAGCGCTGGCGTCAGAGGGAGGGCAGTTCTCGTTGCTGGTCGAGGCTATCGCGACGCCGTAGGTGGTCTTCTGACAGCCTGTCGCCGTGTCAGGCCTCGAATAGAACCAGCATCCAGCCAGCGCGGTCGAGAACAGCGCGACGATTGTCATCGAGAAGATTGGTTTCATGCGATTTGGCACCTGCGATGAGTTTCCCCCCGCGACGCGCGCGGCGCCAGCGTCGCCCGCGCGCCCGTTGGCACGGGGGGCCAGTGTTAAGACGCGCTCCGTTGTCGCGCGGCCGAACGTACAGACTAACGTCCAGATGAGCACAAGCGTGCAAAGAGCCTGCGCTGCCGTCGCAACGGCCCCATCTACTCGAAGCGATGCGGTAGTGGATGCGCCTTCTCGTACGCAACGATCCGATCCTCGTGCGCGAGCGTCAGCGCGACGTCGTCGAGACCCTCGAGCAGGCACTTCTTCTGGAACGGCTCGATCTCGAAATGCGCCGTCCATCCGAAATCGTCGGACACTGTCTGCTTTTCGAGATCGATCGTGAGCCGGTACGCCTCGTAGTCGCCGGTGGCGCGAAAAATATGCTCGACCTCGCCGGCCGGCAGCGTGATCGGAAGAAATCCGTTCTTCAAACAGTTGTTGTGGAAGATATCGGCGAACTCCGGCGCGATCACCGCGCGGAAGCCCGCGTCATCGAGCGCCCACACCGCATGCTCGCGCGAACTGCCGCATCCAAAATTGTTGCGCGCGACCAAAATCGACGCGCCCTGGTAGCGCGGCTTGTTCAGCGCGAAATCTTTGTTCTCGGCGCCGTCGGGATTGAGCCGCCAGTCGATGAACAGCCCCTTCTTGAGGCCGGTCCGCACGACAGCCTTCAGAAACTGCTTGGGGATGATCTGATCGGTATCGACGTTGGCGCGATCGAGCGGCGCGACCATCCCGGTGAAATTCTTGAATGCCTGCATTTTTGTCTCCCTCTTACCGATTGCCCCAGTCGCGGACGTCCACGAAATGTCCTGCTATCGCCGCCGCCGCCGCCATCGCGGGGCTCACCAGGTGGGTGCGGCCGCCCTTGCCTTGCCGCCCCTCGAAGTTGCGATTCGACGTGCTGGCGCATCGCTCGCCCGGTAGCAGCACGTCGGGATTCATCGCCAGGCACATGCTGCATCCCGATTCGCGCCACTCGAAGCCGGCTTGCGTGAAAATTCTGTCCAGGCCGAGACGCTCAGCCTCCGCCTTGATCTCCTGCGATCCCGGCACGACCATCGCCTGCACGGTCGGCGCAACTTTGCGTCCCTTGACGACGGCGGCGGCGGCCTTGAGATCGCTCAGCCGCGAGTTCGTGCACGATCCGATGAACACGCGATCGATCTTGATGTCCTCGATTCTCGTGCCCGGGCGAAGCGCCATGTATGTCAGCGCCCGCTCGACCGTCTCGCGCTGCTCCTTGTCGCCAATCTCCGCGGGATTCGGCACGCTTCCCTTAACGTCGGTGACCATCCCGGGATTCGTGCCCCACGTCACTTGTGGCGCGAACGTCGCGGCGTCGAATACTACGCTGCGATCGAACTTCGCGCCGCCGTCGCTGCGGCATTCGAGCCATCGCGCCGCGAGCTCGTCGAACTCCTTGCCGGTCGGAATGTACCGGCGCCCGCGCAGATACTCGACTGTCGTCTTGTCCGCCGCAATCATCCCGGCGCGCGCGCCGCCTTCGATCGACATGTTGCACACCGTCATGCGCTCTTCCATCGACAGCGCCTCGACGGCCGCGCCGCGGTACTCGATCACGTGCCCGGTCGCGCCGTTGGTCTTGATCCTGCCGATGATGCCGAGGATCAAATCCTTGGCGCCGACTCCCGCGCCGAGCTTTCCATCGACGCGAATCTCAAACGTCTGCGGACGCTCTTCCCACAGGCATTGCGTCGCCAGCACGTGCTCGACCTCGCTCGTGCCGATTCCGAACGCCAGGGCACCGAACGCGCCGTGAGTAGCGGTGTGGCTGTCGCCGCAAACGATCGTCATGCCCGGCTGCGTAAGACCGAGCTGCGGGCCGATGACGTGCACGATCCCCTGCTCGCGCGAGCCGATATCGAACAGCCGCAGCCCGAACTCCGCGCAGTTGTGTCTGAGCGTCTCGATCTGCAGTTTCGAATCGGGATCGGCGATCGGCTTGCTCCGATCTGTTGTCGGCACGTTGTGATCCTGCGTGGCGTAGGTCCGATGCGGCGCGCGGACTTTGCGCCCCGAACGGCGCAGGCCGTCGAACGCCTGCGGCGAAGTGACCTCGTGAACCAGGTGCAAGTCGATGTAGAGCAGGGAAGGCTCATGGCGCTTTTCGCGGACTACGTGCTCTTCCCAGATTTTCTCGAACAGGGTCTTTGCGGCCATTGCGTTTCAACTCCCGCCGCATCGGATCTGCATCCGGCGGCGTAACAATTTCCAAATTAGTAAAAGAGCGCCGTTGAAGTTCATCAGACCGCCGCCGCCCGCCGCGCACTTTTCCCGCGCGAATAGCGTTCGATCCGATCGGACAGCTTGATGGCGAACGCGCTGAATGTGGCCAGCTCGTCGCGCGAAAATCCCGTCCAAATCGCCTCGATTGCCGCCTGACGCGAGGCGCGCAGCTCGCCCAGCGCTCTGGTTCCCTTCGCGGTCAGCTTGTAACGCCGGTTCCTGCGGTCGGCCCGTCCAATCGCGGCCGAGACCAGCGCGCTGTCGAGGAGCTGGCGCAATATTTTCGATACCGCCGCCGCCGAGCTGTCGCGGCTGCGCGCGAACATCGACGGAATAAAATGCTCGGTCGAGATTTCCTCGAGCACGCGCCACTGCTCGATCGTGATACCCGCGTCGCGGGCCAGCACCTCGCGCCGGCGCTCGAAGATCTCAGTCAGCGCGGTCATCGCTTCGATCGCGCGGAAGATAGGGTCGCGGCGTCCAACTGCTTGCATCAGGGAAGATATTAACTACAGTTAAGCATTCTTTGCAAGCGGCGGAATAACTCGCGATTTGTTCCCCTTCCCGCCAGCGAAGGGGTTGGGTCATTTGATCCGCCGCGTCGGCGCGGCGCGCTCCACGCGTGCCAGGCCGCGCGTCACTGCCTCGGCGCCGAACTTCTTTGCCACCGAATCCAGCGCCCGATTGAGCCGGTCGCGCTTGCGATCACGATTGTCCGCGGACGGCGTGTCGAACAGCCCGAGCTGCGCACCATCCGCGCGCTCGAGCTGATGCACCTGCACGCCGACGAGACGAATTTTGTCATTCCCGCCGACCTTCGACAGCAACTGTGTCGCGACGCGCGAAATTTCCGGCCCGTCATTGGTCGTGGCGTCGATCGAGAAGCTGCGCGTGATCAGTGGATAGCGCCCGCCGCCGAGCGGGCGCGCCAACTTCAGCTTCAGCGTCACCGTGTGCGCGCGCACCCCGTCGGCGCGCAGCCGGCGCGCCAGCGCGTCGCCATGCGCGATCAGAACCCGCCGGATTTCATTCGAGTCGAGCGCCAGGTCCTGCGCGAAAGTATTTTCCTCGCCGTATGACTTGCGCTGCCAGTCGGCGATTACGGGTCGCGTGTCGATCCCGGACGCGAGTCCATGCAGATGCGGTCCTATCGCGCCGAACAGGCTCTTCAACTCTGCCGGGTCGCGCCGCGCCAGGTCGCCGACCGTCTTGATCCCGCATTCATGCATCCGCGCGAGCGTGACGCGTCCCACGCCCCACAGCCTTTCGACCGGCAGCGGGGTCAGAAATTCGCGGATTTTTTCCGGCGCCACCGCGAGCAATCCGTCGGGCTTCGACATGTCGCTCAAAATCTTCGCCGCCATCTTGGTCGGCGCGACGCCCACCGATGCGACCAGCCCGGTTTCTTCGAGCACCCGGCGCTTGAGATCGCACGCCGCGTCCAGCGGCGGCCCGAGCAGACGCTCGGTGCCGGTCAGATCAATAAAAGCCTCGTCCAGCGAGAGCGGTTCGACGATCGGACTGAAGCTCTCGAACACGCGGCGCACCACCCGCGAGATTTCCACGTAGCGATCCATCCGGCCCGGCACGAAGATCGCCTGCGGACACAGTTTGCGCGCCTGTCCCGTCGGCATCGCGGAACGCACGCCGAATTTGCGCGCCTCGTACGACGCCGAGGTGACGACCCCGCGCGCGCTTTGCCCGCCCACGATTACCGGCAGGCCGCGCAGGGCGGGATTGTCGAGCACCTCGACCGACGCGTAGAAGGCGTCCATGTCCGCGTGCGCGATCACTCGCGGCCAATGCGCCGCGCTCGCGCCTCTGGGAGCCTGCTCGACGCTCACGGTCCCGCCATCATCGGAGGCTTATTTCGGCGTCGAGAGTTTGGCGAAGATCGTATCCGCCGCAGTTTCGCCGCTGCGCACGCAATCGGGACTCCCCACGCCGCGATAAGCCGCGCCCGCGATTGCGAAGGCGGGAATTGGGGCGACGAGGCGCTCGATCTCGGCGACCCGCGCCAGATGCCCGACGTCGTACTGCGGCATCGCATCGGGCCATCGCCTGACTACAGCGATTCCCGGCGCTGCGGTCACGCCGAGCAGTGCGCGAAACTCGTCGCGCACCGCGGCGACCATCTCGTCGTCGCCAAGGTTCATCATTTCGCGATGCAGCTCGCCGCCGATGAACGCGCGCGCCAGGATTGCGCCCGCAGGCGCGCGTCCCTCGAACTTGAAGCTCGAAAAGCTGGCCGCGATTATGCGCCGATGCTCGATGGCTGGCACCACGAAGCCGAATGCGCGCGGCGGACCCTCGAAGTCGCTCTCGCGAAATGTCAGGTTGACCGTCGCCGCCGATGCGTAACTGATCCCGCCGAGCAACTTCGCAGCCGCCGGCTCAAGCGGCGACACGATGCGCGCGGCCGCGTACGCCGGCGCGGCGCAGATCACCGCGTCGGCGTCGATCGAGCCGCCACCGGCCAAAGCGAGCCGCCAACCGTTCGCCGTTAGCGACATCCCGATAACTTCCGCTCCCGTGCGAATCGACCCGCCCAGCCGCGCCGCAATCGTCTCGGGCAGCGTCGCCATCCCGTTTCTGAAGCTCTGGAACAGGCTCCATCGCGCGCCGCTCACCTCCGGACCCTTCGACGCCCGCGCCCGCTCTGCCGCGCGCATTCCCTTGAACAGGCTGCCATGGCGCCGCTCCATCTCGACAAAGCGCGGTATCGTCGCCGTGGTGCTGAGGTGTTTCGGATCGGCGGTGTAGATACCGCCCGCGAGCGCCTGCGCAACGCGCTCGAGCACCTCGCGGCCCAGTCGCCGCGTCACGAATGAATCCAGGCTCTCGTCGTCGCCGCTGGTTCGTGCCGCGATGAATGGTTCCAGCGCCATCCGTAATTTTCCGAGAGGCGAAAAAAGCGAACTTCGAAAAACCGGCCCGAAGTGCGCCGTCGCGAGCATCATAAATCCCGCCGGAACCTCGACCAGCCGCCCCGCGCGCACCACGAACGTCTTGCCGTAAATCTCGCGAGTCGGAATCAGTTCCGCGCCGAGACCAAGCCGCCGCGCGAGCTCGGCGGCCGATGTTTTTTCCGACAAAAAAGAATCGGCGCCGGTCTCGATTACAAATCCGTCGCGGCGAATCGTCTCGAGCGCTCCGCCGCATCTCGCGCCGCGTTCCAGCAATTCCACTTCGAGCGGAAATTCGCGCGCCGCCGCGAGCTCGCGAAGCCGATACGCCGCGGCGAGACCGGTGATTCCCCCGCCTATTACTGCAACCCGTTTGATATGTGTGCCGGAGTCCGTTTGAGCCTCTCCCTCGATCGATCCGTCAGCCGCGCGCGTACGGCGCGATTATCGACGCCATCATCTCGATAAACAACGGATGGTCCCCGACGGTCGGCGCGCGCTCCATCCTGATTCCCGCCTCGCGTGCGATTTGCGCCGCTTCGATATCGAGATCGTAGAGCACTTCGACGTGATCGCACAAAAAACCGATCGGCACGACTACCGCTGCCTTCGCGTCCAGGCTCCGAAGCGTATCCTTGATGTCGGGTTCGAGCCACGCCTCGCGCGGACTCCCGCTGCGGCTTTGGTAGGCGAATTGCCAGCTGCCGATTCCAAGCTCTGCCGCGACCATCCGCGCCGACTGCGTAAGCTGCTCGACGTACGGCCCGGCCTGCGTCATCGCGAGCGGAATACTGTGCGCGGTGAAGATCAGCCGCGCGCGCGACCGCTCTTGCTCGCCCAGCCTCGCGTACGCCTCGCGCGTGCGCGACGCCACCGCCGCGATGAACAGCGGATGGTCGTGCCACGGCTGGGGATACACGACCTCGGGCGCCGCTTCGCCCAAAGCAGCGCGCGCGTCATTGACGGTTGCCTGGTATCGCTCGAAGCTGGCTTCGCTGCGATGCGCCGCCATGATGAAGCCGAGCACGCGCCGCGCTCCACCGTCAGCGAGCGCGCGGATCGAGTCGGCAACATACGGTTCCCACTTGCTCATCCCGACCGCGACCGGCACGCGCGCGCCTTTTTTCGCGAGCTCCTCGCGCAGCCCCGCCGCCTGCCGCATCGTTAGATCGTTGTACGGCGAGCGCCCGCCGAGAAGATCGTAATGAAACACCACCTCCTCGTAGCGCTCGCGCGGGATTGGCCGCCCGCGCAGAATGTTGTCGAGAAACGGCCGCACCTGGTCGGCGCGCGTCGGTCCGCCGAATCCAATCATCAACACCGCGTCGCACTTTGCCTTCGCGGTCATGGCGTCAGCGCGCGCTCATCTCGTGAACCGCATCGACGAGCGCGATTACGTGATCGACCGGCGTATCCGGAAGTATTCCGTGGCCGAGATTGAAGATATGTCCGGGGCGTCCGCCTGCCTGATCGAGAATCGCGCGGGCGCGTGCGCGAATTTCGGAAACGTCCGCGAACAGCGCGATCGGATCGAGATTGCCCTGCACCGCCACGCTGTAATTGAGCCGCGCCCACGCGTCGGCGAGATCGACGCGCCAATCCAGGCCGATAACGTCGCCGCCCGCCTCGCGCATCAGCTCGAGCAGGTTTCCCGTCACGGTCCCGAAATGGATTACGGGCACGTCGGCGGGGATCGCCGCGATCACCGACGCGGTATGCGGCAGCACGAAGCGGCGATAGTCGTCCGGGCCAAGGCTGCCGACCCAGCTGTCGAAAATCTGGACGATGTCGGCGCCCGCCGCGATTTGCATCTTCAGATAATCCGCGGTGATGCGCGCCAACCGCTCCATCAGGCGATGCCACGTTTCGGGCTGCATGTACATGAAAGTTTTGGTCGCCTGGTATTGCCGCGACGAGCCGCCTTCGATCAGGTACGACGCGAGCGTGAACGGCGCCCCGGCAAATCCTATCAGCGGAGTCGTCGCGCCGATCGCGCGATGCACCAGTTTGATCGCGTCGCCAACGAAGCCGAGCGCCGCCACGTCGACGGCGGGCATCCGCTCGAGGTCGGCCTCGGTGCGAATCGGGCGATCGATCACCGGCCCGTCGCCTTTTTCGAAATGCAGCCCGACTTCCATCGGGATCAGAGGCAGCAGGATATCGGCGAAAATGATCGCTGCATCCACCTTGAGCCGCTCGACCGCCGTGACGGTGACTTCGGCGGCCAACTCGGGCCGCCTGCACATCTCGAGAAAACCATGACGCTCGCGAACGCGCCGATACTCCGGCATGTAGCGGCCCGCCTGGCGCATCAGCCAGATAGGAGTGTAGGGGGCGGCTTCGCGCCGGCACGCCTTGAGCATCGGATGGCCTGCGAGCGGAGATTGCGGCGCGTTCGAAATCGCCGGCCGGCGCGGAATTGGCGTCGCGCCCGCTTCAATTCGATGCGTGTCCGCGCGGTTCGCGATGAGAATCGAAGCCGCTTGCGCCGCCGCCGCTTTAACCAGATGGCCGAGCTTCGAATGCTCCGGCTCGAAGTCCACGCGGAGCCCGTAGGCGCGAATCTGCTCCGAGCATACCGGCCCGATCGAGCCAACCGCCATGCGCGCGAATCCGCGCTTGACGCCGTCGCCGATTCCCTCGGCCTCCGCGAGCTGAATGACGTTCGTGACCTGGTTCGAGCTGGTGAAAATAGCCACGTCCGCCGCGCTCGCCGCGATCGCGTTCAACGCCGCTCGCAGCGGCGCGCGATCGGCCGGCAGCGTCCATTTATAGACCGGAACAATCGTGACCCGGGCGCCGCGCGCCTCGAGCCCCGCGGTCAGTTCGTGATTGGAAACTCCGTATTCCTGGATCGCGACGCGCTTGCCCTTGAGCTCGATCTGCGACGCAAGCGTGCTCAGCACTTCGCGCCAGGTATTCGGCTCCGGCGCGACTATCGAGGGTTCGACCCCAAGATCACGCATCGCGCGAATCGCTTTCGGGCCGCGCGCCACGGTTGCGATTGCGGCCAGCGCCGCCGCTATCGACGCCCGCGGATGGCGCGTTTCCATCGCCTGGAACAGGGCGCGCGTCCCGACGCCGGTCATAAAAATGACCACCTCGAATTCGCTTTCGCCGGCCAGCAGGCGGTCGGCGAAATCCAGCGCCGCGTGATTGTCCTCGAGCGGCACTTCGCGCATCGCCGGCGCAATAATCGCGACGCCGCCGCGCCGCTCGATCATGGTCGCTACTTCCGCCGCCATGCGGCTTTCGAACGCGACGACGCGAAGTCCGCCGAAGCCGGGCGTGCTGTCCGAGGAATTGGATTGGGTCTCTTGGTTCATCTGAAGCTGGGGGTGTCTGGGGAATTGGATTGCGTTTCCGGGTTCATCGCGAGCGGCTACGCCGCGTCGTTAATCTTGCCGCGCGCACGATGCCCGCGTCCACTCCCCGGCCCGCTGCCTTTGCGGTTTGCGGGGCGCGCAGGACGGGCGGGAGAAACCGCATTGCCCGTTTTGCGATCGGTGTGTTAGCTGTCGCTTGTGGAAGAGGAATCAAACGTTACGCGGAGAATCGAGATGACTATGAGAATGCGTATTGGAACCTGCCGGTTGGTCCTGTCAACGATAGTCGCATTCGCCGCAGTCGCGTGGATCTCACCGCCGGCGCGCGCGCACAATCCGCTTGCGCCGGTTGCGGCGAGCGTGGCTGAAAGCGGATCAGTTCCCGCCGCGCAGATTCCCAGGGAAATTACCGACGCGATCAACTCGCCCGATCGACCGGCCGCGGACAAGGCGCTCGACGCAGGACGCAGGCCCGATCAGATCATGGCGTTTTACGGAATCAAGCCCGGGATGAAGATTGCCGATATATTCGCGGGCGGCGGGTACATGACGGAATTGTATGCGCGAGTCGTCGGATCGACCGGTACGGTTTACTCGCAGAACGGTCCGTTCCCTGCGCAGTTCAAGAAAAGCGAAGATACATGGAACGAACGACTGAAAGAGCCGGCGCTCAAGAATGTCGTCAAGGTCAGCAAACCCTTCGATGCGCCCGACCTGCTGCCGGTGCCCCCGGGCTCGCTCGACGCCGTGATCATCCATCTCAACTACCACGACATGGTCGGCTTCAAACTCAATCGCGAGAACGTGAACGCGGCGGTGTTCAAGGCGCTCAAGCCAGGCGGGATTTACGGGATCGTCGATCACAGCGCGCGGCCGGGCGCCAACGATACGGTGACCACCACGCTCCACCGAATCGACGAGACTTTTCTAATCAAGGACGTGGAGAAGGCGGGCTTCAGGCTGTCCGGAGCGTCCAGCGCACTGCGCCACCCTGAAGACGATCGCACCTGGATTGTGTTCAAGCATCTCGGTCAGACCGATCGCTTCATGCTCAAATTCAGGAAAATGCCGGCAGTCGCGGCGGGCGCAAATCGCTCGGGGTCGGGCCAATGAAAGTCGGCCTGTTCGCGCTGGGAATCGGCACGGGCGCGCGTCCCGGCGTGATTGTGAAGACGGCCGAGGCGGCAGAGCGTTGTGGATTTTCAACGCTATGGGCGGCAGAGCACGTCGTGCTCTTCGACCGTCAGGATTCCAAGTATCCCTACGCGGAGAGCGGCGAGTTCCCGTTGCCGGGTGGTGCGGACTGGCTCGATCCATTTATCACGCTGACGTTTGCGGCTGCGGTGACCAGAACGATTCGGCTGGCGACGGGAATCTGCCTGGTGCCGGAGCACAACCCCGTGGTGCTGGCCAAGGAAGTCGCGAGCCTGGACCGGCTCTCTGAAGGACGATTTGCGCTGGGGGTGGGGATCGGATGGTCAGCGGAGGAATTTGCGGCGCTGGGAATTCCGTTCGAGCGGCGTGCGCAGCGGACGCGTGAGTACATCGAAGTGATGCGGCGGCTGTGGTCCGAGGATGTGACGAGCTTTCACGGCGAATTCGTGAATTTCGATGCGGCGAGAAGTTTCCCCAAGCCGGTGCGCGGCGGAAAGCTGCCGATAATCTTCGGCGGCGAAAGCGCGCCCGCGTTGAGACGCTCGGCAGACATCGGCAACGGATGGTTCGGCTTCAGCGTTGGACCGGACGAGGCGGCGCCGCTGGCGGACAAGCTTCGCGCGATGCTGAAAGCCAACGGACGCCAAGCGAGCGAAGTCGAAATCATCGTGTGCCCATACACCAAGACGATCAGATCCGACGATTTGAAAAAGTACGGCGCGGCCGGCGTCAACGAACTGGTGATACCCTTCTATCCGCCCGGCAACGAGTCGGATGCTGGCCGATGGATCGAGCAGGTCGCGCGCGACTGGATCGAACCCGCCGCAAAAATCCGCTAGCGCCTAGGCCGCGGAGAGGATCTCGCGCACCTTGCTCAGGTCCAGAGCGATCTGCGCCTTGAGCGCATCGGGGTTGTCGAACTTGCGCTCGGGACGGATTCGTTCGATCAGCTCGAGCTTGATTCGCGTGCCGTAAAGGTCTCGCGTGAAATCGAAGATATGCGCCTCGATCGATCGCACGCTCTCCGAAAATGTCGGACGCATCCCGATGCTGGCGATCGACGGGTAGGCGCCATCGCCGAGGATGACGCGCGCGGCGTAAACACCGTCGGGCGGAATGCATTCCGTTTCGTTGTCGAGATTCGCAGTCGGGTATCCGATCGTTCGTCCGCGCTCGCGCCCGCGCACCACCGGCCCGCGTAAAAAGTGGTAACGGCCCAGCAGCCTGGCGGCGCCGCGCATGTCGCCGGCCGCGATCGCCTCGCGCACCTTGGTTGAACTGACTTCGATGCCGCCGATTTTGATCGGCCCGACCACGTCCGTATCGAAACCAAATTCGCGGCCGAGTTCGACCATCATGGCCGCGTTCCCCGCGCGATTGTGGCCGAAGCTTACGCTGTGGCCGACGACCACTTCGCGCACGCCGATCTTTCCGCGCAGGTAGTCGCGCACGAAATCGCGCGGCGCGAGCGAGCTCAGCTCGAGCGTGAAGTTCAGCACGATCACGCCGTCGATGCCCGACAGCCGCAGCATTTCGAGTTTGTCGTGCGGGGTCAGGATCAACCGCGGAGCGCGGGCCGGAGCGAGCAGTTTGGCCGGCAGCGGATCGAAGGTGAGCGCGAACGCGGTGCCGCCGGCCGCGCGCGCGTGATCGATCGCGGCCTTCAAAATCGCGCGATGCCCGAGGTGCACGCCGTCGAAATTACCGATCGCGGTGACCGGATACGAATGGCGCGCGAGCGCTCCGAGGTCGCGAATTATTTCCATCAATACTGCGCGTGGGCGCCGCTTTAATCGTTCGCGAGATCTTTCATCATCGTGTTCGCGGCTTCCGCTTCCGGAGTTCCTGCGTGATCGGCGACCAGCTTCTGCAGTGTCAGGCGCGCGTCGATGCGATCGTTGAGCTTCACAAATGCCTGCGCCTCGCGCAGCAAGGCAGCGCCGGCATATTTGCCCTTGGGAAAGCGCATCACGAGATCGTTGAATTGCAAAATCGCCTGGTCGTAACCGCCGGTTTCAAACAACGCGTTGGCGGCGAAGTATTCGGCGGGCTCGCTCAGCGCGGATTTCGGGTACGCATGCTGCAGCTTGGTGAACCTGGTAACCGCGAGCGGATACCTGGCGGCCTTCATCGCGTCGAGGCCTTCGCGATAGATCTTCACGCCCGGCTCGTTCGAGGTCTTGGCGTCTGCAATTTCCTGATCGAGTTCGCTCGGCCAGGTTGGAGAGATCGCGGCGGGCGCGGCGGGCGGAGCCGGTCTCCCCGACGGCGCCTCTGCCGACGCCATTCCCGGCGCGGGCGCCGCGCCGACGGAGTCTGCCGGCGCGGCGGGAGGAGGAACCGCGCCGGGCGTCGCCGCCATCCCGGCCTGCAATGCTTTCACTTCGGCCTCGAGGCTCGCGACTCGATCGTTCCTCGACGACGCGTCGCCGCCAGCGCCGTGCTTGAGCTCCTCGATCTGATCGTTCTGACGTTGAATCTGCTGCTTCAGGGAATTGATTTGCTGGCGGTCGCTCGCGATCATCCCGCGCAGCGTGAACTCGTTTTGATTGAGCTGCTGCACGTCGCCTTGCTCGGCGCATCCCGCCAGCGCGAATGCCGCGGCAAGGGCGGCGACGGCGCCGATCGACCAGTTCGTTTTTCGCACGCTTCTAATCCTTATTGGCTTACCGCAAAGTGATCGCGCCGGTTCTGCGACCAGCAGCTTTCGTCGTGCTCGGTGCAAAGTGGAAGCTCCTTGCCGTAGCTGATTGTCGAGATTCGGCTGCCGCCGATTCCGAGTGTCACCAGGTAATCCTTGGCGGCCTGCGAGCGCTTGGCGCCCAGCGCGATATTGTATTCCTCGGAGCCGCGCTCATCGCAATGACCCTCGACCTGGACCCGCGTCTGCGGATGCGCTTGCATCCAGCTGGCGTTGGATTTCAGCACGGAGCTGTCCTGCTCTTGAATCGTGTACTCGTTGTACGCGAAGTGAATGTCGCTGAGCGGACCTTGCGCGCCGAATTTTCCGTTCTTCCAGTCCTCGAGCGAGTTGCCGCCGCCCTTGCCAACCCCATTTTCACCAAGTTGACTTCCGCCGGAATTGTTATCGCCGCCTATCGACGCCGGCTTCTTCGACGAGCATGCGGCCAGCGCCAGCATCACCGCAACACCCACAATCGCAACAGCTCTGGCGATCGTCGAACGACTACTCACCCAACCACCCGGACCACGCTGGACAGGAATCATTACCATTACCCTCCGTCAAAGCGGAAATAATCTTCCGGTTACCGACCATCATTACATAGATTCGCGAGTTGTGGCCGCGCGTCGAGCTGAACGCGAGATAGCGTCCGTCGGGCGACCAACTCGGATACTCGTTGGAGCCGTTGCCATCTGTCACTTGCACAGGTTCGCCGCCGCCGGCCGGAATCGTCCAGATGTCGAAACGTCCTTTGTTGCGGCTCTGATATGCGAGCTTGTCGCCCTTGGGCGAAAACGCGGGCGTGGTGTTGTAATCGCCGCGATAGGTCAATCGTTTCGGCGCACCGCCCGCCAGACTCATCACGTAAATTTGCGGCGAGCCCGAGCGATCCGACGTGAACGCGAGCGTGGCGCCGTCGGGTGAAATCGCGGGACTGACGTTGATTCCGTTGGTGTCGGTGAGCTGGCGAATTTCGGCGCCCTCGCGAGTGCTCAGATACAGATTGGTGGCGCCGCCACGCTCGATCGCGGCGACGATGCGCTCGCTGTCGGGCGAGATCGTTCCGCCGATCACGCGGCCGTGCGGGGTGTCGAGCTTGGCTTCGCGCTGCTCCTTGAGATCGGCCAGATAAAGCGCAGGCGCCATGCTCTTGTACGAGAGATACAGCAGGTAGCGCGCGCTGCGATCGAAACTCGGGAACAGGTTGATCGTCGGATTGCCGGTCAGCTTGAACACGTCCTGCCCGTCTATCGACTGCGTATAGACTTCCTTGAAACGACCGCCGCGCGTCGAGACCAAGGCGAGCTTGGAATCGAACGGACCGCGCTGGCCGGTCGCAGCTTCAAGGATCGCGTCGGCGAATCGGCGCGCCATCCGCGCCACGTCACCCGCGTCGCCGTTGTAATTCTTGCCCATCATGCGCCGCTGCTGCGCCACGTCGTAGAGAAAAGCGGTCAGCTTCACGCCCGCGCCGCTGGCGGAGACCGAACCCTTGGCGACAAAGTCGGCGTTGATCGATCGCCAATCGGCGAAATTGAACTGGCCGAGCTCGAAGCCCGACGATTGCGGGTCCTCGATGTACGCGTGCGGATCGATAATTCTGAAATAGCCCGAGAGCTCGAGGTCGCGCCGGAGCGTGCCGACAAACGCGCTGGCAACGCGATGGTCGTCGTCGCCGCCGAGATTTTTCAGCCCCGACACCGCGATCGTCGAGAGCTGCGAGCCGGGTCCCGCGATCGTGATTGTGATCGGCCCTCCACCAGCGGGCTGCGCGACGGCCCGGCCCGGTATCGACGCCAAAACAATCGCGCACAGAATCGCGCAAGCTTGAATTACCCGCTTCATGTTTTGACCCTGAAAAAACTGAAAAACATCCGCACCTCCTGCACCATCGCAACCTCAGGACTTGAGTTCGCCGAGCTGAAACAAGGCTTTGATCCCGAAAGAAAACTGGTCGCGAAACTTTTCCGGCGGCGCGGGAAACGGCGCCGCCCGGCGAATCGCGCGAATCACGGAATCATCGAACGCCGAGTCGTTCGAACTCGTGCCTAGCTTCACGGCGGTCAGCGCACCGTCGGGGCCGATCGCGAAATTGACGGTCGCGGTCAGCTCGTTCGATCCGCCGGTAAACGTCCACGACTTTTTAATCTGCTCCTGCACGGTCTTATAGTACAGGATAAATTCCGAGTCCTGTAGAATCCCGACGCTGCCCTTGCCGGCGCCGACTCCGTAACCCGCTCCTTCACTCGCGTTACTTGCGACGACGGGTCCTCCCCCTGCCGGACCGGTGGCATCGCTGTCGGCCGAGTCGGAATCGTCGTCAGCTTCATCTTCAGGCGGCGGATTACTCGCCAGCTCCTTGACGTGCTCCGCGAGCAACCGGCGCTTGAGCATCGCGAACCGCTGATCGACGCTTGGCGTCGATGCGATCTTTGCCTTTGCTGTCGTCGCTTCAGACTTGGGCCGGTTGCGCGACGCCTTGTTGGGCGTGGGCTTTGGCTTCGCGTGTTTCGTCGGCTCCGGAGTGGGCTGCGGCGTTGGCGCAATCGTCGGCGCGGTCGTGGGCTCGACAGTTGGCTCTGGCGTCGCTTCAATAGTTGGCTCGGGCGTGGGAGTCGCGGTTGGAGCGTCGATTGCCTTCGCATTTATTTTGAGCGCGTTCTTATCGTCGTTGAGCGCGAGTTCTGTTTTGGGCGGCTCGGTCTTGACCTTCGATTCTTCGGGCTTGGGCGCCGCCGCCTTCGCTTCATCCGCCGGGCGCCGATTGATGCGCGGCAGATGCGTTCCGAGGTCGCCGGCTGGAATGTTATCGACGATTTTCACCGTGTATGCGGGCGGCGCGGCTTCTTCGGGATGCAAAAAGCGCGGCGCGATGAAGAACACCGTCGCGAACAGCGCAACGTGCCCGAGCGCGGAGACGAAGATCGCCGCGAAATATCCGATTCGCGACGGCTGCTCGTCACCGTTATGGTCCCGCGATGCCACGCCCAGCGCTCACTTCGCGCCCGCGTCGGTGCCGTTCGCCGCCGGCATCTCCGTCACCATCCCGACGTTTTCGATTCCCGCGGCCTTAATCGCCGCCATCGTGCGGATCACCTCGCCGTACGGCACCCGGTCGTCGGCGCGGATGAAAACCTGGCGATCGGGACGCTCATTTGCAATCGCCTTCAGCTTGCCGGTCAGTTCATCCGCCGAAAGCTTCGCGTCATTGAGATAAATCTGGCTGTCGCGCGTGATCGACACGACGAACTGCGCTTCCTTGCCGGGCAGTGCCTCGGCCTTGACGCTGGGCAGCGTGACCTCGACGCCCTGCTGAATAATCGGCGCCGTCACCATGAAGATGACCAGCAACACCAGCATCACGTCCACCAGCGGCGTGACGTTGATCTGGGAAACCATCTGCCCGCGCTGTCCTGAATCGAATGCCATTGCGATGCTGCCTACGAAAGGAAATGACGCTCGGCGATGTTCAAAAATTCGGAGGTGAAATTATCCATCTCGGTTGCCAGCACTCGCACCCGCGCGATGAAGTAGTTGTAGAACATCTGCGCCGGGATCGCCGCGACCAGGCCGACCGCAGTCGTGATCAGCGCCTCGGCGATTCCGGGCGCGACCGCCTGGATGCTCGACGTATGCGACGCCGACAGGCCCAGGAACGCCGTCATTATTCCCCACACCGTGCCGAACAGTCCGATGAACGGGCACGACGAACCGGTGGTGGCCAGGAACGTGATGCCGGATTCGAGCTTGGTCAGCTCGACGTTTTCCTGGCGCTTCATCGCGCGCATCACGTTGGCGATTCCGCCGAGATCGGTCGAGAAGCCGCTTTCCGCTCCGACCGCCTGGCGCTTGGCGCGGGTGAGTTGCAGGAGCTCCTGGTAGCCGGCGCGGAAAACCTGCGCGACCGGGCTGCGCTTGAGGCCGACGCTCGCGGTGTGAATCGCGGCGAGGTTCTTCGATTCCCAAAAGATCGCGATGAAGCGCTCGGACTGGCGCCGTGCTCGCGAAATCTGAATCAGTTTGTAAAGGATGATACCCCAACTGCCGACCGAAAAGGCCACCAGCAGCCACAACACGACTGCCACCACCGGGCCCGTGCCCAGCACCAGTTCCACCACACCCAACCCGCCTGCACCACTCACCTGATGGAGCATAAAACCGCCATTCGGCTGAATAATCGGTTTATTATAAGGATATCAGCGTGGGCAAAACCAGCACGGTCATCTCGCCGCTCGCGCGCCCGCGATTTCTGCGGACTTCATGGCCCGGGATGAATTGGGGCCCGTGCGGCCTGCAATTCGGCTACCGCCTTCTCGAACGTCGCGTCGCTGACTTGGGTGAGGGCTGCGGCCGAGTCCTTAAGTTCCGCATGTTCGACGGTGCGCGAAAGGGTCTCAGCCGGCGTGGCTCCGCGACCCTGGCCGAGGAAGGGCTTGATAATCAGGTAAACCACGTCGCCCATCGGCATGAAGCGCGTGAAACGGCGCAGCAGCCGCACGGTCTGCAGCGGATAATGAAGCAGCTTGTAAAGGAATATTCTGCGGAAACCCGCGCTGCGCTCACGGTTGATTACCTCGCCCGGCAGGCAGGTCGGATCGATCTCGGAACACTTGAAATACTTGAACCAGTCTCGAGCCTCGTCGACCAGGCCGCGGCGGACATATTCATTCCACAACGGGGTGCCGCGATAGACGCATAGGCGATTGAAGTTGAACGTGTCGAGCGGAAGTCTTGCGGCAAAATCAAAAGTCGCCCTCAGGTCGGCCACGGTCTCGTCGGGGTTGCCGACCGTGAAGAAGCCGTGCACGATTTCGATTCCCGCCCGCTTGGCGTTCGCGACCGCGGTCTCAACTTCCTTAAGGGTCTGCTCCTTCTTGAGCCGGTCCAGCACCTTTTGACTGCCGCTCTCGATCCCGAACATCAGAGTGCGGCAATTGGCCTTTGCCATCGCCGGAAACAGATGTTGGGCAACCGAATCGACCCTGCCCTCGCATCCCCAGTGGATCGTCGGACCGCTGTCGATTAGCCCCTCGCAGATGGCTTCGATCCGCTTCGGTTGCAGCAGGAAATGATCGTCGACAAAGTACACCGCACCATAGCCGTGTTCCTTCAGATGATTGAATTCCGCCAGCACGTGCTGAGGGCTGCGCGAGCGCCACTTGCTCTGGTTGAAGGCCGGAATGTCGCAGAAAACGCAGGGCCACGGGCATCCGCGCGACGTCTGCATCGTGGTGTAACGGTCCATTGACAGAACCGTGGGCACATCCAGCGGCATCGACTCGATGAAGTCCAGCGCGAGGCTTTCGCGGTCCGGAAAAGGCCACTGGTCGAGGTCGCGCTCGACAGCGCGGTCCGGATTGTTTACCACCTGGCCGTCTCGCGCCCAGGTCAGCCCGGCGACCCCCGCCGGATTGTCGAGCTGCGCCACCAGGTCGAGAATCAACTGCTCACCGTCACCGCGGCAGACAAAATCCACTTCGCTGCATTGCAGTTTCACCAGGGACGCATTCAGCGTCGCGAAGACACCGCCGATGGCGACTTTGACCTTGGAATCGACCGCGCGGATCTGGCGGGCGAGAATCTTGGCGTAGGGATAACTGGTCGTGCTCAGAAAACTCAACCCGACCAGTTGGGGCCGCCGCGTGCGAATCTGCTCGATGATGACCTGGTTTGGAGTCTCGCTGTTGGCCTGGTCGAACATCACGCATTCATGGCCGGCACGCTTGAGCACCGCGGACAGCGACATGATTCCGATCGGCGGGAACCCCATAATGCGCAGGTTGCCGTTTTTCGCGCGGCCCTCCGCCGGCACGGCGTAAAATTGCGGGTCGCGAACATGGATTAGAAATACCAGCATGGTCACCTCTGGTCGCTGCCAACGCTCCGAGTCCGTGCTATGCCCGCGTTGCCCCTCGCCAGCAGGTGAGCCTACTCGCAGGAATCATTCGGCTGAAGATTCATCCATTATAACGCTATCAGCGCGTATAACGCTATCAGCGCGCCCAAAACCAGCACGGAATGGGCCCCCGGTCCCAGCGCCTGCATCGCCCTTCGCCCGCCGGTGAGCCTACTCGCCGGGATACGTGCTATAAGAGCAGCCGTGGTCAAGTTCGATCTCCTGAAATACGTGCCGCTTCACCGGGTTTGTTTTGCGCTTGCAGCGGTTGGACTAATCACACTCTTGGTCCAGGTTTTTTCCCCAAACGCTTATCTACCCCTGATGCGCCAATGGCCTTACGTTCTCGGGGTCGTTCCATTAAGTCTGTTGACGTTTTTTTACTTTCTCATTGGGATCTCCGCGTGGCGATTTGCAAACAGCCAATATCCTCCCCTGCCGCTGTCTCCGGACCGGCACAATCAAGGCCCTTAACTTCAGCAGTGTCATCGATCGCCATTCAAGATCCGACGCGCCTGCCTCAAGCGAGGAGTCTCGCATGGCAGATTGTGCGCGATCTCGCCGGTGTTGCGATGCTCGCGATTGCGTCGCTGGCGGCTGGACTCGTGATTAACCGGGGTTCGCTCCACCCGCTTCCTATCGTTTATCAAACGCCGGAGCAGCGTTTCGATGCCGAGCTGACGACTTTGGTTGCGGCGCCGCCGTTTAAGATCGCGCCGGCGGCAACTGTCGGACTTCACGAATTCCGTTCAGCCGTCGAGAGCAAAAGCGCACTCATCCTTGACGCCCGGCCGTCCCTGTTCTTCGAACAGGGACACGTACCGGGAGCGCTTAATCTCGCGCGAGACGACTTCGCGCAAGATTACCGGCATCTATCTCTCTCGCTGAAAGCCGCCACTGACAAGCCGATCATCGTGTACTGCGCCGGCGGCGAATGTCATGACAGCCGGCTCGTCGCCAACGCGTTGCTCAGTCTCGGCTTCAGCAACGTCAGCGTCTTCACGGGCGGGTGGGATGCGTGGTCGGCGGCGGGGATGCCTGCCTCTACAGGGAGCGTACGATGATGCCGCCCGACAATTCGGGTCGCAACTATGCGGTGCTCGCGGTCAGCATAGCCGTGGCCGCCGTATTCATTTACGCGGGCATCGACAAGATCCGCGACCCGCTGCAGTTCGCGGATAGCACTGCTGCGTTCGCGATCGTGCCTGCCGTGTTCATCAACCTGTTCGCGCTGGGTCTGCCGCCATTCGAACTCGCATGCGGCGTCCTGCTGCTCGCGCCCCCGACCAGGCGGGTCGGTGCGCTCGCGGTCGCTGTCATTTCTGTAATGTTTTTCACGGCGTTGGCGTCCGCGCTGCTTCGAGGTCTCACGCTCGACTGCGGATGCTTCGGGGTCGGCGCGCCATCGCGACAGAGAATGTGGCTGGAGCTCGCGCTGGATGTGGCGCTGTTCTCGGGCGCGATGCTCGTGTATTTGCGCTCGATTACCCGGCTGCCCGCGCAGGCGCCGTGAACCCATCTGCAGTCGACGGCATGCCCAAGTCGATGGCGCCGCCGCTGCACCCTCACCTACCTCGCTACGCTCGGCCTCCTCTCCCGTGAAAGAACGGGCGAGGTAAATTCCCCCCTTCACCTGTCCTAACAGGGCGAAGCCCGCATCTTTTCTCATCTCAATACTTAAGGTGCAGGGGTTACCCCTGCCCAAGGAGGTGAGGAACCCGGGTGGGTTCCTCATTTAATAAAGTGATTTTCCCTTCCCCGCCGCCCCCTGCATTCGCGACGCGCCCCGGCGTACAATCTGTACATCGGACCCGGACTTATCTAAGGTTCGGGTTGTTGCTTTTCAGGGTTTCACTTTTTCACTTTCCACTGGCACGCAACGCACTCTCGGGAGGATTGATCGGTGGCGATAAAAGTCGGGATAAACGGATTCGGCCGGATCGGCAGAATGTTCCTGCGCGCGGCCCTGGCCAAAAAGGAACTCGAGATCGTAGCCGTCAACGACATCGCCGACGCGCCCACGCTCGCGCATCTGCTCAAATACGATTCCATTCACGGCACGCTGCGTCATGAGGTCAGGGCCGAAGGCGGGATTATTTTCCTCGACGGCAAGCCGCTCCAGGTGCTGGCGGAACGCGACCCCGCCAAATTGCCGTGGAGCAAACTCGGCGTGCAGGTGGTCGTCGAATCCACCGGCCTGTTCACGGCGCGCGACAAGGCCGCGATGCATCTTTCTGCCGGCGCGAAAAAAGTCGTCATCAGCGCGCCCGCCGACGGCGCCGACGTCACCCTATGCCTGGGCGTCAACCAGCAGGTTTACGACGCGAAAAAGCACGACGTGATATCCAACGCGTCATGCACGACCAACTGCCTCGCGCCGATTGGAAAAGTCCTGCATGACAGTTTCGGAATCGTCCACGGCCTGATGACCACCGTGCATAGCTACACCTCGGATCAGAACCTGCAGGACGGGCCGCACAAGGATCTGCGGCGCGCGCGCGGCGCGGCGCTCTCGATGATCCCGACCTCGACCGGCGCCGCCAAAGCGATCGGCCTCGTGCTGCCCGCGCTCAAGGGCAAGCTCGACGGACTCGCGATCAGAGTGCCGACGGCGAACGTCTCGCTCGTTGACCTGACCGTGACTGTTGACAAGGACGCCGACGTAAAATCCGTCAACGCCGCGATGAAAGCGGCGGCGGATGGCCCGCTCAAGGGGATTCTCGCCTACAGCGAGGCGCCGATCGTCTCGGTCGATCTCAACGGCGATCCGCATTCGTCGATCTTCGACGCGCCGTTGACCAAGGTGATTGGAAATAGGCTGGTGAAAGTATTTTCGTGGTACGACAACGAATGGGGCTACTCGAACCGGCTCGCGGACGTCGCTGCATTCGTCGCGGCCCAGCTTTAGCCGCGCCAACCGAGCTGACCTGAGAGAATGAGTGAGCCGCGATGCCCGTCTTACCGATCACGCGCCTTGAGTTGAAAGACAAAAAGGTGCTCGTGCGATGCGATTTCAACGTGCCGCTCCACGAGGGAAAGATCCAGGACCCGGCCCGAATCGACGCAAGCCTCGACACCATTCGCTACATCCTCGAGCATGGCGGAACGGCCGTGCTCTGCTCGCATCTGGGGCGTCCCAAAGAGCGCAGCGCCGACCTCAGCCTCAAGCCGGTCGCCGAGTATCTATCGAAGGTACTCGGGCAAAAGGTCGCGCTCGCGCCCGACTGCATCGGCGATCACACCGGCAAAATGATCGAGGCGCTCAAGCCGGGCGAAGCGATTCTGCTCGAAAATCTGCGCTTCCACAAAGAAGAGGAAGCCAACGATCGCGACTTCTCGCATGAACTGGCGCGCCACAAACAGGTCTATGTGAACGACGGCTTCGGCTCCGCGCATCGCGCGCACGCCTCCACGGTCGGAGTCACACGATTCATCGCGGAGCGCGCGGCCGGATTCCTGATGATGCGCGAACTCGATGCGCTGCGCGCGGTCACCGAGAATCCGCAGCGGCCGTCGGTCGCGATCCTGGGCGGCGCAAAAGTCTCCGACAAGATCGGGCTGATCAGAAATCTGCTGACCAAGGTCGATGCGATCCTGATTGGCGGCGCGATGGCGTACACGTTTCTCAAGGCTCAGGGCGTCCCCGTCGGCCGCTCGCGCGTCGAAGACGACAAGCTCGAGCTCGCGCGCGAATTGCTCGCCGAGGCCGCGCAAAAAGGCGTCAAAATCGTGCTGCCGTCGGATCATATTGTCGCATCTGCTCCGGACCCCGACGCGACGCCTCATACAGTCACCGAAATTCCCTCCGAGATGATCGGCCTCGACATCGGACCGGATACCGCAGCGGCGTTTATCGCAGAAATCGCACGTGCCAAAACCGTTATATGGAATGGCCCGCTCGGATTCTTCGAGATCCCGGCGTTCGCGGCTGGCACGATGCGAGTCGGTGAGGCGCTCGCCAATCAATCAGGCGTCATTTCGATAATCGGCGGCGGCGACACGGCTGCCGCCTTCGCGCATGCGCCGTGGGCGAACAAGTTCACGCATATCTCGACCGGCGGCGGAGCCACGCTCGAATTCCTGGAAGGCCGCGAGCTGCCGGGCGTCAAGGCGCTCGAAGCCTGACATCGTACAGACAGCAAGGACGCGCGTGCGTAAGAAACTAATCGCTGGGAACTGGAAGATGCATCTTGGGCCGGTCGAGGCCCGCGCGCTCATCGCCGCAATCCGCGCCGGGATCGATCGCGACGCCGCGGCGCTGGGCAAAGATCGCGACGTGATGGTCGCGCCGCCCGCTATCCTTATCCCGGCCGTGGCACAGGCGCTCGCAGGCTCGTCGATCATGCTGGGCGCGCAAAATATGCACTACGAGGACAAGGGCGCGTTCACCGGCGAAGTGTCGCCGCCGATGCTGAAGGGCTACGGCGTGACCCACGTCATCATCGGCCATTCGGAGCGCCGCCACATTTTTCATGAAACCGACGTACTGATTAACCGCAAAGTGCTCGCCGCGCTCAAGCATCGGATGACGCCGATTCTGTGCGTCGGCGAAACCCAGGACGAACACGACAATGGCCGTGCGCTGGATGTCGTGCTGCACCAGCTCCGGCTCGGGCTCGAGAACGTTGGCGACGATGATATGACCGCAGTGGCGATTGCGTACGAGCCGGTGTGGGCGATTGGCACCGGGCGCAACGCGACGCCCGAGCAGGCCGAATCTGTCCACGCAGCGATTCGCGCCGCGATCCTCGAACGCTACGGGCCCGAGCGCGCGGCGGCGGTGCGGATAATTTACGGCGGCAGCGTAAACGCCGACAATGTTGACTCGCTCGTCTCCAAGCCCGATATTGACGGGGCTCTGGTCGGCGGGGCAAGCTTAAAGGCTGACTCGTTCGCGCGCATCGTCAGGGCGCGGACTCGCTGAAGAAGACAAAATGGTTTCAATCGTTGTTTCGATTCACGTGATCGTCTGTGTTGCCATGTGTATCATTATCCTGCTGCAGCAGGGCAAGGGTGCGGAGGTCGGCGCCGTTTTCGGCGGTTCGAGCCAGACCGTCTTTGGTGCGAGCGGAGCCGGCAACGCGCTGACCAAAGCGACGTGGGGGCTGGCGACTATTTTTTTCGCGAGCTCGATCTTCCTGGCGTTGGCTTCAGCGCGCCGTGTGACCGGCAGTATCTTCGATCGGTCGTCGGCGCCTGTGTCGAGCGTGATGCCGGCGTCGAAGCAGGCGCCCAAGAACGCGCTTGCCGCGGCGCCGGCCCCGGCCGCTCATAATCCCGCCGGACCCGCGACGCCGTCCTCGACGAAGTAAACGCAGTATTTTCGGATTTGCGCCGGAGCGCTCAGACCCTCAACCTGACTCCGGCCGATACGCACGATGCGCGGGTGGTGGAATGGCAGACACGCCAGTTTGAGGGGCTGGTGGTAGCAATACCGTGCGGGTTCAAGTCCCGCTCCGCGCACCAAAAACTCCTGCTCAAAAGGACAACGACGCCTGTCGCGGTGGTTGCGGCGCCCCCGGAGGCTGTTCATCACCCCCAATCGAGACAACGGGACGCTGGTATTCGGCTATTGGGCAAGCACGCCCGAGAGCGTGACTATGCTCTGCCCGTTCTCACCGCCTGCGGCCTCAACGGTCCCGTTCCCAACTGCGGGGCTACCGTCACTCGACGTGACGGAGAACGAACCGCTGTAGCTCCAAGCGCCGTTTGGCTGCTGGCAAAAGGTACCGGACAAGCCGAAGGCAAAATTCGCCCGTTGGTTGCCGTCGAGTGTCGGCGGGCTGCATCCATTGACCGTAAATCTCGGCTTGAGAGCGGTCACGAATCCACACCCCCGCTCCGTGGAGCACGAAGGTGAGGGTGGAAGTGCCTCGCCCAACGAAGCGAGAGAGATGACAATGGATCCCCGCCCTAGGGGATGACTATAGCGACTGATGGCCGCCTCGACATAGCCGATTTCCGTTGGCCCGACGGCGGTCTCGTTGATCACCTCAGCGGTGCCGGCCGTTAGGCCCCTTGACCCGCAAAGAAAAAGAAGCGCCAAGGCAAGAGACGGCACAGTTAAGGTACGAAAAGATTTCATCACGATTGCCCTCCGATCGTTGCCTACTACCGCAATCGTGCTCATCGATTAAGCACGCAATTTGGCGATCAGTACGCGATTTGTTCCCACCATGCGTCTTGATGCTGTTGACCAGGTGTTTAGTCCTGCGCAGTCCATATCACTGTCGAGTCACTCGGGTTTAGAACGGTCGTTGAGTAGTCGCCCCAACGCGTTGTACCTCTCATGGCGCGGGCGTGGGGAATAGGTACGCAGAAAGGCGTCGAAGGCCCGGACCTCGCGCCCCGGGGCGGGATCTGATCCCGCCCCGGAGCGATGCCCCTCAATGATGCGCCAATCAATCGGCCGGCTTAGTATGACTGCCGGTCAGTGAGGAGCGGTACCGACCCCTTTGCAGAAGCCATCTTTGGCCCCGCCAGAATCGCCTTGGTCGATGTAGATGGTCGAATCCTCGTAGTAGACTTCACCGCCGTTTGAAGATGCCATGGTGATCTTGACGTCGTGGATGTTACCGGGGACACCGGGGGCACCGGGGGCACCCCTAGCAGCCCGTGGTGAAAGTCGGTGACGATTGGATGGATCGCCAGAATGGATTGGCTGTACTAAACTGTCGCGCATGGCAATGGGAACCCGACAGAGTGAGCAAGCGTCGTTGTGGGTCGCGACCGCGGAGCTGCCAAAGTCGCCGGGGCATCCGTTCTACACGCGGCTGAATGCGCTGCTGGACGCCGACGACTTCGATCGG
>Ga0097691_1000049_pt1 | contig 104876 bp, 90 predicted proteins | sample NGESurdeep072012_8_FD_72858 | JGI IMG/M metagenome (GOLD analysis project Ga0097691, IMG submission 72858) | Arctic peat soil microbial communities from Barrow, Alaska - NGEE Surface sample 210-1 deep-072012 | ecosystem: Environmental > Terrestrial > Soil > Wetlands > Peat ... | reverse complement strand
TGGCGGCAGCCGCAGTGAAAGTGCTGAGCCCGTAAGCGCGGACTTTTGTTCTGGTTCGCAATTCCGTTTCCGAAGTAGGCGAACCTCCGTAGCCGTACCTGAAATCTCATGCTTGAACCGCAGCCACCAACGACGAACCACGCAAGTCCATCGGCTAGGTCCCCTGAACCGGCCAGCGCCGATTTTCTTGAAATTCTGCTGGTGTTGGCACGGGAGAAGAAACGCATCCTGCAAATCACCGGGGGGCTTACACTCCTGGCGACGATCATCGTGTTCGTAATACCCAAAATGTACACCGCGACGGCGACGATACTCCCTCCGCAGCAGAACCAGTCCGTCTTGAGCACTCTGATAGGACAGGTTGGAGGCGCTACCGCGCTCGATCTCCGGGATCTCGGGCTGAAGAACCCGGCCGACGTTTTTGTCGCGATGCTGCAAAGCCGCACGGTCGAGGACGCGCTGGTCAACCGTTTCGATCTGCGCAAGCTCTATGACGTAAAGCGTTACCAGGATGCCCGCAGGATTCTCGAGAAGCGTTGCGAGATCAACCCCGAAAAAGAGGGCCTAATCTCGATCCAGGTCGGCGATCGCGATCCCAAGCGTGCCGCTGACATCGCCAATGCATGGGTGGAAGAGCTGCGGACCCTCAACCAGGACCTTGCGATCACCGAGGCGGCACAACGACGAGTGTTCTTTGAGCAAAAGCTGGTGGCCGAACGCGAAGACCTTTCGAAGGCCGAATTGGCACTTAAGCTGCTTCAAGAGAAGACGGGTTTGATTCAACCCGACGCCCAGGCTCGCGCGCTCATCGGCGGGGTGGCCGATTTGCGCGCCCAGGTTGCGGCCAAACAGGTGCAATTGCAGTCGCTGCGCACCTACGCAACCGAAGACAATCCCGACGTCAAGCGGGTGGAGAGGGAATTGGCCGAACTGCAGTCGCAAGCGGCGAAGCTGTCGCAGATGGAGCGTAGCGGCGCCGACCTTGGCGAGGGCAATTTGCAAGTGCCCACGCGCCGCGTTCCCCAGGCCAACCTCGAATACATCCGGGTGGCGCGCGATTTGCGATACCACGAGAGCCTCTATGATTTTCTCGGCAAGCAATTGGAGGCGCCCGTATCGACGAATCCAAAGACGCTATCATGGTGCAAGTGATCGACAAGGCCGTGGCTCCAGAGCTGAAATCAAGTCCTAAGCGTCTTATAATCATAGCTGTTACAGCCATATCGTCGTTCTTGTTGTCGTGCCTGGGCGTGCTTATCTGGGAGGCCATTCGCCGCAAGCAGCAGGATCCCAACGAAGCTGCGCGCATCGCGCAACTGCAACACTATTTACGAAATTCCACCTAGGGCTTTTATGACAGACTCGATCATCGTCACCGGCGGCGCCGGATTTATCGGATCCAACTTCATCCTGCAGTGGCTGGAGCAGGAATCCCCGGCGATTGTGAATCTCGATTGCCTCACCTACGCCGGCAATGCGGCCAACCTCGCGTCGCTGGGAGGCAATCCACGCTACGAATTCGTGCATGGCGACATCAACGATCGCGCGCTGGTGAGTCGAGTTTTTCGCGATCATCATCCCTCCGCGATCGTCCACTTTGCGGCAGAGAGCCATGTGGACCGCTCCATCTTGGGCCCGGACGAGTTTATCCGCACCAACATCAACGGGACCTTCGCGCTCCTCACCGAAGCGAAACAGTACTGGGAGAGCCTGGGCGTTGCCGACAAGCAACGCTTTCGCTTTCTGCACGTGTCTACCGACGAGGTGTACGGATCGCTGGGAGAAACCGATGCGCCGTTCTGTGAAACAACGGCGTATGCGCCGAACAGTCCTTATGCAGCCTCGAAGGCGGCTTCCGACCACCTGGTGCGTGCCTACTTCCACACCTACGGATTGCCAGTGCTGACCACCAATTGCTCCAACAATTATGGGCCATTCCAATTTCCCGAGAAGCTGATTCCGCTAGTGATTCTCAATGCGCTCAAAGGCGAGCCCTTGCCGATTTACGGTGATGGCAAAAACGTGCGCGACTGGCTGTTTGTGGGCGATCACTGCGCCGCCATTCGCCGTGTGTTGCACGACGGGCGTACCGGTGAAACCTACAACATTGGCGGACGCAGCGAACAACGGAATCTCGAAGTGGTGCGGACCATCTGCGCCGTGCTCGACGAACTCCTCCCCGAGTCACCGTTCAAGCCGCACGCTAACCTCATCCGTTTCGTGAAAGACCGCCCCGGCCATGACCGTCGCTACGCCATCGACCCGCGAAAGATTGAGCGCGAACTCGGATGGCACCCACAGGAGACTTTCGAGACGGGCATCCGCACGACTGTGGCGTGGTATCTCGCCAATCAGCCCTGGGTGCAGGACGTGACCAGCGGAAGCTATCGCGATTGGATCGACACGCAATACGCAAGCCGCGCCTCCAGCGGCAGTGAGGGGGAGTAGTCATGGACGTCGGCACTTCGCTAAGGGGCATTATTCTCGCCGGCGGATCAGGTACCCGGCTCTATCCTGCGACCCAATGTGTCTCCAAGCAACTCCTGCCGGTATATGACAAACCCATGATCTACTACCCGCTCAGCGTGCTCATGCTGGCGGGCATACGGGACATCCTCGTCATCTCCACGCCGCTCGACACTCCGCGCTTTGAGCAATTGCTGGGCGACGGAGCGCGATGGGGCCTGAACTTCAGCTACGTCGTGCAGGCGGCGCCTGAGGGCATCGCCCAGGCGTTTCTCCTGGGGTCCGACTTCATCGCCGGGCAACGCTGCGCTTTGGTGCTCGGCGACAATATTTTCTATGGACACAATCTCTCCGGCACCTTGCGCTCCGCCGCCAACCGCGAACAGGGCGCTACCGTGTTCGCCTATGCAGTGAATGATCCCGAGCGCTACGGCGTGGTCGAGATGGACTCGCACGGCCGCGCCCTTAGCCTGGAAGAGAAGCCCAGGCAGCCCAAGTCGCGTTACGCTGTCACCGGGCTGTATTTCTACGACAACAAGGTCGTGGAGCTGACGCGCAGCCTGAAGCCTTCGGCCCGCAACGAACTGGAGATCACCGACCTCAACCGGCTGTACCTTGATCGCGGTGAACTTCACGCCGAGATCATGAGCCGCGGCATGGCCTGGCTCGATACCGGCACACACGACTCGCTGCTGGAGGCGGCGACCTTCATCCAGACCATCGAGAAGCGGCAGGGTCTGAAGATCGCCTGTCCCGAAGAGATCGCCTATCGTGCCGGATACATCGACGGAGAGCAACTCGAACGCCTGGCCTCAACGATGTCCAATAACGGCTATGGGCGATATCTGAAGTTACTGCTCGAGACTCCGGGCGTGCTATGAGCTCGGCGGCGCCAGCATATCCCTTCCCAGCCTACCGCTCGTTGCGCCTCCCGACCTCCGTCTTTGAGTTGCTGGCCTATCTGACCGTGGTTGCCATCGCCACCTTGTGCTTTCTCGCCGGATGGCTGACAGTCAATGGGGCCGTGGTGCTGACGGTGCTGCTGCTTACCACTCTTATTATTCTGTCTTGGGTCCACCTCGGCCAGGGCCGTCACCCGGTTTTCCTGTTCCTGTGCACGCTGATGCTGTTCCAGGGAGGCAGGCTGGTTGCCTACTGCTTAGGCAGCATTCCCGATCCGTTCATGGTGGAAGTAATGGTCGACTCCCCATTCGGGATATCGAGGGACGAGGCGGGCATCGTCATGTTGTGCATTGTCCTGTCGGCGATATGCATTTATGCGCCTTGCCGCTGGAATTATCGGTCGGTCCCGCCGCCAACAGATCGTAACGTTCGCCAGTATTTACCTTACTTATATCTTGTTTTCTTTTCCAGCATGCCTTTTCTGCTCTACAAGAACTACCTTTACTATCGCTATATTCAGGCTCATGGCTGGTACACAGTTTTCTTCAATGACTACAGCCGGCTGGCCGCAAGCGTTCCTATGGTAGTCCGGCTTGCGGCGTTGTTGACTGTTCCTGTTCTAGTGGCAATCTTCGTCTTCGAAACCAGAAAGAAACTGCTTTATACCGTGGTGGTTGTTTACCTCTGTAGCAGTGTCGTGCTGTTGCTGACCGGTACGCGCATGGCAACCTTCAGCCTGATTCTGACGTTGTGGTATGTTGCCAGAATTAAGTCCACACAAACTGCCCGCATCTGGCGGCTGGTGGTTCTGGCTGCCGCGCTGGTGGTGGTGGCGAATCTAGTAGGCCTTGCGCGTTTTGGAGAAGACGTCGAGGGCCGGTCCGCGATTGACCCCGTGGCATTTGTCGCCACGCAAGGCACGTCACTTGCTGTTACCGAAGTCGCTGTTGTGCATAGAAGCCTTTTTCAACCTTATGTTGTTTCTTACCTGTTGCATGAGCTGCAAGTTCAGCTCGTCTCCAGTGACGTGTCGAATTACTTTCGTGGGCGGCAGTTCGGATTTGACGTCTCGGTTTTCCTCAATCCCTACATGTTTGAGCAAGGCTTCGCCACTTCGGGGGCTTACGTCGCAGAGGCCTACGTGGTCGGTGGAATTTTCGGTGTGATTGTGATTTCGCTTCTGGTTGGCGCGGGCCTCCGCTTCCTGCATGCTCGTAGCCGCAATGCCACAATGCTGGTGTTGGTCGCTCTGGTACTCCCGGAAGTCCTGTTAATGCCAAGGGGTTTCCTCTTGGGATGGGGGTCTGCGCTGATTCGGTCTGTGCTTCTATTACTGCCGCTTGCCCTCGGCTGGAGTTTGTTCCACTTCGTGATACCTCTGAAGCCTAGCTCGGCGAAGTGATGGCGGATCGTAGCGGTTGAGCCGGTTACCAGAACCAAAGAAATCTTACTTGCCCGGTGGGGAGAACCACGTGGAGCCTGGCGCGGCCAAAGAGTCTTACTTCACACAGTTGCTGCGCAACATCTTTCAGCTAGGCTCGGGAGAGTTCCTCGCGAGGCTGTTTGGTGTCCTTACCGTCATATTCCTTGGACATAAGTTTGGCGTCGTAATTCTTGGCGTTTATGCCCTCGCCCAAATGATCTCGCAGTGCTTGCAGCCGCTGATCGATTTCGGCTTGCGCCACGTGGGGGCTCGCCTGATGGCCCGCTTTCCTCGTTCCGCTTCCGAGATCATGCACCGCGTACAGCGCCGCCGGCTCGGCATGGCTGCCGCCGCTGTGCCCTTGTTCCTGTGCTATGCCGCGCTGGCTCGGCTGCCCCTCGACATGAGGGTGTTCCTCGCGCTGTTTGCAGGAATCAGTGCGCTGTACGCTTTGTCGCTCGACTGGGCCGCTTGGGGCAGGGAGCAGCTCCGCCTTGTCGGCCTTGCCAAGGCGATCGTCCCTGGTAGCGTACTTCTCTGCCTGGTGATCGCAACCGGCAGCCAACATGTTCTCGCCTGGCTGCTCATCGGTAATCTATTCGGCTATAGCTTGCAGGCGATCGTTTTCTGGACATGGTGGAAACGGCACCAGTTGGCGATCGGCGAGCAGGAGCGCGGTGTGGCGGCTATCGGCGAGGCCCTGCAGTGGCGTCGCACCAGCATCATGGGTCTGGCTTGGCTGGGCAACCTGGCCTTCGCGACCATCGACATGCTGATGCTGGGCATCCTGTCGGGTCCCGACCAGGTCGGACTGTACAGCGCTGCGTATCGCATCCTCGGCCAGGTGCTAATGACCTACTACCTGTTGACCAATGTCCTCTATCCGCAATTGGCGAGGCAGGCAGTGGACGAGCGGCTGCGTATGTTGCGCCCACGCATTTTGCTGGCACTGTTTGCCGCGGGCAGCGCGCTTGCGGCGCTGCTGGCAGTGTCTCGCGCGCCTGTGCTCACCCTTCTATTTGGGCGCGCATTTCTGAAATCGGCTCCATTGCTCCTGGTATTGGCCTGCGCCATTCCTTTGGATTTCCTGGTGACTTACCTCAATAGCGCATACATCGCATGGTCCATGGAGCGCAAGGTACTGGTGTGCGCCGTAGTTGCCGCCACCAGCAACGTGCTTCTGAACTTGATCGGGATCCCTCGCTACGGTGCCATGGCCGCCGCCGTCAATACCGTGATCTCGTATGCGATCTATCTGGCCTGCCTCGCAATTGCCGGACGCAGGGCGAAGGAATTGCAGCACGCGAAGCTCGATAGCACGTCGGTATAGCGCGCCTCTTTATTAGGAAAGCGGAACCTCAGCACGTGTCACCTCGAGCGTATCCGAAGGGGTGCAAGTGGAGGGTATTTGGTGTATGTTGCTCGCAAGCCGGGTGCGAATGCGGCTGATTCACTGGAAAACCGAATTGCGTAGTGCTTAGGTATTCCTACTTGCCCCGAAAAGTTTTATCCCTTGTCTCGACCCTCTGGCGGTGCGGACCTACCAACGTCCTGGAAGGCATAGTGAGGGGCTACGATCCCGCCATTTACCAGGCGACGGTCGCGACCCTTTCTCCTAACCCCTCCGACAGCGCCCTGAAGGACTTCCACTCATTTGGTGTTCCGGTCGAGGAGATGAACCTGTCGCGAGCAGCTTCGTTCCTGATCGGCGCCCGGCGCCTGCGTGACATGATTCAGGGCTCGAACATTGACCTGGTTCATTGCCACGGCTTTCGGGCCGACGTCCTATTCAGCAGATGCGAGTTGCAGGTTCCCGCGGTTTCCACGATCCACTCGGACATTTTGACCGACTATCAATTGGTCTACGGCAATTTCGCGGGCAAATGGATGGCGCGGCGCGAATTTGCCTCTCTCTGCAGATTTGATCAAGTGGTTGCAGTCTCGGAAACAACCGCCGAGGCGTTGCGATCGCAAGGAGTGCAGTGCGAAGTAATCGCCAATGGCATTGATCTGAATACCTACCGCCCCCCGTCAAGTCTTTCCGAAAAGCTGCTTCTGCGCGAGCGGCTGAGACTGCCGCTGGAGCGGACGGTGGTGCTGCACACCGGAAGTCTGACCAGCCGTAAGCAACCCGTCGAGGGGGTTGTCGGATTTCGGAGCTCAAGATTGTCAGAGAATGCCGTGCTTTTAGTAGCTGGCGAAGGCCCGTTGCGTCGCCAGTGCGAGCGAGCTGCCGACGGCGCGAAGAATATCTTCTTCCTCGGAAAGAGACAGGATGTTCCCGACCTGCTCCGCGCCAGCGATGTGCTTATTTCCAACTCCATTTCCGAGGGTTTGCCAATGGCGCTGCTGGAAGGTTGCGCCTGCGGCACCCGTGTCATCGCCTCGGACATCCCGCCCCACCGCCATATTCGGGACATGTTTGTCCGCCAAGTCTTCATTTACCCAGGACATGATCCGCAGGCAGTTGCTGCCGCACTTGATGCGAACAGCTCAGGGGAAGTGGTCCCCGTACTGCAGCCTCCCCGAGAGTCGCTCGACGCGATTTCCGCGTCGCGCATGTCGCGCGCGTATCAGAGCTTATATGACGCCCTATGCGCTCGTGACTCCCTCCGAAGGCGTACAGCGGTGTCACAATCCTAGAAGTCGTCTCATAGATCCGGTTTGAAAGGGCACGGATTCACAGGCTGCGGGAAAAATCCAGTCGGTGGACGAGCTGGCCTTTAGGCCAGCGTCTAAGCCGTTTATCATCGTCATTTCTCGCGGGCTTTAGAAGCTGTGTCGCAACCGCGAATCCAAATTTGCGGTGGGATAAAACGCTCAAGGAGCATTCGTCCCAGCCGCGCAGCGGCGGAATTTCTGTTAGCCCCGGGCGTAAGCCCGGGGTCAAGTGGGAAATCAGATTGAGCCGCGGAGCGGCGGCACTAGTTGCGACACAGTCTCTTTAGTCCACGGGCAGCTTAAACACTGGGCTTTAGCCCCAGAGGGACTTCGATTGTCGGCGACCTGGCATTTATGAGACAGCTTCTAGTTGCTCAATTTCACATCGGAAATGTGAGCTAGAAGAAGCGCCCAAAGCTCAGACCAGTTGCGGGCGTAGGGTTCCTCGATTGCGGCTTCCGGCGCTTTGGCGAAGATGGGTTGGGCCGTTGCGGCCTGATGCATCAGGTCGGCTAGTTGCTCGGCATCGCCAGGATCAAAGAATCGGACCTTTTCGTAGCCGGCTGCGCTTTCGTGTGCATAGGCCAGATCAGCAGACAGGATTGGTCTGCCATAGCCGCGCATTTCGGTGATCGGCATGCCCCATGTCTCCAGGCGGGAAGGGAACAACAGGCAGTCTGTTTCGCCGTAGAGGTCGAAGACGCGCTCGCGCGGCAGGACACCTAACCAGCGGACCGTACGCACATCTGCGAATTCCTTCACCACTTGCCTTGCGTATTTGTTTACCGACCCATCGAAGGTCAACCAGAGCTCGAATTGATCGAAGCCCCGGCCTTCCAGAATCCGCGCCGCTTTCAGGCACACTTCTGGATTCTTAAAGGTGCGCGGAAATGAGGGATAGAAAAATCGGTAGGGCCGCTCCGCTGCCCCGACCGCCAGGGTTTCCACTGGATTTGGAAGGTGCACCACTGGATGAGCAACGACAACGTTCCGCAGTCCGTAAAGACGCATCATGTCCGTGCGCATCCAATCCTGCTGCACAATGACGTAATCGTTGGCGTGGATGTTGATCCGGTATAGGAACCTGTAGAAAAGCGTAAACAGCCCGAACCTCCAATCCAGGAAGAATTCGGAAACGGTCGCTCGGTAAAAAGGCGAGGGGTTTTGGCAATACACTGCGCGAATCTCCGCCGACACGTTGGGCGTCATGTCGTGCATTGAAAGCCAGAGCTTCGGCTTCAATTGCGCGCTGATCTCTCGCGAGGACCAATACTCAAACCGCAGACGGGACAGCCATGATCGCATGATTCGAGGAAATTCAAGGTAGGTGACTCCTGCGATGTCGAACAGATCGCGGCGCATTACCAGCGCGACGATTTCGTATTGCTCGCCGTATTCTCGCGCCAGCGACGCCAGTGCATCGCGGAAGACCGAAAGCCCGCCCACCTCTCGAATGTTGACGCCGGACAAAACTATTCGTGGCCTCAAGCTGTAATCCTTGCCAACCAATGAAATCGATCGGTTTTCGACCGAAGCGCCATTGTAGCCACGCCCGATTCATGTTTGACGGTTCCGCTCGAGCCGTCATTTGACGGCATAAACAACCAGCGCCGGGATTCTTTGTGAGGGTGCTATGTAAATGTCCTTTAGTTCGGTTTTGCTGAAACCTGCCTGCGTGACCCGGCTGCATATGTCGCGCTGGGAGTGTCGCCAAAACACGGGGGCCGATTTCGCGCCGCCGATTCTTGAGTCGTGATATTCGGGCTCGCCGAAAAACATAACCTTGCCATCCTTGAGTTCGGCAGTCTGCAGGGTCGACGGCGTGTCATACATCGGCACGCTAAAAATCAGGGCTCCGCCTGGACGCAGAACGCGATGAATCTCCTTGTATCCCGCCACGTCGTCCGCAACATGCTCGAAAACCTGGTTAGACGTCACCACATCGAACGAGCCTTCCTGAAACGTGAGTTTCTGGATGTCCTGATTCAAGACGCCTTCGACCCTCGTTCCTGTTGGGTGGTCCTCAAAGAATTCGCTTTTCGTGGTCGAGTGCATGTGCGTCTCCAGCCATTTCAGCGTAGCGCCGTAGGTGGAGAGTTCATAGGCGTCTTTGGCTGACGCACGGTCGCCAACATGCTCCTGCACTACGGGTATTAAGGACAGGTTAGTCGCTGTAGCGGCGCATGAGAGGCATCGGGTCATCAGTGGGGAAGGGCCCATGGACAAAAACGGCCTGCGGCCGCACATCGGGCACTCGCCCATGCTGGTGCGCCATTTGTGGACCGGCTCGGCCCAATAATTCAAGTAGCGGTACACAGCCTGCAGCCGTTTTACGTTCAACTTGCCTCTTCTCCCCGATTCGCCGTTTGCCAGCCGCGAGCGATTGTGCTTTCGTTCCACTTCGAAAACAACTTTATTCAGTGTACGACGTTCTTACACGATGGAGCCGGAAGAGAATCCATGGCAAAGTGCCGGACTCTCCGATCACGGCCGAATTTTCCTAAGCTCCTTGAATGGAATATGTTAAGTTTAGGTCTTACGAAATAAGCAAGCGGAGCGCAAGTCGCTGATTCTAGGGATTCGTGGAACGGGGTACCCTAACCACCATAAATGGTAATGAAGGTTATTGTCCTCGTTGCCGGCTCCTGGAATGGTTTCCGTCTGGCGACCGTAACAACTGCAAGGGTTACGGATGTGTCATTGGCGGAGGCATGTGCAGCGGCTAGAGTATTGGGATATCTATCACGGTCGGAGAATCTAGAGGTGCCCCCTGAAATCCATATACTTGGGCTCTCCGGTGCTGGCGTGCAGGTCTCGATAACCCTCTGGCCGGGTATTCAATCACTGTCTGAGCATGGGCAGGGACGGACGAGGCTCACTGCATGACCGAATCGTTGCTCGATTTGACGATTATCATCGCGAACTACAACACCAGAGAACTGCTGCGGAGCTGTATCGAATCGGTGTACCAGCACACCGAAGGAATCAGCTTCGAGCTAATCTGCGTGGACGATGACTCTCCGGACGACAGTGCCAACATGGTGGCAGAACTGTTTCCGCAGGTAATTCTCCTGCGCAACCAGGAACGACGGCTCTATGCCAGGAACCACAACGTGGGCATGAAAATGTCTCGGGCCCGCTACGCCGTTCACCTCGATAGTGACACGCTGCTGACGCACAATGCGTTTGCCGCCTTGGTTGGATTCATGGACGAACACCCCGAAGTGGCTGCTTGCGGCCCGAAACTGCTGAACGGCGATGGATCGGTTCAGCACTGCATCCGCGGTTTCACCGGCGCCGGAACATTTGCTTTACAAGCCTTGAACTGGCACAAAATGTTTCCGAAAAGCCGCGTAATGAACCGGTATTACAACACTGATTTCGACTATTCCCGCGCGCAGCAGGTGCAGAGCATCGGTACGTCCGCCTATATGGTCCGCCGCTCCACCTGGGAGCAGGTGGGCCTGTTCGACGAGCGCTTTGGGCAGTTCATGGTCGACCTCTCCTACAACTTCACGCTGAATCAGCGCGGTTATCGCGTGTTTTACACGCCGTGCGCGGAAGTCATTCATTACGGGAGCCGTAGCATTGGCCAGAATCCCGTGGGCGCGCTGCGCGACGAGACCGAGGCCTTTGTTCTTTTCAACGAATCGTATTCATATTTCCGGCAGAACTGGTTGTTCAAGTGGCTGGTGCGGGCTGCCTTGCGAACTCGGTTGTACATTCGCTTGCTCGAACACCATGCCCGCACCGACAAGACGGTCGCCAAAGGTCCCGTCGCTGCGTACGCTCGCAGGCCTGCCGATTCGATAACCGTACGATCGAGCTAGGTATTCTGAGTTTGGTGTTTCTTCCAAAAAGGCTTCCTGAGTCGCCGGCCGACGATCCGCCAGAAGCGCACCAGCAGTGCACGCACAATCCACCACAGCGACCCGGATTGCATCATCCGGCGCATTCCCCGTGGCATCGTCTTAAGATGGCGCATCTCCTCTAATGCCAATGCGGTGGCAATTCCGGAGTGGCGCCTGGCGAAGGCACGCGATGGAAATTGCTCGCGCCAGCTTTCAATCAACGAGAGGGTCTCTTCCAGGGACTCGCGCCGATAGCGGCTCGTCATGTTTCCGGGATGCACGCGGTACCGGCAGATGACCTGCTGTACGGTGCGGGCCGAGTAGCGTCGGGATACCGCGAGATACCAAAAGTAGTCAGGCGTGATGTGAATTTGTGAGGGAATGCCGCCCGACTGCTCAACCGCCGCTCGGCGAAGCAATGCCGAACTCATGGCGATAAAGCACCCGCGTGTGAGAAGTTCGGCGAAAATGTAGCCTTCAGGCAGGGCGCAGAATTCGTGAAACTGATCGTAATCCCGCTGCCTCCCGCCGGGGTAAAAGCACAGGGTTCGGCCGTAAACCAATCCTACTTGCGGCGAATCGGTGAGTGCGATTTGGAGTTCCAGCTTCGTTGGCAGCCAGATGTCGTCCTGGTCCAGAAAAGCCAGCCATTCTCCCCCAGCTTGGCGTAGCGCCAACTCGCGCGCTTGACCGAGGGGAGTGTCGTGTGGAGACAGGAAATAGCGCAAGCGAGGGTCGTTGAATTCGGCCACAATCGCCGCGCTGTCGTCAGTGGAGCAGTCGTCCCATACAATCAGTTCCCAGTCGCGATAGGTTTGGTTGAATGCGCTCTCCAGGGCCGCTCGAATGGTGGCAGCCCCGTTGCAAACATTCATGATGATGCTGACGGTGGGCATAGATGCGCCGGAGAGGACCGACGATCAGCCAGTATAGCCGGAGCTCATTCGGTGACCGTCGCCGTGCGCCATGGACCGCCATCGCAGAGACAGAAAAGTGAAGTTCAAAGAGCTATTCCATTCCGCCGCCAGGGTTGCGACCGGGGAAGTTCTCGGGCGTCTTGCCACGTTTGTACTCTATGCCTACGTGTCGCGCCGGTACGGAGTGGAAGTCCTTGGGATTGTCGCTCTCGGTCAGGTGGTCGCGACCTATGTAATTGAAGGCTCCGACCAGGGTCTGAAGCTGATCGCCGTGCGCTTGTTGGCGCGGAAACCTGATCTGGCGGACTACCTGGTACCGGCAATCTCTCGCCGGCGCACAGGCTTTACATCCCTGGCGGTCCTGCTTGGTGTTGCCTACGGGCTTTTGGGGCCGGTGCCCGCTGCGGCGCGAACCTGCGTAGTGGCTTTTGTCCTGGCGGTCATCCCGTATTCGTGCGCCTTGGACTGGGTCGCTTGGGGACTAGGGAAGTTCGGCGTTCTTGCTTCGTGGCGGAGCGGCGTCAGCATTCTGTATGTCCTGATTGCGGTCCTTGGTATGCGGATGACCGGAAGACCAATTGCCTCGATGGCCACCGGAAATTTCACCGCAGCAGCACTGGGCGCTTTTTTTCTTTGGCTGGTATGGCGCGTTCGCTGGCGACAGCCCACGAATGTCGCGACTCCGGACGCGCTGCAGGTTGCGCGCCAGGAGCTTCGAGTTTCGCGGGTGATGACACTGGGGTCCTCGAATTTGTTGAACCTCATCTTCCTAAATGCCGACATCTTGATTTTGGGCGCAATGTCTACGACTCACGAGGTGGGACGCTACAGCGCCGCGTGCAAACCGTTGTACGTATTGTTCACGGGATTTTGGTTGTTGACCGATGTGCTCTATCCCCACATCGCGGCGGCGAAGGATAGCACTCGCGCAAGAAGCTCCCTGTTGCGATGGCTTGCTCTGTTGGCGATGGCTTCCGCTGTCGTAGCGGGGCTGCTCGGGTTTCTGGCCCCGCGGATCCTCACTGTGATTTATGGTTCGACCATGGGGGCGGCAGGATTGTTTCGGGTTCTGCTGGTCGCGATGCCTCTTGATTTCTGCTTCTCTCTACTTTGGACGGTGCTGGTCAGCCGGGGTTACGACCGGTTTGTGCTCTACGCGCTGGCAACGGCGGCTCTCTCGGACGTCGCACTGAATTGGATCTTCATCCCCCGCTTCCAGGCAGGTGCGTCGGCGTGGGCCACGGTTGCGTCCTATACCGTGTTGTTCGGGATGATGCTGGTGTTTGTGCTTCGACACGATGTGCTGTCCCGTCGCGGGGAGGACGAACCGGTTCCTTCGCCATCCGAATATGCACTATGATCGATGGTTTCCAGTCGCAGCGGAATTGATGCGATTCGGAGATGCCCCGTCCTGGTCAAGTGTTTTCCAATACGGAGGCCGGACGGATCTGCGCATCAAGTGAAATAAGAAATAGAACGGTCGCAGCAATAGCGACATCGGCGATCCGTGCGTCAACAAGCGCCAAAATCCCATGGGTAACGTGCGCAATCGGCGCATCTCGACCAGGGCTAGTTCGGTGGAATGTCGCCTTTTGCAGCGCGCCAGCAATACATTCGGCACTGTGCCCTGCCACATGTCCATCAATCGCAGTGCCTCGTGTTGAACTTGCATTGCCGTAACCCGCGAGGTATTGCGGGCGTGCATTCGATAACGGCAGACGACGTCCTGCACCGCTGCCGCAGAAAATCGGCGAGCGATCGCTGTGTACAGGTAGTAGTCAGGAATGAGGGTGATGCTGTCAGGTATACCTCCAATCTCGGCGATCGCAGACCGCCGAAACGTGGCCGAACTCATAGCGATGAAGCATGAGTTAGTAAATAGCTCGGTGAAGATGCCTCCCTCCGGCAGGCTGGCGTATTCATGGGACTGGTCGTAGTCGCGCTCCGTCCCGCTGGGATAGAAACGAACGGTACGTCCGTAGATGAGAGCAATGTCGTTGCGGCCGCGCCCCTGAGCCAACTGCCGCTCCAACTTGTGCGGGCACCAAATGTCATCCTGATCGAGGAACGCAATCCATTCACCACGAGCTACGTCGATTGCCCGCTGCCTTGCCTGCCCAAGAGGTACTTGCTTTTCGGAGCGGATGTAGCGAATGCGGCTGTCGGCATAACCGGCCAAGATTTCGGCACTGCTGTCGGTCGAACAGTCATCCCATAGGATCAGTTCCCAATCATCAATTGATTGCGTTAGAACGCTGTCCACCGCCTCAGACAGCGTGGTAGCGCCATTCAGAACGTTGATAATGACACTCACTAAGGGCATCGGGAAGCTGCTCTCTCCGCCCGAAGTATAGACGACTGTTGCGTCGGCAACCGAAGTAACAAAGCCGGAGCCTCGGCATGCCGTTTCGACAGTGCGACATCTTGTAGAATCACGCCAGTCGAGAACTCTCTATGGATTTTAAGCCGCTCAAGAGCGGGGCCGCACATCCGATCCTCGCACAAACCGATCTTCCCGCTCTCGCCGGAGGTGTGCCCGTGCGCTCGCGGGGAAATCGCATTATCTTTGGAGCTCCATTGTTAGGCGAAGCCGAAGTTGCCTCGGTGGCCGAGTGCATCCACAGTCGCTGGATCGGTCTGGGCGAACGGGTTGGGCGGTTTGAGCAGGAGTTCGCTGCTTACAAACAAGCGTCGCACGCGGCGGCGGTGAGCAGTTGCAGTGCGGCGCTTCATCTGGCGCTTATAGCGCTGGGGATCAAGGCAGGCGACGAAGTAATTGCGCCTTCCATGACATTCTGCTCCACGATTCACGCCATCGTGCACGCCGGCGCCACGCCGGTCCTTGTCGACTGCGACCGGGTGACCAAGAACATTGTCCCGTCAGCGATCGCAAGCAGCATTTCGCCGCGCACCAGGGCCGTGATCGTCGTGCACACGTGCGGCCGCAGTTGCGAGATGGGAGCAATCCTCGAGATTGCACAGAAGCACGGCCTCAAGGTGATTGAGGATTGTGCCCACGCCATTGAGACCACCTATCACGGTCGGCCGGCGGGACTGTTGGGAGACGCTGGATGCTTCAGCTTTTATCCCACCAAGAGCATCACCACGGGTGACGGCGGCATGGTGATCAGCCAGCAAAAGGAGATCATCGACCGGGTAAAACTGCTCTCGTACAACGGCATCGCAACCAGCACATGGACGCGATTTGCTGAAGGAGCTCCAGGATATGAAGTCATCGCACCCGGCTTCAAGTACAACATGACTGACATCGAGGCGTCGCTAGGGCTCCCACAAATACCTCTACTCGAAGAGCGCTGGGCGCAGCGCGAGCGCCTGTGGTCGGCCTACAATCAGCAACTGGACGGCTTGCCACTCATTTTGCCGGACACGGGAGATCCTGAAAGCCGGCACGCTTATCACTTGTACACGCCGCTACTGCGATTAGAGAAGCTCTCGGTGGCGCGGCAGCAGATCGTTGCCGCCATGGAGGCAGAAAACATCGGTGTCGGCATTCATTACGAACCCGTTCATGCCCAGCCGTACTATCGGGAACGTCTCGGCTACCGCGACGAGGATTTACCGAATGCAAGTTACGTCGGTGCGCGCACGATCTCGCTACCACTGAGCGCCGGAATGACCGAGGTCGATGTATCGGACGTATGCGCTGCCCTGGCGCGAATCCTGCATTATTACTCGGCCTAGAACTGGTCTCATCAATACGATTTGAAAGGGCACGGCTTCAGCCGTGCCGCTCCGGGCATCGTAAACATTGGGCTTTAGCCCCTGAGGGAATTCCAATTCGCTCACTCAGACTATTGATGAGACGACTTCTAGCGCGGACTCCATCCATACGGGCGTTTGGCTACCAGTCCAGGCCACCACGTGAACTGCACTGACGCAGTTACATCCCGCTGCCGGGAACTGGCGAGTACCGGCTCAAGCCAGCTCTCATACTGAAAGAAGCCTTTGAACTCGACTTCTGCCCGCGGGCGGAGGACTGCGGAGAAATTTACAATCTGTTGCGTGCTGCCCTGAGGGATGTAATCCTTGCCAATCTTGACGTTGCGGTATGCCAGTTGCAGGCTCGTCTTGGGCCCCAGGTGGTACGTGCTCCAAGCCTGAACCCCGCTCGCCTCGCGGCCAATCCAGTTGCCGAACAGGTTGTTGTTGTTGACATAGAGGTTGCGATAAAGAACTTCGTAGTAAAAGAAGAACCCTCCGGTCGCCGGGGAGACGAAGCGGTTCGTCGTCACCCCTTCCACCCGCAAATCGAGCTTTGGAACTCCCGGAAGCCGAGCCAGGTAGAAGCCGGGGTTGATCGCTGCCCGGCGCGGGGCAGCCAGTGGCGTGATCTCGTCGTGCGTGAACATGTCGATGTAAATGTTCACCCATTTCCAGACCTGCCAGGAGAAATCAAAGCTCCCAAAACGTGCGCCGGGATCGTTACGCGAGAATTTAACGTCGGCCGGCACCGCGCCAAAACTGGTGAAGCTGTTCCAGAAGGATCCGAACGTCATCGGAACGTGGTTTTGGCCGGCGAAAACGTTCGTGCGGGCAAAACTGATCTCGATGCCCTGAAACGGATGGTAGCTATTCTTGCCGACGGCGTATCGACCGAAAGGTTTGAAGCTCAACTTCTGGCCGTAGATGAAAGGCGCCTGCGGGAACGCCGTGTGTCCGGACAGTTGGCCGAGAAAGTTATCGAGCCGGAATGGGCCGAAGATTTTCGAGACTCCGGGTACATAGAGCGGTTCCGTCTGGTTGATCCGCAGCATCCAGAACGGTTCCGCGTTGTTGCTCATCAGCATGGAGCCGCTTTCGCTGGGGCCCCAGTCCAAACTCTGTTTTCCGATGGATATGTCTTGGCCCAGGAGTTTGGTGGACACGTAAGTATCCAGCAGCCGGAACTGGTTGATTTCCGAAAACGGTGTCGCCGGCTGCAGGGGATCATTGTTGACGGACGCAATCGCTAACCGCGCCGACAGGGGATACGCAGCCGCTGATGGAGAGTGCTGATATTCGCCGCTCACGAAATAGGAGAAGCGGCCCTCGTCGGCGCGGGCGCTGAATCCGGTCGAGTTGTTGAAGCCTTCCTGGTAGGGCCTTCCGTAATCATTGATAAGGGTCTGACCGAGATTGTTATCGTTCAGCGGCGTGCCGGCGATTCCCGTGATTCGCGTATACAGAGAATCGAGGCGGATCGATTCATACGGCTTTCCTTCCAGCGCGCTCAGCTCGTCAGAAAATTCCACGTTCAAAGCTTGCCGGATGGCGTTCATGTCAGCCGGCAACTCCAGGTTGCCCTGCAATCGCTCATTGAGGCCGGCCAGCATGCGTGCGCAGTTCATCCGCGTCCACGGTCGCAGACCCATGAACGGCATCGGGATGTACCTCCCCACTGCCAGGCGCTCAATGGCGGGATAGATCCAGCTATCCAGCGGAACGTAGGTGCTGGCAAGCCTGCTGGGAATCGGAGCAGATGTCTGTTTGGCGACAATGGTCAGGTCGTCGTCGAGTTGTGAGTTATGGCGCGTCCGGTAGATCTGACGGCCAACCTGGTAGCCGAGCAATCCCCCGACGAACACATCGGAGAGGAAATGCTGGCTTGCCTCGACACGCGCCAGGCTGACCGCCGTCGCCAGGCCGTATGCTCCAAGTTGGGCATAGACATTGGGGTACTCGCGGGCCACGACCGCCGCAAAAGCCCATGCCAACGCTGAGTGATTTGAGGGAAATGAGCTGCCGCCGTTGAAAAAATCATTCTGGTAATTCGACTGATATGGCCGCAGCCGTCCGGTGGCTCCACGGATGGCGAATTGCATGGGCAGAACGCTGATCATGGCTTCGGTAGCCAGCACCCCCGTCTCCCTCGCGCGATCGTTGTTGGTGATATGGCCCCAGACATACATCGCTCCGGTTGCACCGAGTGCGGCCCCGAGTCCGTAGTTCGAGACCTCCTTCCATGCGGTGGGGTGGTAGCTGGCCATGCCAAACGAACTGTCCGGATCGGTTACAAACAAGCCGGTAGCGATTCCGGCGGAAGGCACCAGCCACTTCGCATCGTCCGGCTTCACGTGGGCCGGGCTGGTCCAGATGTTCTTCTGATCGACGACAAGATGCCGCAGGAAGTATTTTTCGTTGGGATGCGGAAGCTTCTCACTCAGGGACGCGGCGACTGGTGCAGGCGATGCGGCCGCGTCGCCGCTATCGGCAGCTTGCTGCGCCCCAGCCCAGGGACTCAGCAGGGCGCTCAACATAGTTAGGTAAACGGCAACCTTCAAGAAAATCCCCTGCACATTGAGGCCTCACCGAACGTTTCCACGAATTGCATGGTGGGGCATCACGATTCTACTGAATCGTCGTGCAGGGTGTTCCCAGGCTCGATCGTCATGGTGAAGATGTAAAGCAAAAGCGGCGGATTACCCGCCGCCTCCAAAAGATGGCCGTGGAGCCTGGCGGCGCAAGAGGCCGGTTACTCGTTTCGGCTACTTCACCACTCGAAGGTTATTGGTCACCTGGAAGACGCCCGACACGCCGTTGGCGGCGATGGTGGCCATGTTCTTGTCCATTTCGCTGTTCACGAAGCCCGCGAGAGTCACCCGCTGGTTCTTCACAATGATGTGAACGCTGGGCGCGGCCTCCCAGAAATACCTGGACAGGCCGCCAGTCCGCGACAACGCTTCATACACCTGTTCGCGCACCCTGGTATCCAGCGGCGACGGTGGCAGAATCTCGATGTTATTGATAACGTTGTCCACGCCCTCGATATGCTTGACCGCATTCGCGGCATCTGACTTCGTCACCGAGTGCTCGCTGGTAACGAATCCACTAAGCGTGACAGTGCGGCCTTGAACCGTGAACTCGAGGTCGTCGAAGAGGGAATACCAAGGCAACATCAGGATTTCATGTCGCACTTCCTTGGCGATTTTCGCTTCCGCCGGATTTTCGGCTGACACCTGTTTGCCATAATCTTTGACCACCGGCCCGTTGCTTGAAATCTGGGCGCTGGCTGCCAAGGACAAAATCAACATCAACATCATCCCGGTTGTCATTAGTCTTCGCATTTACCATCCTCCTTTAGCTGCTATTTTGATGCTGCAGAAGGCCAGCCAGTTACGGATTATGTAGCTCTTGTCGCGCTGCAACCCGTTGCAAACACAATAGTTGCGATGCGCGGATATTCTTCTGCAAAACTACGGGCCTTCTCCATTGTCCTCACGAACACGGATCGCTCCGTTGCCTTTGCCGTGATTCGACTTGCCAAGCCATCCTCAATCGAGTTAAAACACCCGCAACCGGCGGATACTCGTAAGGTACTATGGGGGTAGCAATGTTCAGGATCATCACAGTCGAGCGCGAATACGGAGCCGGGGGCAGCATGGTTGCGGCTGAGTTGGCTCGCCGCAAAGGCTGGCAACTGGTCGATCAGGAGATCACTGCCGAAATCGCGAAGCTGGCCTCGGTCGATTCGCGTGTGGTCGCGCGCTGTGAAGAGAAATGCGACACCCTGATGCATCGTCTCGCCAAAGTCTTCTGGCGCGGCAGTTACGAACGGTCACTCCCCATTGCGGACGACAAGGTTTTCGATGCCGACACCATGGTTCATCTGGCTCACAAGGTGATCGAGGAGAAGGCGAAGCACGGCCACTGCGTCATCGTCGGACGCGGCGCTCCCTACATTCTCCGCAATCGTCACGATACGTTCCGGGTATTTGTCTTTGGCTCGCGGGACGCCAAAATTCGCCGGCTGGTGGGCCTGAAGATGCACGAGAAAGAAGCTGCGGAGATGGTGGATACCATCGACCACGAACGCGCCCTGTTCGTTCGCAAGTACTTTAATGCCGAGTGGCCTTGCCGCCGTCTCTACCACATGATGCTCAACTCCGACTCCGGCCTCGACTTTGTGACGGAGACAATTCTGCACACCATGGACAAGCTCGAAGCCGCGCAGAACTTCGCCACCAGCACTAGCCAGCCCGACAAGGTACTGCACACCAATCCAGTGTGATTCGCTGCCGAAGCCGTTCTCCTTCCGCTCTAGACCGGTCTAATTAATACCGTAGCCAATCGGCACATGGGTAGTGCCGCGCTCCAGCGCGGCGTCGGGTCATCATATTTCTGATAGGAGTCGGCTTCAGCCGACGGCACAAAAACGCCCAAAGGCCAGAATCCGCAGCTCCCTCTGACCCCATGCGTTATCACATCTGCTGTGTGATACGCGGACTTGCATTCGCTTGCGCGAGGACTACACTGAGTCCAAAGAAGGCTCACCGTACCGTAAGGAGGTAGCCCGAATGGTTGAAACCCTACTCGAAGAAGTCCGCGACCACGTTGCGGAATCCAGCAAACACATCGATCAGGCGAAGGGCGTTGTAAACGACGCTTACGAGGACTTCCGTCGGAAGTCCAGGCGCGCGGTCAAAGCCGGACGCCGCGTCGCTGAGGATTTCGTGGGCCACACCGAACACACGGTCAAGCGATATCCAAAGTCAGCGGTGGCGAGTGGCGTCATGACCGGAATGATCCTGGGATTTTGCCTGGGATGGTTGCTGGCCAGCAGGGATTAAGCCCAGGTAATCGCGCGGATCGAACAACACGCCACCGGTCGCCAACGCGGAGGTAGAGCCTCACCGCCGCGTAACGACCCAACGCACATCGAACCAGACACTTCCGGGCTTCCAGCCCGCCAGGTTGTCGCAGGAGGTCATTATGCCGCTCACCAAAGTCAGGGCTTTCCTCGACCAACACCACATCAAATTCGTGGTCATTTCGCATTCCAAGGCCTACACCGCGCAGGGAATCGCAGCCATCGCGCACATCCGCGGCCAGGAGTTGGCCAAGACGGTCATCGTGAAACTCGACGGAGCTTTAGCGATGGTGGTCCTGCCCGCTTCCTACCAGGTGGATTTGCTCGCCTTGAAGAAAGTTGTAGGGGTGAAGGATGCATCGCTGGCCAGCGAACGTGAATTCAAGCAACACTTTCCTGACTGTGAGACTGGGGCGATGCCGCCATTCGGAAATCTCTACGGCATTCCGGTTTATGTCGACAAGACGCTGACGCTAGACAAGGAGATAGCGTTCAACGCCGGCACGCATTTTGAGTTGATACGCATGGACTACCTGGACTTCGACAGACTCGTGGAACCTGAAGTGATGGAGTTCTCTACCCGGCATTCCGGTCCGTTCGACCGCGAGCCGGCACTCGTGCTGTGAACTGATTCGAAGCCAGCTTCAAGCTTGGTCCCGCGGAGACGCTGCAAATCCAAACATCGGCGGAAGCCCATCCGGTGTTGCGACGTCCCGGCGGGACCACCTATTTCGGCCCATGATCCCGCCGGGTGCAGGAGGAAGGAAAGTACAACCTCAGCCTTACGCTAACGCTGTTGCCCGATGCGCCACGATCTGAGTCCTGCCCCATACCCATGCGACCACGCAGCCGAACACGAAGTTGGAGCTGGTGACTTCGCAGAAGTGAACCCACCGCACCGCATCCGGGAAGAATGGGTTGGGAATAATCAGGGTTGCGACTCCGCTAAGCAGCGTGAACGCCAATCCAACCGCAAGCGCGCCACTCAGCCAGGTTAGACGGAACATACGCATCAGAAGCATACAAACCAGCACGAACACCGGCCCGCGTAAGAAGAACTGTAGCATCACAATCTGACCGAAGCTGGGGATGTGCTGCGTCGCGTAAAAGTCACGTACGTAGGGAAAAATGATGAATCCCGCGAGAAAGTATAAGAAAACGTAGGCTCCAGAGCAGAAAACAAGCCGCCATAGGTTTTGAAAAAGGGTGCGCTCGGGGAATGTCCATTCCTCCGCACGTCCCGAAGGCAACTTACGGTTGAATAGAATCGCCCATAGCACCGCTGCTATCGCATAGCCAAGAACCGTGAGCTCGAAAACACCGCGCCAGTCGATCTTCGAATTCGTCAGGAAGACGACACCCTCGATCAAATTGACCGTCGCAATGGCAGACGGAATGGCGAACAGCGCCAACCCCAACTTCCATCCCGTCCACTCCGAGCGCAGGGCAGCGGTGCCGAGAGCCAGTACTACGAACGCATTCGACAGCATCAGCCAGGGAAGGACGTTCGGCACAGTCGGAGCGTTGGTGTGAATCACCAGGCCTGCCAACATCTGTGCCGCCAGCAATGCTATCCAAGCCAGTAGAAAGCGAGCGATTGTTTTACCTGCGTTCATGACATTCCTCCCGTGCGATTAAGAACTGGACGTACCCTTGATGTCTTCTTCTTTGCCGCCGCTTCTTCGTACTTCTGAAGGGCATACTCACACCACTGCTGCAGCGTTTCGTAGTTGCGAATTCCGCTGTCGAGCGCCAGCATGCCGGATAGAGGCATCTGCGCCCCGTATTCCTCGAGATATTTCTTCAGCTCGGGGACGTAGGCATCCAGCTCGATCCGAAATTTTCGCAAAAATGCGATCGCGCCGGTCGCTCCCAGGGCCTGTTCCATGAAGGCGAAACGAAGCATGAGTTCGCCCAGGCCGCTGACTACTTCCTTGCGCGTAACTGGTTGCGCGAGCCAGTGCTTGAATTCCTTTTCGCCTGAGGCGGTGAGCCGATATACACGACGGCGGCGCAATCCCGCCCTGTCCTCGACTTCGCTCTGAATTGATCCGCGCTTTTCCAGCCTCTCGAGGGCGGGATAGATCGCTCCGGGGCTGTTGCTGAAGCTGCCCATAGCGGTTTCAGTGAAAGTCTTGCGCAGGTCATAGCCTGAGCTGGGCTTCTGATGAATGAGCCCCAACAGGGCATAGCCGAGAGTCGAAATGTTTACGCTATTCATAGTACGAAACGTACTATAACGCTACGTATCATCGTTGGTCAAGGAAAATCTCGAGTCTTTGTCGTGTGCTGGAAGTCGGCATCGCCTTGGGCAAAGCAAAAAGCCCGCACGAGGCGGGCTCTGTTCTGCATCGAAAGTTCTTCCGGTTAGCGACTATCGCTGGCTGCTGTAGGAGTAGCTGCCTGCTGCGCGGTCAGTCGGGCGTTGCTTCGCTGCGCGATAGTCTTCTTGGCGTTTTCGGCCAGGTCCTTCGCCTTAGGCAGCAGATCCAGGGCCTTCTGCACCGCCGGGTCAGACTCCGTATGGGCCTTCAGGCCTTCCTGCTGGCCGAATTCATTCACGAACAACTCAGCCTTGATGTTGGAGCGGATCCAGTCGCTGTTCTCGATCAACTCCGCCTCGGTGTAGGCAATCTGTTGCGAGTCCAGGAACTTGCGGAACTCCTGCATCACAGCGTCGTCCACTTGGAAGTTCTGCGCGACTTTGTGGTTGATCACGTAGTGCTTGGCGAAGTTGAAGAAGGCGTACTTCTGCAACAGCGTATCTTCAAACTTGTTGCCCTTGATAGGGGGGATGACCACGTCAGGATTGATCCCGCCACCGCCATACACCGTGCGGCCGCTGTCCGTCATCTTGACTTCGCGGCTAGGCGCTGGAGGCGTGCCGTCTCCGCTGTCGCGGCTGTTGTAGTAGTAGTCGTAAAGCGATACGCCGGTGTATTCGCGCTGAATCAGGCGTCCGCTCGGGGTGTAGTACTTCGCGGTGGTCAGCGCCAGGCCAGTATTCTCAGACAGGGGATAGACCGTCTGCACCAGTCCCTTGCCGAATGTCGTCTCGCCCACGATCAAGCCACGGTCGTGGTCCTGAATGGCGCCGGCCACAATCTCAGCCGCCGAAGCAGTGCCGCGATTCACCAGCACTACCAGCGGATAATCCTTGCCACCATTGCCGTGTGCTGCCCGGTAGATCTTCTCCGGTGACGAACGTCCGTGATGGGAGACGATGACCTGTCCCTTCTTCAGGAACTTGTCGGCCACGCCTACGCCTTCACTGAGCAGCCCACCCGGGTTCTGCCGCAGGTCGAGGATCAGGCCTTTGAGTTCGCCCTGCTCCTGCAACTGGTCTAGCGCCTGGGCCACTTCGTGCTCGGTGGTTTCCTGAAATCCGGACACGTGGATGTAGCCGATGCCCGGCTTAATCATGAAGTGCACGTCAACGCTGTAGCGGGGAATTTCATCGCGCACCACGTTGAAGTCGATGGGCTTGTCCGTGCCCTCGCGCAGCATCGTGATCTTGACGGTCGTGCCTTTGGGTCCCTTGAGTAACTCGGCTACATCGCTGGTGCTCATGTTATCGGTGGGCTTGCCGTCAACCGCGATGATCACGTCACCCGGACGGATGCCGGCGCGGTACGCCGGGGCGCCGGTAAACGGCGCAATCACGATAACTTTGTTGTTACGCGGGCCGACCTGCATGCCCACGCCGTAGTATTTTCCGCGCTGCTCCTCGCGGAGCGCTGCGTACGACTTCGGATCGAAGAAGTTGGAGTGCGGATCGAGCACGCGCAGCATGCCAGGAATTGCCCCGTTATAAATGGCCTTATCGGGATTGACCGGCTCCGCATAATTGCGCTGCACGACTTCATAGACTTCGGTAAAGCTGCGCACGCTGTCGCGGATGTCGCCCTCACTTGACGATGTCGTGGAGGCCAGGCGCTGGCCAAAGACCATGCCCACGCACCCACAAGCGAGAATTACGGCAACAACGACTACGGCGGAGCGACGGGTACCACTAAACATTATGTTTTCCTTCGGTTGGCGGGGGACACTTCATTGTGAGAGAGTCGCATCAAAATTGTAGCACGCAAGACGGCCCACTCCGCTCGATACAGGCTTTCTAATTACAGATGCCTGCGGTAACTGAGAAGGTGCGAACTTGTTGCGTCCCACCACGTGTAAGTGACGCGATACAAACCGTTTGGTAAGCGGGAATCGGGGCCATCTTTGGGCCAGCCCGGCGCCCCCGGGGTGCGCGCCAGTTCTTGGGGCGCTAACCTGGGAGTGAGCCAACACACCACACCGCAATCGCGGGTGCCCCACACAAGCCGCTTTTGCTTGTGTGGGTCTTTTGCATCGCATCACTCAGAATCCGCGTGGAAATCAAAGAACCACCCGATCATAGACAGAAAGAAACCAAAACCTCAGTGCCCTCCGTGTCTGCGTGGTGAAATCTTCCCGCCCTGTTTGCCGCCCGCGATGCGTGCAATTATGATGAACCTATGAATCTCGGCATGCCAGAGATGATCTTCATCTTCCTCCTGGCTCTCGTCATCTTTGGACCCAAGGAGCTTCCCGCACTGGGAAGACAGTTGGGCAAGATACTGGGCGAGTTTAAGAAGGCCAGCAACGAGTTCAAGAATCAGCTCGAAACCGAGATGATGAACATCGAACTGGAGGAGCGCTCCAAAAAGCCGGCCGGCGAGGTACTGACAGCGAAACCGGTCGACGACGCACGAAAGATCATTCCGGCGGAAAAGCTTTTCGACGCCGTTCCGCCCGTGGAGTCGGTCCCGCGCGCGCCCCTCTCGCTGGCGGCCGAGTCGGCGCCAGTTGATCCTGTAGCCTCCGAAGCCGCACCGCTGGCCGCCGACGCGCCGCCAGCCACCCCTGAAGTCCCGAGCCACAATGCCTAGTCCAGTACTGGAAACAGCTCAAAAGCGTGGCTCAGAAGAAATGACTGGCATGAGTTTCCTCGAACACCTCGAGGAACTCCGCCGCCGCATCATCTACAGCTTCCTCTACGTCGTCGCCGGATTCTGCGCCTGCTGGTGGTTTCACGAGCAGATTTTTGCGCTCATGCAGAAACCCATCATGGTCGCCTTGGCGGCCCACCAGATGGAGCAGAAACTGGTTTACCTCAACCCCACCGACCCCTTCAACATGTATTTGAAGATCTCGTTTATCGCTGGGGTCTTCGTGGCTTCGCCGTTCGTCCTGTACCAGATTTGGCTGTTTATTTCGCCCGGCCTCTATCGCAATGAGCGGCGCTACGTGATGCCGTTCATGTTCAGCACCGTCGGTCTGTTCCTGGCCGGCGGCCTGTTCGCCTACAAGATGGTGTATCCCGCCGCCCTCGACTTCCTCATTGGCTGGAGCGTGCAGTTCAAGCCGATGATCACCATCGGCGAGTACACCGACCTGTTCCTGACCATCATTCTCGGCCTCGGCATCGTCTTCGAGATGCCGATCCTCGTCTTTTTTCTGTCGCTGATGGGCATCCTGACCGCCGGCTGGATGTGGCGCAACTTGCGCTATTCGATCCTGGTCATCTTCATCATCGCCGCGGTGATCACCCCCACCACTGACATCATGAACATGTGCATCTTCGCGGCCCCCATGATCGTTCTCTACCTGGTCAGCATCGCGATTGCGTGGTTCGTGCATCCCGCGCAACGCCGCAAGCGGGCCGAGAAGTCCGGCGGAGAATCGTAGTGGCATAGCCTTACGACACCTATTGAGAAGTGGTTGAGTTAGGGTCACTTCTGGATCTCTGAGCCCTCCGCAGGTCGTAACCAAAACGAAAGTGCGTGAGAGTACAGGTCGTCGTTCAGATAAGTGACGGCCTTATGCGAAAGCGTAGGAAGTTTCCTTTTGCGGAAACCCCAACCGACGGCTGTACTAACAGAATTATTGACCCGAAACCATCTTCGCGGTATTCTCCGGCCACTTGACAGTTCCAGAATTGCGCCGGGTTGAGGAGTTTCCAGTTGCCGATCGTGCCGGGTTTTAAGTATGACCTGTTTGTAAGCTATGCCCACGCCAACGACAAACCCTGGGGTTGGGTCAGCGATTTTATTGGTACTTTGAAGGCCGAACTGGAAAGCAAGAGCCGCGATTTCAATGTCTGGTGGGACCCCGGCCTTCGGACCGGCGAGGACTTCAACCTGGCCATCGGCAGTGCGATCTCCGAAAGTGCTATCTTCCTGTCCGTTCTTTCTACCGCGTACGGCGACTCCACCTACTGCAAGAAAGAGGTTGAGGAGTTCCGCCAACAACGCCATCCTGCTTTCGGTCTCACGGTTGGGACGCTAAGCCGATTTCAGACAATTGTCATCGACGGTGATTTTGCCAAGGAGAACTGGCCTCCTGAGTTGCGAACTACATCTCCCTGTCCGTTCTACAGCGACACAGTGCCTCTCTTCAGCAAGCCTGACAAACTCGATAGCGCCAGCCCCTGGATCAAGAATCTCTGGAGGGTGCGGGACTCCATTTGGGCCACGCTAGATGAGATGCAAAGGCAGCGCAAGAATGGCGTAGCCGTAGAGCGCTCCTACGACGCTGCCACCATCGGCACAGGCCAGGGGAGGACGGTGTATCTCGCCGAGGTGACCGACGATCTTTACAATCGACGCGAGAACCTGCGTACCTCCTTGGCGCAAACCAACGAGTTGCAGGTGTTGCCCTGGTCTGACGCGGGAGCCCCGCCCTCCTCCGGCCTCGACGTGTTGTCCGTGCACTTGTTCGGGGCGTATCCCGGACGTCCCCAACCGGGCACGGACCTGTCTCTTCCGCGCCTGCAACTGGACGCAACGCTACGTGGTAATCCCGCCCGCCGTCCTCTGGTCTGGGTCGCTCGCGATCTGGACGTTGACAAAGTGGAGACTGACGCCCACAAGCAATTCCTTTCGGATCTCTCGACCCGTAGCGATATCGAAGTGCTGCGGACCGACTTCGAGGATCTCAAGGACGAAGTTGCCAGAAGGATGCCGAAAAGCCCCGCCCCTGCACTGAAAAAATCGCAGGCCCGCGAAGACCCCATTGTCCACATCTGGTATCAATCCGGCGATCCCTCTTCTCTCATGCCGTTGAAGCAGTATCTTCAGCAAAAGAATTGCGGAATATCCGTCTTCGACTACGCGACGACTCAGCCGGAAAAACTGCAGTCTAGGCTGGCGATTTGCGACGGCTTGGTGGTGCCCTATTCCTCTGCAACCAAATCATGGGCAGAGAATGTAATGACGGAGGCCTTCAGCATTCGCAGGCGCGAGGAGCGGCCTATAGCCTTTGCAGCCGTCGAAATGCCGCCCACCACCACCGAAGAGTTCAATTTCGAACACCCACGGGTCGTCTCCGTTCATGCCTCTCAGGCTGGCGGCTTTCAAGACATCGACGCGTTTCTCTCCAAGTTGGAACAGGCAGATGTCTAGCATCGCTGCGGCCGTTTCTGCCTCCTCACTGAGCTCTGCCCGCCCGTATCCGGGCCTGCGTCCTTTTGAAGAGGGAGATTCCGACTGGTTCTTCGGCCGCTCCGGCGAAATCAATGAACTGCTGAAGCGTCTGCGCCGGGTGCGCTTTGTCGCCATCGTAGGTCCGTCGGGCTGTGGCAAGTCTTCGCTGATCAAGGCCGGTGTTCTGCCATCGGTGAGAGATGGCTATCTCGATTCATCATGGTCAATCGCCACGTTTCGTCCCGGCGAGCAGCCTCTCGACAACCTGCCACACGCTGTCTCCGCCGCAATTTCTGCTGATTTCGAGGGCGTTCGCAAACTGCTCGACAGCGGCTCCTTGGGCCTGATTAAGGCGATCCAGGCCAAGCAGCTTGCTTCCGGCAACAAGCTCCTCATATTGGTGGACCAGTTTGAGGAGTTGTTTCAATTCGCCCAGCGGCACGGAGACCAGTCGCAGGAAGAAGTGAAGGCATTTCTGAAACTTCTGCTGAGCGCTGCCAGCTCAGACGATATTCCACTCTATTTAGTGCTCACCATGCGCATGGAGTGGCTCAGCGAGTGTGCTACCTACGTTGGACTGGCTGAGGCCATCAACGAAGGTATCTATCTGGTGCCGCAGATGAGCCGCCGGCAATTTCAGCAGGTGATTCTTAACCCAATCGACAAGGCTAATGGGGCAATTACTACGACCCTGCTGGACGGGATGCTGAATGACCTCGGCGGCCGCAGCGATCAGCTTCCCGTGCTGCAACACGCCCTGATGCGGTTGTGGGAACGCAGACGGCCCGGCGAACCGATAGACATCGCGGATTACGACGCGGTCGGCACCTTCTCCAATTGCCTCTCCAATCACGCCGAGGAGATCTTCGCCGAGTTGAGTGCCCAGCAGCAGAAGGTCGCCGAACTGCTCTTCCGCTCCATCACGCAGGTCTATAAGAACCGCAAGATTCGCCGTCCCAGGCCGTTCAGTGAACTCGCCAGTGTGCCGGGCATGGATGCGACGGAGTTGAAGGCGGTGATCGAGGCATTCGGCAGGCAGGGCCGCTCTTTCCTCTTCACCAGTGAAGGCCCCCTCGGACCCTCCTCCGTCATGGACATTTCTCACGAGGCCCTCATGCGGCAATGGGGCCGGCTCGCTGCTTGGGTCGAGGACGAAGCCGAACAGGAGGCCCGGCTGGGTCGCTTGCGGGAAGACGCGGCGGAGTGGGACCGCACCGGTAGAAAAGACCGCAGCGTTCTTTATGGCGGCTACAAACTGCAGAAGGCCGAGGAAGTACGCCCGCGCCTCACGGACTCTAAGACCGAGGGCGACTTCCTGCGTGCCAGCCGCAAGGCCGAGAGATCGGCCAAGCTCTTGCGAGGTGGCGCGCTTTTTCTACCGCTGCTGTTGCTCGTTGCCGTTTTTGCGGTATATGCAGTTGTGCAGCAATCTCGCGCGAGAGAGGCCGAAACTGCCCGCGCGGCCATTCAGAAGCTTGCGGAAGAACAGGAGCGCGCTCGCGAACAGGCGGAAAAGTTGACTCAGATGGCTACCGAGGCGCTTTACCAAGCAACGAAGGCCGAAGAACAGTCCAAAGCCGCCGACGCCCGTACCGAGCTCCAAGGACATATGGTCATTAGCGCCAGCGAAGCCTATGAGGCGGCTCAACTGGCCGAAAGCCACCTGATCGAAAAGGAAGAAATTCTGCAGCAGGACATGGATATCCGCAAAGACGCGGAAACCGTCGCCCGCGATAAAAAAGAAATGGATGCGGCGATAGTCCAGACTCAAACTGTAAAGGTCGATGCCGCGCATCGGTCAGCGGAGGCAGCCGCCATCCTCGCTAATGCCCGCCTGCTGAACCCTCGCCAGATCAGCGCTTCGGATTTGTTCGATATCTCGAAGGGCACGGTCATCACCGATTGGAGCGGACGCGGGCAGGGCGGCGACACGACGAGCAAGGGCGGTTCCGACACAGAGGTATGCGGAGAAATCTCCAACGTGACCAAGCACCCTGCAGACATGTTCAGCGGGTCTGCGGGCTCTCCCTGCAAGGCAACTGTCTTTGCCGACAAGCAGCCCGTCGGCACCGAACACTGGATTGCATGGAAAACGAGTCGTGAAGTAACGGTTCAGAGCCTCGGATTGTTCGCGGCGCATGACGGGGTTCGCGTGCGGCGCTCATTCAGCTCTGTCAAGTTTTATGTGAGGAAGAAGGGCCTGTGGGTTGCAGTGAAGGACTATAGGCCGCAGCTCAGCGCTGCGTATGAGTAGGGCGGAAGCTGTGGCAATTCGCCCTGTTTTCCCCCGCCCGCCCCCAACTACGCTCCGGGATCGGTTCTGGCCGTTTGCATCAACGTCCCGCCCACCACTGGGCAAGAGTTCCGTGCCGGCTTTGTGCAGAATACAAGTAGATTCGAGCAAGTTTCTGGCCCCCGGGTCCTGCAGCTCGACGGCTACAGCAACGCCGGCTGCCATAAGTAAGCCCCGCCGCCGGCGGGTTCCGAAATTCTCGGCGCCTGACGGCTGATCCACAATCGCTCTCTTTCCTCCGTGCGCTCCGTGTTCTCCGTGCTGAAGACCGCCGTCTTCTCTGTGCCGCGGTGTCTCTGTGGTGGATTCTGTTTTTGCCTTTGTCTTTACCCGAGAATTTCTCCGTGCGCTCCGTGCCTCCGTGGTGAAGGGGACTTTCGCTGCCTCCCCCATTTGCCCACGTCCGCAAGGAACTGCTAGTGTTTCTTGACGCCTCTCCGGACCATGAAGACCACTGCCCGACTGATGTTCGCCGTTCTCCTTGCAGGCCTGCCGCTACTTGCTCAACAAAATACGCCCGCCCCTGCGCCCGCTCCACCCACCGATTCGGTAGAAGCTCTGCGCACGCCGGGATGGAACAAAGGCATCTTCGTTGGCGGGAGCACCTCGTTCGCCAACACCCCCAGCGCGCAGACTTTTTTGGCGGGCGCGCGCTTCGGCCGAGTGCTGACCCACGAGCTCGGCTCCAACGCTCTCCGCGGATCGTTTGAGATGGCGGTGGACATCATTCCCATCAACGAATTCTGGATTGGCGGCCACGCGCAGTATGCCGGCGCCATCGATCCGTTTATCGCTAAGTGGAATTTCACCGGCGGCAAAACTGTCTCCCCATATCTTGCTGCAGTTGGAGGCGTAGTTTTCAGCTCCAGCAATCTACCTCCCGGCAACACCTCGCAAGTGAACTTCACCAGTGGTGCCGAGATGGGCGCACAGTGGTTCCGGCACGAGCGAAACTCCCTCGATTTTGCAGTGAAGATCTACCACCTATCGAACGCGTCGCTGGGGACGTTGAACCCGGGCATCAATGGCGCGGTGCAGTTCATGGTCGGCTACACCTGGCACTGAGGCCGGTGCTTGGATCTTCGTTGCCGTAAGTCCAATGAAATTCGCCGACGCTGCGCCGAATAGTTCATCTGAGATCTGAGAAACGTTAGTTCAAATACTTGATAACAGACAGGCAGGGAATGTCATCCTGGAGCGCGGATGGGCTAAGCTACTGCCGGGCGCAGGTTATTACTTCCATTATAACGTTTGGTAATTAAGCGCCATTTGCCGACTTCCCGATATTTCTGCGCAATCGCAATTGCATTGTTTTTGAATTCCGATATCCTCAGAACTTATGCCCGCACTGGTGGAATGCGTACCCAATTTTTCCGAAGGCCGTGACAAATCTAAAGTCGACGCCATTCTTGAAGCCATGAAGATGGACGGCGTCTATCTCCTTGATCGTGAGATGGATGCTGACCATAACCGCTGTGTTATCACGCTGGTCGGCGATCCCGTCAACGTCGCCGAAGCGGCCATTCGCGGCGTCGGGAAGGCTGCCGAACTGATTGATTTAACGAAACATAGCGGCGCGCACCCCCGCCTCGGTGCCGCCGATGTCATCCCCTTCATCCCAATTGACGGCGTGACCCTCGAGGACTGCGTGGCCATCGCCCGCCGCGTCGGCGAGGAAATCTGGAAACGCTATCGAGTTCCCGTCTATCTCTATGAAGCTGCAGCACAAAGGCCCGAGCGCCAGAACCTGGAAAACATCCGCCGCGGCCAGTTTGAGGGAATTTGCGAAGAGGTCAAGACCAATCCGGCCCGCCTGCCCGATTTTGGCGAGGCCGCGCTGCATCCTACTGCAGGAGCGACAGTTGTAGGCGCACGCAAGTTTCTGGTGGCCTACAACGTTTACCTCAACACGCCCGATGTCGAAATCGCGAAGAAAATTGGCAAGGCGGTGCGCTTCTCCAATGGCGGCCTGCGCTATGTGAAAGGCATGGGCGTCGGCGTTCGCGGTCTGGCGCAAGTATCGATGAATCTTACAGATACCGACCAAACACCGATCGCGCGCGTGTTCGAATACGTGAAGCGCGAGGCAGCGCGGTACGGCATTTCGACGCTCTCCAGCGAAATCGTTGGCCTGATTCCCAAGAAAGCTCTGGAAGACGCCGCTGAGTGGTTTTTGCAAATCGAGAACTTCGACTCGTCCCTGATTCTGGAAAATCGTCTCGCCGCCGTGATGAGCGGCAAAATGGCGGTAGGAGGGATTCGCGCCGGGGTCGAACCGTTCATCGAACAACTGGCCGCGCCGACCGCCGCTCCGGGAGGTGGCTGTGCTTCGGCCGCGGCAGGAGCGATGGCCGCCGGGCTAGGTGGAATGGTAGCGGGGATGTCCCGCGGCAAAAAGGCTTACCTGCAGTATGAGCGCGAGTTGAGTGACGCGATTGCGCGGTTGGCGGTAATCCGCGAGGAGTTGAAAGCTTCCATCGATGCCGACGCCGCTTCATTTAATGAGGTGATGGCTGCGTTCAAGAGAGTCAGAGAGCATCCGGAGGCCCAGGGCGAAGTCGAAACCGCAACCAAGAATGCAACCAACGTTCCACTCGTCGTCGCGGAGCGGGCAAGGGAAGTAAGCAAGATACTGGAGGGACTGCGCCCCATCACGAATCCCAAGATGGCGTCGGACCTGTCCGTGGGAATCGCGCTGGCCGGAGCTGCGCTCGAAGGTGCATTGGCCAACGTCGAAATCAACCTGGCGGATCTGAAAGATGAAGTCTTCGTCTCGGGCGTGCGCCGGCGCGTAGCAGCAGTCCGCACCTAGCGTTGTGCTGTTTTGTGACTTGGCGTGTCACCTTAAGGCGTAACAGCCGTCACTGCGCAAAGAAGTACCCTGCCCTATTAAGGAGTGGGAGACAATTCCGTGCTTCATACTCTTCAAGCAGTGCTTTCATTCCTGGTGCCGGCTGCGGTGGTTGGCAGTGCAGCTTCGGTGACCACTTCCGCGACCACGCTCGACAACCTGCAGACGGCGTTCAATGGCGAGAGCAACGCCAACGCCCGTTATCTGACATTCGCCAAAAAGGCAGATGAAGAGGGATACGGTGAGGTGGCAAGCCTGTTCCGTGCTGCGGCCAAGGCTGAGGAGATCCACGCTGCGAACCATGCTGCCGTCATTCGGCAGATGGGCGCCACGCCCGTTGCCCATATCGAGACTACGATCGCAAAGAGCAGCCGAGAGAATCTTAAGCTCGCGATGGAGGGCGAGGTCTACGAACGCGACATCATGTATCCCGAGTTCATCGAGATTGCCAAGCGGGAGAAAGCCACGGCCGCGCTCCGCAGTTTTACGTTTGCCTGGAAAGTTGAAGCCGTTCATGCGCTTTTGTACGGGGATGCGCTAGCGAGCCTGGAAAAACGTCGCGGCAAGAACCGCACTTACTACGTTTGTCCAGATTGCGGCAACACGCTGGCGGAACTGAATATTCTCAAGTGCCTGGTATGCGGGCATCCGAAGAGCGGTTTCATTGCCGTCGACTGAGCCGAAACCCGGACGGAAACCTGATCGGTCATCTCGCATCCGACTGTCTAACGACCGGGACACTATTGCGTCTAAGACTCAGGTAAAATCATGGCTATGAAGCAGTTTCTCACTGGACTTATCCTGGGATCTCTGATGTGCCTTCCGGCATTCGGTGCCCCGCTCAGCAGCAATGCTCGCACGGTGGTTCCATCCGCGATTCAGCAAATGATATCGGTGGATTACCGCTCGTTGCGCGGCTCGCAGACGGCGCTTGCGTTGAAGAACCGCGTCCTGCCAGACAACCTGAAGCAGTTCGAGAATGCGCTGCGCACCTTTGGTATCGATCCCAGCAAAGATGTTGAGCAACTCACTTTTGTCTCGTATCGGCAAGCTAAGGGTGGCCTGTACGCGATCGGTATCGCGCAAGGTCCCTTTAAGAAAAAAGAATTCCTGCAGAAGATGCAGCTGAAGAAGATCCGGCCAGAAAAATATCTGCTGTCCTATCTGTATCCCATGGGCTCCGGGATGCAATTGGTCTTTTTGGATCCGTCCACGATTGTATTCGGCGAAAATGCTGCCCTGAAGGGTGCCATCGATGTGCGCGACAAGGGAGCCGATTCACTCGCGTTGAACAACTCGATCAACGACCTCATCACAGACATCGACAGCGCGCCGATCTGGAGCGTGCTCGATCAGTTGGGCACGCAAAACATGATGAAGTCGGCCCTGGGGCAGGCATCATCGCTCGCCGATTACGATGTGGTCAAGAAGCGGCTTCTGGCATCGGACTATGTCATGAACTTCGACAACGGGGTTACCTTTGACCTGAACGTCAAGACGACCGACAACATGACGGCTGCCAGTCTTGCGTCATTGCTGAAGGCGGGAGTTCTGTATCGCAAGTTAAACGCCACTCCGGTCGAGAAGTTGGCTCTCGAGAGCATGACCGTCGACAATCAGCACGACCTGCTTCAGATGCATTTCAAGACCGACGATCAACGCTTCCAGGGGTTATTGAAGTCGGACTTGTTCGCGTCCGTCTCGCACTAGATATCCTCCGTGGCCTACGTCCCGCCCGGAACGGGCGGGATTCTGGCGCGGCTATAATCGATTTGCCTTGTCATATTCTCCCAAGTATCTCTTCCGCAAACTGACTTGCCTGGTTGCTCTGGTAGTTTTCAGCGCGTCGGTGGCCGCTGCGCAGGCCGTACTCGGCACAACAACGCTGCTTGTCATGCCCTTCGACAATCATTCAAAAGTCATGGGCCTGGACTGGATCGGTGAGGCCTGTCCCGAGTTGCTTTCGCAGCGCATGGCGTCCCCCAAGGTAAATGTAGTCACCCGCGATAACCGGATCTTCGCGTTTGACCGGGCGGGAGTTCCGGCCGCGGTACACCCGTCACGGGCCACGGTATTCAACGTCTCCGAGCAGTTGGGTGCGGACTACGTCGTGTTGGGCAGTTATTCAGTCGACGGCAGCGCCTTTCAGGTAAGTGCACAGCTTCTTGATATAAAGAAACTGCGGTTGTCCCTGCCGGTGCAGAGCAGCGGCCCGCTAACTGATTTCGTCGAACTCCAGACGGCGTTGGCATGGCTGTTGTTGAAGCAGATGCCTAATCCGCCGCAACTAACGGAGCAACAGTTTATTAAGGCGTCGGCAGCGATACCGCTGAATGCATTTGAAAACTACACTCGCGGTGTTACCGCAACAAACCGGCAGTTGAAGCTCCGTTATTTCAAGGAGGCAATCCGCCTGAATCCGAATTACAGCCTGGCGCAACTGCAACTTGGTAAGGTGTACTACGAAAACCACGAGTACGAGCAGGCGGCGGTTTGGCTCGGCAAAGTACCGAAGGACAATCCGATTGCGGGGCAATCGATGTTTCTTCTGGGCATGTCGGAGTATTACCGCGGAAACCTCGACCGGGCGTACACCGCATTCAGTGATCTTGCGACACGACTGCCGCTGACCGAGGTGTACAACAATCTTGGTGTAGTTGATGCAAGGCGCGGACGCCGCAGTGCCGCCGTGGAGTACTTTTCGAAGGCTGTGGCAGCTGATCCCAACGATCCCGATTATCGTTTTAATCTCGCAGTTGCGCTGTTCAAAAATGGAGATTCCGGCGGGGCGACCCGCCAATTGAAGGAAGGACTCCAACGGCGTCCCAACGATGCCGAAGCCAAGTCGCTGCTGGAGACGATCAGTCGCGTTGTCCCTGCGCCCTCAAATACGGCGGCGGGCAGCGCTTCGCCAGTTCCACCAGTGCTCCCCCGTATGCCCATCGAGCGAATCAAGCGCGTGTATGACGAAGCGTTGTACCGACAGCTGGAGATGGAGATCAACAATCTCAATGAACAGCGCTTGTCGAAGACTGGTAGCGGCACCCAACACTAGGCCGATAACCGGGGGGTGTTGTTATTAGGACCAGCTTGCCCCAGGGCGCGGCTTCCTAAGTAAGATAAGAGTAGTCCTCCGGAAGGGGGTTCGTATGTCTCGACTTTGCAGGTTCCTCGTCGTTTCCGCTCTGGTAGTATTTGCCACCGGCATCGCGGCCGCCAGCGGCGTCGTCAAGATCAAGCTGGACGACACCATCCAACCGATCAGCGACGAATACATCGGCCGGGCCATCGAACAGGCACGCCAAACCAATGCAGATGCCGTGCTAATCGAACTACGGACTCCGGGTGGACTGATCGATTCCACGCGTTCGATCATTGCCAAGATGCTGGCGTCGCCGGTGCCGGTGATTGTCTATGTCGCGCCGTCGGGAGGACGCGCCGCTTCCGCAGGCTTCTTCATCCTCGAGGCCGCCGACGTTGCAGCCATGGCTCCGGGAACCAACACGGGAGCCGCTCATCCGGTTACCCTGGGTGGAGAAAAGCTGGACGACGTGATGAAGCAGAAGCTCGAAAACGATGCGGCTGCCTTCATGCGCTCATTCGTCGGACCTAGAGGTCGTAATGTGCCGCTGGCTGAATCCGCAGTGCGCGAGTCGAAGTCCTGGACCGACAAGGAAGCCCTCGACCAGCACCTCATTGACTACGTGGCCCGCGATCAGGACGACTTGTTCAAGCAACTAGACGGAAAACCCATCAAGCGCTTCGATGGGAAGACGGTTACGCTGCATCTGGTGGGGGCCCCGGTCGTCGAGCTGCCGATGACGCTGAAGCAACGCATTCTCGACTTCCTGCTTGATCCGAACATCGCATTCCTTGTGCTGGCCGTTGGCGCGCTGGCACTCTATGCCGAATTCAACCATCCCGGCGCGATCCTGCCGGGTGTGGTCGGAGTGGTATTCATTCTGCTGGCGCTGTTTGCGCTGAATCTGCTCCCCACGCGCTATGCCGCCTTCACGCTTATCATGGCGGCCTTTGTGATGTTCGCCCTCGAGGCCAAGTTCGCCACCCACGGCATACTGGGTATTGCGGGCATTGCGCTGATGACCATCGGAGGCCTGTTGTTGGTCGATGGGCCGATTCCCGAGATGCGGGTGAAGCTGTGGACGGCTCTCGCCGTCAGTATCCCGCTGGGTGCAATTACCGTCTTCCTGATGAGCATTGCGTTGCGGGCGCGACGCAACAAGGTCGTCACCGGCACGCAGGGGATGATTGGCTCTATCGGGGAAGCCCGCAGCGACATCGATCCGGAAGGAAAAGTGTTTGTTCAGGGCGAACTATGGAACGCGCATGCTCCTTCCCGAGTGCAGATGGGTGATCAGGTCGTGGTGCGGAAGATCGAAGGGTTGGAATTGGAAGTCGAGAAGGTTAGGTAAACTCCGGCAATCGACCCGCTGCGGCTTGGATCAGCGCTGGTTCGCAGCGCTCCTGCGTCATTTCCTACCTGTTGCCAAATTGGGTAACGCCCTCATATAAGCCTACAATCATCTGGGCCACACGTTCTAAACTCTGATGTGGCTACGGAGGCGCCCAGTGAGTCTATTTGTGTTGATCCCCGTCGTCATCTTTGTGCTTTATATACTCAACTCGATCAAGATCTTGGCCGAGTATGAGCGAGGCGTCATTTTCCGCTTGGGCCGGTTGTTAGGAACAGCCAAAGGGCCCGGGATAATCCTTGTATTCGCTCCGATTGATCGAATCGTACGCGTTTCATTGCGGCAGGTTGTGCTCGAGGTTCCTCCGCAGGACATCATCACACGCGACAACGTGACCCTTAAGGTTAACGCGGTGATTTTTTTACGCGTGATTGATCCGAACCAAGCCGTGGTGGCGGTTGAGAATTATCTCTACCAGACTTCGCAGTTTGCGCAAACTACCTTGCGCTCGGTGCTGGGAGAGGTTGACCTGGACGAGTTACTGGCGCATCGCGACAAGATCAACACGCGACTGCAATCCATTCTGGACCAGCACACTGGTCCGTGGGGCGTGAAGGTCACGAGTGTTGAGGTCAAGCAGGTTGACTTGCCGGAGACGATGATGCGAGCCATGGCCAAACAAGCCGAGGCTGAGCGCGAAAAGCGCTCGAAGATCATCCACGCCGAAGGCGAATTTGCGGCGGCGCAGCGGTTGACCGACGCAGCCCATCTGCTGGCCACCGAACCGACCAGCATTCAGTTGCGCTATTTACAGACGTTGACGGAGATCGGCGTTGAAAAGAACACCACCATCATCTTCCCGGTACCGGTGGACTTGTTGACGGGACTTCAACAACTGGTCAAGGCGGGTACAGCCAAGGCAGAAGCGCCGGTGATCCCGCCGGGACAATAAAGACGGAGAAGCAAAGAATGGATACGGACGAGAGCGACATCACATTAGGCCCAGGCAAACTGCTGGGCCTGTTTTTCATGCTGGTTGCAGTCTGCGGAGTATTCTTCGCCATCGGCTACTCGCTGGGCAAGACGTCTGCCCGCGAGCAAGCCATGAACGACAAGACGGCCCTCAACGCCTCGCTTTCGGCTCCGTCTGTCGGCGATCCGAGTGTTGCAAAGCCTTCCGCCGTGGTTTCGGCCAAGAATGAGCCACAGGCGGCGGCACCGGACGAGCAGTCTGCAGCCAACTCCCAACCAGACATGACCTTTTACAATGCCGTGAAAAAGGTAGATCGCGGCTCGCAGAGCGCCTCGACGGATGGCGCTCAGCCTGCAGGCTCGAAGGCTCAGCCGCAACCAGGTGCCGATTCTCGCGCTACTACGGACACAAAGCCCGTTCAGGATGCAAAGACTGAAGCAAAAGGCGAAGTGAAGCCGACGGTAGCTCCCGTCGCTGGCGGCGCATTTGTAGTGCAAATCGCTGCAGTTTCCAGAGAAGAAGACGCGGCAGCACTGGCGGGCGCCCTGCGCAAGAAAAGTTACTCTGTGTTTGTGGTCAATAACCCGGCCATCCATGACAAGCTGTATCACGTGCAGGTCGGACCTTTTGCAACCCTGCAGGACGCGGAGACGATGAAGCTCAAGTTAACCGGAGAGGGCTACAACCCCATTGTGAAGCGAAGCTAGTCTCTGGGGAGCGCTTAACTCGATGGGGCCATCCATGCGGATGGCCTCTCTTTTTTTCATGCAGAAATAAAGTGCTCCTCAAGCTTGCTACCACGGGGACAATCTGCCGTGCCGAACTGTCAACCTTCCGAGGGATCAGGTCACCACGGGTGCATGTCCCGTCGAAGCAGGAGGTTGGCTGATCTCGTCGACCGTGTCCGCGGCCGGTTGGGCGAATTCCATCGACGAGACTGCAACCGTTCGTGCCTCGCCGGTGATTAGGCGAGCAGAACGATCGTATGTGAAATAGCTCCATGCCCACTGGATCATTACGATGATTCGGTTGCGGAAGCCGACCAGGAAGAAAATGTGAACGAAGAGCCAGGAAAGCCACGCCAAAAAGCCTGAGATGTGCACCTTGCCGAAGTCCGCCACGGCAGCAGCGCGCCCAATCGTCGCCAGGCTGCCCTTATCGACGTAGTGGAACGGTGTGCGAGAGTTGCCGGCCAGATCTGCGGCAATCTCACGCGCTACCCACCGGCCCTGTTGCATCGCCACCGGAGCCACCCCGGGCAATTGCGTTCCGTCAGCATGTTTCAAGGATGCCAGGTCGCCAATCACGAATACCTCTCGATGACCGGGAAGGCTGAGGTCGGCTTCGACCAGTACACGGCCTGCGCGATCCACCGGACTGCCCAAGGCGCGACCCAGCGGGGAAGCCGCCACACCAGCCGCCCACAAGACTACGCTGGCGTTCATAGTCTCATTGCCAACACGAATCTCAGACGAGCGAACATCCGTCACAGCGGAATTCAGCCGGACTTCCACACCAAGGCGCTCCAGTTGGCGTTTCGCGCTCTGACGCAAGTCGTCTGGATATGCGCTTAACAACGCGGATCCAGCCTCTAACAGGACTATGTGGGTCTTCTGCGGATCGATGTGGCGAAAGTCTTCCGCCAGAGACTTGCGTGCGATCTCGGCCAGCGTACCCGCCAACTCGACGCCCGTAGGTCCACCCCCAACCACCACAAAACTCAGGGGCGAATGCTGGCCGGTGATGGCGGCGTGTCGCTCAGCCAATTCAAAAGCCAGCAATACGCGGCGCCGGATATCCAGCGCGTCTTCGACGGTTTTCAACCCGGGAGCGAGCGGCTCCCACTCGTCATGTCCAAAGTAAGCATGGCTGGCACCCGCGGCTACCACGAGATAATCGTATCCAAGCTCAAACCCCTGCAGCTTCACGATGCGGCGTTCAAGGTCGAAACCCACGACCTCGCCGAGCAGCACTTCGACGTTTTCGCGTCGCGCAAGGATTTCACGTATTGGCGCTGCAATGTCCGCAGGCGACAATCCAGCCGTCGCCACCTGGTAGAGCAACGGTTGGAAGGTGTGGTGATTCTTGCGGTCCACCAGGGTGATCTGCACCGGTAGCCGCGCCAAATCCTCTGCGGCCTTCAAACCGCCAAATCCTCCTCCGATGATCACGACTCGAGTAGGTTGCTTGGTGTGCATGGGGTCCCTTGGATTGATGCGCGAAAGGACTCCAGGTATCCATTTCCTGAACATTGTGGGACCTGCGGATGACGTGATGGCGCCGCCTCCCCGATGGCGCAAAAGTGCCGCGCGTAGGAATGCAGCAGGGGTAGGTAAAAAGTGCCGGCCCACTTTTCCAACGCTGTGGGTGGGGTGTCGCTAACTCATTATAAAATAACTACTTAGTGCAACTATCAACATAGACCGGATCGGCACTCTAATTGCTACAGCCAAGGCATGATCAAAATAATCTTGGCGGACCATCAGAGGATTTTCCGAGTGGGTATGGCTAGCGCGCTCGCAGCGGAAGACGATATTCGCATTGTTGGCCAACCAGTCTCGATCAGCCAACTCCTGCATGGCTTAGACAACTTTCGGGCCCACGTGCTGGTGCTATCGTCCGCTTTCCTCGCCAAGCTTGACGAGATCAAGCGAATTGCCGATCGTCAGAACACGGCGATCTTGCTGCTCGAGGAGCCTGGGGACGTGATAGTGCCCCAGTTTTCGCCCGCAGTGAACGGCGTTATGCAACGCTCGGCCGATGAATCGACTGTGGTGCGCTGCATCCGCCATTTGGCGCGTGGGGGAAGGGTTCTGCGCTTGGTTCGCAACCAGCCAAATCCATTTCGTCAGGAATCGGTCGGTCTGCGCGTACGTCAGCGTCTTTCGCAACTCGAGCTTAGAATCATTGCCCTCGTCGTGCACGGCCGCAAGAATCGCGAGATCGCATTCCATGTAGGCAGCACCGAGCAGGGAATTAAGAATTCGCTGCGCAGAATCTTCGACAAGACCGGAGTATTCGATCGCCTCGAACTTGCTCTGTTTGTGCTGCACCACAATATCCTGGTCCAGGCCGACGTGGACGCCCATCCAACTCCAGCCTTGAACTCGCTTGCCGCATTTCAGGCCATTCGAGCAATGGAGTATCGGCGGACCGTCAATTAGCAAACGAGTTATCTAATCCGCAGGTTTGGTTCGTAGCTTGTGCTGTTTCCGGCACAACCCTCCAGACAGCTCGCTCAAGCCCAAGCCAGAATATTCTCGGTTTTTCCTGTGTTAGATTAAAAGCTGTGGGGCCCGTAGCTCAGTTGGTAGAGCAACGCACTTTTAATGCGTGGGTCGCAGGTTCGATTCCTGCCGGGCTCACCACCTTCGATCAGTCTTCCTGCGCTTCTCGTTCAGCTCCTGTTAGGTCCTCTTTTCCACAAAGACGGCTGTTCCGTAGGCCAGGACCTCTGTTACTCCTTGCATGACTTCGGTGGCGTCGTAGCGCATGCCGATGACTGCATTTGCTCCCAACTCGGCAGCATGTTGCAGCATCAGGTCGAAGGCATGTTCGCGGGTTTGCTCGCACAGATTGGTGAGCAACGTGATGTTGCCGCCAACAATGGTCTGCAGGGTGGCACCAATCGTGCCGACGATCGACCTTGAGCGCACGATGATTCCGCGCACCAATCCCAGATTATGCACAATCGTGTAGCCGTCGAGCGTGAAGGCGGTGGTAACCATATGGTGCGGTATGGCAGGGCTGGTGCGGGCCCCCGGATCGACTGATGTGCTGCTCATCGGCTCCTCCTCGATAGGTGTCGCCCGAAGAATAGCACGCACCCACGGCTCGCCGTTATCGGCGAAGCGACGCCTCATGATCGGTTTGGAGGGCAGAAAGTGGTTGATCGTCGGCCTGCCGAGGACGGGTTGGGAGTTGTCCGTGTTGCGCAGCCCGCTGGGTATTCGCACGCCGAGCTATCAACCAAGATTCATACGGCGTGACCTCATCCAGCACGGAACTCACTTCTTTGGCCGACATCATGCCGTCTAATGCGCTCATGTAGGGAGTGATTGTGGTTGATGACCATCGTTGTGTTCGTGGCAACACCGCGCGGAAGAACAAGACTGCGCCGATCAGAACTAGCACCCGGAACATGGCAACCCCTTAAAGCGGAGGTGGGAGGACTGCGCGCGAATTGCCAGAAAGGCATGCGCTGTCAGCCATTCTCAGTTATCGGCGGAGAAGCTGGAAACTTGAGAGTCGTGGCGGGCACCGTGGTGGTACTACGGGACGGCGTGAACCGGCAAGACCAACAACCCAGTCACTGCCGTTAGAGTAAGCTGAAAACGGAAGGAAACGCTTGCACCGAACTCCGGATCTTCGCAGCGACACCATCGTGACCGTGATGTCGGTCAGCATCGTATTGGGCATGGCGGTGGCGCTGGTCTTGATCTTCCTCTGGCGAAGCCATCCGGCGACCATCACACAGAGTGGCGCATATCAGTTCGCGGTGGCGATTTGTCCTCCGTTTTTTCTCGTTGGAGTTGTTAGCGCCATGCCGGAATCCACACTGGCCGTTGTACTGACTGGGGGTACCATCGTCGTCGCCAACGGCTCGCTCTATGCCGGAGTGGCAGCCTTGGCTTATTGGGTGTGGTCGATCCGGGGCCGGCGCAGCAACTTGTAGCGACTGGATCAGCTAGACGGCCGGTTGCTGTTGTGTCATGCAATGCAGCGTCCCCAGGCCGAGGATGAAGTCTCCGCAATAAATACCAACCACGGTGCGTTCGGGGAATACCTCAGCCAGAATATTGAGCGCAATGCGGTCGTTCGGGTCGTTGAATACGGGCACCAGCACCAGCCGATTTGCGATATAGAAATTTGCGTAACTCGCGGGCAGTCGTTGGCCGCTGAAGAACACCGGAGCGGGCATGGGTAATTTGACGACCTTCAGCGGACGACCAGATTGATCCGTACTCTTCTTCAACTGGTGATAATTTTCCCGCAGCGGCTCGTGATTCGCGTCGCTGGGGTCGGGTTCGTAGGCGGTGACGACAACCTTGGGTGCTACGAAGCGGGAAATGTCGTCCACGTGCCCGTGAGTGTCGTCACCGGCAATGCCACGCCCCAGCCAGATTACTTTCCGTACGCCGAGATACCCCACGAAGAGCTGTTCTAACTGTTTGCGACTAACTCCCGGATTTCGTTGTTGCACTTCGCTGAGCAGGCATTCTTCGGTGGTCAGCAGAGTTCCACTGCCATTGACGTCGATACTGCCGCCTTCGAGCACAACCCGGCGGTGTTCGCCGTCCACGGCAACTTCGGGCTGCCAGGTTGGGACTGCTAAGCGCCGGCCCAGCTCGGACGAAATCGGGGCATCGTGTTTCCAGTCGTTGTACTTCGCCCATGCATTGAACCTCCACGCGATGGCAGCCAACGGCGGCAAATCACTTGGCGTGCGAGTGGCGCGCCGTAGGAAGATCGGCCCGGAGTCGCGCATCCACGCCCGGTTGGTTGGGATACGCCAGAACTTGACATTGCGGCTGCGCGTGCCGGGTGCCTCTGCGCTGTTAGGCAGGACTTCGGCGGTGATCAGCACATCGCGCGCTTTTGCTTCCGCGGCTTCGTCGTTGACCAGGATGTTGACGCGCTCTACCCGTGCAAGATTACGCACAATCTCGGCATAAACCCAGGGGATGGGGGCGAACTTGCCCGGCCAGTCTGAACGATTGTGCGGCCACGCGATCCACGTGGCCTCGTGCGGCTCCCATTCCCCAGGCATACGGTAGCCAAGCGAGGCTGGAATTTGTGAAAGCTGATTCTGTGTTTTCGGCAAGGCTTACACCAGGAACCGCTGGGTGATGGGAGCGTAAGCATCGATGCGGCGGTCGCGCCAGAACGGCCAATTGCGGCGTACGTCTTCAATCCGGTGAAGGTCAATCTCGGCCAACAACACTGCTTCCTCGTCGTGTGGAGCTTCCGCCAAGATCTGTCCGAAGGGATCGGCGATGAACGAGCCCCCCCAAAATTCCAGACCCCTCCCCCTGGCCTCGTTGCCGCGAATATTGCCCGTCTCGAAACCGACTCGGTTAATCGCCGCCACGTACACACCGTTGGCGATGGCGTGCGCCCGCTGAATGGTTCGCCATGCATCGTATTGTGCCTCACCGTACTGCGCCTTTTCGTCCGGATGCCAGCCAATCGCGGTGGGATAGAACAGAACGTTAGCTCCTTGCGCAGCCGTAATCCGCGCACCCTCGGGATACCACTGGTCCCAACACACCAGGGTGCCGAACTTTCCGAAGCCAGCTTCGAATGCCTTGAACCCGAGATCGCCGGGTGTGAAATAGAACTTTTCGTAGTACAGCGGATCATCGGGAATGTGCATCTTGCGGTAGATACCGAGAAGAGCGCCTTCACGGTCGAGGACGGCTGCAGTGTTGTGATAAACGCCGGCAGCGCGACGCTCGAACAGGGAAGCGATCAGGGTGATCTTCAATTCACGCGTCAACTCGGCAAGCCGTTGCGTTGCTGGTCCTGGAATAGGCTCCGCCAACTCGAAGAGCGCTGTGTCTTCACGCTGACAAAAATACTGCGTCTGAAATAGTTCGGGCAGACAAATGAGTTCCGCGCCCTGTTTGGCAGCATCGCGAACGTGGACAATCGCCCGATCCATGTTCTCTTCCGGGTCGGGGCCGCACGACATTTGTACGATTCCGATGGTGAAATTCCGTTCTTCCAACGTTCAACTCCGCTCCGATTCAATGCAGTCAAAGAATAGCATTCCGCAGTGATTCGGCAATCAACACACTGCTTGCGTGAACGACATGTGAATTCGCCCGGTGCAAGGCAGTGACGGCGGTCTGCCTGCATTGACGCAGGCAGCGATCAGCTTGTAGCTTCGAGAGTTCGGCACCCGACAACGAGCTGCGCAGTCAGGTTAGGGCCGAAAGCCATTACTACGATTCGCCTGAGGTGATTGTGAACGACCAGCACAAGCCGCAAGAAGAAGGCAAGGACCGTAAACTGCATGATCCCATTTCGGACAAGCTCATACCGCTCGAACCGCTGGATCTGGGGAAGATCAAATCTGTCGATGACCTGGTGCGCGCCATGGGCAACACCGCGTTCACCGGCCGCCAGGTTGGGGAAGGCGCAGAGGTGCTTGAGGCGATGGCGCGCGACCGGGAGTGTTTTGTGGTGATGACGCTCGCCGGGGCGATGACGGTGGCCAAACAGGGGCTGATTGTTACCGACCTCATCGACGCTGGAGTGGTGCACGCCGTCATCTCTACCGGCGCATTGATGGCGCATGGACTGGTTGAGGCCGCGGGCCGCTCGCATTTTCGCTACGATCCGCGCATGGACGACAACGAACTCTACGACGCGGGTTACAACCGCGTGTACGACACACTGGAGCCGGAGACCAACCTGGATTTCGTCGAGACCATCGTGGCGCGCATCCTCAAGTCCTGGGACCACAACGAGCCGCTTTGCTCGTACAAGTTGAACCGCGATATTGGAAAGTACCTCAGCGAGAATGTCCCGGAGCGCGGCATTCTCAAGTCAGCCTACGAGAAAGGCGTTCCAGTATTTGTGCCGGCCTTCAGCGACTCCGAAATTGGACTGGATTTTGCGCTTCACAACCGCGCCCGTCGCAAGAACAATATTCCTCCGTTACGCTACGATCCGTTTGAAGATTTGGAGTTCTATGCCGAAACATTACTCAAGCAGAACCGGCTGGGAATCTTCACGATTGGCGGCGGAGTGCCACGCAACTGGGCGCAACAGTTTGGCCCATATATCGACTTGAGGCATCGCCGCGGCGGGGAAGATCTGCCACTCAAGCGCTTTCATTATGGCGTCCGCATTTGTCCCGAACCAGTCAATTGGGGAGGGCTCTCTGGATGTACCTATAGTGAAGCAGTCTCCTGGGGCAAGTTCATTCCACCGGAAGAGGGCGGCAAGTTCGCCGAAGTGCTGCTCGACGCAACTGTGGGCCTGCCGTTGATCGCTGGGGCGGTGTTGGAGCGGATTAAGACGTAGTTCCCGTCTTGGGAATCACATACTGGCGCGGTTTCCAAACGCTGGCTTGGACGCGGCGATTAATTCACAATAATTGTGGAGGTCAGCCATGAGTTCATTGGCCATCATTCAGGACTTTCTGGCGCAGAAGCGGATCGCTGTCGTGGGAGTGTCTCACGATCCGAAAGACATCTCCCGCGGCCTGCTTCGCACCCTGCGTGAGCGGGGTTACGATGCGGTCGCGGTGAATCCCGCACTAGAGTCAATCGACGATCGGCCCTGTTTTGCGAGCCTTGATGAAGTAATTCCACCAGTCGACGGCGTGCTCGTCATGACCTCGCCCGCGGTCACTGACGAAGTGGTGCGACAGTGCGCGCATTTAGGAATCTCGCGGGTCTGGATGTATCGCGCCGGGGGCAGCGGAGCAGTCAGCTCGCAGGCGGTTGAGTTCTGTGAAGAGCATGGAATCAAGGTCGTTCCGGGCGAGTGCCCCTACATGTTTTTCCCGCACGGTGGTTGGTTCCACGGCCTTCATGGACTCATCAAAAGGATTTCAGGTGGGTATCCGGCGTGATCGCGAGAAGCGCGATCAACTGAATTCAAACGGGAAGTTTGCAGCTAAGAAAATTGGCTCTCGACTTTCTGTGGCCTAGCCACCGGCTCCGGTTCAGGCCCGGCAAGGTCTAAACTCCGGAGCCGGCCTCGGCTTCCGCGGAACTCTGCAGCGAGAGCAGGATCAATTCTTGATCGGACCGATTGCAACCCTCGTGGCGTTCAGGCTTGCGGTTCGGCTGCCACCTCGCCAATCTCCTGGAAGGTCATATTCTCGGCCTTCCGATTGGTTTTACGTTTCCACTCGAAGAAAAGTTCAATGTAGGACTTTGTGATGTAGTCCGCCGGGTGAACTCCCAGCGCCCGCGCGGTGCGATCGATCCAGGCGGACTCGCCTTCAATCTCGGCCACGTCTCCAATGGGTGTGTGATCTAGAACGACATGGCCCTGTCCGTCGCTCCATTCCGCTCGAAATTTCTCATAAACAAACGTTGGGGCGTATCCCAGGGCGCGAAGCAGGGAATCCATTTGTTTTCCATCCGAGACACCCGTCTCCAATTCCGTGCGTGACTTGTGCGGTCCGGGAATGCCCTTCCCTTTGTGCGTGAGTATCCACTTTTCGCCATACTGGCGTAGCCGCAGAAGTTCACTCTTATTGCGCAGTTCTTGGTTTGGCAAATCGTACAGCGTGTTGACTTCGCGGGTGGAAGGCGTGACGCAACGGAACCCGAGTTCGTGCAGCCTCTGCTCCAAACGCTTTACATCAGGGACGAGGACCTTGATTTCGACTTCCTGGGGGGCAGCCATGGAGAAAGTGTAAATCAGCAGAAAGGTACTTCCGATGAGTTGTTAACTTTGCCGTTCCACGACGAATTCGGGGACCCACAGCAGAACGCGCTTAATCTCCGAGTCGGGAAAGGTGCAGATCGATTCGCGTGCCGCGTTGGAAAATTCGATGGCCTGTGCGTAGGCGGCGTCGATGGATCCGTGGCGAGTCAGGATCGCGACAATGTCGGTCGGAGTGGTGCCGTTGAATCCGCCGTTACCCAGAACGGACTCAATGGTGGCGCGCTCGGTTGCGGTGCAGTGTTCCAGGGCGTGTAAAACTGCCCAAGTCGCTTTTCCCTCGCGCAGATCGCTGGCTACGGGCTTGCCCAGCACTTCTTCAGAGGCGGTCAGGTCGAGCACGTCGTCGACGATCTGGAACGCCATGCCGAGATTGCGTCCATAGTCGGCGAGCTTCTGCTGATCGGCCTCGCTCGCCCCGGCCAGGATGCCTCCCAGCTTCATGCAGACTGAGAACAGGCATGCTGTCTTGCGGAAGATCAGCTCAAAATGCTCATCAATCGTGATGATTTTTCCCAGGCGCTCGATCTGCAGCAACTCTCCCTCGACCATGGCCTGGGTAAGCTCGATCAGAGTGTCGAGCACATGGAAATTCTGCTCCTCGATCGCGACCTTAAAGGACTGCATGTAGAGCCAGTCGCCCGCCAGCACGCACTTTGAGTTGCCCCACTGGGTATTCGCGGCAGGACGCCCGCGACGGGTCTTGGCTTCATCGATGATGTCATCGTGAACCAGGGTGGCAGTGTGAATGATCTCAACTACCGCGCCGAGCCTGATCGCACCCTGCCCGGTATAGTTCATCAGCTTGCAGGAAAGCAGCAGAAGGGCGGGACGCAGGCGCTTGCCACCGCCAGCGCGAAGGTACTCGCCGATCTCGGTGATCGCCCGCACGCCGGACACGGTGTCGCGCCCGAACTCGCGCTCGATGGCGGCGAGGTCGTCGTGCAGCAGGTCGAAGACTTCCTTGGCGGTGCGGGTTACGGTCGGATTCAAGACTTCTAGCCCCGTCAGTTGGATCGGTAATTCGTAAACTGCATGTCAATGCCGAAATCGGATTGCTTGATCAGCGCGATGATTTGCTGCAGGGTATCGCGATCTTTGCCGCTTACTCGCACAAAATCGCCATTGATCGATGCCTGCGCCTTGAGCTTCGAGTTCTTGACCAGCTTCACGATCTCACGCGCCTTCTCGATGGCAATGCCCTGCTGCAACGTGATCTTCTGCCGGACGGTCGAGCCCGCCGCCGGTTCCACTGGCCCGTAGGTCAGCGACTTCAACGAAACTCCGCGCTTGAAGAGCTTGCCCTGCAGGATGTCGTTCACCGCCTTCAACTTGTACTCGTCGGCAGACGTGAGCACCAGCGTTTCCTTCTCGTCCATCTGGATGTCCGACTTCGAGTCCTTCAAGTCGTACCGGGTATGGATTTCCTTGAGCGCCTGCTGGATGGCATTGGCCACTTCCTGCAGATCTACTTTGCTTACGATGTCAAAACTGTTCTCGGCCATAAACTAAAAGTGTAACAAGCCAGAGGGCTTTTCTGTAATCAAAGAGAAAATCTGCGGTGGGTGAGTTTCTTCCGCTGTCCGGACCTCAAGATACGCGATGGATTGTGAGAAAAACGCGATCAGGGGACAGGGATACTGTTCACAGCGCCGCTACCCGCCGTTGCACCAGCAGGAAGTACAAAGCCAGCAACACCAGCAGCAATCCGTTCACGCCCAGCACATAGGGAGCCGTGAATACAGGCACCAGCCATCCCGAGAGCAGATTGCCCATGGGCATGCCTCCGCGGAAGGCAAAGTTGTACACGCTCATCACGCGCCCGCGCATCTCATTGGTGGTGATCAACTGCACCAGTGAGTTGACGGTGGCGAAAACCGCCATCATCGACGCACCCACCAGCACAAGAAAAGCGCCACCCACAAATAACGACTTCGACAGGGCAAACCCAGAAATGCCTGCGCCCAGGCACATGAGCGAGCCGAGGGCGACATGTCCCTTGCGGCTGATGTTGCCCAGGTACGCGACGAGAAGCGAGCCGCAGATCGAACCGAATCCCATCAGCGCCAGCATATTCCCGTAGGTTTCCGGACCGCGATGGAAGATGTCTTTCACGAACACAGGAATATAGGTTCGCATCGGCATCCCGAGGGCGGTCATGCAGAATGCCAGCACGATCAGCGCTTCCATCGCGTGCTGCTTGCGAACGAACTTGATGCCTTCTTTCAGGCTCGTGTAGACCGAATCCGTAGTTTTCTGCGGCAGGAAGCGAGTGGTGATGATGGTCAGCGACAGAATTGGGGCAAGGAACGACACAGCGTTAAGTCCGAAGCACCATTTCTCGCCCAACTTGGCCAGGGTTTGCCCAGCTAGCGCAGGCCCGATCATCACCGCCACGTTGAATTGGATCGAGTTCAGGGCGATGGCATTGGGCATGTCTTCCTTCTCGACCAACGTCGGGATCAACGCCTGGTATGCTGGCCCACCGAAGGCCTGCGCAAAACCCGAGATGAACGAAAGGCAGAGAATGTGCCAGACGTGAACCAGGCCCGTTGCCACCAGGATTGTAAGGGTCAGAGCTGTGGCCATCTGCACGTACTGCGAAGCCAGCAAAATCCGCCGCCGCTCCACCCGGTCGGCTACCACCCCGCCAATCAGGGAGAACAAAAAGATGGGAATTCCGCCGAGAAACTGGTCGAGCGCGAGCAAGAAAGCCGAATGGCTTAGGCGATAAATCAGCCAGCCCTGCGCCACGATTTGCATCCAGGTGCCGATGCTCGAGGTGCAGGCGCCTATCCACATCAGGCGAAAATCGCGGTATCGAAATGCTTTGAAGACTCGGCCAATCACCGTTGAGTTTCCATGTGCGTTTTAGCAGCGTACCATGCGACAGCGCTCGGCATTGGCCGGTGGAGACTTTGCAAGGGCTGCCTTACTTGGACTGAGAAAGTCGGAAAAAGTTATGGAAGTTAGCGGTGGTTCTTGCTCCAATTTCATCGGCCGTTAACCCGCGCAATTGGCCTATCTGCACCGCAACCTCACGCACAAAAGCCGGCTCGTTACGTTTTCCACGGTGCGGGACGGGCGCAAGGTAAGGGCAGTCGGTCTCTATGAATATGCGGTCCAGCGAGACCAGGCTGGCCGCGTCCCTGATGTTCTGGGCCTTTGGGTAGGTAATGTTTCCGGCGAACGAGATGACAAACCCAAGCTCAAGCGAGGCGCGCGCATGTTCAACCGTGCCGGTAAAACAGTGCATCACGCCGCCCAGTGCAGTCGAACGCCAATTCTCACGGACAAGTCGCAACAGGTCGTCCCACGCATTGGCACTGTTATCAGACGGCCGGCAATGAATGATGATTGGGAGTTTGGCCGAAGCTGCCAACTCCATCTGCTGGACAAACACCTTCTGCTGTACGTCGCGCGGCGAGTGATCATAGAAGTAGTCCAGACCGATTTCTCCCCATCCGACGACCTTGCGATGTTTCGCCAGTTTTGTCAGCTCATCGAAATCTGCGGGCGTGGCCAGCGCGGCCTCGTGTGGATGGATGCCAACCGTGGCGTAGACTCCGTCGTACTCTTCAGCGAGTTTGATGGCGCAGTCGAACGTGCCGGTGCCGGGACCATCGCCATTGCCGATGGCCAACATCGTGGTAACACCGGCTGCCTTCGCCCGCGCAAACACGTCCAGGCGATCGCTGTCGAAGCGTTTGTTTTCAGGATGACAATGCGAGTCGGTGTACATAGCGAGCCAGAGACCGGCTTACTTCAGTCGCGCTCCGTTGGGCACGTCTTCCAGGAAGCCCGCCAGCACCGGTAGGCCCTCATCGCCCAGTGACGCGGCGACAATCATGCCTTGCGACTCCAGTCCGCGAAGCTTGCGAGGAGCCAGGTTGGCTACGATCACAACTTTGCGGCCGATGAGCTTTTCCGGATCGTAGGCCTTGGCAATGCCCGCTACAATCTGGCGGACCTCGGTCCCCAAATCGACCTCCAGGCGCAGCAACTTGTCAGCGCCCTTGACCTTTTCCGCAACCTTCACTTGCCCGACACGTAGCTCGACTTTGGCAAAATCGTCGATGGTAATGGTGTTGCTCGCTGGCACAACCGCCGCCGGGGCAGCCGCGACTACTGGCGTTGGGAGCGGTGCCGCTTCTGCTGGCTTGGTGGTGGCTTCGGTGGTCTCTACAACTGCCGTCTGAGTGGCTTGAGCTGCGCGTTCCTGCTCCATCTGCTGCATCCTTTCGATCGTGCTCTTGTCGGCCCGTGGAAAGACCGCTTCGACGGTCCCCAACTTGGTGTGCAAGGGCAGTTGGCCCCATGCCAGGTTGCGGAGATCGAGCTTGCTGATGTCACCGAGCCCCAATTGCTCCCAGATGCGTGCCGAGGATTCAGGAATCACGGGATGCACCAGCGCCGTGATAATTCGCAGCGCTTCAGCAGACGTGTGAAGGATCGTCGCCAGGCGGGCGCGCGAATCCTGATCTTCTTTTTCCGCCACCGCCCAAGGTTCGTTCTCGACGATGTACTTGTTGACCGCCGCAACCAGAGCCCACGCTGTTTCCAAGGCCCGCGAAAACTGGAACTGCTCGAACTGGGCATTGAAGTCCGTGATAGTCCGCTGCGCTAATTCAGCGATGGCATCGTCACCTGCGGTTCGAGCGCCCGTCGAAGGGTAGGGAATCTCGCCCTCGAAGTAGCGCGTGATCATACTCAGCGTCCGGCTGGATAGGTTCCCTAAGCCATTGGCCAGATCCGCGTTGAATCTTTGTACCAGTGCATCAAAACTGAAAGATCCGTCGCTGCCGAACACGACCTCACGCAACAGGAAATAGCGCAGCGTATCCGCGCCCAGGGTGTCGAGTATGGTTTCGGTGCGCACGATGTTACCGCGCGATTTCGACATCTTGCTCTCTTCGAACAGCAGCCAGCCGTGCGCAACGATCGACTTGGGCAATGGGATGCCGGCCGCCAGCAAAAATGCCGGCCAGTAAACGCAATGGAATCGCACAATCTCTTTTCCGATCATGTGCACGTCCGCTGGCCAGTAACGCTGCAGCTTGGCCTTGTCTTTCGGATCGTCCGAACCATAACCGATAGCGGTCAAATAGTTCGCTAGCGCATCGAGCCACACGTAAATTACGTGCTTTTCATCGCCAGGTACTGGGATGCCCCACTTGAACGTAGTGCGGCTCACCGACAGATCGCGCAGTCCGCTGCGCACGAACGCGATCACCTCATTGCGTCTCCCCTCGGGCCGAATGAAATCAGGATTCTCGGTGTAAAGCTTCAGCAGTGGCTCTTCCATGGCCGACAGCTTGAAGAAGTAATTTTCTTCCTGAACGGTCTCCGTCGGACGTCCACATTCGGGGCAGGGAGCATTCGGCTCCGTCACGTCAACGTAGAGCTCATCGAAGACACAATACTGTCCAATATAAGAGCCTTTGTAGATGTATCCGCGTTCCTGCAAGCGCCTGAACAGGGCCTGCACGCCGCGTATGTGGCGCGGTTCCGTGGTGCGAATGAAGTCGTCGTACGTCAGCTTCATTCGGTCCCAAAGCCCGCGGAACTCGCCCGATACGCGATCCACAAATTCCTTGGGTGAACAACCCGCCGCTACCGCCGAGCGTTCAATCTTTTGTCCGTGTTCGTCCGTGCCCGTGAGAAACCAGGTATCCATTCCCATCAGTCGCTGGCGTCGCGCCACGGTGTCACAAACTACCGTGGTGTAAGTGTGGCCTATGTGCGGCCGCGCGTTGACGTAGTAGATGGGTGTCGTGATGTAAAACTTTTCGGGCTTATCCATTCTTCTTGTCCTGGTAGAGGCGGAGCGCTTCCTGCATTACGGTCTTTAACGGCACATGATGTTCGGCGGCAATGCGGCGACAGTCTTCGTACTCGGGGGCCAGTTGCGAGTCAGCGCCAGCCATGCTTCCGATCTTAATTCGAACTTCCCCCCACGGTGTTTGCACACTCTCGTGTCGACGGGCCAGAATATGGCGGCTCTCATGCCGGCTGCGAATGCCCAACGTGCTGCTCTCGCGGAAAATCAATTCGCGCAGCCTAGGCTCATCTTGCGGCTTAGCCAGCACCGTCAGCAACGTTCCCGGGCGCGACTTCTTCATTTGTACAGCAGTGGAGAACACGTCCAAAGCGCCCTCCGCGAGTAGTTGGTCGGTCAGGTATCCGATGATCTGAGGACTCAGGTCGTCGAGGTTCGCTTCAAGCACAACAACTTCGTCTTGCGCGTCCGCTTCGTTCGGATGGGCCGTCAGTGTGCCCGCTGCCACCGTTTCGCCCACAGTGAGGCGAAGCACATTGGAGTGCCGGGGGAAGTCGCGCGCTCCAGCGCCATAGCCTACCTTCTCCGCGGTCATCACCGGACGTGGCCCGAAGCTTTTCACCAGGACTCTCACGATCGCCGCGCCCGTAGGCGTAACCAATTCTTTCTGTACTTCGCCGGAATACACAGGGATGCCTTTCAGCAGTTCTAGCGTAGCCGGAGCAGGAACCGGCATGACGCCGTGGGCACACTTCACCGTACCACCACCTACGTTCAGGGGAGACGACACAAAGTGATCGACTGCCAGCGCTTCCGCACCAACAGCTGCACAGACGATGTCGGCGATGGCATCAGCAGCCCCAACTTCATGGAAGTGGACGTGCGCGACGTCAACGTTATGGACTCTCGCCTCCGCAGTTCCCAAGGCGACGAAGATCTCGCTCGCCGTCTGCTTGGCCCAGCGGCTGATGGGAGCGGCTTCGATAATCTTCAGAATCTCGTCCAGGTTTCGACCATGGGCATGCCCATCGGCGTCCTCATGTTCCTGACCGTGGTCGTGAACGTGATTGCTTCCACGGCTGTGGGTGTGCCCGGAGGCATGGTCTTCGCTCTGTGCCCAGAATTCCTCGCGCGGCAGGTCTTTCTGGCCGTTCACGATGACATCAACTTTGGTGGCAGAAATCCCATTGCGGTCAACCCGCGATGCCTCCAGGGTGATTCCCAAATCCAGCGCTGCGACCGTTTCCTGGAACAAGTCAAACGGAACTCCGGCGTCCACCAGCGCACCGAGGAACATGTCGCCGCTGATGCCGGAAAATCCGTCGAGGTATGCAATTCTCATGAAAATCGCCCGCTGGTATGCTGCCCCAACGCTCTGACCGGTGCGTGGTGGGAACTTTCATCATAGGTAACGGTGCGATCACCGTCAAACCTGCATCACTGCAGGCGTTTGTTATAATCACCTTTTTCCTCAGCTATTTGCGAGTCAACGTCCCGTCACGCCAAGCCCGCAGCCAGTAGCCCCAGAGCAGCGAGAGAGACCGGGAGCAATCGTGTATCTACAGCGACAGAAACAACTGGCCACCCACGTACGAGAATTCCTCCGCCAGAAGTACCAGATCGACCTTCCGAACATCATCATCGACCAGCCGCCCAAGATCGAAATGGGCGAGTTCGCAATGCCGTTTCCGTTTGAACTCGCCAAGCAGCTTCGGAAGGCTCCGCGCAAAATCGCCGACGAGATTGTGGCGGAGATGCCGCTCCCGGAGGGATTTGAAAAGTTCGAGGTCGCCGGCGCGGGATACATCAACGCTCGCCTCACCCGCGATCAAGCCGCCCGCGCGCTGGCCGGGGAGAGCGCCATCGCCGTCACGGACCACACCGCCGAAGGCGCGGCCAATGTCGCTGGGAAGATTCTGGTTGAACATACCAGCATTAATCCCAACAAGGCGGCGCATATTGGCCACCTGCGTAATGCCATCCTTGGCGATACGTTCGTCCGTCTGCTCCGGGCCGCCGGGCACACGGTCGATATCCAGAACTACATCGACAACACCGGCGTCCAAGTGGCTGACGTGGTGGTTGGCTTCGTTCACTTGGCGAAGCTGTCGAAGGTCGAGATTGAGGCGCTGATCGCCTCCACTCCGCGATTTGATTACTACTGCTGGGATCTGTACGCGCGCGTGTCGCAGTGGTATGAGGCAGACAAAGAAAATCTTAAAGTACGACTTGAAGCTCTACATGCCATCGAGCAGGGAAATAATGAGATGGCGGCGATTGCTGAGCTGGTTTCCACGGCTGTACTAAGACGCCATCTGGAGACTATGGACCGGCTCGATATCGAGTACGATTTTCTCCCGCGCGAGAGCGAGATTCTGCATTTGCATTTCTGGGACCTCGCCTTCCAGCAGCTCAAGGACAAGGGAGTGCTGTACTTCGAGACCGAAGGCAAGAACAAAGGCTGCTGGGTGATGACACGGCCCGTCGGATCCTCGAAGGCGAATGCCTCTCGCGACGGCGAGCCTCAATCCGAAGAGAACGAAACCAAGGCCGGCCCGGACGAAGACGCGAAAGTCATCGTTCGGTCGAACGGAACTGTGGGCTACGTTGGCAAGGACATCGCTTACCACCTATGGAAGTTCGGTCTGTTAGGCCGCGACTTTGGATACCGCAAGTTCTTTCGCTATCCGAACGGTCACGAATGCTGGATTTCGGCCGAACACGGCGAGGCGGAGCATCCCCATTTCGGCAGCGTTGCGGCGATTTACAACGTTATCGATTCGCGCCAGAGCGACCCACAGAACACAGTGGTCGAGGCCATCCGACTGCTGGGTTATCCCGACAAGGCCGCGCACTACACTCATTTTTCCTATGAAATGGTTGCACTCACGCCGCGCTGCGCGATGGATATGGGCTATGAGGTGAGCGCGGAGGACCAGGCCAAGTCGTACATCGAGGTCTCTGGTCGAAAGGGATTTGGGGTAAAGGCTGATGACCTGCTCGATGCCCTGATTGCCGCCGCCAAGAAAGAAGTCGATAGCCGACACCCCGAGCTCGATGACGCAGAGCGCATGCAGATCTCCAAACAGATTGCGATCGGAGCGCTGCGCTACTTCATGTTGAAGTTCACCAAGCAGTCGGTCATTGCCTTCGATTTCAAGGAGGCGTTGGCCTTCGAGGGTGAAACCGGCCCATACGCACAGTATGCCGTAGTGCGGGCCAGCAACATATTTCGCAAAGCTGGCGTCGAGCCCGAGCAAGCGCTCTCGGCTGATGTGGACTACGCCCGTTTCTTTGCCGAAGACAGCGGTACCGAGATATGGGAACTCTGGCTGCTGGCAGGGAAGACCTCTTCGGTGATCGAGCAATGCATTGCCACCACGGAGCCGGCCTACGCCTCCAAGCACGCGTTTCAGTTAGCGCAGCAGTTCAATAACTTCTACCACCGCCACCACATCCTCAACGAGGCCGACGAAGCGCGTAAGAATTTCCTGTTGGCCACGGCAGCCGTGGTACGCCGGGAATTGATCGCGTTGTTGGGCGCGATGGGAATCACCGTTCCGCCCGTAATGTGAAGCGGCCCGCTGCGCTTGAGCTGGCGTAAGATGTCGCGAGAGGATCGTCAGCCGTGTTTACGCCCCAACCGATTGGGTTTGTCCGCACTTCCTACACCGACACCAGCCAGGTTCCCAAGGGCCTCGGCGCCAAGCATGAGGCCGAGGGCGAGTTGGAGATTCTGCCGGAGTTCGAAGCCGGGCTGACCGACATCGATGGTTTTTCCCACCTCGTCGTGCTCTGGTGCTTCGACCGCGCGGAGGGATTTGAGTTGTACAGTAAAACTCCGACCGACGGTCTGCCTCACGGAGTGTTTGCTACCCGCTCTCCCCGGCGTCCCAATCCGATTGCACTTACGATTGTCGAACTGCTGGGTCGCGACGGCCCACGGCTGCGTGTCCGTGGCGTCGATATGCTCGACGGCACGCCCATACTTGATATCAAACCCTACCTGTCGAATGTTCCTGAGGAGAAGCTACGCCGCGGCTGGCTGGCCGAGGCCGAAACACAGAAGAAGCCGCGATGAATCTGCCCGATTCGCTTCACTTCGGGAAGAAGGTGCCGTCGAAGACCAGCATTAGAACGAGGAGGCTTCCGCTCTTGCACCACATTGTGCAAGCCCATCCGAGTTGCACGATAACGTGCAAGTAATTTTGTGCAGTTGTACCCGATGAAAATCACGGCACAATCAGCGCCCCCGTCACCAACTGCTGTAGGCCGTGCCTTCGCTTGAATTCTGGTCGCTGCCGCTGTGGACGTCAATAATGCCGGGCTGCGACTGGTCCGGCGACATGATGCTGTCATCCGTCATCGGTACCCAACTGTCGCGGGAATTGGTGAACGGGTCCTTGGGAAGCTGCTTCAGGTACCCAGCGTCAACCACGTCCTGCAAGGATTGGGGCGCCTTCTGTTTGTCCAGAGTGTACTGGTCGATGACGGATCGAAGGGTGTAAAGATCATCGCGCAGCACGGTCTCGCGGGCCCGCAAGATCGATGCCTGGTAGCGCGGAATCGCGACCGACATCAGGATGACGATGATACTGATGACCACCATCAGCTCGATCAGGGTGAATCCACGTTGTCGGGAGCGCCGGTTCATGATCGCAATTTCTGGTTCTGACAACAAAGCTACCACGTCTTGTATTTCGATCCGTCGAGGGCCGTGCCCTCTGACTTGGTATAGACATCGAAGACGTTCTGCCCACCCCACGAATCGGAGTCAGCCTCGTCCTGCATGGAGCGCAGGCCCCATTCGGTCTTGCCGGTCATGGGATCGACGGGTATTCGCCGCAAGAAACGCATCTTCTTGCCATTGGAATCCACGCCCTTCACCAGCGTTTCGAGATCGGGCGGATAGCCCTGGCTGTCAACCTTGATCTGAAACGCGCCGCGGTCGGCCGCGTCTTTATAGCGGTCGATGCCGTCACGCATCTCCCAAAGTGCATGACGAAGATCGCGTTCCTTATTGCGCTGGATTGTCACTCGGACAATTGGCACCGCCGCTGCAGTCAGGATCATGAGGATCGTCATGGCGACGATCAACTCGACTACGGTGAATCCTCGGAGGCGATCTCTGCGTAACCCCAAGGAGTCCGCGAGAGGATTCTTCCTGGTCTCCCACACGTCGCTTTGAGTTGTGCCTGGCATTTTGCGGAGAGTGGTTTCCACGAATCCAATCCTAATTCTCCCGGCGACGCGTGCTCTGATCCAAAGCAAGCTCTGCAACGCTGGTAGTCGTTCTCAGTGACAAGCGCTGGCGCTATTTCGGCTGCAAGCGCGCACTAGTGGACCGTCACGATTGCCTGCGAGCCGCCTGCCGGCACGTTCTGCATGCTGCCGTTCTTCAGGGTGGCACGATTGATGCTCAGCGTCGCCTGCCCCGGAGCCTTTGCTTGGAATGTCAGGGTGAACACCTGTCCGTCGCCACTGATGCCATTGCTTCCAGGCGGCCGCGAAGCCGTAACCTGCAAAATTCCCATCATGCTGTCATCACGGTGAACCAGGGCGACGGCCTGACCGTCCTGCTGCAGTAACGGGCCGTTCGACACGTTCAGTAATTGCAGCACCTTCGGGTTATACAGGATCTGCAGGGGCACAGAATAAACGTTCTGTCCGCCCGTCAAGTTGACGTTGACCGCAAAAGTCGTTCCAACCGCCTGGCTCAACGCAGGCGGATCGAAACTTACCAGGGCGCTGCCAGCCGGGGCGCTTGCCGCCTGTTCTGCCGGAGGATTGCCTGCCTGTGCTGGAGTAGCCGTTCCCGCCTTGCCAGACTGACTGGGAGCCGGTTCTGGAGCCGGAGCACTGGCATGATGGAGCGAAATCGAATTGGCCGTGCCGACATCGATGGTACGAGTATTGCTGTCGAAAATGTCCTGGGCGCGCACGATGTGCGGAATCAGCATGAACACCAGTTCGTTGTCCTGGCGCTGCTTGTTCTCGGTAGAGAAGAAGTAGCGGAAAAACGGGATCGAGGCCAGCCCCGGGATTCCATTGATTGACCGGCTCTCCGTTTCCTCCAGGATTCCACCCATGATGTTGGCCTCGCCTTCGCGCATGCGGATCTCATGCTCGATCTTGCGCTGGCCGATAATCGGCTGCTGGATGCCGCCAATGTTCTGGTAGGAATCGACTGCCGAAATGTCCATCGATAGCTTAAGGGTAACCTGATCGGTTCCGTGCACGTGGGGCGTGACATCGATGTTCACACCGACATCGATGTAGTTGAACTGAGTGTTGACCAAGGGATTGATTCCGACCCCGCCGATTCCGGGCTGAAACGAACCGGTTGCCACCGGGACGCGTTGCCCGATCTTGAGCGAAGCCTTCTGTCCGTCAAGGGCACGAATCTGCGGCTGCTGCAGGATTCGAGTATTGCTGTCGTTATAAAGGAACGTCGCTGTCGCAGGAGGAATCGTGACCTGAAAATTAGTGGCATTCAGGTGGGCCAGGCTGTTCAGGTTGATCGAGCCGGTGGTGCTGCCCGTGGTTGTCGAGACACTGCCATTGCCGGTGCCAACGTTCGAGCCCGAAGTGGACGTCGTCGAGCTCGTGTTGTCTTGCAGCGCGACTGATACCGTCGTCGGCGGGGTTATCCCCAAATCGCGCAACTTGTTGCGTTGCACCTGCATGATCACGACATCAACCACAACTTCAGGACGCGACTTGTCGAGATCGTCGATCAGTTTCTCGGCCAACGCGATCTGGTCGGGCGTTCCGCGGACCACGATGGCCTGCTGCGAAGGAAATTGCTGCAGTCGCTGTGTATCCAGAAGCGTACGTAGGATATTGACCAGGTCCTGGAGTTCATTGGGCTGCGACAAGTTCGACAGGTAGAAGGTCCGGATTACGCTCTGTTCGATTTCCTTGCGTTTGGCCGGAGTGTCGGCGGCCACGAAAATCGTGTTCGGAGTAACTGGGCGCCAGAACGTCTTGGACTCCAATGCCGTAATTTCCAGCGCCTCTTGCAGCGTGACCCCGTTGAGTTCCACGCGAATGCGCCGCGAGGTGTAGTCCGGATCGAACAGCACGTTGATGCCGGCCAGTTTTCCGATGGTCTCGTAAATGGTCTTGGTGTCTTCGCTGAGCTTCAGCGTGATTGGCGTATTGGCAATGGGAGCGAGCTCGACCGGCCCGCCGGCCTCCTCCATGCGTTTATGCAAGGCGGACTGCGCGGCCTCGCCCGGAGTAGGCTGACTGGGTTGGTCAGACTCCTTCATTGCCCGCCGGACCTTATTGGCCTCCTGTTGCGCGATGAAACTCGAGGGATCGACCGAAATGGCCAGCTCAAATTCCGTCAGGGCTTCCTGCAGCTTGCCGCTCTTCTCCAGTAACTGGCCCTTATGAGTGTGCGAGGCTGACGCAAAAAACCGGATGCGTTCAAACGATGCTCGATATTGAAGATCGCTTGGTTTAAGTTCGTAGGCCTGATGGTAAAAATTGTAGGCGGTTTCGTAGTCCTGCCGCATCTCGGCGTCAAGTCCCTGCTTATAGAGGGCCTTGGCTTTGTCAGTGGCGACCGCAGGCAGTGAGCCGAAGATGAGTAAGAGAGCCAGAACACGGGTTAACCGTTTCATCAGGTTCCTTAAGACCGGGTTTGCCGGACCGCACTTAGAGTCGGCCAGAAGTGCGCCTCGGACATGCTGTTCAGACTGCTGCCCGCCCATAAAGTAAGCAGTCTACCTCTCCGGAACGCCGGGGACGCCGCCATGATTGCAAGTGTCTGAATCGGGGCGATTATAGCATCCCGACTCACTGTATATCTGTGATTCCACACGTGTGTTAGCATACGAGATTCGCACTCGTGCGAGCGATTTATCATGGCCCGTCCGCCCCAGTCCACAGGTCGTCCGGAGAAGGAAAAGCAGCCCCGGCGCGATCCGACGGCCAGCGGCTTGCGCGACGCCGCGGTCAATCGCTCTGCCTCCTACAACTACTTCCTCCTGGAAAAATTCGAAGCCGGTATCGCTCTGCGAGGCACCGAGGTGAAGTCGATTCGCTCCGGACGTGCCAATCTCAAAGACGCCTACGGCCTGGTGAAAGATGGCGAGCTTTGGCTGATTAACGCGCACATCGGGGTTTACGAACATGGCAACATCTTTAATCATGAACCCACGCGCACGCGAAAACTCTTGGTTCACAAGAGCGAGTTGAACAAACTGATCGGAAAGACCCAGCAAAAGGGACTGACCCTGGTTCCAACTCGGCTGTATTTTCGTAATGGCAGAGCTAAAGTCGAGATTGCGCTGGCGAAAGGCAAGCAGCACTGGGACAAGCGCGAGACTGAGCGCCGCAAGACTGCCGATAAAGAAGCGCGCGAGGCCATCGCACGCAGCCGGAAGAGCTAGGCTATGGCGACGCGTCTCGAGAGCCGCTCTGCGGCGACATTTGTGTTAGCCGTGGGCGTCAGAGTCTGTGTCGCAACTGCGAATCCAAATTTACGGTGGGCTGAAACGCTCGAAGAGCACTGCCCCAGCCGCGAAGCGGCGGAATTTGTGTTAGCCCCGGGCGTAAGCCCGGGGTAAAGTGGGAAATCAGATTGAGCCGCGGAGCGGCGGCACTGGCTGCGACACCGTCTCGTTAGCCCGCGGATCCTGGCCGTTTAAGATGATCCGAGCCGCGTAGCGGCGGCACAGCCGTGAACAGATACCTCAGCGAAACACCGTAACAAGGAAATCATCATGAAAATCACACTCTCTTCCTCTACTCCCTCGCAATTTGAAACTGAATGTCTGGTTGTCGCCGCAGTTGATGTTTCGGAAAAGAGCGCGAATGGCGATAAAGAGAAGCCCAAGCCGCAAATTCTTTCTGACGATCCGGCCGTGCTGGCTGCCGTGGCTGATCTCGTGGCGTCTGGCGAAGTCACGGGTAAGACGTTGGAAGTCACGCTCCTGCACAAGCCCGCCGGGTTGAAGGCGAAGCGTCTGCTGCTGATTGGCGGTGGAAAGGCCAAGAGTTTCTCCACCTCCGAGCTGCGCAAGATCGCCGGAACCGCGGTGCGCACCATCAAGGGGAAAGACCTGAAGAGTTTCGCGCTGGCCGCGCCAACAGGGGTGAGCTTCAGAGATGCGGATGCGGCGAAATCCATCGCGGAAGGCGCTCTGGTTGGCACCTTCGATGCCGATTACTACAAGAGCGATCGCAAGGATCAGAAGATCGACGAGCTGACTGTACTTGCACCTGCGAAGTCCGATGCCAAGTCTCTGCAGGCCGCCATCGACATTGGGACCATCATCGGCGAGGCCCAGAACTTCACCCGTGATCTCGTCAATGAGCCTGGCAACCGCATGACACCGACCATCCTTGCCGATCGGGCAAAGAAGATGTGCGAGGAAACAGGCCTGCAATGCGAGATCTACGGGCCGGACAAGATCAAAGAACTCAAGATGGGCGCGTTCTGGAGCGTGGCGCAAGGCTCGGAGGAAGAACCGAGGCTGATCATCATGCGGCACGAGCCCGCGGGCGCGCCTGAGAAGCCTGTCCTTGGACTTGTAGGCAAGGGCGTGACGTTCGACAGCGGAGGAATCTCCATCAAGCCCTCCGACGGCATGGAGAAAATGAAGTACGACATGGCCGGAGGCGCATCGATGATCGGCGCCATGCGCGCCATCGCACAGCTCAAACCCAACGTGCGAGTGATCGGCATAGTTTGTGCGACCGAGAATATGCCATCCGGTGCTGCGCAAAAGCCCGGCGACGTGCAGATTGCGATGTCAGGCAAGTCAATCGAGATCATCAACACCGACGCTGAAGGACGCCTGGTGCTGGCCGATGGTCTGCATTACGCCAAGCAGTTGGGCGCAACCCACCTGATCGACGCTGCCACCTTGACCGGCGCATGCGTCGTTGCGCTGGGCATGATCAACGTTGGCGTTTTTTCCAATGATGACGAGTTCTACGAGAGCTTCAACAAGTCGCTGAAAGCATCCGGCGAGAAGATGTGGCGGCTGCCCGTCGATGAAGAGTACCGCGACATGATCAAGTCCAACATCGCCGACATCGTGAACAGCGGCGGACGTTGGGGCGGCGCGGTCACGGCTGCAATGTTCCTGAAGGAATTCGTGGGCGATACGCCTTGGATCCATCTCGATATCGCCGGCGTGGCCTGGATGGAAGACAACAAGCCGTGGATTGCAAAAGGCCCGTCCGGGACCCCGGTTCGCTCTCTAGTCGAGTTCGTGCGCCAACTGGCACCGGCCAAATAGCTTCGGTTCGCAGTCCGAGCCCAAAGGGCGATATTTGTTTTAGCCGCGGGCGTGAGAGACTGTGTCGCAACTGCGAATCCAAATTTGCGGTGGGATAAAACGCGCGGAGATCAATCGCCCCAGCCGCGGAGCGGCGGCATTTGTGTTAGCCCCGGGCGTAAGCCCGGGGTAAAGTGGGAAATCAGATTGAGCCGCGGAGCGGCGGCACTGGTTGCGACACAGTCTCGTGAGCCCGCGGACGACGATCGACTAAGATAACCGAGCCGCGTAGCGTCGGCACACTCAGGGCCCGAAGCCGCGCGCTTCTCTCCCTGTCACAATTTCTTCATGCACAATTCATTGTGCTTTGATGCGCTGAGGTCGCCGCACGAATAGAGTAGCGTCAATAGCAAACCTGATCGGAGAGAGTGGGGAGACGGTCAAACAGCCGCTCCCCGATTTTTCTGCCCGCATCTCCCACAATCGAGCGTCGCAGTTTGCGCTCTATCGCCGCGACAACTAACATTCTTGGGTTATGCCAGTCGCCATCGATTCAACCGGTACCACCTACACTCCGATTAAGGCGCCGCGCGGCAACCAGCTTTCCTGCAAAGGATGGGCCCAGGAAGCCGCCATGCGCATGTTGATGAACAACCTCGACGAGGAGGTAGCCGAGCGCCCGCAAGACCTCGTCGTTTACGGCGGAACCGGCCGCGCCGCCCGCAATTGGGAGTGCTATCACGCCATCGTGAAGTCTCTGCGTTCGCTGGAGAACGACGAGACGCTGCTGGTGCAGTCGGGCAAGCCGGTCGCGGTTTTCCGCACCCATGAGTACGCGCCGCGCGTGCTCATCTGCAACTCCAACCTGGTAGGCCACTGGTCGAACTGGGAGAAGTTCAACGAACTGGAGAAGCAGGGCCTCATGATGTACGGCCAGATGACCGCCGGCTCGTGGATTTACATCGGCTCGCAGGGCATCATCCAGGGAACGTACGAGACTTTTTGCGCCGCAGGCGAAAAACATCTTGGCGGCGAACTTGCGGGCAAGCTGATCGTCTCCGGCGGCATGGGAGGCATGAGTGGGGCCCAGCCTCTGGCTGCGACCATGGCGGGCGCCTGCTACCTCGGCATTGAGGTCGATCCCGAGCGCGTCAAGAGGCGGCTGCGCACAGGCTACTGCGACTTCATGGTCAACTCGCTCGATGAAGCGTTGCGCATCCTGAAGAATGCCGTCCGCAAGAAGGAAAACATCTCGGTCGGTCTGGTTGGCAACTGCGGCGACGTTATTCCTGAGCTGGCCGAGCGCGGCGTGGTGCCTGACATTCTCACCGACCAGACTTCGGCGCACGATCCGCTAAATGGCTACGTTCCCAGCGGAATGTCTTTAGAAGCTGCGCTGGAACTGCGCAAGAGCGATCCCAAGGCCTACGTGGAAAAGTCGCTCGACACCATGGCCCGACACGTCGAGGGCATGCTGAAGCTGCAGAAAATGGGCTCGGTGACCTTCGACTACGGCAACAACATTCGCAAGTTCGCCTTCGATCACGGTGTGAAAGACGCGTTCGATTTTCCCGGATTCGTGCCTGCCTACATCCGCCCGCTATTCTGCGAAGGTCGCGGACCATTCCGCTGGGCGGCGCTTTCGGGCGATCCCGCCGACATTCACACCACCGACGACCTCGTACTGCAGATGTTTCCGCAGGACCGCGTGTTGAGCCGCTGGATCGACCTGGCGCGCAAGCGGATCAAGTTTCAGGGATTCCCCTCGCGTATCTGCTGGCTCGGCTACGGCGAGCGTGCCGAATTCGGCTTGGCTATGAATGACCTAGTAAAGAAGGGCAAGCTGAAGTCGCCGATCGTCATGGGACGCGATCATCTCGACTGCGGTTCCGTTGCCTCGCCGTTCCGCGAGACTGAGTCGATGAAAGATGGCAGCGACGCCATTGCCGACTGGCCGTTGCTCAACGCGCTGCTCAGCACCGCCAGCGGCGCATCGTGGGTTTCGATTCACAATGGCGGCGGAGTGGGCATCGGCTACTCGCAACACGCTGGACAAGTCACCGTCGCCGACGGCACCGACGAAATGGCCAAGCGCATCGAGCGCGTCCTGACCAACGATCCCGGCATTGGCGTGGCCCGCCACGTGGACGCCGGCTACGACGAGGCCAAACACTTCGCAAAAGAGAAGGGCATCAAGATCCCCATGGCCGCCGAGTAAGTGGTTTCGAAGGGGCGCAGCTTTACAGGCTGCGGAATAGAGCGGTTTTGGTAGAGCTGACCTTTAGGTCAGCGTCTCAGCCGTTTGTTTTCGACCCACCGAGGGGACTTTAGTCCCGAGGCGTGAGCATTTCGGCCTTTGTCCGCAGCCTCTTCGGCCCGCTCGAATCTGCTTCTCGACTTTCTCAGTGCCCTCTTCAGTCGTGCCGTAAATGCCTCAATTGCGAACGGGCTTCACCCATGGTCACCGACCTCATCCCGAAAGGGAACGCTCCAAGTGCCTACGCGGGCGATCACCTACGCAATGGCCTTTCATCAGCAGTGATCCGCGTTATCTGAAAGTGGTCCATAGCGTTTATCCGAAAACGGACATCGCTGCGCCGATAAGTAACACTGCAAACAGTTGTCGCTTGCGGCTGTCCGGGAACCGTTCGACATGCATTCTCCACGCTCTATTTAAAACGTAGTCCCTCGCGCGAAGCTGGCTCTGCAGGGAGCCAATGGCACGGAGTAAGTTACGGTCTGGTGCAGAAAGAAACGGTGCTACTTCCTGCACTATCGCTATGAAGGTCGCAACGGCCGCAGCCAACAACCCGAAACTCACAACGTAGAAAACGCTCTCCATTTACTGAGGATTGTAGGGGAAAGGCTGAATAGCTGGCGAACAATCCCCATCTGGTAGGTAATCCCGGCTTTCCGGCGGCCGGGTGCCCCACACAATCCCGATTTGGTTGTGTAGGTCTTTTTCCGTCACGACAACATTACAAGTAGGTGCGCCATCCTTATCCCGATGGCGACCGAGTAAGTGTTCGCGTCAGGGCACGGCTTCAGCCGCAGGTGGCCCACATATTCCTTCTTTTGGAATATGTGGGGTTGTTTCCGGGAAATCCGATTACCTTCGTAACAGCGCTCGACGACTTTCCCCTCCAATCGCTCCACCTGCTCCTCTATCCTGATTAGATGACCCTGCGGAGGTCTCTATGGGTTCGCAGCACTTGATCATCCGTACCTGCCGCCATACTTTTCCCGACGGCCGCCACTGTCAAGGTGCCGCCGTTCGAGGACGCGCCTGCTGCCGCCACCACCTTGACGCTCGAGCCCGCAGCCACAACATGGCCCGTGCTCGCCGCCTCGCCTGCATCCCTCGGCTTCGCGTGCCCATGACCCCGCGCGACCTCGCCTTGAACCGCTCTGAAATCCTCCGCATCGTGACCGCCGGCAATTGTGACTTCGACTCCGCCCGGTTGATGCTCTGGGCCCTGGATCTCACCGCCGCCGCCCTCCCCGCCCGGCGGGCTTCCCGTCTGCAGCCCACTCATAACCCCAATGTTTCCTATCATGTACCCCTAAACTCTTTGTTTTCCAAAAGCTGCGCCGTAAACCTATCACAAGTGTCTGAAAACACATGGGGGAGGAGAGGGGGGTACCACCTCTATCTCGACTTGGAAACCCGACGCGAGAACGTGTAGGCTTCCTCCAGCCCCGGAGGCAGCCCCGGAGAGATGACAGAGCAAAGCCTAGCGCTTCAGCGCTGGGAAGCAGAAAAAGAGAATAGGAGTCCCGGTAGGGACGCCGTATGAAAGAAAACGCCATACTCCTCACGCACGCCTCTCAGCTGCTTACGCTGCGTGGCAATGTCGCTCCCCGGCGCGGGATAGAGATGCGTGACCTCGCCATCATTGAAGATGGCGCCGCCCTCATCGAAAACGGCAAGATCGCCGCCGTCGGCACCACCGACGAACTCAGCCGACAATTGAAGAGCTGGGTGCCCCAGGTTCGCGCCCCTCAGTTGGGCGCTAACCTGGGTAACTCGGAGCCTCCAGTGGAAATCGACTGCCGCGACAAGGTCGTCCTCCCCGGCTTCGTCGATTCGCACACCCATCCGGTTTTTGCCGCCCCACGGCTGATCGACTTCGAAAAACGCAGCTCGGGCGCCAGCTACGAAGAAATCGCTCAAGCCGGTGGCGGTATCCGCGCCAGCATCCGCGGCGTGCGCGAATCATCAACCGAACAACTTGCCGAGCACGTTTTGCGGGCGTTCGAAGAAATGGCCGCTTACGGTACGACCACCGTCGAAGCAAAATCCGGCTACGGTCTCAGCCTCGATAGCGAGATCAAGTCCCTTGAAGCCGTTCAGCAGGCTGCACAGCGCTGGCCCGGAACGGTGGTCGCGACACTCCTCGGCGCGCACGTTCCCCCGCCTGAATACCGCGACAATCCCGACGAATATGTCCGTATCGTCTGCGAAGAAATTATCCCCACCGTCTGCGGGGTGCCCCAGGTTCGCGCCCCTTATTTCGGCGCTAACCTGGGTAACGATGCGAAGCAACAACTGGCCTCCTACGTTGACGTCTTCTGCGAGCGCGGTGCCTTCACTCCCGAGCAGTCCGTCCGCATCCTGCGCACCGCCGTAGCCAACGGCCTCAAGACGCGCATCCACGTCGGACAACTTACCCACACGGCACTGGAACTCTTCGCCGAGTTCCGCCCCGCGAGCGTTGACCACCTCGACCACTTGACCGACGCCGACATCGCCTGGCTCGCCAACACAGACACCGTCGCCACGATGCTTCCCGCCGCCAATTACTTCCTCGGCCTCTCGACTTTTCCGCCGGCACGCAAACTCATCGACTCCGAAGTGGCTGTCGCCCTGGCAACGGACTACAATCCCGGAACCTCTCCCACGACCTCCATGCCGTTCGTGCTCTCCCTCGCCTGCACGCACATGAAGATGTCGCCTGCGGAGGCAATTGTGGCTGCAACATTCAATGGAGCTTGTGCGCTCGGACTCCAGAACCAGAAGGGAAGCCTTGCACCCGGGAAAGATGCCGACATTGCCATCTTCGAGGCCACCGATTATCGGGAACTGGCGTACTGGTTCGGGGTGAACCGTTGCCGTCAATCATTGCTCAATGGCACCCTCCAATAACACCCACTTGCGAGCTACGGCTCGCTAACCGTTGCGTGATTCAACGTCTAATAGTGAGGACAAGGGATACGGAACCGCGGGGTGGTTCCGCACGTACACCTTCTTACCGAAAGCAATCCGACTTCGATTTTCAGGAACTCACCATGAAACGAATCTTGCTTGCCTGTAGCATGGCCCTGCTGGCCTGTTGCTCAGCGGTCGCGCAACGCCTTCCCGGTGGCGCGGCTCCCGAACATTACAGCCTCTCCTTCAAAATCGATTTCCCCAACAACACCTTCGAAGGCGATGAAACCATTGCGCTGACTCTGGCCAAGCCCAGCAAGACCATCACGCTGAATGCGGTAGAGATCGACTTCCACGAAGTCACGGTCAGCGCCAGCGGCCAGAGCCAGACTGCTACGGTCACCAGCGACGAAAAGAACGAGATGGCTACCTTCACCGTCGCCAACGAATTACCTGCCGGTGCCGCCACCGTTCATATCAAGTACACCGGACATCTCAACGACAAGCTGCGCGGGCTCTACCTGAGCACCTACAAAGGCCGCAAATACGCCGTTACTCAGATGGAAGCAACCGACGCGCGGGTTGCGTTCCCCAGCTTTGACGAGCCAGCTTACAAGGCGACTTATGACATCACTGCCATCGTCGACAAGGGCGACATCGCCATCTCGAATGGTGAGATCATCTCCGATCAGCCGGGACCGGGCAGTCAGCACACGATAAAGTTCGCCACCTCGCCGAAGATGTCGAGCTACCTGGTAGCGCTGACTGTGGGCGACTGGAAATGCGCGCACGATTCCGTGGACGGCATCAAGCTCGGGGTTTGCACGGTTCCCGGGAAGGAAAACCTCGCGCCATTCGCGCTGGAGGCCACCAAGGCGATCCTGCACTACTACAACGACTATTACGGCATCAAGTATCCCCTGCCCAAGCTTGACCAGATTGCCGTGCCCGACTTCCAGGCTGGCGCCATGGAGAACTGGGGCGCCATCATCTATCGCGAAACCGCGCTGCTGGTGGACGAAAAGACCGCTTCGGTGGGCGCAAAGAAAGGCGTGGCCGACGTCATCGCGCATGAGGTTGCGCACATGTGGTTTGGCGACCTAGTCACCGCGGCCTGGTGGGACGACATCTGGCTCAACGAAGGCTTCGCCACCTGGATGACGCCACATCCCATCGAAAAATGGAAGCCGGACTGGCTGGTCGGCCAGGATGTTGTCAATGGAACCTTGAATGCGCTGGCTACTGACGGGGTGCAGAATACCCGTCCCATCCACCAAGACGCTACTACCCGAAACGAAATCGGCTCGCTCTTCGATGGCATTGCCTATGGCAAGACCGCGGCCGTGCTGCATATGCTCGAGTTGTACCTGGGCCCGGAGACATTCCGCAAAGGCGTCAATCTTTACCTCAAGGAACACGCGTATGGGAACGCCACAGCAACCGACTTCTGGGATGCTATGGCCCGTAGCTCGAAGAAGCCGGTCGACAAGATCATGCCTACCTTCGTGATGCAGGCCGGCGAGCCTTACATCGCTGTGGCGGCCAAGTGTGAGGCCGGAAACACCGTGCTGACCCTGTCGCAGAAACGCTACTTCAATAACCCCGAAGCGTTCAATGCTCCCAATCAACAGCTTTGGCAGATCCCGATTTGCTTGAAGGGGGTCGGCGGAGGATCGGGAAAGAGTGAATGTGTACTGTTTACCGAAAGGCAGCAGTCATTCAACCTGAAGGGCTGCTCCAAGTTCGTTTTCCCCAATGCAGGCGCTCTTGGCTATTACCGCTATGATTACGACACCAGCGCCTTTCAGGCGCTAGGTCAGGCCGGCGAACAGGCACTGACTCCCGAAGAGCGCATTTCTCTGATCGGCGATGAATGGGCGCTGATGCGGGCTGGGCAGCACAGTGTGGGAAGTTATCTCGCGCTCGGCAATCAGCTTCAGAACACGCCCGGCTATGTGCTGTTGGAGAATTTCTTCGATCACCTCGAGTTCGTCTATAACGAGTTGGTCGCTCCGACGGACCGCCCGGCATTCCAGGCTTGGTTACGCCGATCGTTCTCTCCGCTATTGCAGCAACTGGGATACGAGGCACGCCCCAGCGATACTCCGGAACAAAAGCAGAAGCGTGCAATCCTGTTCTTCGCGCTGGGGAACATTGGAGCCGATCCGCAGGTTATCGCCAAGTCGAACCAATTGCTGCAGCAGTACATCAAAGACCCTGCTTCCGTGGACGGAACCTTGGCACGTGCAGCCGTGGCGGTGGCAGCCCGTCACGGCGACGCCGCACTGTACAACCAATACAAGGCGCAGTTGCAGAAACAACTGCCTCCCGAGCAGTATTACCGCTTCTTTTACGCCTTGGGCGATTTTTCCGATCCTGCGCTTGCCCAGCAAACGCTCGACTGGACCCTGACGGCAGAAGTGCGCGGACAGGACATCTATCTCCTCCAGGGCCTGGTTGGGAATCCGCAGACGCGCGATCTCGCATGGGAGTTCGTCCGCCAGCATTATGACGAGATCAACAAGAAGACCGGCGGAGGACTTGGAGGCATCGGCGTCTTCCTCGGGATAGCGGATTCGTTTTGTGACGCCCAAAAGCGTGATGAGGTCGTCCAGTTCTTCCAGCAGCATCCGATGCCGGGAACAGAACGGAACCAAAAAGAAGGCATCGAGACCATCAATAGTTGCATTTCTCTGCGGGACCAGCAGCAGACCAAGCTGTCAGCCTGGCTCAAGCAAAACAGCAAAGCTGACGCTGCAGCATCCGGCGGTGCGGGCCGGGGCACGGTTCAGTGAGGCAGGCAGGGTCACTTACAAGGAGCGCCCATTCCGGCGACGTCCTGCTTCTGGTTGGCATCAATGGCTTTCTGAAACTTGGCGAAGAACGCTTTGGCTTGGTCACAGTCGGGAAGGGTGCAGATGGGCTTTTCCTGGGGCGCGTGTAACTGCAGGTAGCAGAAACAGTGCTGTCAGAATCGCAGCAATGGCGAATCCGGCTCGCGACAGGCCAAATTGGCGATTTGTCATTCTCAGCTCCTCCACCTACGCGCAGAGGGAGGAAGTTTAACGAGGCATCGCGGGGAATAGGTAGCCCGACAGCATGCGCTTCATTTCCGCGATCACGCGGTCTCGCTCTGCACGCTCAGGTTGCTCGTAGGCAAAGGCGATCAGGCGCTCGCCAGCCTCGCTCACCACGCGCAACATCAAGTCGAGTTGTGGACTATTGGGAATTCCCAGCCGTTGCAGCATGAAGTTCTTCAACAGCGCTGGCAGTCCAACGCTCGGCGAGGCCTCGCGTTCCTTGGTCGCTTTGCTGATATGACGCCCAAAAGAAATGGCCCGAAAATCCGGATGTCCGTCGAGATACCGGACATACGCGTCCACAACACTGTCGAGAATCTTAGCCGGATTGAACGTCGCCAGGTCGGCGATCTCGCGCTCGAGGGCTGTCATCACACTCAATTCAAGCTCGGCCTTGAACTGCTCAACGTGACGCACCGCGATCGCGTCGATGATCGTCTGTTTGTCAGGGAAGAAACGGTACAAAGCGCCAATGGACAGTCCGGCCTCGATCGCAATTCGCGTGGTGGTGACGTCCTCCAGCGACATTTGGCCGAGCAGAGAACTGGCGGCATCGAGAATGCGCTGAACAGTCTGCTGGCTGCGCGATTGCACCGGAGCGCGTCGCGGCGTCGCGGCGGGGTCTCCTGGCAATTGAGACGTATCTAGCAATTGAGACGTATCTAATTGATTCATCGAGGCGACATCTCTATTTCGGTGTTTTGATGATTGCAATTGTCCCACATCGTGTTCTAAAATGCGAATACGAGTTCGCGTTCTCTTTCTGCAAATTCCGGTCGCGACCTCAAAGGAAATCGTCGCATGGGTGTTCCAGTTTCGCAGATGTGGACGGTCGCAACCTACGTCCTCAAACAGAAGATTAAGGGCCGCAAGCGCTATCCGCTGGTGCTCATGCTGGAGCCGCTGTTTCGCTGCAACCTGGCGTGCGCCGGTTGCGGCAAGATCCAGTATCCGGCCCACGTCCTGAAGCAGAACCTGTCGCCCGAAGAGTGCTTCCGGGCTGTGGAGGAATGCGGCGCGCCGATGGTCTCGATTCCCGGAGGCGAGCCGCTGATGCACCCCCAGATCGCGGAGATCGTTGAGGGACTGGTTGCGCGCAAGAAGTACATCTACCTATGCACCAACGCGCTGCTGCTAAAGGAAAAGATCGACCTGTTCAAACCCAGCAAGTACCTGACGTTTTCGGTGCACGTTGACGGTCAGCGCGAAGGTCATGATTTCTCCGTCTGCCGCGAAGGCGGATACGACATCGCGATCGACGGAATGAAAGAGGCGCTGGCGCGCGGTTTCCGCGTGACAACGAACACCACGCTCTTCGATGGGGCTGATCCCAACAGTGTGCGCGCCTTCTTCGACGAGATGATGGACCTCGGAGTTGAGGGCATGATGCTCTCGCCGGGTTACTCCTATGACAAGGCGCCAGACCAGCAGCACTTCCTGGGACGTGCCCGCACTCGTCGGCTGTTCCGCGCCATGCTGGCGAATCGCAAAGCGAAATGGGTATTCAACCAGTCGCCGCTGTTCCTGGAGTTCCTGATGGGCAAGCGCGACTATCCTTGCACGCCGTGGGGCATGCCGACATTCAACCTGTTTGGCTGGCAGAAACCCTGCTACCTCTTGCAGGACGGATACGCCGATACCTTCGAAGAACTTATGCAGACGACCGCATGGGACAACTATGGTACCGAGTCCGGCAATGCCAAGTGCGCGAACTGCATGGTGCATAGCGGCTATGAAGCCTCGGCGGTGAACGACACGTTTGGCTCGCTCAGCGGTTTCCTGGGCACAGTCCGCGCGACGTTTTCCAGCAAGTACAGAGACCCTGAAGCAGAAGCCATGTTGAAGGAACACATTCGCCCGGTGCATTCCTACAATCCTCTGGTGCAGATCGGAGACCCCACCCTTTCGCCAGAGGAAGGCGAAAGGATGGGGCACCCCAGGCTTGAGGAGACACGGGCATGAGTGAGCCGCAACGCAATCTGACAGCCGACGAATTGGAAGTCGTGGAAGGCACTGAGCACCACAAGATCGAAGGTTGGGTGCCCGAACTTGCGACCGAAGATGACCTGTGCCACGCCCTTGAAGAGGCGTTCGACTATCGCGGAGATGTGACCATTACGCGGAGGGACGGGACTCGCCTCGAAGGCTACATCTTCGATCGACGCAGAGGATCGATCCTCGCGAACTCGGTGGTGCGGCTGATACCGCAGAATTCTCTGGAAAAGGTTTCCGTACCGTACTCCGAGATTGCCGCCGTGGCCTTCACCGGACGCGATACTGCCGCCGGCAAGAGCTGGGAAGCCTGGGTCCGCAAGTATTGGGAGAGGAAAGCCGCTGGCGAAAAGGGAATAGCTCTCGAGCCCGAGTCTCTCGAGTAGCTCGGTTTAGTTGGACAGGCTTAAGTGGCTAATTGCAGATTCTCCCGAGCGGCAATTCATTTCACCCAAACCGTAATGGCGAGAACGGCTGCAGATCAAGAACTGGCTCGCAACCTGTGATTAACGCCGCCATCAGTTGCGCCGTGATTGGCGCCAGCAAGATGCCATCGCGATGGTGTCCGGTCGCCGCGTAATAGCCCGGCAATGACGTCTCCCCGAGGATTGGCAGGTTGTCAGGGGTTCCGGGACGCAGCCCAGCCCATGCATCATGAATCCGCATAGACGCAAGCGCTGGAATCGCATCGATGCCAGACTGGTATAGCGTCTGGATCGTGCCGGGATCGACTCGCTTGTCGAACCCAGCTTCCTCGACGGTTGCACCCAACAGAATGCGACCATCAGACCGTGGAATGACGTAAACCTCGGGCGCTCGGACTACGTGCTGGATGAGCGGTCGCGCATGAGGGGCATCGGCTTGCGGGATTTCGGCTTGTGGAACCAGGCAAACCATCTGGCCTTTGACCGGACGCGTCGGAATGGGAAGGGGCAGGATTTGCGCGGCCCAAGCTCCAGAACAATTTACGACGATCTCGGACGCATATTCGGAGCGAGTTGTCTTGACACCACAAGCGCGGCCATTCGCCTCCAGTACTTCGACTACCGGAGAACCAGTCACAAAATCGACGCCGCGGTGTTTGGCCGCTAGCACCAGGGCGCGACCCAGTCCACGTGGATCGACGCAGCGTTCCGGGAGCAACCAGGTGTTCCCTTGGAGTTGGAGCAAGGGCTCAAGGCGTGACAGTTCGTCCACTGCCAACTTACGAGCGCCAGCACACTCAGAACCTTCTCCGCTCTCGAAGTACGCGATGGTTCCGGTATCGCGAAGATCGACGGACTCGCCCGATTCATCCTGCAACGCATGGACGAATTCTGGATACTGCGCTGCACTGGCGGCAACCAAAGGGTGAAGTTCCGGTGGAATGTGGGGATCGCAACTGGCGATCATGCCTCCGGCGGCGTAGCTGGCTTCGTGGGCGGGCTCCTGCTTGTCGATGACCAGCACGCGAACCCCTTGAATCTTCAGACGCCGAGCGAGCGAGAGCCCGATAATACCGCCCCCAACGATGATTGCGTCCCAGGTTCTCACTTTGCGATTGTAGAGCAGGGGGATCGAAGGAGGAGTCCAGTCGCGCAGCGCCCGCAACTTAGGGCATCGTTTCGGGTCTGTAACAGATATAATCTTTACAGAGAATCTTGATCCATTCATGTCAGATACAGCGGCAAACTGCCGATGACTTGGTCGGAACGTAAGTCCTTTCCAAGGTGTTGAGCTGCGTTTCCGATATGGTGTTCATCGGCTGTCGATACTCTCTACGATTTCAGTAACGGAACGAAAGGGACGATTGATGTACGAAGAAGATGTGACGAACCCTGTGACTACACACCCCCAGAGTAGCGGCTCGGATCACAGCTCGATTTTGAAATACGTACTGCTGAGCGTGGCCCTGCTTTACGTACTGGCCTCCCTTTACTTCATGTATACCTTGAAGGGCCGCTTGGATGCTCTTGATCAGAAACAACAAACACTTGAGTCCGCCCAGACGGAGTTATCCGCACGCCTGCACAGTACCAAGTCCGAATTCAAAGAGGCGTTGACGTCGGAGGTCGGACTGACAAAACAGGAAATCACCCGCCGTGCGGCCGAACTGGAAAAACAACAAAAGGCAGGAGAGGCCAAACTCGCGGCTGCCCAGAGCCAGCAGGGTCAGCAGATTGCTGCCGTCAGCGGGGAAGTGACCGGCGTGAAGACGGAAGTCGGGGCTGCCAAGACCGACATTGCCAAGACCCAGACGGAATTGCAGGCGACCAACCAGAAGCTGGAGCGCACTATCGGCGACCTTGGAGTGCAGAGTGGATTGATTGCACATACCTCGGCTGAATTGGATGTTCTCAAGCACAGGGGAGACCGTAACTACTTCGATTTCACCCTGCGCAAGGGCGCGAAAACTCCAATTTCGACGGTGAGCTTCGAGTTGAAGAAGGTCGATGCGAAGAAGAGCCGGTTCACGCTCAACGTCATGGCCGACGACAAGACCATCGAAAAGAAGGACCGCACGGTTGGTGAGCCGCTGCAGTTCTACACCGGGCGGGACCACTTGTTGTATGAGGTCGTGGTTTTCTCGGCTGACAAGAACAGCATCACCGGATACTTGAGCACGCCAAAAAACGCACCCAAGCCAGTTTCTCCGTCTTAGCGCTTTTGGGAAGCAGCACAGAATTGACAGAGCCAGAGCGAGTCTCTGGCTTTGTTTATGTGACGGCTACTTTGCCGCGGGTGCCGTGCCCTTCTCGTGCAGTACGATCGCCTTCTGATCGTAAGGAAAGATGGTCACGTTTAAGTCCTTGCGTGCGTAAAACTGCTCTTTCGTGATGGGAAAGGCAACCATCACGCTGCCCTTGACCTCGCCTCCCGGCGCGATCTTAGTTTCAACCTTGAGAGGATCGGTGGCATACATCTGCAAATCGGGGAACGCCTGCAGGTAGCGTCCGTAATCGGAGGCCGATGCAGCCTCGTCCACGGACTCGCCCGTATCGGTCATGATGTCGGCTTTGATTTCCTTGATGTACAAAGGTTTGTCGCCGACGTTTCGCAAGGTCACCTGCATCAAGACCATGGAATAGGGATTCTCTTCCTGCTGCATCGCGAAGGCCTGGTCGATTTGGCCTTGGGCGATCGGTTTGGAGCGGAAAATATATCCGACGCCGACGACGAACACCACGACAACGAGCAGGGCAATCGCGAGGGGAGCAATCGGCGGAAGGGTGCGCTTGGCGCTGTCGAATTCTTCCGTGATGGGAACGTGACCGGCGTCGAAATCGCCGCCAGGCTTGGGAAAGTTCGTGTCCGTCATGAGCGCCTCCGGGATGGAGTTGCAACTTTAGCTTACTCTCCAAAGGCTTCGCATTCACCTAGTTTGTAGGCCAGTGGTGCTTCATCGCACGACGGAATTCCTTTTCGGGAAGCGTGTTCAACACATCTTTCGCGGTGAGCCAGGCGCGGCGCGCCTGCAGGATGCCGTACTTGATCTTCTCGAAATGCGACGTATGGTGGGCATCGGTATTGATTACGATCTTGACGCCACGGTCGCGCGCCATGCGGAGGTGAACGTCATTGAGATCCAGCCGGTCGGGATAAGCGTTCAACTCCATTGCGACCTGTTTCTCAGCCGCAGTCTTGAGGACCGCTTCGAAATCGAACTGGTAGGCTTCGCGGCGCAACTGTAAACGGCCAGTGGGATGTCCCAGGATGGCGACGTTCTTGTTGCTGATCGCACTGAGCAGCCGGTCCGTCATTTGGTCCCGTTCCTGGTTGAAGGCGGAGTGGACACTGGCGACCACTACATCCATCTGTTCGAGCACTGAGTCGGAGAGGTCGAGCGAGCCGTCGCTCAGGATGTCGACTTCGATTCCCGTCATGATGGTGATGCCTTCAATCCGATCGTTCGCGTCCTTGATGCGGGCGATGTGCTGCACAGCTCGCTTGTCGTCAAGGCCGTTGGCCATCGCGAGATTCTTGGAATGGTCGGTGATGGCGATGTACTGGTAGCCGCGCATCTTGGCAGCCTCGGCCATTTCGTCGATGGTGTTCTTTCCATCGGTTTCGACAGTATGCATGTGCACTTCACCGCAAATGTCCTGAAGCGTGATGAGATCCGGTAGTTCATGCTTTTCAGCGGCCTCGATTTCGCCGGTATTCTCACGCAGTTCGGGAGGAATCCAGTCGAGCGCCAGCTTGCGGTACAGCTCCTCTTCGGTCTTGCCTGCAGCCCACTTGTTGTCCTTGAGCCGGAACAGGCCGTACTCGTTCAATGTGAAACCCATCTTCAGGGCGCGCTGGCGAAGGGAAACGCTGTGATTCTTGGATCCGGTGAAATACTGCAGACCTGCGCCATAAGAATCGGGTGACAACGTGCGCACATCGACCTGCAACCCAGAACGGAGTTTGAAGCTGACCTTATTGTCTCCTTTTGCCAGCACCTGCTCGATTCCGGGGAAGCGAGCGATTTCTTCAATCAGTGCTGCTCGTTGCTTGTCATCCATGCAGCAGGGACCGGTGATGAGTACGTCGAGATCGCCGACGGTTTCGCGGCCCCGGCGCAGGGAACCCGCGGGGGTAATCGCGTCGATTCCCTTGACGTGCTTCAAGTGTTCGGCCAAGCGCGCGGCGGTGCGGTCGGCCTCGTCGATTAGAAAGCGGCCTGAGATACGGCGATAGTCCTCAATGGCCTTTATGATCTTCTGTTCGGTCTTTTCGCTCATGCGCGGCAGAGTCTGCAACTTGCCTTCCTTCGCCAATCTCTCTACGCCTGCAAGGTCACTGACTTGAAAGGCGCTCCAGATCAGCGCGATCGTCTTTGGCCCCAGGCCCTGGATCTTGAGCAGCTCCAGCATAGATGGTTGATATTTTTGCAACAACTCCTGATGCAGCTTCAGTTTGCCGCTCTGGACCAACTCCTGAATATTGGCGGCCATGCTCTTGCCGATGCCCGGAATCTCCAGCAGTTGCCTGGGATCGGCGGCCAGATCGGATACCTGTTGAGGCAGTCCTTCAATGGCTTCGGCAGCACGGCGATACGAACGAATGCGGAAAGAATCGTCGCCGTTGATCTCCATCAGATCACCGGTTTCGTAGAAAACGTTTGCGATGGCTTTGTTGTCCATGTGGCCCACTCGAGAGAATTGTACCGTGAGATCAGCCGGGGATAACGCACACCTCGACGGGCCCCGGAGGCGCTTTGTCCTGGCTTCGCGCAAAAGAAAACCCAGCCTTTTGGGCTGGGCTCTGACAATCAAAGCGAATTGGCTTTACTGCATCTTCACCACATTCGCAGCTTGCGGGCCTTTCTGGCCGTCAACGATCTCAAACTCCACCACGTCGCCCTCCTGCAGGCTCTTGTAACCCTCGCTCGTCAAGGCGCTGTAGTGTACGAACACATCCGGGCCATCCTCACGTCCGATAAAACCAAAACCCTTTGCATTGTTGAACCATTTTACGGTTCCTTTCAATTTCACTTTACTTTCCTCCGCTCAGCAGGCCGCCCGCAGTGACACCGCAGGCGCCGTTCCTAAATTGCGTCAAGCAGGTTCAAAACAGCGAGCCAGACTCCCGAAGGCATCGAGTTTCCATAGGGATGCCGGCGGATCGGAGTATCGCCTGCCGAACTACGTAGGTAGATTGTGTAGTAGATTTGTGGTGTTGTCAACGCGGTATACAGGCGGCCGGTTGAGGCCAACCGGCCCCGAAAACCAAAGGGTCTTAATGCGGAGTTAATGCAAGCATTCCCAATTCGGGACAGCAAGATTAAGGATCGTCATGCGAGTTCACTTAGCCGATCTTCTCCGACTGTTGCTTGTACCAAAGCACCCCTGCAATGGTTTTTCCGTCTCGGACTTTCCCCCCGACAATGAGCCTCACGACATCTGACAACGGCACCAAGTGATGCTCGATTCTCTCGTCAGATTCCGGTTGGGCCTCGCCGGGTTTGAGTGTCCGAGCCAGGAAGATTGTCATAGTCTCTTCCAGGAACCCTGGACTGGGGTAAAAGAACAGAGCGCGCTTCCATCGTTTCGCTGTGTAACCGGTCTCTTCCAGCAGTTCTCGCTTCCCGGCGGCCAGAGCTTCTTCGCCAGGATCGATTCGTCCGGCTGGCAATTCCAGCATGTAGTTCTCTGCGGCGTATCGGTACTGGCGTTCCAGTAATACGCGCGGCTCTGGGCCCGATTCGTCCACTGCGAGCACGACCACCGATCCGGAATGGCGGATCACCTCACGAATGGCAGTGACCCCGTTGGGCTCATGAACCCGGTCGCGCGTGACATGGAAAACGCGGCCCTTGAAAACTGTTTTCGAGGACAAAACCTTCAGGGACAGCGGAGGAGTCGATTTCTTGGAGCGAGACTGGAAAGAATCAGGAGGGCGGGTTTTGCGTGCTGTCATGGTCTCCACTATAAAGCACAATTGGCAAGATGCAGGCGGAGGGACGAGTCCGATTTGTTATGCTGGCCGCGATGGCAAAAGCAATCACCAGGCGCTTCACGGTCAGCATTGTTGGCCCTGGAAACCTCGGCTCCGTCTTGGCCGTGAATCTTTCGCGGGCTGGATACAGGATTGAGTTTCTTGTTGTACGCTCCCGAAGGCGAATTCCTGCCGCAACAAGAAATCTAGCTCGCCGAGTGAAGGCCAGGATCGTTGCTCTAGGGGAGATGCCGCTCGGTTCCGACCTGGTGTGGATCACGGTTCCGGACGACGCTATTGCCAACGTTGCGGCGCAACTTGCATCGGCCCAGGAGTGGAAGGGAACCACGGCTTTCCACTCTAGCGGAGCGCTCACCAGCGACGCGCTTTCACCTCTTCGTGAAAGAGGAGCAAAGGTTGCTTCGGTGCATCCCGGAATGACTTTCGTTCGTCACTCGGTTCCGCATCTGAAAGGCGTGCCGTTTGGACTCGAGGGAGACGCGGCGGCCGTTCGTTTCGCAAGAAAGGTGGTGCGCAAACTGGGAGGAACGGCCCATCCGATCAAGGCAGAAAACAAAGTGCTTTATCACGCCTTTGGCGCCTTCGCGTCGCCCATGCTGATCGCACTCATGACGGCCTTGGAAAAGGTAGGCAAGGCCGCAGGGATCAAGCCATTGGATCTCAAGACCATGGCGGCGCCGCTGCTGCGACAGACACTAAATAACTACCTGAAGCATGGAGCTTCGTCCTCATTCAGCGGACCGCTCGTGCGCGGGGATGTGGCAACGGTACGCAAGCACTTGCTGGCGTTGGAGAAGGTGCCAGAAGCCCACGCCGCGTATTTAGAACTGTCAACAGCGGCGCTGAAGAACCTGCCGGTGCGGAATCGGCCAGAGATAGAAAAGGAACTGAGAAGAACGGAACACCTCAGGAAGACCGAGAAGGCTTGAAATGATAGGTGTGGTCACAAACTCGTGAATAGATGGCCCATGCGGTCTTTCTTGGTTTGCAGATACTTTTCGGCGTGCTCGTAGGGCTCGACTTCCGCCGATATGCGCTCGACTACTTTAATGCCCGCGTTCTCCAGTGCTGCGACCTTCTCAGGGTTGTTGGAGATCAGGCGCACCGAGTTGACACCCAACTGCTTCAGCATTTCAGCCGGCAAAGTGTATTGGCGGTAGTCAGCGTCGTAGCCGAGTTTCTCGTTGGCCTCGATCGTGTCCAGCCCCTTGTCCTGTAACTCGTAGGCCTGGATCTTAGCCAACAGGCCAATGCCACGGCCTTCCTGCTGTTCGTAGAGCAGAATGCCGGCGCCAGCTTCGGCGATCAGCGACAGCGCCAGTTCAAGTTGCTGGCGGCAATCGCAGCGCATCGACCCAAACACATCGCCGGTCAGGCATTGGGAATGAATCCGGACCAGTGGCGGAGCCGAATGGATGTCACCCATGACGAGAGCGACGGCTTCTTCCTTGCGACGCTCGAACTTCCCTTCGCGAGCGAGCCGGTCGGCTTCGTCGGGAGTTACGCCGTTGGGCAGGCTCTGAAAATCGCCCTCAAAGCCGTGGATACGGAAATTTCCCCAGCGGGTAGGGAAGTTGGCCTCCGCGACCTGTTTAACCAGGGAAGTCGTCACACTTCGATTATAAGCTGTTGAGCCCGTATGCGTTCCGAGTGGCGGAATCAAGGCGCGAGGAATCCTGAATACTAAACGCACCGTTACCTCCCGAAACGGCGACAGACGACCTGATCGGCCGCCTGTCTCAGAATTACGATCGTCATTGGTTAGCGGCTATGGCCCCCGTTATGACCGCTCGAGGCTTGCGATCCGCCACTGGAGCCACCTCCAGAGTAGTGGCCGCCACCGCCTCCTCCGCCGCCGGAAGAACGCGGGGCAGATGCAGCTGGTGCCGAGTAATGCTGCGGGGCTGCGGGAGCGCTGACTCGCGGACTGTAGGCGGGAGCAGCACTGTAGGTTGGTCCCGAACGATTGGTTGGTGCGGGAGCGCTGTAGGAGCTCCGGCTCGAATCATACGGTGACGAGGAAGCACTGTAGCCGCGGGAATTCCCGCCGTAGGTTGAGCTACTTCGAGCGTAAGGCGACCCAGTATAAGCGGGGGCCGCGTTGTAGCCGTATCCGGCTGGCGGCCTCGGCGCAGTGGCTGACGCCATCCCTGGATTCGACTTGGCCGCGTCGTGCGGCTTGCTTTCCTTCTGTTGGTTACCGCCGCCCTGCTTGCTTGGCTGCTGACTGTGCGTAGCTGCAGCCGGAACCTGAGGCACGGGAGTCGCCACATGCGGCGGAGTCATAACACGATTTCCGTTGTTGGCGGACGGATTGTGTGTTGTCGAGTTCGCGCCGCTTGGCACTGCTCCCCCGGCAGACGGAGACTTGGGTACGTCGCGCGAATATCCCGGTTGCGAGGGGTACCCTGGCTGCGATGGGTATCCCGGGTGCGATTGGTAACCGGCATTTGCTGAACCATTATTGGTCCCGCGGTCCGGAGGCCGGGGCACGTTATGCGCGGGTGCCGTCGTTCCAGCGTTGTTCACGTTCGTAGCATGATCATTCGCTCGCGTTGCTGGGGCTGCAGCCTGATTCACGGTTGACGGCGGCCGGGGAACGTTGTGCGCTCCAACAGCCTGCGACGCTGTATTCGGGTTGCGAACGCCCAGGCTCGCAGGCGTTTGCGGGACGTTGTGCGACCCGGCAACCGGATTTGCCTGATGAGCCGGCGGCGTCATCCGAGTTACAACTGGGCGATCCACGGCCGAGCGCGGAGGAATACCTGTGTTGCGCGGCGTGTTCCCGCCTAGGATGGCTCCGCGGTTCGGAGTTACATCCGCCGAGCGCACTACTTCGCCTTTGCCCAACTCTGAACGTGGAACTATGGTTCCCACCCGGGCAATGTTCTGTCCAGACGCCAATGCGGACTTCGGAACTGCCGTAACCGCGCCTGCCACGTTGCGGTTTGCATAGTGCCCGTTGTTGACGTTGTTGCGGTAATAGTTGTTGGATACGTTGTTAATGTTCGTGATGCGCGTGTTGGTCATGTTGACGTTACGAATGTAGTTTTGGCTGACGTATCCGCCACGGTATCCGTGATACCAGGGGTAGAAGGGTTCACCCCATCCCAACGGGAACCATCCGCAACCTCCGCCAAAGCCGAATCCGAAGCCGACGCCCCATCCGGCTCCGCCAATCCAACCCACCAAGGCAGGTGCATAGTAGGGACGCCAACCGACGCCAATAATCGGACCGGGAGCCCAGCCCCATCCGCCTCCCCAAGAAACCCAGCGACCGTAATGGAAGGGAGCGAAGCCCCAAGGTGCGTCGTCGACCCACGTCCATCCCCAAGGAGCAACCCACGCCCAATGGCCGTAGCGATAGGGAGCCCATCCGGCCTGAACCGACGTCGGAACCCAGATGGCTCCGTAGGTCGGGACGGTCTGCCAACGGCCGTAGGCGTCAAGATCTTCGTAACCAATGACTCCGGGGGCGACATAACGGGCCGATTGCGAGCTATCGAGACGTTTGTCGCGAATTTTGGCCCAATCGTCAAATCCATCAGGAGCGGGAGCCGCATAGGCTTCATGCTGCAGGGAATTCTGGCCACTGAAGCGCACCTGCTGGCCGTCGCTGACTTTCACGGCGGGGCCGCTCCCTGTGGCCTCACCATAGCCCTTGCGGACTGTCACCCAAGTTTGGTCATCATTGGGATTCACGTTGAAGCGATAGACGCCCGGCTTCATCACCGTGAACGCCAGGTTTGGGGTATCGACTTCGTAAATCTCACCCGGCTCCAGATGGCGCACGGTGATTTCGAGGACGCCTTGGTCAAGCTGTGCCTGAATGGCGTTGTCGCCAACGTTGGTGAGCGTCAGGCTGCTCTCGGAGTCCATGCGGAGATATCCGCCTCCGACATTCAGCTCAACGCGGGAGTTCTTGTCCGCCCACACGCGGTCGGCAGTGGTCAAGGGACGATTCAAGTTGGCAGCTACCCAGTCGTTGACACCACCCGGCTGCAACGATACTTCTCCAGAGATGTACTGAATGCGTGCGACCCGTGCTGGCGGATCATTGCTAGGGCTTCCGGCATTGGCTGGATCACCCGAATTGTTTGGATAGCTGAGATTGGTTGGAATGCCAGCATTCTCCCCCTCTTGCGCGAGCAGATTCCCCGCGCCGAGCGTTGCCAATGTCAGCGCTACGAGAACCCATACCAAGTGCCGCCGTGCGTTCATCTTGATTCTCCTTCCGCTTATCGGACCCCCCCGAAAGCGAACGTCCAATACTCGCCAGCACGCAGCCAGTCGTGACTGTCACTAATCTAAACCCTTCCTTGATGCTGGTGTTGCGTTAAGAATCGTTACTGATACCGGAATGGGAACAGCGGAAAGCCAGTCTGAAGGGAAGCTTAAGCGCAAGCACCCGGCACGACGCTCAAGACGCATCCTGTCCCAAATCCAGTGTTGAGAAGCCGGCAGTTTGTTATGCTCATCGGTTCGCCCGGAGGAAACCCTTGTTACTAGTGAGAGCCATCATTGTCCTTGCCCTTTTAGCAGCCAATTGCGTTTCACAATCGTCGCAGCCGACGACGACACCAACAACCCCTAAAGTCGCTGCCGTGCCAAGTGAGCCTGGATTGCCCTATACGCCCAGCCTTGATCTCGAGGCCATGGACAGGTCGGTCGATCCATGTGTTGATTTTTACAGTTACGCGTGCGGCGGCTGGCAGAAGAAGAACCCGATTCCACCGGACCAGACATCGTGGAGCGTGTACGGCAAGCTGTATGAGGACAACCTGCAGTATCTGCGGGGACTGCTCGAACAGGCGGCCGTCGCCAAGGACCGTGACCCAGCAACCCAGAAGATCGGCGATTTCTACGGCTCCTGCATGAATGAAACGCTGGTGGAGCAACTTGGGGCCAAACCGATGCAGCCTGATCTGGCAGCTATACAAGGACTGACAGACCGCAAGCAATTGGCGCCGCTACTCGCCAAGTTACAGTTACGAGGAATATCGGCGCTCTTTGATTTCGGGCCGATGCAGGACTTCGACGATTCCAGCCGCATGATCGTGGGGATCGACCAGGGTGGTCTTGGACTTCCTGATCGTGACTACTACACAAAGGACGATGCGAAGTCGAAGGAGAACCGTGAAAGGTATCTCCTGCACGTGCAAAAAATGTTCGAGTTGATGGGTGACTCTCCAGAGACGGCCAGGAAGAATGCGGCCACCGTCATGCGCATGGAGACGAGCCTGGCAAAGGCTTCGCTCACCCGGGTCGAGCGGCGCGATCCGTATAAGCAAAAACATAAGATGACCGTGCCCGAGTTGTACAAGGTCGCTCCCGACTTCGATTGGAATGGCTTCTTCAGCGCGTCGAATGTGCCCAAGTTCGAAGTTCTGAACGTATCATGGCCCGATTTTTTCAAGGATGTGAGCACGCAAATCAAGTCAGCGTCGCTCGAAGACTGGCAGACCTACATGCGCTGGCACGTCGCGCACTCCCGCGCGTCTTTACTGTCTTCAGCCTTCGTCAATGAGAACTTCGAGTTCTATCGCAAGTACCTTCGGGGCGCGACAGAACTTCAGCCGCGTTGGAAGCGCTGTGTTCAGTATGTTGACCGTAACTTGGGCGAGGCCCTGGGCCAGGTCTATGTACGAAGAACATTCGGACCCGAACTGAAAGCCTCGACCGTGGAGATGACCCGGCAAATTGAAGACGCAATGGCGGTGCGAATTCAGCAATTGGAATGGATGAGCCCGGCCACCAAACAACAGGCAATTGGGAAACTCAAGGCCGTCCGCAACAAGGTGGGCTATCCGGATACGTGGCGCGATTACAGTTCAGTGACCGTCGTCCCTGACGATTTTTACGGGAATGATGTGCGAGCCACGGAATTCGAAGTGAAAAGGCAAATCGCGAAGGTGGGTCGACCGGTGGACCGTACGGAATGGGACATGACCCCGCCTACCGTGAACGCTTACTACAACCCGCAGATGAACGACATCAATTTCCCGGCGGGAGTTTTGCAGCCGCCGCTCTATGACGCGAAGATGGATGCTGCGCCCAATTATGGCAATACCGGGTCAACCATCGGGCACGAGCTCACACACGCTTTCGACGACGAGGGCCGCCAGTTCGACGCCCAAGGCAATCTGAAGGACTGGTGGACCAAGCAGGACGCCGAGCAGTTCGTAAAACAGGCCAACTGCGTGGTCGATCAGTATGGCAACTACGTAATCGTCGACGACATAAAGATCAACTCCAAGCTCACGGAGGGTGAAGACGTGGCGGACTTGGGCGGCACAATTTTGGCCTATGTCGGATGGAAGAATGCAACCGAGGGAACCCAGCTTGAGAGCGTGAGCGGACTGGCGCCCGAACAACGGTTCTTCGTTGGATTCGCACAATGGGCCTGCGAAAATCAGCGCCCGGAGAACGAGCGGGTCAACGCCATTACCAACCCGCACTCTCCCGGAAAATACCGGATCAATGGCGTGGTGGTGAACATGCCGGAGTTCGGTAAGGCATTCGGGTGCAAGGCTGGTCAACCCATGATCAAGCCGGACGAGAAAGTTTGCCGCGTCTGGTAGGAAAGGGGATGCCATGCGGCATCCCTTCTAAAAACTTCACCGACTCGCGACTCCACGGCGTGCGTATCTCTTTGCTTATTATTTCGCTTCTATCCAGGGAAAGCGAAACACAGCCAGGGGGTCTTCGCCGTAGCTCACGTCGAGATCGATGTAGGAGTCCGAAACGATCCAGTAATAGCGCTTTATGGAATCGATCAGTAGATTGATGGCCTTGTCCAACTCGCGATTGGTCGTCGACAAGGCTGCCGGTGTCCGCTCGTGATTAGAAAAGTGGGGCTCGACTTGTTGCTTGAGATATAGGCTGAGGCGGTCTAACTCCGCCAGATCTGCGGACAGTTCCTTGACGGTAAGTTTGTCGTGAAGTAGTGCGGGATATTCTGAAACTTGAGTCAACAACCGGCGTAGCGAAAGGGCGGCATCGGGCGCGAACAACCTGCGCAAACGCATGGTGGTCGCATCTGTATATGCGCCCCGCAGCATCGAGAGATAGGCGCTGCCACTCGAAGACAGGTTGGGGTTGGACTGAATAACGTCTGCCTCCAGCTTTTGGTAGAGGTCGCGATCGGTTGCGAGACTCAAAACCTGCTTGCCGATCTCACGGAGTTCTCGCATCGCGCGGTCGCAGAACTGCTTTTCGTTGAGCATAGGCCAGTAGTGTATCGAAAACCGGAGCAGCCCATCTGTGAGGCTGGTCACTGCCAGAATTCAGTGGGAATTGGAAAGGCGACGATGAGCCGTCGCCTTGTAATGAGACGATGTGGAGCGGCACTCGCCAGGTTGCCGCCGGGTCGTTTAGAGAGACACGACTTTCGATCGGGCTAACCGGAACGAAGCGCGTTTCTTGAGGCGCAGCCGTCGCACGCTACCGTTTCTTCTTCTTGGCAACCTTCTTGACGGCCTTCTTCTTGGTGGCCGCCTTCTTCTTGGCCTTGGGGTTGGCTGTCTGTTCCCCGGTGCCCCTCGGTGCCATTGGGTTTGCTGCCTGTTCTCCAATTCCCATGACTTTCTCCTCCGAACAAATGGTTAGCCCCTGAATCCATGGAGCTTTGCTACTTCGGGCACGATAACACGATTCACTCTCCAGTGGCGCAGATAGTTGAGGCAAGCATCGACAACTGACAACAAAAGTCCTCGGCAGACTTCGTCGCCGCGGCGTTCTGTCCCGCGCGTGACACTTTACGCAGTGTCCATAGCTTTGGAGTATATGTACATCTCGTGATATTTTGGGCAACCGAAAGTGGAATCGCACCAGGCCTGCCGAGGTAGAAGCGACCTGGTTCTCACGGATTACGAGACTGCGATTGCATTGCCTTCGTTCAATTTCCGGACCCGCTTGAGCAGGTACCTTGTCCGCTCCCAAGCGTTCTGGCGACGGAGCACTGAGCCTGGGATGCAGACAATTGCTGATCGCTAAGGGTTATCAGGTAGCACCATCTTCAAGAATGGTATAGCCACCATTGCCGGTTGATCCCAAATTAGTAGACCAAGATGCCAGGATGCCTGACGGGCTGATGGAACTGGCGTCACATGTCGGATTGCCTGCATGATCGGCTGCGATGACATTGACTACTCCATCAGTTGATTTGAATCGCGGTGAGTCGATTTGCCATCAGATCATTACGCAGTGAGAGCACGAGCAAGCCGTCTATTACCTTCACTGGACATCCACAGCACTCGACCAATTGCTGCTTTTGATCAAACACGTAAATCACGGCGCACAGGTCAGGTCCGCTCAACCCCGGATTGGAGATTCGTATCGTCGTATCGGGTCCGTTCTGCGGGAGGTGGAAATAGACGATATTCATCTCAGGTTGTACAGTCACTGCTGCGGCGCCCACTACTGCCTGATAAGTCGTATGTCGTCCCATCCGTGAACGATCCGATAGCGCTGAGTTGCCGTTAAGCAGCATGTTCCGCCTGCTCCACTTCTGCGATGCACTGTTCCTGCTCGATCCTGCTCCCGGAGCGGGCTATCCATACGCATCATTTAGTTATTGAGATTCGCAGATTATAGTGACACGCGGATAATCTAAAAGGCTCCCTTTCAGAGTTGTCATCACGAGCCATGATTTTGGGCGCGAGGAATCTCGGATCAGACAAAAGAACAGATCCCCTCGCTCCGCTCGTGATGACGAACCTGCGAGGTCCATCTCATAAAACTGCCTGGATCCGTCGTCGCCATCTGTGGCCAGCCTGTCGTCCTCGGGGCTTCATGCCACGCTGTAAACGCCGTTACTGGGGTCGCTCAGGGTGGTCATGTCCGGTATGCCTGCAGACTCTTCAGAAAAATGAATGTATTCTGGCGGTCGTATCGAAGGTAGAATGCTCAGTACTCGGAGAACGATGAACATGCGCTGCACGTACCGGTTGATGGCCTTGAGTTGTGCGTTAGCTTGTTTGGGGTCTTTTGCGTCAGCACAAAACGCATATTACAAAGACGAAATATTTGGAGGCTACTCCTGGTTGGCCCCGAATGGATGGGAAGAACTGGACTACAAGGCCAATAACATTCCGAACGCCTTCGCGGTTTCGAACACCTATTACTTTTGCCGCTTTTGCAATTTGGGCTGGCTGTTGGACGGCAGCGGACACTACAAAGGTGGAACAACGCCTCCGAACTTGCTGAACGGCTCCGACGACAGCACCGGTGTGGGCTACGCCCTGACAGGACTGCAGTACAAATGGCACAACGAGAAGTTTTCGCCCTTCGTGCGGGGACTGCTCGGCGCGGCAAACATCTCTCCCGACTGCTGCCACGGCACGAAGTGGGACTTTGCTGCCGGAGGCGGAGGCGGCCTGGACTGGAACCTCTCGCGACGCATTTCGCTGCGGCTCGTTCAGGCCGACTATATTTACTCGAGCTACCCACACATTTTCCAAAGCAACCATCCGAGTGAGTGGAACAGCGTACGGCTGGCCGCAGGACTGGTGTTCAATTTCGGCAGCAAAGACTGCAACCCCCAGCCCAAGTCGTGCACGGTAACAGCTGCAGCAGCGACGGAGGTATGGGCGGGAGAGCCGGTGAAGTTTTCGGCGAGTGGCAGCAATTTCCCGGCCAAGGACACGCTGCATTCTTCGTGGAAGTCGAGTGGCGGCAGGCTGTCAGAAGCGAATGCGGCGGCGACCGAGATCGATACCACCGGAATGGCGCCGGGCAGCTATTCCATTAGCGCGACCATCACCGATCCCAAAGTCAAGAAGATGAACTCGGCGACGTGTTCCGGAACATTCATCATCAAGCAGCCGCATCCACCGGTAGTCAGCTGTTCAGTCGCTCCTTCCGCGATCAGTGTCGGCGAGTCGGCGCTTGCCACCTTGGCGGCCGGCAGTCCCGACAACCGTCCGTTAACTTACAGTTGGTCCGCTTCTGGTGGCCAATTGAACGCGAGCGGCGCGTCCGCCACGCTGACGGTTACTAAAGCCGATCTGGGCAACATCATCACAATCACGGGGACCGCGAGCGACGGTGTTACTCCCCCGCAGAATAGCAGTTGCACGGTCACTGCCAGAATACCGGCGCCCGAGAAGGAGAAGTGCATCATCATCGACGACTGGGGCGAGTGTACCTTCGAAAAGGACCGTAAGCGGCCGTGGCGTGTCGACAACGACTGCAGAGATACCCTCGACAAGCTTGCACTACGCCTTGAGCAAACGCCCGATGGCAAGTTGGACATCGTGGGCTACACTGACGAGAAGGAACTCGTCCGCGATAAGACCCTGGGCGCTCAGCGCGCTGTGAACGTCAAGTACTACCTGACCATGGACGGGCCAAACAGGGTTGACGCAAATCGTATACAAGCTCGCCAGGGCGGCATCGAGGAAGGCAAGGCGACCCACTTCTACTTCTTGGCCTCGGGCGCGCTGTGCAGCGGGCAACTGGAACAAGGTACCGTGGTGGACGAAACGCGAGTGCAGGGAAAGTCGAGGATAGCGCCTACTCAGCGGAAGGGCACCACCAAAGGCAAGCCGGCGGCTCCGCCGAAACCATAGCGGAAGGGCGATACGCGACTCTCAAGGCCAGCAGCCAACTCCTCGCCGCAAACGGGAACGGCGGCGCGTCCTGGGGAGGACGACTCGGCCGCAATTCGTCAAGAGTGAAAGAGAATAGATGAACGTTGGTCAATGGGTTGGTCGTCGCCGCGCTGCTGTGCTGTTGCTCATCTTTCTTCTTCTGTCCTGCGCTCTCGCCGAAGAGGGCGTTCTCCTGCTGATCGTCACTGCGAACGGGCCTCACCCATTTCCCGGAGTGGCAATGGGCACTGCGGGCGGAGCCGCTTCATCACAAACCACCGACCAGAATGGAAAAGTGAGACTCAAACTCGCCGCAGGTACCAAACCCAGCGCTTGGGTGACTCTCCTCATCGGGAAAGCGCCCAATGGCATCTCGGTAGCGTTCATTTCGCCTTATGACGGCCGGGTCCGCGTCCCACCCTTCGACAACGAACAAGAGAATCGTGTTCTCGTGGAGTTGGCAGAACGCGGTGACAAGGCCATGCTCGAAAGCGGCCCTGGGATGCTGGCGATACACGCTGCTGCCACAACTGCGGCGTCAGCGCAGAAGAAAAAGCCCACCAACCCCAGTTCGCGGGACTACCGCCGTCTTCCGTACACCGTCGCATTCAACCCGCCTCATCTGCAGACTGTTTCGTTGCGAGCGAGCATTTCTCCGCCGGACTACGGCGATCCAACGGGTCCCGACGAGGAACTTAACCAGGCCGCTCTGGAAGCTGCCGCACAAACATTCGGGTTATCCGTCAAGGACGTTAAGGATTCGATAGCAATCTGGGGAGGCGACGCGCTGGTGTGGGGAGAGATCATGCTCACCGCCTCGGTAGAAGCCGGGGGCACCGACCCGTTCTCCTACATTCGCACCATCAACCAGGACATACAATTCGGCTCAGGAATCTGGGGCCTGCGCGAATGCAGTCTCCAGCAGGTACTGTTGAAGTTCCAACAGCGAGATCAAAAGCGATTCTCGGAGATCATGGGCATTGACACGGAATGGCTCAGTAAAACCATTGCCGGTTCCTGCGAAGCTTCGGTCAATGCTGCGCTCCAGCGTATGCTCGACGAATCCGGTCATCTGTCCGCGCTCTGGAGAGCCAGGTTAGAAAGCCTTGGCAACGAACACTCATTTCAGCATGTGCAGGTACAGGAAGTGCAACTTGGCGTGAATGAAGCTCGAAACCAGGCATCGGCTCTCGGGCTTCAGTCGGATCAAGCCGTGGCATTTCTTGCCGCTCCGGCCATCAGACGCCTACTCAGCGCCGCGCCACCCCTGCGTGAGAGCTATTTGCAGGATGTCGCGAGCTTTACGCAGCAAATTGGGCGCCCACCGGACGAACGGAAGAGACTGCTGATCCTGAAAGACCGGACCATCGAATCCTGGAAAGGGCAGCCAGGAATCTCACCTGAGACGACTTCAAATTTCGTGTCGCTGGTTGATTTGTTTTCCGACGGAAGCGGAACGGTCTCCGGGAGACATTATGACCTGGACGATTTTGGCATGGGAGCAAGTGGCACCGACGATGTGTTCGACTCACTCGGCGAAAAGCAACTCTTCGACCTGATAAACCAGGAGCGCACGAAACAAGGCAGCCCGCCTCTCGAGGTGGATCCTCGCCTAACCCAGGCCGCACGAAAGCACACTGAGCTCATGGTACGAAATCATTCGCTTGACCACCAGATTGGCGCCGAGCCCCCAATGGAGGCCCGCTTCAGCAATGAGAATTTGCCTTCTGACCAGCAAGCGGAGAATATCTCCGTCGCTCCAAACGCAGCAGCTAACCATGAGAGCATGATGCATTCGCCATATCACCGTGCCAACATTATGGATCCCGATTACAACGTAGTCGGCGTGGGTGCGGTGCAATACGGCGGAGCGCAGTGGGTGACGCAGGATTTTGCGCACCGTTTGCCCGAGTATTCCGAATCGCAGGCCGACGACCTTTTGCAGAAGGCGATCAACCAATACGCAAAGCAGCATGGCCTGCCCCCGCCCACGCGTAAGCCTCGGGCACAGCTGCAAAACATGGCTTGCGACATGGCAAAAAAGGGCGCCGTAAACCGGGAGGCTCCGGCCCTACTGCCCGGAGTGAACAGCGTCGTGGTATGGAGGACGGGGAATCCGTCGGAACTTCCGCCACAGACGGAGGCGCAGCTCTCGAAACCGATGGAGGCCGGATATTCCATGGGAGTTTGTCTCGCTCCCAGCGTGGGCCACGCGGGAGAAATCTATTGGGTTGTGATGATCACCTATTGATCAGCGTTTTGAGGCTTTCGATCTGACTTTGCCGCTCGCTGGTGAAAGTCGCTTTCTCTCGACCATGCGATTAGAGTTCGCGAGCGTGGGTAGCGCTGAGGGTTGCGACGCAACCCTGCCCCGCCAAGAAAAATCACCGCCGTCACTTTTGGGTTTTCTTCTGGGTTACGGGTACGCCCACGCCATCAGGGAGATTCGGGCAGGTGCGGCTATAGCGGAAGCTCGCACCCATGTACTGCCTCCACTCGGCTTGCGACAGGTTGCGGTTGGCGCGTTCGCACGCGCGTGAGATCCACGAGATTGGGTCCACGTTCCACAGCCGCGCCGTCATATCTCTGCTCCACGAGGCGAGCATCTTGCCATCCGGGCTGAAGGCCACGTTAATCACGACGTCGGTGTGGCCGGTAAGCGGCCGTCCAATCTGTTGGTGGGTGGCCACGTCCCACAGCCGCACGGTCTTGTCATTACTCCCTGAGGCAAGTGTCTTGCCATCCGGGCTGAAGGCCACACTATTCACAGGTTGGCTGTGGCCAGTGAGTGCTCCTCCGAGAGGTTGGCGGCTGGCCACATCCCAGAACCGCACGGTGTGATCGTGACTCGCTGAGGCGAGGCTCTTGCCGTCCGGGCTGAAGGCCACGTTGTTCACAACGTCGGTGTGGCCGGTGAGCGGTTCTCCAATCTGTTGCTGGCTGGCTACGTCCCACAGTCGCACTGTCTTGTCATAACCCACCGAGGCGAGCGTCTTGCCATCCGGGCTGAAGACCACGCTATTCACGACGTCGGTGTGGCCGGTAAGCGGCCCTCCAATCTGTTGGTGGGTGGCCACGTCCCACAGCCGCACTGTCTTGTCGTAACCCGCCGTGGCAAGCGTCTTGCCGTCCGTGCTGAAGACCACGCTATTCACAACATCGGTATGACCCGTGAGCGGTTCTCCAATCTGCTGGTGGCTGACCATATCCCACAGGCGCACCGTCTTGTCATAACCCGCCGAGGCAAGCATCTTGCCATCCGGGCTGAAGGCCACGCTATTTACAGCCTCAGTGTGGCCGGTGAGCGGCCCTCCAATCTGTTGGTGGGTGGCCACGTCCCACAGCCGCACTGTCTTGTCGTAACCCGCCGAGGCGAATGTCTTGCCGCTCGGGCTGAAGGCCACGCCGTACACAAAGTCGCTAGGGTCTCTGAGCGGTTCCTCAAGCCGCTGGTGGCTGGCCACGTCCCATAGCCGCACCGTCTTGTCTCTGCTCGCCGAGGCGAGCATCTTGTCGACAGGGCTGAAGCTCACGCGCCTCACCGCTTCGGTGTGGCCGTTGAGCGGGTCGCCAATCTGTTTGTGGGTGGCCACGTCCCACAGACGTATCGTCTTGTCGCCGCTCCCTGAGGCGAGCGTCTTGCCATCCGGGCTGAAGGCCACGTTATTCACAACATCGGTGTGGCCTCCGAACGCTTCTCCAATCTGTTGCTGGCTGGCCACATCCCACAGCCGCACCGTCTTGTCGCTGCTTCCCGAGGCGAGGGTCTTGTCATCCGGGCTGAAGGCCACGGTAAATACTTCGTCGGCGTGACCTCTGAGTGGTTCTCCAATCTGTTGGTGTCTGGCCACGTCCCAGAGTCGCACCGTCTTGTCGCTGCTCCCCGAGGCGAGCGTCTTGCCATCGGGGCTGAAGGCCGCGCTATTCACAGGTTGGCTGTGGCCAGTGAGTGCTCCTCCGAGAGGTTGGCGGCTGGCCACATCCCAGAGTCGCACGGTGTGATCGTAACTCGCTGAGGCGAGAACCTTCCCGTCCGGGCTGAAGGTCACATTGTTCACAACGTCGGTGTGGCCGGTGAGAGGTTCTCCAATCTGTTGGTGGCTGGCCACGTTCCACAGCCGCACTGTCTTGTCGCTGCTCCCCGAGGCAAGCGTTTTGCCATCCGTGCTGAAGGCCACGTCATTCACAACGTCGGTGTGGCCTGCGAGCGGTTCTCCAATCTGTTGGTGGCTGGCCACGTCCCACAGCCGCACCGTGTGATCGGCACTCGCCGAGGCGAGCATTTTGCCGTCGGGGCTGAAGGCTGCGCTGTACACACCGCCGAGATGGTGAAGATATGCACGGAGTTCGGGATTGGATTGGAAGGTCAGGAAGAGGCTGCTCCGTGCCTCATAAGTCTGGGCAAAGTCAAACCCCTCGATGCTCAAGAGGGAAGCGAGATCCAGTTGGCTGTCCGTGTGTAAGAGAGCGGCCGTCGCCAGCCTTTCGGAATTGGCGATTCTCAACGCGTCTTCGGCCCTTTTCCACTCCGATCCAAACGTCACGACGAGTGCGAGGAGCACGACGCCAACCGCACCGAACCCCGCCATGCGTCTGCGCTGCCGCCGGACCTTTGCTCTCTCCCGCTCCCGGTCCCGATGTTCGCGTACCACCTGAGTCAGCAGGTCATGGGTAAGCTCCACGCGCTCCGTGCCGCGCAGTGGTTCGATGCGCAATACTCTCCTGTCCACCAGCAGTCGCAACTCCCGGTCGGCCACGCCGTGGACGCTGCGGGCGTCGTCGATGTCACAAGGCTTCCGGAAACCACGCTCGGTAATAAGTTCGCTCTCGATGAAGCGCTGTACGTGCTGCGGCAAATCGCCGACCGACTTCGCGTAGTAATCGGAAATGATGGACTGTCCGCTACCCGCCAGGAGCTCCGCATCGAACGTTGCCTTGCCCTGTGCCTTTCGCTTTTCGTTGAGGCCGCTGCACAATAGGCTCAACAGTGCCGGCTCGACCGCAAGCTCCCCCACGCTGTCCGGTGTCTCTATCGCCTTACCCACTCCATCGCCCTGCGCAGCCGCCACAAAGTCCACGATCTTCTGCGCGAGCTCATGGTCTACGAGGTGGGGCGCGGTTTCATGAACAGCCTCGAAGGCCCGCTTCGCGGACATCGGCAGCAAGCGCAGACGGTTACGTAGAATGGAGGGCAGTTCATGTTTCCAGCCTTCCACTGCAGGCAGGAAGTCCTCACGAAAACTCAGCACCACCTTGTAGCGCTGACTGTCAAGGGAGAGGGACTCGCCGCCCTCAACGTTGCCTGACAGCGTGGCGGGCAGGCGGTTTTCGATAAGGTCTGCCAGATCAATCCGAAGTCGGGCGACGGCAGCGGGGTTCTCCGCTCCCAAGGTAAACACTTCTTCGAACTGATCGAAAACAAATACAGGCGTGAGCAAGTGGTTCTGCTCGCTCCACAGCTCCAGCCGGGCGCGGTGCAGGTAGCACCACAGCGATTCGCCATCGTCCATGGCAGGAGCATCGATGCGTCGAGCTTGGAGCTGAGTGCGCAGGGCAAACTTGAGCTGTTCGATGAGAGGGGCGGCGCGATCACTCAGATCGAGCCGCACATATACCGGAAGGTAGTGCTCTTTCCGCATCAGAGGAAAGAGTCCCGCCTGGACCAGCGACGTTTTCCCAAGTCCCGAAGCGCCAAACAGGACAGTGAGAGGAGCGTTTAGCACCAGCCGGCGCAACTCCGCGCTTTCGTTCTGTCTGCCATGGAAGAATCGCTCGGCTCCCTCATCGAAGGAACCCAGCCCCGGCCAGGGGTTCTGCTCGTCGATCGCGACCTTAACGGCAGTAGTCATGATGCTCTCGCTCTCCGCAGGTTGCGCAACTGCTCGCGGAGTTCCGTTTTAAGGTCCTCGGATATCTGGCCTGCGGGTGCGTGGCAGTATTGCACCACCTTGAAGGCCTCCGGAACCAGCGCATAACGGCCCATGGCGCCAGCGTAATCAGGATCGATGACGATGGGAAAAATGAACTTGCGGCCCTGTATCCTCTTGGAGCGCTCGGCGGCTTCACTCCATTCCAGCCGAAAGTAGCCTTCCGTGCGCCGCTCGGTGTTGGCCGACAACAGGGGCAGAAACAAACTACAGCGCTGGACGGCGCTCCGGAGATGTTGGTCCCAGTTGTCGCCTGGCTTCAGTGCGGTTTTGTCGAACCACGCCACATCGCCGCCGATCTCCTGCAGATCGGCAAACAGATTCTTGGCTGCTCCGATGTCATCACTGGAGTAACTGATGAAAATAGTTCCGCTCGCGGAAAGTTCCGCCGATGGGCCAGGCTGGGTCACATCAGCCACGGGGGTTGCCGCGCTGGCCGCAGGATTGCGCTCGCACCAGCGCCGATAGAGCTCAGCCACAAATGCTCGAGCGTCGGTTGGATAATAGCGAGAGTCCTGGCTAAAACGCTCGAGGAACACGGTGAAATCTTGGTCCTCTGGGCTTTTGTGACCCACGAAAAACTCCTTCTTGTTACGCTGGTCGGAAGAGAGCCGTTCCGAGTTGGACAGACGCAAGAAGAAGCGGCTGAGCCAATCAGCAAAGTTGCAGCCGATCAAAAGCAGGTTGCGGCTGCGCACCTGAGAGAACATCCGCTCGGGCCCGTTTCCGGCTTGCAATGTATAAGCGAACTCCAGGACGTCTTCGTCGTGAAGAGCATAGAAGGGAGAAACATCGGCTTTTCCGAACAAATAAAATACGGCGGCGTATTTCGATGACATTACCTCAGGGATGTCGCGACGCCGGTCGGTAGGTAGCTTGGGCGCATACTCGATCTCATCTGTCTGCCTGAGACCATCGAAGCGCACAGCATCGAGAGTTCGCGCCAGGAGGTCGTCTGGCGTAGTAGTGGCGAATAGATCGAAGTGCCGGATGGCTGCCAGTTGGCGGAGGGGTTCGGTATCCACGGCATGTTCGGCAAGGACTTTGATGAGAATGTCGTTGACGGGCCGGTACAGATCCTTGATGCGTTTCCCGGCTCGAGCCAGGACGCAGACTGCATCATTCATTTCATGGTGTTCGCGCAGGACTTCACCGCCAGACGACGCAGTTGCTGACAATCCGTACTTGCTCAGCAGCCGCTCGGCGACCACGCGAAGCAAGGAAACCGGCTTCCCGCCCTCTTCGATTGCGAGCAACTCGTTACCCACGACCGGGATGACGCGCCCATCTTCGATGAAGGCAAGCAGATCCTCCCAGAATTCTTCGGGATCGAACAGTACAGCCCCTACGGACATACTTCCTCCGGCCAGCCGACTTTGTCGCTCGTTGGCTCAGCGCAATTGAACCTGCGAAACAAATTAGCGCTAATCGGTTGAGTTGGTTGAAGTTCTATCACACCGGAGGTGGATTCTGCATCAAGGTTCGTCGCCCTCGCGAAGAGTCACATTACCTTCCGTTTTGGTCTTGGAAGGGCCATTGCGTCGGGTTGCGTGCAGCCGATTGGCTGGATTCGAGGATGAGAACGATGCAGAACGTCTGGCACGGGGTCCGACCTTTCGGCTAATGGGTTCGGAAAAAATCTGGGAGCGGAGAGCGGCGCTGTCGTGAGCGATTAGCCAACGCGGTTGTTGTAAAGCAGTCGTTATCGGGGAGACAAGGAACAGCGGCGTCGCTGTAAATGAAACAGGCCACCGTCTGGCGTCGGTGAGCTGCGGGACCGACTCCACCACCGGAACGGCAGACGGGATTCTCCACCACGCAATGACCGCTGCAGCCAGCACTACCATAGCGGCTGCTGCGGCTGCGCACATCCGATGGTCCGCGAATCATGGTTAATAGCAGCTACCGACGAGCTGCCGGACTCTGACAGGGCTTCCAGCGCAAACGCCAAGTCCGATGCCGATTGGAAGCGCAGTTCAGGGTTCTCCTCCAGACAGCGATGCACGATGCGTAGCAGAGCCGGAGGAGTACTGGGCACAATCTGCCAAACACCAGGCAGGTCCTCGTTCAGGATGGCGGTCATCGCCTCGGTTGACGTCGGCTTGCGAAATGCGCGTTTGCCAGTCAGCATCTCGTACAGGATCCCGCCAATGGCGAAGATGTCGGCGCGATGGTCACCCGCTTTTCCACGTACCTGCTCAGGAGACATGTAGCCGACGGTGCCCAGCACGTGACCAGGATCAGTTTGATCATGCAGAGTGACGGTGGGACCGTCTGGTCCGCCTGCACCTAACAGGCCGAGGACTTCAAAGAGGTCAATCTTTGTACCTGCGGTCAGCGCCATTGGTGCCGCGCATTATTAACCCGCATTTCAACGGCGATGACAGGGTCATCAGACGGGCGGAAATCCGCCGAAATACCTTGCTGCCATTCCTAAGGGAGACCCTCCCGTAAGTAACTTAAGGAAGCCGCCCACGGCGTAAGCAGGTGATTCGCTCGCGGGGCGGGGAAGGCGGGTTGCGAGGCTGGGGTAAGACGCGAAGCCGTGCCGATGTCTGCAAACAGTTGGTGGCTTGGCGCGATCACGCTTGTCAAATGTCGACGGGACTGTGGACTTGGAATCCACACCAATGGAGTCGCCGGCGTATTTTTTGTTGAAACGTATTTTTGACATTTCTTTTTCGCTGTTCATGATCGCTTTTACAGGGCCGCTAATACTGTTGATCGCACTTGCGGTCAAAGTATCCTCTCCGGGACCGGTTTTGTTCCGGCAAGAGCGCGTTGGCCTCAACGGAGTGCCGTTTGCGATGTATAAGTTTCGAACCATGCGGGTGGCGGGTTCCGCCGAGACCGATACCAAGTCGACGGTAAAGGATGATCCTCGCCGTACCGCGGTAGGGAGCTTCCTGCGAAAGACGAGCCTCGACGAGTTGCCACAGTTCTTCAATGTTCTCAAAGGCGAGATGAGCGTTGTCGGGCCGCGCCCCGAGCGTCCCCACATTGTTAAGAGGTTTCTGGAAGAGGTTTCCCATTACGAAAGCCGTCACCGCCTCAAGGTGGGCATTACGGGCTGGGCTCAAGTCAATGGCTGGAGAGGCGACACCTCCATTCAGAAACGATTTGAGTTCGATTTGTATTACCTGCAAAACTGGAGCTTTTGGTTCGATCTTCGAATCATCCTGTTAACTGCATTGTCGGGGATGTTTGGCAAGAATGCGTATTAAGTAGCGGTTCTTGCTTTGTTGTTTCCTGCGAGGGAGAAACCCGCGGAGACTTTCGCCAGTCTCAGAGTTTTTGGGATAACCTTAATATGACTCTGGTCAGCAAGGCGACTGCGCATAGCGAGAATGGTTGGGACCGGCCAGGTCGCGAAACGATCGTCCGATGGAGGAAGCACGCGAGATTCGTCCACAATCAAGTTTGTGTTTCTGGATCGTGACGGTGTCATCAATCGAAAAGTACCCGAGGGAGAGTATGTCACCTCGTGGCAGGACATCCAGATGCTTCCCGGCGCCGAGCGTGCCATCGCACTGCTGAACCGGGCATCCTGCAAAGTGATTGTCGTCACCAACCAACGTGGCATCGCATTGGGTCGCTTTTCGGAACCGGATCTGCTCTCTATTCACGAAAATCTACAGAAGCATCTCAATTCTCTTGGGGCCCATCTGGATGCAATCTACTTCTGTCCGCATGACCTTGGTCAATGCAATTGTCGAAAGCCGGGAACGGGCATGTTTGAGCGTGCCTTTCATGACTTTCCCGAGGCTTCGCCGGAGAACAGCTTGATGATAGGCGACTCGATCTCCGACATGGTCGCGGGGACGAATCTCGGCATGAAGACCATCTTGATTACTGACACCACGAACTCCGGCGCCACACCGTTCCCCCAACCAACGCTGTCGGGCCGATCGCTTCTCGAAGTAGTCGAAACATACTTGAGTTGTTAGTCTATTAAACGTATGGAAAACGACAAAGGCAAGATCGCACTGGTAACGGGCATCACTGGGCAGGATGGCGCGTACCTCGCGGACTTCCTTTTGAAACGCGGGTACACGGTTTACGGGACGTTTCGCAGGACTAGTTCAGTGAATTTCTGGCGCATCGCGTCCCTCGGAATTCTCGAGCACCCTCAACTCCATCTTGTGGAACACGATTTGACTGACGGCGGCGCCGGCATCCGTTTGCTGGACCGTACGCAAGCTACCGAAGTTTATAACCTTGCCGCCCAGAGTTTCGTAGGCCTCTCGTTCGACCAGCCAATAACCACAGCGGAAATCACGGGAGTGGGCGCGTTGCATTTGCTGGAAGCCATCCGAATTGTCAATCCAAAGATCCGTTTCTATCAGGCGTCGACTTCGGAGATGTTCGGAAAGGTGCAGGCCGTCCCGCAAGAGGAGAGCACGCCTTTCTATCCCCGAAGCCCTTATGGTGTTGCCAAGCTGTATGCCCACTGGATGACGATCAACTATCGTGAGTCCTACGGAATCTTTGGCGCCAGCGGGATTCTGTTCAACCACGAATCACCCTTGCGTGGGCTGGAGTTTGTCACCCGGAAGATAACTGACGGAATCGCCCGGATTAAGCTCGGCAAACGCGCAACCTTGGAACTGGGAAACCTCGACGCTAGACGCGACTGGGGCTTTGCGCAGGAATACGTGGATGGCATGTGGCGCATGCTGCAGACTGCGGAACCCGGCGTATACGTGCTGGCAACGGGCAAGAACGCGACGGTCCGCGACTTCGTCACGCTCGCGGCGAAGGCGGTCGGCATTGACGTCGCATGGCAGGGAAGTGGCGAGCAGGAGCGGGGCGTTGACACAGCCACTGGCGAGGTAATCGTTCGCATCAACCCCAAGTTCTACCGTCCGGCGGAGGTGGAAACGCTGGTTGGCTCGGCCGCCAAGGCGAAAAAGGAGCTAGGGTGGGAGCCCAAGACAACCCTGGAAGAACTGTGTCGCATGATGGTCGAGGCCGACCTTACGCGGGTGGCCGACGGCCACGCCCTCTTTTAACATATGCCCACGGTACTCCTCACCGGCGCTGCCGGATTTACCGGACGCTACTTGCGGAACGCACTGGAAGGCCGCGGCTACAAAGTGGTTCCCCTGCAGTTCGAAGGGCCCAATCCGTGTGATCTAACGGACCGAGCGGCAACTGAAGCCGCTGTGCGCGATGCTCAGCCGGACGCGGTCATACATTTGGCCGCATTGTCGTTCGTGGGGCACGACCACCCCGAGGAATTCTACCGGGTTAACGTCTTCGGTACGCTCAATTTGCTGCAAGCCCTCAAAGGGCTCGATCGTTCTCCTCAACGAGTTCTGGTTGCCAGCAGCGGGAACGTGTATGGCACTCCGGATATCGAGGTGCTGGACGAGTCAGTTTGCCCGGCGCCGGTCAACCACTATGCCAACAGCAAATTGGCAATGGAGCACATGGTCCGGGCAAATTGGTTCAGCCGACTGCCAATCGTTATAACCCGCCCCTTCAACTACACGGGAGTCGGACAAGCGAACCACTTTTTGATCCCTAAGATCGTGCAACACTTTCGGGAACGGGCGAAGTTCATCGAACTGGGGAATCTCAACGTTTTCAGGGATTTTAGTGATGTGGACGATGTCGTAGCCGCATATGTGGCCCTCCTAGAGAGCGATGCGCGCTCAGAAATAGTGAACATATGTAGCGGGCGGGGGATTGCCTTGCTAGAGGTGGTTCGCATCATGAACCATTTGGCGGGTTACGAGATCGAAGTCCGGGTGAATCCCGAGTTTGTCCGCGAGAACGAAGTGCCTCGATTGGTGGGGAGCAATGAGAGACTGCGCAGCTTGGCGAAACTCCCTGCGTCACGTCCTTTTGCAGAGACGCTCAAGCGAATGTATGAGGCGCAAGCAGAGTCGTAGACGAAGAGGATACCAGCAGCGGTAAAGGTTTTGATTTGTTTAGGAGACGTTCTACAGATCAGCCCGCGCTCATCACGAGTGCGGGCTAATGTTTTCTGCAAAGTTATCGTCACTTAGGGGCGGGGGAGTCTTTGACCTGCCCCCCATTGTTAGTCCAGGGATAATGAGACTTTCTCCGGTTTTTGTTCGCCCCACGTGCCGGTCATGGCAGCGGGGATGGGGATGTGGGGCAAGGGGCCGGCGTTTGAGGCCCCTGGCCCCACATCCTCTGTGTCGAAGCTTGCCGCTGACTGCGCGGCAAACTCCCTGGGTGTACGGTACTGCAAGCTGCTGTGCGGCCGCCTTTCGTTGTAGTCCTGCTTCCACCTCGCGATCTTCTCTCTCGCGTCGGCCAGACTGCTGAACCAGTTTTCGTTCAGGCACTCATCGCGAAAGCGTCCGTTGAAACTCTCCACGTAGCCGTTCTCCATCGGTCGTCCGGGTTGAATCGTGTGCCAGTGCAGGCCCTGCTCATAGGCCCACTGATCGACCGCCCGGCTGACAAACTCGGGTCCGTTATCGCTGCGGATCTGGCGCGGCAGCCCGCGCCTCTGCTTCAGTTCTTCCAGCACGCGCACCACTCGTACTCCTCCCAACGAAGTGTCGACCTCGATTGCCAGGCACTCCCGCGTGTAGTCATCCACGATGTTCAAGGTGCGAAACCTCCGTCCCGAGCTCAGGGCATCGCTCATGAAGTCCACCGACCATACCTGGTTGGCGGTCACGGCTTGAGGCAGCGACTGGCGCACCGTGCCGCGCTTTCGTCCACGCTTGCGACGCAACGACAGCTTCTCCTCCACATACAGCCGATACACCCGTTTGTGGTTCACCTGCCAGCCTTCGCGCTCCAGCAAAACCTGCAGGCGCCGGTAGCCGAACCGGCGCCGCTCTTCCGCCAGCTCGCGCAGCCGCACCCGCAATGGCTGGTCCTCGCTCCTGCGCGGTTGATAGCGACACGTCGCACGATACAGTTCCATCAGCCCACAAGCCCGTCGCTGGCTCAGCTCTAGTTCTACCTGCATCACCAGCACTGCCTCTCGCCGCGACTGCGGGCTCACCACTTTTTTGCCATCACCGCCTTCAACGCCCGGATGTCCACTGCCTGTTCGGCCACGATGTGCTTGAGCTGACGATTCTCCTCCTCCAGTTGCCGTAGCCGCCTCGCTTCGCTCAGCTCCAGCCCGCCGAACTTGCTCTTCCATCGATAAAAACATGCCTTCGCGATCCCGTGCCGCCGGAACAGTTCTCCCGTTTCCACCCCGGCCTCTGATTCCTTCAGGATGGCGATAATCTGATCTTCGCTGAATCGACTCTTTCTCACGACTCCTCCTCTGGCCCTGGCGGGCCATCCTAAATGGGAGAAGTCACATTTCCAATGGACTATTTTCTGGGGGGCAGGTCATGGCCTTATATTGTAGTATCGCCAGATCACCCCTGTGAGATGGGGCCACTTCGGTCTAGAGCGGAGGACAACTCATGAACCAACGGACAACGATCGATTCGCTAATTAAACTCTCGGGCGAGTTCACTATGCAAAGCAACA
>Ga0097691_1000048_pt1 | contig 105536 bp, 95 predicted proteins | sample NGESurdeep072012_8_FD_72858 | JGI IMG/M metagenome (GOLD analysis project Ga0097691, IMG submission 72858) | Arctic peat soil microbial communities from Barrow, Alaska - NGEE Surface sample 210-1 deep-072012 | ecosystem: Environmental > Terrestrial > Soil > Wetlands > Peat ... | reverse complement strand
CGCTCCGCCGGTTCACCGACGAGTACGAACGTCGGTTGAAGAAGTTGAGCGCGTAGGGATCAAGATGTGGGTCAGAGTGGCCCGGCACCGGAATGGACGGGTTTTGGTGCCGGAGCCGATTTTGCTCCAAAAGGGGTAAAGTCTCTAGTCAGAGCGCTACGAGCGACCGATGATCCACCCTTTACGCTCTCGTCGGCAGGGGTTCGCCAAACGGCTCCAGCGGAGGAATGACCTCGGTGCGGATGTAGTCGAGGATTTCCCTGAGGGTCTCGACAACCAAGAGCCCCGGCGCTGGTCCTGCCTGATCGAACGCTACGCCCGCGGGAAAATCGTGGTGCACGTCCATTTCACCTGGGCCATCCCCGATGATCTCAACGACGGCCTTGGCGAGCACTGTGTCCTGTTCGAACGGCCCAGGGAACACTTCGGAACTCAGTATCCGCACGGTTGCTGTGCCCTCCAGATTGAAAAACGCAGTATCCAAGAGGGAGTACCCAGTGAGATTGATCATTCGGTGCTTATCGATGATGTCGAGCTTGTGGAGAATCCAGAGTTTGTCGGATATCTTCTCTCGCTTGTACGGCTGCAGTCCCTGGATGATTGCTTGTGCTCTGGCGGGGAGTCCCGCAATCTGGCGCCGGCCACTCTCCTTGAAATCGGGTCGGTCAAGGAAGACGGGGAACGCGGTCTTGGACTTCATGGGCGGACATCCTGCGCAGGCCCAGAGATAGCTGACGATGTAATCAAGGGCGGCACGCATGTTGTGCACGGCATCGCCAAGGGGGAACGCTGCTGTTCCTCCGATCCAGCCCTGACCAGCGATCTCGGCCTTGCGTTCCCAGGTAGTGGTTCCATCCCCATTCGATGTGAACTCACTTGTCAGTCTGTAGGGGCTGCCGTCAAGGAACGATCTGATCTCAGCGTCCAGATCATCAATGTGTTCTTCCGCACGGTGGAGCTTGTGGTGAATCCACCAGCCCAACACTCGGTCGTCCGTCATTCGGCCAGCATGAGCGCACGAACCTGACGGGTCAATCGAATGCCGGTTCAGACAGCATTCATGATGTCCTGCTCCTACCCTGTCCCACATGGCGAACGGAAATAGCAGCTCACTACATGACCGCGCAACAGGCTGGCTCATCGCAGCAGGTGTGTTGGTCGCCCTCGGCGGCACAGCCGTTGGGCTCACCATCGGAAAGGTCGGGGATGCATCCGTGAGTCCGGTCCGGTTGGCTGTCTTTGCTCTCGGGTGCCTTGTTCTCGTAGGTGGAGTCGTATGCCTTTTCTGGGGGCTGGTGCTCTTCGTTGCCAGTCGTCTGGCGCCGCCCGCGGCGCCTCTGAGTGGGCCGGGAAAGCCCGTACGACCTGGTCCGACCTCACCCGCATCTCCGGCTCCCACGACAACAACTCCGTCCGCAGGCTCGAAACCGAAGAGTGAACTGGATGCTCCGCCGCAGGCAGCCCATAGGGCCGGGCATCCCGACGAACTGTCGGGCGTGTCAGCCGACGATCTGATCAAGATTCGAAAGGACAACACGGCGGTACGTGCCAGCAAACTATTGGAACCGTACGTGGATAAGTGGATGACAGTGACCAACAAGCTCACGGAAGTGGAGTTGAAACCAGCCGTCGGGGACTACAAACTCCGCGCCATATTGGGGAGCTACCAGGTTAGGGCCTACTTCCGCGAGGAGTGGACCGACAGGCTGTCGACTATCTCGCTGGGATCGACCGTCACGGTGCGCGGGAAGGTCCAGTCAGTACACGCCACCTTGGGAGTCGAACTCTCCGAATGTGAACTCCTGTGAACGAGTCAGCCAAGCATCGCGGGCTGCTGACCGAACGACGGCACGTCCAACCCAAGCTCATGGATGCAGGAGATCAGCACGCACAGGTTGTCGCAGATCACCTTGCACAGAACCTCATTCATCTGCCCAGTGTCGAACCGAGGTCTGTTGGTGTTTCCGGATCGGCTTCGGACGTATCAGATGCCGTGACCTATACAGGTCTGAGGGTTGTATAGGTTGCTGTTGGTGCCGTCTGGGCAAGTGGTGCTGTACCAGTTGATATTGGTCACATTTGTGCCCGTGAAGTTTGCGCTCGTTAGATTGGAATACGATAGATCTGCACCGGTGACATTTGCATTGCTCAGATTGGCATTGCTCAGGAGGTACGCATTGGTACTCAGGCCGCCGCTCAGGTCGACATTGCTGAGGTCGGCGCCCGTGAGATTTGGCTGGTCGCCCAGCAAGTATCCATTCACGATCAGTACACCGGATGGAAGTGCGAACGGGTTACCGGTGATTCCTCCAGAGGTCGTGGAGGAGAGGTAAGAGCCAGCAAGATTCGCTCCTTGAAGGTCTGTATTGGTCAGATTCGTCTGGTTGAGGCTGACACTCGTCAGATTGGCGTTGGTCAGATTTGCACCGGCGAAGTTCGGCCCAGGAAAGTTGCCGATGATGGAAGTGAGGTTGGCTCCGGTCAGATTGGCACCAGTGAGATTGGTGGCTGTCAGTTCGGCACCGGTCAGGTTGGCACCAGTGAGATCCGCATTCGACAAGTTCGCATATTGCAGTTGCGCACCACTGAGGTCGACGCCGCTCAATGTCGCTCCACTCAGATTCGCACCCGTCGGATACCCACTGAGTTGCGCACCGGGACCAATGAGGTAAGCGTTGACAACCACCCAGCCCGCAGGCAATGCCACGGGATTGCCGACGATCCCACCGGAGACCACCTGCGTCAGGTCAACTCCGATGAGATTGGTCCCACTAAGGTTGGCACCTGTAAGGATTACGTCCTGGTAGCCATACTGTGCAACGACAATGACAGCGTTCGTCAGGTTGGCATTGGTCAGGTTGGCATTCGTAAAGTTCACCGACGAGATTGTGGCTCCGGTCAGATCGGCCCCTGTCAGGTTGGCACCAGTGAGGTTGACGTACGTCAGATCTGCGCCTCGGAGGTTTGCACCGCTCAAATCGGCGTTGGTCAGGTTGGCGTTGAGCCCGATCAGGTAGCCATGGGAAATGGTCCAACCTGTAGGAAGAGCGAACGGCGTGCCAACTACGCCTCCCGAAGTAACTCCGTAGAGACTCGTCACGCTGCCCAGATTGGCGTTAGTCAGATTGGCCCCTGTGAAGACTGCGAACTGCAATGATGCATTGCCGAAACTGGCATTGGTCAGATTTGCACCGGGGCCAACGAGATAGCCAGCAACGAGGTTGTAGTTGTCCGGCATTCCATTAGGGAGGTGCGAGATCCCTCCCGAGACAACGCCTGTCATGGTCGCTCCACTGAGGTTGGCCCCCTTCAAGTTGGCCCCGGTCAGAGTTGCGTTTGTGAGGTTCGCCCCGCTCAGGTTGACTCCAGTGAGATTCGCTCCACTGAAGTTGGATCCAGTGAGGTTGCAGTCCGACAAGTTGATTCCTGGGTACAGGGTCTGGGTGCAGCTGTAGGGAGTTCCACTAGGACCTTGTGGGCCACTCGGACCCTGTGGGCCAGTTGAACCCTGAGGGCCGAACAAGCCGGACAACGGAACGGCCATCCCAACGATGGGTGAGTTGAGGTGGATGTTCCCAGTCGATCCGTAGAACGCAGCGTCACCGAAGCTGAATATGCCGCCATCAGCGGCAAGTAACCAGTAGCCCTTGCCATCGGGGGTGGAGGTAATGCCGATGATCGGCGAGTTCAAATGCTGTCCGCCCATGGAGCCGTAGTAGCCAGCGCCACCGTAGGCGAACACTCCGCCGTCAGCGGCGACCATCCAGTAGCCACCTGCCTGTGAACTTGCCGACATCAGATTGGCAGAGGCAGGCGGAGCACTTGACCTGAACGCTCCATTTGAACCAAGCGCAGCACCAGCGGTCAACATGCATCCGATGATGACGCCGACGGCCACCAAGACCACACTCTTCGGGACCCGCATACTTCTCTCCTCGGTTCGTGCGTCACCACCGCATGGCGGCACCCCGACGGATAATCGACGGTGAAAGCAGCATGGCACGGGATGGATCGCGATGTGGGGTCGAATCATCGCGACTGAACGCGAACTACCTGTTGCAGCGCAGAAATGAGGGGTCTGCCACACTTGACCGTCTTGGCGGGGCGGACCCGACATGGGACTAGTTGGGAGATTGCGTGAGCGACACCTCGCAAGGACCGGGTTGGTGGCAGGCGTCTGATGGAAAGTGGTACGACCCATCGCTAGCAGCGAAAACAACGAACTCCGCCGAACCGATCTCAGAATCGCCCCGCTCGAAGCCCCCATATCGCCGCTGGTGGTTCTGGGCTGCCGCGGTCGTGATGTTGTTTCTCATCATCGGGGCATTGGCTCCGAAACAGAAGTCCTCTCCAACGGCCGCAACTTCGGTAACGACAACGACGGTCCAGCAAGTGACAACGACGACCAAGGCGCCGACGACAACTACCGCTCCACACCGGGCAACAACCACTTCGACGTCGGTACCCCCGACGACAACAGATCCGCCAACGACTACGTCGACGAGTCCTCCGCCACCTCCGACGACTTCGCCGCCTGCACCTTTGCCCGCGGCGTCAGCGCCAGCGCCAGCAAGTTGCTACCCCCTGACCAACGGAGGGAACTGCTATGAGCCGGGGGAGTATTGCCGAGCCTCCGACCACGGAGCATCAGGGGTCGCAGGTGACGGCGAAAACATCACATGTGCGGACAACGATGGTTGGCGTTGGGAGCCAAGTTGAGTCCGCGTGAGCATCAGTGTGGTTCCGCGACGGTGCGTTCGTTGCAAACGAGGCAAAAAGAAGGACTACCGACATGGGCTTCATAACTCGACTGCTGATTCCACGCAGTGTCAGACGTGCGGTGCATCCGGGGCGTGCAGTGAAGCGAGCGGTTACGCCCAGGAGTATCAAGCAGGCTCGCCGCGCTCTGCATCCCGTCAGCAATGCGAAGTACTCCGTTGAGAGGTCATTGAACACGAAGAAGCGAGCCCCAGCGCGGGCGACGGTGTACCACCACGGCTCGTGCACGGTGAACCACCGGACACCTGAGGCAGCTGCGAAGTGTCGACGCAACTACTGACGACAGGTTGCGTAAACCATGAGGCTGTCGGGTCAACTCTCGACACCGTGGCCCAGCGTGTCATGGACAACGAGGACATCGCGAAGAGGTTCTTCGACGACGAGGAGTTCAAGCAGGTGCTGATCGCCTGGTATGCCGAGAAGGTGTACCGGCGGGCAAGAGAGTGACGGAAAGCCGAACCGTATGAGCGCACGCCAAGTTGAACTGTCGATGACTCCCGATGTTGCCTGGCAGCGCCTGCAGGCTGCCTTCACACAGATCGGCAAGATCGAAGAGGCGAACAGCGCGTCACGATCGCTCGTCGGGAAGGCCCGCTACGGGGCGAACCCCGTCAGGCTCAGGGTGTCGATCTTGACTGGCAACGCTGCAACGTCAGCTGTCCTGGACATTCAGGGACGAGGACAGGACGTGTGGGGAGTAGCGAGTCGGAAGGTTACGGATCGTCTGATCGCCCAGTTCGACACCAGTCCTGTGAACCAGCCCGCTGTTGCGGTGGCTAGCTCCAACTCGGGCACCAAGACCTGTCCCTGGTGTGCCGAAACGATCAAGTCGGCTGCGATTGTTTGTCGGTTCTGCGGAAGGGACCTCGCTGAGAATCCGCGTGCCTGACCCCGACGACATCAAAGACGTCCTCTTCGTCATCAAGGCCAACGAGGACGTCGACTGCGACTCCCCTCTCATCGATCGTGACACCGGACTCGACCCAGCCACGGTCGACGAAGTCGTCGAGTACCTCTCGTGAATGAACCAGATCGGCTGGCACTACAGCGAGGTCTTCCGGTCGCCCGAGCGCCAGTTGGCCGTGTGACGTCCTACGCTTCGGAGATGGCCAACCCCGACGACATCAAGGACGTCCTCGCCGTGATCGGCCTGTACGAGGATGGTGACGTCGACTGCAACAACGCCGTGCTCGACCACGAGACGGGACTGTGCCCAGGCACCGTTGACGAGCTACTCGGCTACCTCTGGAAGGCGGACCTGATCGAGGGGGTCATGGTCAGCGGGGATAGGAACCCCTCACTCGACGACATCCGTCGCGTGCTGCCCGAGAGGGACCGGCTGTGGGGCGACGAGGGAAAGTGGCGGGAGCGGGAGTAATGCGTTGACCCCGCTGCCAGGGACATCCCTCTCCTGAGGATCGTGTCGGTGTACCGCCCCTGATTGATACTCACCAATCCGAACATGGTGGTGATCGGCCAGATCGGCCGGGGCAAGAGCAGCTTCGTGAAGTCGTATCTGTGGCGCCAGGCGGTGTTCGGCCGCAGTGCCTGGGTGATCGACCCGAAAGGGGAGTACGGGCCACTGTGCGAGGCATGGGGAGTGGTGCCGGTTTCCTTGCGTCCGGGTGGACCGGTCCGGCTCAACCCGCTCGACACCGCCGCTACCTGGTCGAGCGGCGATGGACGGCAATCCGACAGCTCCCTGGACGGACCGACCGCGCGGCGGACCGCCCTGACCGCCTCGTTGGCCGTGTCCTGCCTCGGGCGCGACCTGTTGCCCCGCGAGCGGGCGGCAATCGACGCCGCGCTGGTGGCGGCGGATGCGGCAGCCAGTCGGGCGTCGTTGGTGTCGCCCACCCTCCCTGAGGTGGTCGATGCCCTCCTCGATCCCGCGCCCGAGGCGGCCTCGGCGCTGCGGACCACCCGGGCCGAGCTGGTGGAGGACGGCCGGGACGTGGCCCTGGAACTGCGTCGCCTCGTTCACGGTGACCTGCGGGGCATGTTCGACGGCCCCACCACCCCCGGTCTCCGGCTGGATGGCCCGCTGGTCGTCCTCGACCTCTCCGCCGTCTACCACTCGCCAGCCCTCGGGATTCTGATGGCGTGTGCCGCGGCGTGGCTGCAGAGCGCGGTCGAGGCCAGACACCGCAACCGGATTCTGCTGGTGGTGGACGAGGCGTGGGCCATCCTCGGCAACCTGGGTGTGGCCCGGTGGCTGCAGTCCTCGTGGAAACTGTCGCGGGCGATGGGAGTGGCCAACATCGCCGTGCTCCACCGATTGAGCGACCTGGCCTCGGTTGGCGCTGCCGGCAGTGAGCAGGTCGGCCTGGCCGAGGGGCTCCTGGCCGACTCCGAGACCCGGGTCGTCTACGCCCAGTCCCCCGGCGAAGTGGCCCGCACAGGTGAGCTTCTCGGCCTGACCGACACCGAGGCCGACCTGGTCGTTACCTTGCCGAGGGGGACGGCCCTGTGGAAGGTGGGCCGACGGTCGTTCCTGGTCGAGCACCGGCTGGGCCGGAGCGAGCAGTGGTTAGTCGACACCGACCGGGCCATGGCCGACACGACCGGCGACCGATCTGTTGAGGGAGGCCGGTGGTAGCGGTGGGGACGGCGTCCGCCCTGGTGATCGGCACCGTGGCCGTGGCTGCGGCCGGTCTCCTCCGGCCCGACCGGGACGCCAGTCGTCGACGTTGGTCGGGCCAGTCCCGCCCGGTGCGACCACGTTCCGGACACCCGACCGCGCCGGCCCGGCGGACGTCGCCACGGGCCGCCCCTTCCCCCCGCTCCGCCCGGTGGGCCCGTCCGGCCGACGTGGGTGACCTGATCATCCGGACCCCGGAACCGCCGCCGAACGGCCGCCTGGTGCTGGGTCGGGCGGGCCGGCGAGTGGTGGCCGCTGAGCGGTCCCAGTCGGTGATCGTGTTCGGCCCCACCCAGTCCCACAAGACCACCGGCTTCGCCGTGCCGGCCATACTCGGCTGGGAGGGACCGGTGGTTGCGGCCAGCGTCAAGGGCGACCTGCTCGAGCACACCATCGCCTACCGCCGCGCCGTCGGCGAGGTCGCTTGTTTCGATCCGACCGGGTCGTCCGGCCAACCTGCCTCCGGCTGGTCGCCGCTGCCGGCATCGCGGACGTGGCCCGGAGCCAGGCGCGCGGCCGCCACCCTCACCGAGGTGGGACGGGCCCAGGTGGGCGGCATGTCCGACGGCGACTTCTGGTTCGCCACAGCTTCTCGTCTCCTGGCCCCGCTCCTGTTCGCTGCGGCCACCGCGGACCGTGACATGGCCGACGTGGTCCACTGGGTGGAGACCGGCGAGGAGGAGGAGGTCCTGGACCTGCTCAGACGGGCCGGGGTGCCCGAAGCGGTCGACGCGGCGTGCTCCGCCTTCGCCAAAGAGGAGCGCCAGCGGAGTTCCATCGTCACCACCTTGGAGACTTTGCTCGAACCCTTCGCCGGGGCTGCCCCCTACGGCGCCCCCGACCTCGACCCGGTCGGGCTGCTCGCCGGATCGGGCACCCTGTACCTGTGCGCCCCGGCGCACGACCAGCGGCGCCTCACTCCGCTGTTCGTGGGTGTACTGCGAGCCGTTCTCGACAACGCCTACGACCGGGTGGCCCGCACCGGGCGGCCACTCGACCCGCCGCTCCTCCTGGTGCTCGACGAGGCGGCCAACATCGCCCCCATCCCCGACCTCGACACGTTGGCGGCCACGGCCGCCGGTCACGGAATCCTGCTGGTGACGGTCTGGCACGACCTGGCCCAGATCACCGCACGGTTCGGGCCCCGGGCCACCACCGTGGTGAACAACCACCGGGCCAAGCTCTTCCTGTCCGGCATCTCCGATCCGGCCACGTTGGACTACGCCAGCCATCTCATCGGCGACGAGGAGATCCACCTGCCGGCCACAACCTCAGGAGGCCGTTCGGGTCCGAGCACCACCCGGTCGCCGGCCACCCGCCGTCTGGCACCGCCCGACGCGCTCCGCAGGATCCCACCAGGCCAGGCCGTCCTCGTCTACCGCGACCTGGCTCCGGTGCGACTGACACTGCGGACCTGGTTCGACGACCCGTGGCTGCGCGGACGGGTCTCACCGGCTCCTTCACCTGCGGTTGTCCCCGGGGACCGGTAGCGTCAAGCGGATGGGATCCAGGGGGAATCGCATTCGCCTGATCGCCGCGTGCGTGGTGCTGGCCGTCGTGCTTGCCGCCTGCTCGTCGAGCGCCGCACCGGCCCCGACGACGGGTTCGGCAACCCTGGATGCCGCCACCTCCGCGACGTTCGGCGCGGCGGGCTCGTTCAGCCCGGCGTCGGCCGCCGTCAACGGCTCGACCGACGTCTATCACTGCTTTCTGGTCGACCCTCACCTGACCACCGACCGAGAACTGGTGTCGAGCGAATTCCTCCCCCAGGCCCGCAAGGAGGTGCACCACGCCATCTACTTCCTGATCCCACCGCAACAGGTGCCCGAGGCCAGGGCGCTCGATGCCGGCAGCCACGGCCACGGCTGGAGTTGCTTTGGGGCGCCGCTCAACCCGAACGGCACCTTCGACAACACCACGTGGCTCGGCGGCTGGGCGCCGGGTCCGATCGTGGCCCACCCCACCCCGCCGGGCACCGGTATCTCCATGCCGGCCGGCAGCCTGATCGTCATGCAGATCCACTACAACCTTCTGGCCGGCACCGCCCCCGACAGGAGCCGGGTACGCATCACCACCTTGCCGTCCGCCGGTTCCCACCTCCAAGAACTCCAGGCCACCAAGTACGTGGCCCCGCCCGACCTGCCGTGCCCGACCGGGGTGACAGGACCGCTGTGCAACCGCCAGGCCTCGATCAACGACCTGGTGGCTCGCACCGGTGAGCAGGCGCTTGTGCTGCTCGGTGCCATCGAGGGTGCCTGCAGCGCAGATCACGACCCGGCCCATCCCCAGATGGAGGGGCAACTCGTGACCACCACGTGCGTGTGGCCGGTCGACAAGACCGAGCACGTCCTCGGTTCCACGCCCCACATGCACCTGCTCGGGCAGTCCGAGACGATCACCCTCATCCACGGGTCCACCACCACCGTGCTGGCCCATGTCGCCCACTACAACTTCGACGGGCAGGTCTCCTACCCCGCGCCCAAGGACACCTGGGCCCACCCAGGGGACAAGGTCCAGGTCACCTGCACCTACGACCCGACACTCCGCCAGGAGCTCCCCTCCCTTCGCAAGCTGCCGGCCCGGTATGTCACCTGGGGCGACGGCTCGTCGGACGAGATGTGCCTCGGGACTGTGGGCTGGGTCACCCACTGACGATTCGGTTACCACTGACACCTCAGTACCGGGCATTGCGCGGACCGGTCGGTCGATCGGGTTACTTCACCCAGTCCGATGTCATCCCGACGACGGCCGAGCCGTCGTGGTCGCTCAGCTTGTAGCCGGTGAACGTCTTCGCCCACGGCGACGTCTGGTGCCGGAGGGCCGGCGAGTCGGTGACCATGGCGCCCAGCACCGTCTCGGCGACGTCGTCTCCGGTCTGGGCCGAATCCGGGTTGGCGAACTCGGCCATCACGTGGCGAAGGTACGCGTGCATGGCCGGGGTGTAGTCACCACCGTCAGCGAACAGTTTGTCGACGTCGACCCCGACGTTGTTGACGAACTCGGTGGTCACCGGGCCCGGTTCGATGACCGACACGTGGACGCCGACGGTGGCGGCCACAGGGGCCAGACTCTCCATGAACCCCTCCACTGCGAATTTGGCCGCGCAGTAGGCCTCGTTGAAGGGTTGGCCGACCACGCCGCCCACGCTGGTCACCGTGATGATCCGACCCCTGGCAGCTCGCAGGTGGGGCAGGGCGGCCTTGGTGGCCGCCACCACGCCGAAGAAGTTGACCTCCATGATCTCCCGCATCTCGTCCATCGTCACCTGCTCGATGGTGCCGACGAAACCCCGTCCGGCGTTGTTGACCAGGATGTCGAGCGAGCCGTGGTCGGCCACCACCCCGTCGATGCATGAGGTGATCGACTCCTCGTCCACTACGTCGAGTTGGCGGATGTCGAGAGACACGCCGGCCGCCTCCGCCGCCGAACGCAGCGCCCCGTCCTTGGCCGGGTTGCGCAAGGTGGCGACGGTGGTGAATCCGTGCTTGGCGGCAGCTACCGCCGACGACAGTCCGATGCCCGACGATGTGCCGGTGATGATGGCGACAGGAGACATGGTGCGGTCCTTCCGGTTGTGGTGGTCACACACTACGAAAGCCGGAGCGAGGCGGGACGACCGTGGGCCCGAGGGCCGCAGGCACCCGTCAGTGGCTGCGGGTCCACAGACGTCAGGTCATCGAGCTCACGCGGTGGCCTTGAGTCGTTTCGGCTCACATCGTCAGATCGTCACCGGTAGGTAGAGCTACCCGGCGAGTGCCGCTGCCCGCTCCTGGACCGGGATCAGCCCGTCGAGTTGGGAGCGAACCGAGTCCTCGTCCATGGGGATGACGAGGGCGGCCACTGCGTCGGCGCCGGCCTCGGCATACCGCTCGGCGATGTCGGCATCGAGTGGCTGGAAGTAGGGGCAGACGGTGACGGTGATGTCCGACCGGCTCCGGCCCTGCTCGGCCAGCAGGCCATCGAGCTTGCCCAGCGGATCGGCCAGCTCCTCGGGCGAGCGGTTGAATGTGTGCCAGCCGTTGGCGGCCCGGGCCACCCGCTGCAGCGCGGCGTCCGACTCGCCCCCGATGTGGATGGGCAGTGGAGCCTGGACGGGCTTCGGGAACATCTGGCACGGGTTGAGCGAGTAGAACTCGCCCTCGAACTGTGAGGTCTCGTCGGTCCAGAGCGTGTGCAGAACCTCGAGATACTCGTCGGTCCGCCTACCCCGCTGCGGCCAGGACACGTTGACAGCCTGGAACTCCTCTTCCAGCCAGCCGACGCCGATGCCGAGGTCGACCCGGCCGTTGGACAGCCAGTCGAGGGTCGCGACCTCTTTGGCCGTGTACACCGGGTTGCGCTGAGGGAGCAGCACCATGGCCGTGCCCAGGCGGACCGTAGTGGTGTGGGCGGCCAGGAAGGCCAGGGTGTTGAGAGGCTCGAGCAGGCCGGTACCGGGCGGTGCGGGGATCTTGCCGTCGTCGGCGTAGGGGTAGGAGGAGGCGTACTCCTCGAAGAGCACCACGTGCTCGCCGACCCACAGGCACGAGAAGCCGCGCTCCTCGGCTTCCCGCCCGATGGTGGCCAGCAGCTCTGGTGTGGAGATGGGCGAGGCGGTAGGGACCCAGAGTTCGACGCGCATGGGCCTGTTCTACCTGACCGGACCGCACGACGGCCAAGGCAGGATCAGAAGCTGGCCCCTTCTCAGGCAGTGACGGATGGCGCCACCAGGGGCCAGGGCCGCCGGCGCTCGACGATGCGGGCCAGGTCCAACAGGAGCTGCTCCTCATGATGCTTCCCGATGACCTGCATGCCGATCGGCGCACCGTCGACCGTCCCTACCGGGATGGAGACGGCGGGTTGGCCGCCCAGGTTGGCCGGGATCGTGAGCGCCCCATTGTTGCCGATGGCCTTGTCGAATCCGTAGGTGGCAATGAGGTCGACGTCGCCGACCTTGGTGGGCATGGGTCCGCCAGCCGCGAACGCAGTGTCCGGGTTGGTGGCGGCGAAGACGAAGTCGGCCTGGTCGAAGATGTCGGCCAGCTGTTCGTTGAGGTCGATCCGGAACGCGTCGGCCTTACCGGCCGACTGCACCGAGTAATGGTGGGAGGCCAGGTTCATGCCGATCTGGATCTCAGGGGTGAGGTCGTCGTTGCAGTCGGGGTAGCGGTCGCCCAGCTCCTCGACCAGGCCGACAAGGTTGGACAACGCCCATTCCAGGCCACCCTGAGGCAGTTGCACGATCACGTCGACGTGCTTCAGCCCGGCGTCGCGGATGAGGGCTTCAGCGGCCTCGACGACCAGGGCCGCGGCCCGGGGCTCGACGATGGCGGCCCCCAGGTCGACCGAGACGACGGCCCGCTTACCTGACAGGTCGAAGCTGTCGAGACCGGCCTCCCAGCCAGACACCCGGGGCAGGCTCAGGGTGTCGCGGGAGTCGAAGCCGTTGCACACGTCGAACCACCGGGCCGTGTCCCGGACCGAGCGGGACACACACCCGACCGTCACGGTCAACGGGGGCTGGAGCGTCCTCGGCCCCCTGGGGATACGTCCGTAGGTGGCCTTGAGGCCGAAGAGACCGGTGAACCCGGCCGGAATGCGGATCGACCCGCCGCCGTCCCCACCGGTGGCGATAGGGAGGAGCCCGCCGGCCACTGCGGCGGCGGAGCCGCCCGATGACCCGCCCGGGGTGCGCTCGGGGTCCCACGGGTTGCGGGTGATGCCGTGCAGCTTCGTCGAGGTGCAGTTGACCCCGCCGAACTCCGAAGCGGTGGTCTGGGCGGCCAGGACCGCACCGGCCGCCCGCAGCCGGGTGACGTGGGTGGAGGTGAACTCCGACACGCGGTCGGCGAAGACCAACGAGGCCTCCGTGTACGGCCATCCGGCGACCGGCTCCAGCTCCTTGACACCGATGGGCACGCCGCCGAAGGGGAGCGACACGTCGGCTGACGCGGCCTGGGCCCGGGCCGGTTCGGTGTCGACCAGCGAGAATGCGTTCAGCTCGGAGGCCTCGATGGCGGCTAGCGACGCGTCGAGCGCCTCGGTCGGACTGAGGGTCTTCGCCCGGAATGCGTCGACCAGCGAACAGGCGTCTTCGAGCCAGGGTTCAATCATGCAAGGACGCTATCGCCGCGGCCTCCGCCGTGCCCGGGTCGTTCGCTCGGGTCAGTCCATGACGACCCGCCCGAATGGCGGGTCCCATCGGTGCGGCTCGTGGGTTTAACGTCAGGGGATGACCACCAGTGATCCCGGGACGGCGCCGACCGGCCCCCAGAGTGTTCCCGACGTCGCCGCCGATCCCACTGTCGACCGGGTCGACCCGGAGCACCCCTTCACCCTGGCCGTCGACGTCGGTGGTACGGGTCTCAAGGCATCGGTGCTCGATGCCAAAGGCGCCATGGTGGCCGACCGGGTCAAGATCACGACGCCCTACCCGCTGACCCCCGACAAGCTGGTGACCACCCTCAAGCGGCTGATCGCCCCCCTGCCCACCGCGGCCAGGGCGTCGGTCGGGTTCCCGGGCATGGTGCGTGACGGTGTGGTGCGTTCCGTCCCGCACTTCACCACCGTCGCCGGACCGGGCACGGCGATCGACCCCCATCTGGTGACATTGTGGGAGAAATTCGACCTGGCCGGCGCACTGACCAAGGAGTTCGGCATCCCGACCAAGGCCGCCAACGATGCCGACATCCAGGGCGCGGCCGTGATCGAGGGCAAGGGGCTCGAGATGATCATCACGCTCGGCACCGGATTCGGCACCGGGCTGTTCCACAACGGACAGCTCCTGCCCCACCTGGAGATCGCCCACCAGCCATTTCGCAAGGGCGAAGAGTACGACGACCAATTGGGCGAGGCCACCCGCAAGGAGATCGGCGAGACCCGGTGGAACAAGCGGGTCATGAAGGCCGTCGACAACATGCGGGCCCTCGTGTTCTTCGACCATCTGTACATCGGCGGCGGCAACTCTCGACGGGTGCTCCGGCACCACCTGCCCGACGACGTGACAGTGGTCGACAACACGGCCGGCATCCTTGGCGGGATCCGCCTGTGGGTGCCGCTGACCCCGGGGGTTCCCACGGACTGAGCCGGTCGGTCGCCGTTCCGGAGTCAGCCCTGCCAGCGCCGCCAGCGGCGCTCGACCTCCTTGAGATCACGCTTCCAGCCCTTGCGGGCGACAGCTGCCCGGGCCCGCTGGACGGCGGCCAACCGCTCGGCGGCGTCGGCCAGATCGGGCTGTTCGGCGGCCAAGGTCTCGAGCCAGGCGATGGAGAACACCGCATCGTGCAGGTCGCCCAGCTTGCTCTGGAGCCGTTCGGCCGACTTGGCCGTCTTGCGGGCCATGCCTCCTTCGACCAGCGCCACCGTCTCTGCGCCGTAGCGGAGGTCCTTCAGGCGGATCCGCAGCTGGTGCAGGTGGACATCGGCCGGGTCCTTCCTGGCCTTGCGGGCCGCACCGCGCAGATCGTGCCAGGAACGGTGGAGCATCACCGGTAGGACCTCGGCGGCCGGCTTCGCCGCGTTGGCCTTGAACGCCGGCCCGTCCCACAGCACCATCATCTGCTCGGTCAGGTGGAACCGACGAGGCCCGGCCCGGTCGACTGCCAGCTCACCGGCCACCTCATCCCGCCGCCAGTCGATGATCGACAGCATCCGGGCGGTCTCGGTGGGGTCGAGGACCTCAGGGCCCTGTTCGGCGACGACTGCGGACAGCAGCTCGAGATCGCGGAACCGGCCCAGCTCGTTGCCATACCAGGCGAGCTCGGCCCGCAGGGCTGTGCCCCAACCCGGGTCGAGCACCAATCGGAACGTCCGGAGGTTGGCCCGGATCCTGCGCATGGCTACCCGGGTCTGGTGGATCCGCTCGGTGGGGTCCTGACGGCGCTCGGTGCCCTTGAGGGAATCGACGGCCGACTGGGCCCACAGCGGGCGGGTGCCCATGGACAGGTGGAGGGCGTCGACCGTGCCAGTGCGCTTGCGCTCGTCTTCGAGTTCGTCGGCCAGGTCGTTCAAGAGGAAGGTCCGGGCGGACATGGCCAGCACCCGGTGGAGGACCATGCCCGCCGTGGGGTCGGGGAACACGTCGTCATGGACGGCCCGGCGGCCCCGGGGCCCGGCCGCGGACCGCTCCGCACCCTCGTCGACGTGGTCCTCGAGCGGATCGATCGTCATCTCCCGTCCTCCGTCCCCAGCCTACGAGTGTCGGACCGGTGCCGCCCACCCGCTGGACAACCTGGCCGAGGACCAACGGATGGCCACGGAAGACCCCGGTACCCTGGGGCCATGCGTGCCGTCACCATCGTCGACGGGGACCTCGAGTGGAACGAGCACCCCGATCCCACCCCAGGGCCGGGGGAGGTGGTCGTAACTGTCCGGGCCGCCGGCATCAACGGCGCCGACATGCTGCAACGCAAGGGCTTCTACCCCGCCCCTCCCGGGTGGCCGGTCGATATTCCCGGCATGGAGTTCAGTGGCACCGTCCTCGCCAATGGTGAAGGTGCCCACCGGTTCGCCCCCGGTGACCGGGTCATGGGGATCTGCGGAGGAGGTGGCCAGGCCGAGCAGGTGGTGGTCCCTGAATCGGGGCTGCTCACGGTGCCTGACACATGCGATCTCGTGGCCTGCGGTGGCTTTCCCGAGGTGTTCTCGACCGCCCAGGACGCCCTGTTCACGCAGGCCGGGCTGTCGGAAGACAAGTCCGTCCTCATCTCGGGGGCGGCCGGAGGCGTGGGCACCGCCGCGGTGCAGTTGGCCGCGGTGGCCGGCGCTCACGTGGTGGCGACAGTCCGTAACCGCGATCTCCACGACCAGGTCCTGGGCCTTGGGGCTCACGAGGTGATCCTGCCCGACCAGGTCGGCGAACACGGGCCCTACGACATCTCCCTCGAACTGGTGGGTGCTCCGGGTGTGGAAGCAGTGTTGCCCCACCTGGCCCACAAGGCCCACGTGGTGGTCATCGGCGTCGGTGCGGGGGCAAAAGCGGAAGTCAATCTCCTGGCCCTCATGGGTACCCGGGCCGTCATCGGCGGATCGACGCTCCGGTCACGCACTCAGGAGGAAAAGGCCGAGGTGGCCTGGTTGGTCGAGTCCCGGTCCGTCCACCTGCTGGGGACGGGCGCGGTCACCGTACCGGTGGCGGCCACCTTCCCCATGGCCGAGGCCACCGCCGCCTACGACCGGTTCGCGGCGGGAGGCAAACTCGGCAAGATCATCCTGGTGAACGAGTAGGCGTGGCCGAATCGCTCGTCCTCCGCCAAGACACCGTCGGGCTGGCCACTCTCACACTCAACCGGCCGGACAAGCTCAACGCACTGACCCCGGCCATGTTCGAGGAGCTGCGTACCCACCTCGACGCCATCGCTGTTGACACGTCAGTTGGATGCGTGGTCGTCCAGGGCGCCGGCCGGTCGTTCTGCGCCGGCCACGACCTCGACGCCATTGCCAGCGGCGAGCGGGCGCCCAGCCGACACTTTGAGCCGGAGACCATCGACGCGCTGGAGGGCCTGCCCCAGCCGACAATCGCCCGGATCCATGGGCACTGCTTCACCGGAGGCCTGGAGCTGGCCCTGGCCTGCGACTTTCTCATCGCCTCCGAATCGACCACATTGGGCGACACCCACGGCCAGTGGGGACTCGCACCCATCTGGGGCATGTCGGTCCGTCTGCCCGAACGGGTGGGACGTTCGGTCGCCAAGCGCCTCATGTTCACCAGCCAACGGGTCACCGGCACCGAGGCGGCGGCCATGGGCCTGGTGGATCAGTGCGTCCCTGTGGACAGGCTCGATCACACAGTCGCCGACCTGGCCCAGGCCATCCTGGCTAACTCGTGGGGCACGAATCGGATCGACAAGCGGCTGCTCACCGATCGGTGGGAGCGGACTCGCGCCGAGGCGCTCATTCACGAGCGGATCATGCCGTACGGGAAGCCCGACGACACCGCCGAGCGAATGCGGCGGGGCGGCCGCTGAGCCGGTCCGACCGGGGGTGGCTACTTCGTCACGATGACCGAAGAGCCGTGACCGAACAGGCCCTGGTTGGCCGTGATGCCGACGGTGGCACCCTCGACCTGGCGGCCGGTGGCCTGGCCGCGAAGCTGCCAGACCAGCTCGCACACCTGGGCGATGGCCTGGGCCGGAATGGCCTCGCCGAAACATGACAGGCCGCCGGACGCGTTTACTGGGACCCTGCCGCCCAGCGTGGTGTCGCCATCGCGCAGGAGCTTCTCGGCCTCGCCCTGCTTGCACAATCCGATGTCCTCGTACCAGTCGAGTTCCAGGGCGGAGGAGAGGTCGTAGACCTCGGCCAGGCTCACGTCCTCAGGTCCGATGCCGGCCTCCTCGTAGGCGGCCACGGCCACCGACTCCTTGAACGTCGGACCCACCGTGGAGGCGGCAGCCGACGAATCGGTCGAGAAATTGGGCATCTCGATGATGGTCTGGGGGAACCGGGGGGTGACCGTGGACACGGCGTCGATGGTGACCAGGTCCTTCGCACCGGCGTGCTTCTTGGCGAACTCCATCGAGCACAGCACCAGGGCGGCTCCGCCGTCGGAGGTGGCGCAGATTTCGAGGAGACGCAGGGGGTCGGCGACCATCGGTGAGGCAAGCACCTCCTCGGCCGTCACCTCCTTTTTGTACCGGGCATACGGATTCTCCAGTCCGTGGCGGGCGTTCTTCACCTTGACGGCGGCGAAGTCGGCCTCGGTCGCCCCGAACAGCTCCATCCGGCGGCGGGCGTAGAGGGCGAAGTAGGTGGGGTTGGTGGCGCCCATGAGGTGGAAGCGCAGCCAGTCCGGGTCGTCCTTGCGGTCGCCGCCCACCGGCTTGAAGAAGCCCTTGGGGGTGGTGTCGGCCCCGACCACCAGGGCGACGTCGCACAGCCCGGCCAGGATCTGGGCCCGGGCGTTGTTGATGGCCTGGGCACCTGATGCACAGGCGGCATACGCCGAGGAGACCCGGGCGCCGGTCCAGCCCAGCGCCTGGGCGAAGGTGGCGCCGGCAATGAAGCCGGGGTAGCCGTTGCGGATGGTGTCGGCTCCGGCCACGTACTGGATGTCGGTCCAGTCCACGCCGGCCTCACGCAGGGCGTCACTGGCTGCGGCCAAGCCGTACTCGACGAAGTTGCGGCCCCACTTGCCCCACGGGTGCATGCCGGCACCCAGGACGGCGACCTTCTTTTCGGTTCCCACGCTCAGGCCCCCTGTCCGCTGGTCGCGCCCGTCGCTGTCACTGGGCGCCACTTCCACACCATGAACTCGTGGTCATCGTCCTCGTAGAGCGTGTCGAGCACCAGTTCGACCTCGTCGCCGACTGACAGGTCGTCGACACCCACCCCGGGGATGACCTGGCCCATGACCACCATCTGCTCGGCGGCCAGCTCGACGGCGCAGATGGCAAAGGGCACATAGGGATCGGCGGCCACATAGGGCTCAGGAGGTTGATAGCCGGCGTCGGTGTAGGACCAGACCTTGCCGGTGCGGCTGAGGGGTACCTCGGCGAACTCGGTCCCCTGACAATGGGGGTTCCGACAGAAGAAGGTCTCCTTCGGGAAGGCGAAGTTGCCGCAGGTGGTGCATTTGGAGCCGAGCAGGGCCGGAGCATTGTCGTCCATGGTGAACCAGCCCTCGATGGCGGGTACACGGGTCTTCGTGGTCATGGGCGAATCCTAACGGACCGTCAGAAACCGGGGCGAAATCACATTGCCCGGAGTCATCCCCCGAACGGCCGCCAACTATCCACCACTCAGCCGCTCACCACGTAGTGCACGGTGGCCGACTGCTTGCTCGAGGAACCGGTGGCGGTGGGGATGTCCGCGCTGACCTTCCAATGGCCGATGCTTCCTGTGAGATGGGCCGGATGGCCATTCGTGGGACCGTTCGGCGGGACGGTCACGACTGCCGTCACCGGCATAGTGCCGTAGGTGCCGACCGCGGTAAACCGGAACTTGGCCGATGACGCCGTCGCAATGGTCAACGGGTTCTGGCCCTCAACCCGGAACGAGAGGACCAAGGAGAACGGCTTGCCGGCAAACTGGCCGGTGTAGCGAAACGCCGGAACAGGCTTCGACGTGCGACTCCCTCCGAACAGCGAGGCGATCGAACTCTGGCTGAGGATCGCCGATGCCGTTCCCGTCACCGAATGCCCGTTGATCTCGGCGATGAAGGGTTGCGGCGGCTGATTGCCTGACTGCGAGGACGTGTCCTGGATGACCGGTGTCCAGGTGAAGGTGGCCGTGCCCGGCCCGTCGTGGATGGCTGCGCTGTCATGGACGAGCACTATGGCTGTGACCGCGCCGACAACCACCACCACGGCGACGACGCCGGCTATGATCCAGGTCCGGGTCGACCTGCGGGCGGCCGGTACCGAAGCAGCCGCAGCACCCGAATCCTCTGATGACACTGCGGGCTCGGGGTCGGGTTGGTCTGAGGGTACGGAGTCGGTCACTGGGAGATCATGGCCCGGGGCCGAACAGTGAAATGCCATGCCGGCGCAACCGGTGGCGCCGAACCGGAGGGAAGCTTTGTTCTCAGTCCTTCGGTGGCCCGCCGAGGCCGCCCTTGGCCCGGGACTTGGCGATGCGTTCGGCGTCCCACCCGAGCACATCGGCCAGGACCTCGTCGGTGTGCTGGCCGACCGATGGGGCATGGGTCGGGACGGGCATCAGTTCGCCGATGAACTTGATGGGTGAGCCCAGTTGCTCGGCACCGAGCTGGTCGACCGGGTACCACCCGAACCGGTCCTGGAACTGCGGATCCTCGGCGATGGTCTTCGGAGAATTGACCGGGGCCACCGGGAAGTTCTTCTCGGTCCCGTAGTCGATCCATGCCTTCGCACTGCGGGTGGCGAAGATGTCACGGAGCTCGGCTCGCAGTTCGAGGTTCCCCACCGCATGGTCGGCGTACTTGGAGCCAGGCCACTTCTCGAACAGGTCGACCCGGTCGACCGCTTCGCAGAAGCTCTTCCAGAGGGACTGCTCCGATGCCATGAAGAGCACGTATCGGCCGTCGGCCGCCTCGTAGACCTGGTAGCGGACACCGTGGATCATGCCGCCGGTGCCCGGGTCCCGGCGTTCGAAATTGTCCGACTTGTTGCCGGTCACCTCGGACTCGGGCCGTTCGTAGGCCTTCCAGGTCTCGCTCCGGTACCAGTCCATGGCCGCCGCCGCGTCGGACTGGGCGATCTCGAGGTAGGAGCCCTCGCCGGTCAGTTTGGCTCGCAGAATGGCGGCCATGATGCCGAGCGCGCCAAAGAGGGGTCCGGCGTGGATGCCCATTGAGGCGTGCTCGGGCAGGTAGGAGAAGCCGTCCTCGTTGACCTGGGGAGTGACGATTCCGGCCCAGGTGTCGAAGGCCACACCATGGGCGGGCAGGTCCTTGTAGGGCCCGGTCATGCCGTACCCCGAGATGGTGCAGAACACGATGTCGGGCTTGATGGCCGCCAGGTCGTCGTAGCCGACCCCGCGACGGGCGAGGACGCCGGGCCGCCCCGCCTCCACGACAACGTCGCAGGTCTTGGCCAGTTCCTTGAAGGTGGCAACGTCCTCGTCGGTGCGGAGGTCCATGACGATGGAGCGTTTGCCCCGATTGAGATGGAGGTGCATGAGGGAGACGCCCTCGACGATGGGCCAGGTCATCTCCCGGATGTAGTCACCCGCCGGGGGCTCCACCTTGATCACCTCGGCACCCAGATCGATCAAGGGCATGGTGATGGCGGCCGGCCCGAGGGCCGAGACTTCGAGAATGCGGATGCCGTGGAGGGGGGCGTCAGTGGGCATGGCCGCAGATTGTAACTGACGGACCGTCAGAACCGGCCGCCGACCTGGCGCCCGCCGGCGATCAGGCGCCGCGCAGCGACGTGGCGTCGAACCCGACGGCCGGATCGTCCAGGGGGAGGACCATCCGGGCCTCCATGTGGCGGTGCTCGTCCGCCAGAAGGCGGACCACGGTGCCGTAGGCGGTGAAGCCCACGGCGTGGTGGGCGAACTCCATCGGGCCTTCGGTCACTTTCACCTCGACCACGCCGGTGCCCCCCAGGCCGATGGCGGCCGTCTGCATCCGCTCCATGGCCGCCTCGCGGGCGGCGTACATGGCCTCGGTGAAGTTCGTGAGCTCCACGTTCTGGCCCGACTGCTTCATGGTTGCCCCCATTGTCCTACGTGGGGCGTAGACGAAGCTGGCTCCGGCGGCGAGTCCCAACGGCGCCCAGCCGGCTAGGTGCAGGAGGGCGAAGTCGCGACCGGAAAGGTCAGACACAAAGACCGGGTCGGCACCGATCCCGGTGGTCCCGACGGGCCGTACCGCAGTACCGACCAGGGTGACATCGATGTGGTGACGCTCCACAGCCCACTCGACGCGCACGCCGACCACTCCGTGCCCGCTGGCGTGGGTGCACGCCTGGAGGAGGCGCTGGACGGCGCCGGCAAAGGAGCGGGCATAGGCGGCCGAGGCGAAGTCGATCTCCCCTTGGCCCCAGTTCCACACCCCCACGGGGACGGAGTGCATCGACATCCCGCTGACCAGCTCGACCGGCTCCCAGCCGATGGAGTGGAGGACCAGCTCCTCGTCGATCGAGAGGTCGGATGTCGTCCTGCCAGCCGTGGTCTGCGGCTTTCCGGCCAACGCCGCGGCGGCAGCCCGCATGTCGGCGCGGGGGTCGGATGGGTCCGCACCGGTGTCAGGGTCCAGGGGCTCCGGCCCGGTCACAGCAGGCGCACCGTGGGTCGGGGGGCGGGCATCGGGTCGAAGTCTTTGAACCGACGCACCCGGTTCCCCCGCAGGATGCATTCGATGGCGGCGTCCCCTTCGCCAAGTTCGCGATGGGTGGTGGTCAGTGATGCCCCGTGCAGCGAATCGGGGCCGAGCTGGCTCCGGATCCGCTCGGTGGCGATGCGCCGGGCGACGGTCTGGGCGGTCACTGTCTGGAGGATCTCGTCCCCCGGATTGCCGGCGCGGTACATCGAGGCGGTGCCTTCGGTCAGGTACTGGGTGACGCAGTTGGCCCACATGCCGACCGAGGCGACCGTCGCCGCGATCGACACCGGTGCGTAGCCGGCCTCGACCAGTTTGGCCAGGCGTTGGCCAGCCAGGTAGGTGGTCCACGGCTGACCGTCGGCCGGTGGCGGGCCGTCAACCACCCGGACAGCGGTGCCCTGGACCCTGAACTCGACGACGCCCATGTCGGCGAGCGGTGCGGACGTGTCGACCACGCCGACGATCCCGTGGGCTCCTGCCGAAGTCGCCTCGTCGAGCATGCGGTCGTAGGCAGTGGTGAACCCCGATGCCCAGGCGTCCTCCAACCAGGACTGCTCGTAGTTCTGTCCCCACGACCGGTGCTCTTGGGAGACGAAGCCGTGCGGGCAGTTGAACGTCTCGGAGTAGCCGCGCACCCCGCCCCACTGGTAGCCGAACCCACCACCGATCGGGGACATCCCGTACCACTGCCACTGCATGACGCAGTAGCCCTGGGTGAAGCCGACCGGCTCGAGGCCCATCTGCAGGCAGGCGGCGAAGTCGGGGACGGTCAGGCCAGAGGTGAAGGCTCCCTCCGCGAAACGGCGGACGGCAGCTTCTGGCAGGTCACCGGTGGGCTCTGCCGGGACGGTCATCAGTTGTCGAGGGAGATGATGGTGGTCGGCTTGGGCAGCGTCACCTCGTCGGACGTCTTCACCACGGCAGTACCGAGGGAGAGGAACTCAATGGTGTGACTGCCCCACTGATGGGACTTCTCCTCGAGCCGGACCCCGACGATGCCCGAGGCACCGAGCTCGGTGGCCTCGTCCTGCATCCGGGTCATGGCCAGTTCGCGGGCCTCGTAGAGTGCCTGAGTGAAGTTGGGCAGCTCCACGTTCTGGCCTGCCGAGCCCAGCGTCGCCCCGAGACCGCGATGGGCGATGTGGTAGACGCAGGTGCCCATGACCAGGCCCTGGGGGATGTGCCCGGTCTGCATGAGCGTCCAGAAGTCCTGGCCCGACAGGTCCGAGGTGAAGGGCTTGCCCAGCTTGTTGCGATGGGAGACGCCGCTCTCGGCTTTGACGGCCGTGCCCACGGCGATGAACTCGGCGGCGTCCTTGCCCCACTCGTAGTAGTTGACGTCGAGGCGGACCCCGACGACCCCGTCGGCCCCTAGTTCGAGGGCTTCCTCCTCCATCCGGGTCATGGCCAGCTCGCGGGCGTTGTACATGGCCTCGGTCAGCTTGGTCAGTTCCTGACTCTGACCCCACTTCCGGGTCTGGATGCCGGTGTGATAGATCGACGAGCCCATCACGAAGCCGACCGGGTGGAAGCCGACCTCTTTGATCAGGAGGAACTCGTTGACCGACAGGTCCGAGGTGAAGAGGCCGTGTTCGAGTTCGGCCAGGCGTTTGGACGCTCCCTCGGGCAGGTCCTGAGGCAGTTCTTCGGGCGTGTCGCTCATGAGTTGCCTCCGATGACGATGTTCTCGAGTGCCTGGCGCACGGCCTGGCTGTGGTCGGCTTCGCTCTTCAATAGAGAGAGCAGGCGGTTCAGCCAGGCGTCCATATCGACCTTTTCGCTACGGATTCGGATGCCGCCAGAGGAGCGTCCGATAGAGCAGCGGAGCACGGGCCCGTCGACGACGGCGTCAAATTGGTCGTTTTCCATGGTGATGGAGAGCGACTTGATCTCGTCAGATTTCCGGAACCGCCCGCCGGCGTGCTCGACCCTTAACCGGGGTCCGAGGGCGTCGGACAGCTGGTCGACCAGAACCTTGACCAGTATGTGGACGTCCGAACTGTCCGCACGCAGCTGAGCTGCGGCCAGCTCCAGATCGAACGACTCGCCCATATCGGTCACACCTGGCACCCTATCGGCGGGTCGGACCCGTCTGTCGGGCGGGGGACGAGGCGTGGTCAGCCAAGTAGGGCTGGAGGGAACGGGGTGATGCGGGTCAGGTAGAGTATCCCGGCTGATGTGTTCCTCCCTTGGCCGTCCTGGTGGGCGAAGGTCACTGCGGAGGATGTGTCGGCGACCAGCGCTCGTAGCTCAACGGATTAGAGCATCTGACTACGGATCAGAAGGTTGCAGGTTCGAATCCTGCCGAGCGCACAAAAAGTCCAGGTCAGCGGCCTGCCCAGGGTGGTTGCGGACGCAACAGAGCCAACATTGCCTGTCCGAGCGTCTCGGGGGAACCGCGAAAGCCCATGTCAGGGGACTCATATGGCCTCTGTTCCCCTCTGACGAAAAGCCAACATTGGCTTTGGTCCTCGATGGGATGCTGAGAAGCCAACTGGGACGCACGGGCACACCGTCCGTCTGATGGCCGCAATGTTCGGCGTAGCGCGTGCCTCAGATCGAGTCGCCTGAGCGCGGGGAAACTCGAGAACGCAAGCGAACACCTGGCCACGCCCGATCGGGACTCGACACTGTGGGGCAGCGGGAGGATCGCCATCACTGGTTTGGCAACTGGGCCGTTGCCGCCACGGAACCACGTCCGGCGTCACACCTTCGACGTACGATTCTCACGTGACCAGACGCCCGAGCCCGATCCGGGAGTCCTCCCGTTCCTCTGATGGGGACGTCCGGCGACGATGAACTACGACGAGATCGCTCACCTGAGGAGCCAACATCCGGCGTGGGTGCTCCTGCGCTCGAACAACGTCGCCCTCGTACTCAGTTTCCTCGGTCGAGTATTCGTCGACGGCAATGCCAGTGGGATCCCGGCGAGCGAACTCGCTGATCAGTTGGACGACGAACTGTTCGCGCTCAAGCAGCGGCTCGGGGAAGATGCCTTTCCGAGGTCGGCGACTGCCTACCTCGACGATTGGGCGTCGCCCGAACACGGCTGGCTACGGAAGTACTACCCGGCCGGTGCCGATGAGGCCCATTTCGACCTGGCCCCCGCAGTCGAGAAGGCACTTCTCTGGGTCCAAGATCTTCCCGCTCGCGAATTCATCGGTACCGAATCACGTCTGAATACGATTTTCGAACTGCTGCGTCAAATGGTCTTCGGCGCCGATGACGACCCCGAACGTCGTCTCTCCGAGCTTCAACGGCGGCGGGCACAGATCGATGAGGAGATCGCTGCCGCCCAGCGGGGGGAACTCACCATGCTCGATGCAGTGAGCCAGCGCGACAGGTACCAGCAGTTCGCCCGCACCGCCCGGGAACTGCTTGCCGACTTTCGACAGGTGGAGGAGAACTTCCGCGGGCTCGACCGCTCACTCCGCGAGCAGATCGCGGGCTGGTCGGGATCCAAGGGCGCCCTCCTCGATGAGGCACTGGGGAGCCGTGCCAGCATCACCGAGTCGGACCAGGGCCGCAGCTTTCAGGCCTTCTACGACTTCCTGCTGTCCCATCACAAGCAGGCCGAACTCACCGAGCTGCTCGAGCGACTCCAACAGATCGAGGATCTCGGGAGTCAGGACGGGCGACTGCGCCGGGTCCACTTCGACTGGATCGACGCCAGCGAACGTACCCAGGCCACGGTCCGGCTCCTCTCCGACCAGCTCCGCCGCTTCCTCGATGATCACGTGTGGCTCGAGAATCGGCGGGTCTTCGATCTGCTCCGCTCCATCGAGGGCAAGGCATTGCGCGTTCGCAACCAACCCGAACCGCTGGTCGCCATGGAGCTTGACGACATGGGCGTCACCGTCGGCTTGCCCATGGAGCGTCCACTTTTTCGTCGTTCACGCCGCAACCGGCTCGAGACTGAATCAATGGAACATGGGGACGATGACTTCGACGCCTCGGCCATGCTGAACCAGTTGTATGTCGACCGGGACATGCTCGTGCAGCGGGTGCTCAGCTCGCTCGGAAGAGGCGACCAGGTCGGACTCCGTGAGGTGGTTGCGGGTGAGCCGCTCGAGCAGGGCCTGGCTGAGCTAGTCGGGTACCTGTCGTTGCAGGAGCCCGGCCTCACCGTCGTCTTCGACGACGAACGCCGTGATCAAATTCAGTGGAGCACCGGGGAAGTCGAGCGAGCAGCCGACCTGCCCGCAGTCTCGTTCAGTCGTAACCGTTCGGGGCCATCGTGACGGACACGCCGATCGACGCGCCGAATGAGCCGACGGACCTGTCGCTGGTGTTGGTCCATCTGATGAAGGGTCCGCTCTACCGGGATGTGCACGAGAAGTATTGGGGCCCCTTACTCGGACTGCGGAACCAGGTCGGCGACCATGTCTCCGTGCTCGGCCTGAACGTCGTCGTTGACGAGGTGGAGGGGTTTGCCTACCTGCGCAGTCAGGTCGTCGATCAGGACGCGACCGAGTTCCCGCGGTTGGTGGCCAGGCGTACGCTGTCTTTCAAGGTGAGCGTGCTCCTGGCCCTATTGCGCAAGCGGCTGGCCGAGTTCGATGCCAGCAGCTCAGATGTCCGCCTGGTCCTCAGCCGCGACCAGATCATCGAGCTACTCCGCCTGTTCATGCCCGACAGCACCAACGAAGCGCGCCTAGTGGACAGCATCGATACCACCGTCAAGAGGGTCTGCGAACTGGGCTTTCTGCACCCGCTCCGAGGTGAGCAGGACAAGTATGAAGTCCGACGGATTCTCAAGGCCTACATCGATGGGCAGTGGCTGTCGGAGTTCGACGCGCGACTTGATGAGTATCTGTCCGATCTGGATCCGTCGCAGGAGTCAGCGTGACGTCATCGCTTTTCAGCCCGTTCGAGCTGGAGGACCAACGCCTCGACCGACTGCCCGGCTGCCGCCTGCAGCGACTCGAGGTCTACAACTGGGGAACCTTCGACCGGAAGATCTGGTCGTTTGAACTCGGCGGCCGCAACGCACTCCTCACCGGCGACATCGGCTCGGGAAAGTCGACCCTGGTCGATGCCGTCACCACCCTCCTGCTGCCTGCGAACAAGATCTCTTACAACAAGGCCGCCGGCGCGGAGACCCGAGAGCGGGATCTACGCTCCTATGTCCAGGGGCACTACAAGTCGGAACGCAATGAGACGACCGGGGCCTCGCGGCCGGTCGGACTTCGAGACGACCGACAGTTCTCGGTCATCCTCGGAGTGTTCGCAAACACTGACTTCGCCACGACGGTCACATTGGTCCAGGTGTTCCGGACAAGGGATGTCGGCCAGCCCGAGCGGTTCTTCGTGGTCTGCGATGCCGAGTTGTCGATCCTCAAAGAGTTCGCCGAGTTCGGCTCCGAGTTCTCCGTCCTGAAGCGAAGGCTTCGTGATGTCGGAGCCCGGCTCTACGAAACGTTTCCAGAGTACGGCCGAGACTTCCGACGACATCTGGGCATCGAGTCCGAGCAGGCCATGGAGCTCTTCCACCAGACCGTGTCGATGAAGGCGGTCGACAATCTGAACGATTTCGTCCGCAGCCACATGCTCGAGCCGTTCGACACCAGTGACCAGATCTCCGATCTGATCGATCACTTCGACAACCTGACCCGGGCCCACGACGCGGTGCAGCGCGCACGCGCCCAGCTCGAGCTCCTCCAACCTCTGGTTGCCGACATCGAGGATCATGATCAGCTGTCGGAGCAGCGTTCCTCTCTCGAACAGCAACAGCAGGCACTGCCGCTGTACTTTGCCGACCGGATGCGTCAGGTTCTCGACGAGGAGCTCGCCGCCCTGGAGAGCCGGTCTCGTGAACTCGGCCGGTCGCTCGAGTCGATCGATTCGGCAATCAAGGCGTCGCGCCAGGACGAGAGCCAGTTGATCCTCCAGATCGCCGGAAGTGGAGGTGATCGGCTGTCTGCCATCGACCTGGAGATTGGACGTCTCGACAGAGAAAAGCCGGTCCGCAAGGACAAGTTCGATCGTTACAACCGGCGCCTGGCGGAGGTGGGCATGGCGCCGGTATCCGAGGCGGAGCAATTCGCCGCCACCCGTGCCCGGGCTGATGCCAGGAGAACAGAGTTGGAGAGCGAACACGCCGCTCTCCAGAACGACCTGAGCGAGCGGCGGTTCGAGCAACGCTCGATCAACGAGGAGTCGAAGCAGGTCAATGACGAACTGCACAGCCTGCAGTCCCGTCGCAGCAATGTTCCCCGGGCAAGTCTCGAATTGCGGCAGCGACTCGGTGACGACCTCGGTATCGATCCCGATGACCTGCCGTTTGTCGGAGAGCTCATCCAGGTCCTCGAGGAGGCGAGTGAGTGGGAGGGTGCGGCGGAGCGGGTTCTGCACTCGTTCGCACTCTCCCTGCTCGTCCCGGAACGCCACTACGAAGCTGTGGCCGGTTGGATCAACGATCATCACCTCGGTGCCCGGATGGTCTACTTCCGGGTACCACCCCGGCTCGCCCGGTCGACGCCTCCGGATCGTCCGTCATCCCATCCGCTCCTGATCGACATGCTCGAACTCAAGCCCGACTCGGGATTCGAGCAGTGGTTGGAGAGCGAGCTCGGCCGTCGTGCCAACCACGCATGCGTGGACACCATGGGCGAATTCCGCTCCTCCCGGAAAGCGGTCACCCGATCGGGGCAGGTCAAGGACAGGGAACGCCACGAGAAGGACGACCGCAAGAGGATCGACGACCGTCGGGAGTACGTCCTGGGTTGGACCAACCAGGCCAAGGTCGAGGCGCTCGTGGCCCATGCCACCTCACTGCACCAGCGGCTTTCGTCGGCCACACAGGTAATCGCCGAGCTCGTCGGGCGCGAGAGATCAGCATCGTCCCAACTTCAGTCGTTGGCCGGTCTTGCGGAGCACGACCGATGGGAGGAGCTGGACTGGAAGGCACTCGTCAATGAGATCGCAGCGCTCCTGGTCGAGCAGAACCGCATCGCCTCCTCGTCCGACACACTGGCCCTCTTGACCACCGAGCTGGAACGTGTTCGACAACAGGTGAGCGTCGCCGAGGAGGAACGGAACGGGCTGCAGCGCGAGCAGGGTGCCGTGGAGGGACGTCGACGGGCAGCCGAGGGTGAGCGCGACCGCTTCGCCACGTTGCTGTCCGACGGTGATGCGCTCGAGGACGCCTCTCCGTCGTTTCCCTCGATCGACAAGATGGTGACCACGTTGCTCGAGGGCCATGCCCCTGATGCAGTCGTGCTCACGTCCGCTCAGCAGGAGATTGGTGCCCGCCTTGCCGATCAGCTCAACGAGATCACCAGGCAACGAGGGAATCTCGAGGTGCGCATCGTCCGTGGCATGGGTGGCTTCCGGGCGAAGTACTCGAGCGAGACGTCCGAGTTCGACGATTCCATGGGCTCGGCCGGCGAGTACCGCCAACTCCACCAGCGGGTGGCCGCCGACGATCTCCCCCGCTTCGAACAGGAGTTCAAGAGCTACCTGAATCAGAACACGATCCGGGACATCGCAGGGTTCTCCGCTCAGCTCAACAAGCACGAACGGGTGATCCGTGATCGCATCGAGACCATCAATGATTCGCTGAAGGGCATCGACTACAACGACGGCCGCTACATCCGGCTCCTTCCCGACCAGACACCGAATATCGAGGTGCGCGAGTTCCGGGCCGAACTCCGGGCCTGTACGGACAATGTGGTCGGTGCCATCACCGACGATCAGTATTCGGAGGAGAAGTTCCTCCAGGTGAAGAAGATCATCGAGCGGTTCAAGGGTCGCGAGGGAACTGCTGATCAGGACCGCAATTGGACCCGCAGGGTGACGGACGTCCGTCAGTGGTTCGTGTTCTCCGCATCCGAACGTTGGCGTGCCGACGACGTCGAATACGAGAACTACACGGACTCGGGCGGCAAGTCGGGGGGGCAGAAGGAGAAGCTGGCCTACACCGTGCTGGCTGCGTCACTGGCATACCAGTTCAAGTTGGATTGGGGCGCCGAACGATCGAAGTCCTTCCGGTTCGTCGTGATCGATGAGGCGTTCAACCGGGGTTCGGAGCTCTCGACCCGCTACGCCCTCGACCTATTCACCCGCCTCGGGCTCCAGCTGCTGATTGTGACCCCACTACAGAAGATCCATGTCATCGAGCCACATGTTGCCGCGGTCGGTTTCGTCGACAACCCAAGCGGCAGCTACTCACGTCTCCAGTGCCTGACCATCACCGAATTCCGGAGCCGTCGTGAGGAGTACGGCAACCCTGCCGATCCTCAGGCTCCCGAGGACGTGACGGCAGTCGGCACTCCATGACGACCTGGACGAACGTGGACGACCTGGTCGCGACCCTGCGCAAGCGATGGAAGTCAGGCCGCTTCTTGCGCGAGTACGCAGAGGGACTGCCCTGGGCACCGATCGAACTACCGGTGAAGTCACCGTCGACCGACGAACTGCTCCATCGATTCGACGACGCCGTGCTCTGGGCGGAGCGGTTCGGCCGGGATAGCCGGACCAAGGCTGGCGAAGCGCGATTCGCCGTTGAGTACCGGACGATCGGAGGGCGGAACCTCGGATCGAATTCGGTGCCGGCGCGGATCCGGATCGAGAGCTTCGGCCAGCTGTGCGCACTGCTGGGCACGACGCCCGAGGTGCGGAGCCTCGATGAGATCATCGATCAGACGAGGAGCACCGTGCCCGAGCTGGTGTCGTGGGTGCAAGCCTATCCGCTGAAGGCGATCGAGAACGGAGACGTCTGGAGCGATCTGCTCGCCGTCGTTGCCTGGGTCAGGGCGGCGAGCACTGAGCAGCTCTATCTGCGGCAGATCGAAGTCGAGGGCGTCGACACCAAGTTCGTGGATCGTCACAGGAGGGTTCTGGACGAACTCCTCACGGCGGTCCTGCCCGAAGGTCGAATCGACACGCACTACACAGCGGGCGATTTCGCCCGCCGATTTCGCTTCCGAGCCAAACCCGAGTACACGCGCTTCCGTGTACTCGGGTCTGAGTCGGCCTTGCCCGAGGCGTGCACCGAATTCACGTTGCGCACGGAGGAGCTTGCCTCACTGGAGTTGACTTCTCGGCTCCTGTTCGTGGTGGAGAACGAGATCACCTACCTGGCATTTCCTCACGTACCCGATGCCCTCGTGGTGTTCGGATCGGGATTCGGGCTCGCCTCGTTGCGGCCGCTCCCTTGGCTGGCCGGGAAGGAGATCGTGTACTGGGGCGACATCGACACGCACGGATTCGACATCCTCAATCGGCTCCGGTCGCGATTTGACTCGGTTCGATCGGTCCTGATGGATGAAGCCACATTGCTCGCTCATCGAGGCCAGTGGGTCGCGGAGCCCAGCCCGACCAATCGACCCCTTCCGAATCTCACCGAGGCCGAAGCGGCGCTCTACGGCGATCTTGTCGAAGACCGGTTCGGTCCCAGGATCCGCCTCGAGCAGGAGCGTGTCCGGCCTTCCCTGTTGGAGACGGAGTTGGAGCCCCTATTGGCCTGACCGGAGTACTCCCGCTCTCGACCGGCGCTCGATCCTGGGTCCGCTCAGTATTCGTGGACGAGGAGTTCCCCCGGAGATGCTATTCTCTATTCGTGGTGCCACGAATGGCGAACAGTTCTGACGACTTGGCCGGAGCCCTCGAGGAGGCAGGCGTCGAGGCGCGCTGGCTGGGGCACGATTCGGTCGAGATCGGAGGCGCGGCCTTTGTCGTCGACCGGATGAAAGTCGTCCGGGAAAGCGACGGTGCACTGTTGGCACACGTCCACGACGCGTCCGCTCGCCCTCCGACGATCATCGTGGCCGACCGCATCTCCGAGGCGGCCAGGGAGCAACTGAGTCGGGCCGGTCTGGCCTGGCTGGATCGCCGTGGGCACTTGTGGATCCGCATGGCGGGGATCTTCGTAAACGCCGATGTTCGACCCAGTACTGGCCCACCTGCTCGCAGGGTCATGGAGATTTTCAAGGGGACTGGCCTCGATGTCGCCCTCGGCTTACTTCGGTTCCCGCTCGAGTCACATGGAGTGAACCAGCTCGCCCGAGAGATCGGTCGCTCTCCTGGTCGGGTCTCCGAGATCCTGACTGCGCTCCGACGCCAGGGACTCGCCGGGGCGGACAACCTTCCGATCACCCCCGAACTCTTCTGGGCGGTTGCGGAAGAGTGGAAGCCTCGCTGGACGCCAATGCCCTTTCCACCGCCTCCCGAGCCGCCGGAGCGGTACCGGCTGACCAGTACCTTGGGTGCCCTGGCTCTCGAGGTCCCACTTGTTGTCGGAGCGGCGGGGACCTGGCCGCGTCTCTACGTGGCCGACGACGTGGACCTTGCCACTGTCGTCGGCGCCTACGGCTCGGCTTCAGGGTGGACAGGGTCCGAAGTGGCGATATGCCCGTCCCGGTATGGCTTTTCCTGGAAGTCGTCGGCTCATCGGGACGGGTACCCGGTGGCGAACCAGCTCGTCGTAGCCCTCGACCTTGCCCAGGACCGAGCGCGCGGTCACGAAGTCCTCGAGGGTTGGGATCCGAAGGAGTTCACCCGTGTCTGGTGAGCTTCGCTTGGAAGGTCCAGGGATCGGCAACCTTGTGGCATCGCTGGCCGCCCTGACCGAATCGGCACCGAGCGCCGATTTTGCCGTCATCGGCGGATTGGCGGTCCTTGCACGCCTCGGAGGAGCGCATCGGGTCACCGACGATCTCGATACCGTGGCCACCCAACACGGCGATGAGCCGACCGTCGTGGAAGCGGTGATTGCCGCCCAAGGAATAGACGGTGCGCTCAATGGAACCAAGGTCGACTGCATTGCGGTGGGTGATGTCCCGGCGGCCGAACTCTCGGCAGAGCATCTTCCCGATGTGGAAGAAGATCGCATCTTCGTGCTCGCCCACCGTTGGGCGCTGGATACCGCGGACGAGCTCACCCTTGTCGCTGAAACGGACGGCACGATCGTCGCTCGGGTGCGGTGTCGGTTCGCCGCCCCGGCGAGCCTTGTGGCCATGAAACTCCAATCAGCACCACGGCGGAGAGGGTCGCGGGCTGCCAAGGCCGGGGGTGATTATCTCGATCTGTTCCGGTTGGTGTCCCATCCTGCCATGACCCGTTCGATCGCCATCTCCTTGCGCGCAGCGCCGCACGACCTCGGGCCGTGGTGCTCCCGCGAGATCACGCGCTGCTTGATCGAGAACGCTGACCGGACCGTGGGCCTCATCGCCCGGTCCGGAGTGGCGGAGTCAAACGTTCCCACGGCGGCTCAGTTCCGCAGGGCGGGGAAGCTTCTGATCAACTGGCTCAGCCAGGCTCCTTGAGCATGGCCACGAACCCGAGATGCACGGTGTTCGGGGAGCATGTCGTCAATCGCAGGAACCTTTCGGGTTAGTCAGGGCGTTTGCAGAGGGGGTGGCATTGCACAGATTGTTGCTGAGACGACGTGCGACGAGGTGGGAGAAGAAGCCAACAGCCGAGCCAACAATTCGGTCTCATCGTGTCCACGATCGTCCCGTGGCGTTTCGTGCCCCTCTGAATGCACCAGCGATGACCTGAAATTATGCGATGAATCGGGATTCCCGGGGAACAAGCAGGACGACTCGGGCTCTCCCTACGGATCAGAAGGTTGCAGGTTCGAATCCTGCCGAGCGCGCCAAAGAAGTCCAGGTCAAAGTACATCTCCGGGCGTCGACCTCAGTGGTGCGGACCCGAGCGCTCCAGGGGATTCTGATCGTGGCCGGGGCCCGGCGTAAGAGGCCCGGTGATCGCGAGGTGGGAGACGATGGCCAAGGTGTGGAACGGTTCTCCGAGACTGGAGAAGGTCCCGTAGCCAGCCAAGGTCGAAAGGTCGCCGTTGCCCGCACCACTGGAGGCAACCAGGAAGGTGCCGGTCGTCACCCCCGTGGCAGAAGTCGTTCCGTAGGCTCGCAGTGTCGTCGAGCCCGACCGGCCCTGGAAGGAGCAGGGGTTGCAGGTTTCGAAGATGGTGAACGACTCAGAGCCGTCGGGATGAACGGTGGCCAGGACTGCCTCACCGGTGGAGCCCAGCGGCTGAGTCGTGTCCACCGTGAAGGTGCCCTCGAGGCCTGAGCCGGCGAAGACGACATTATTGACCTCCGCGACGAGGGTGTTGCCGGACGCCGTCACGCCAAGAGAAAGTGTCTCCACGGAGTCTCCGATTTGGGTTCGTGTACCGAAGTAGATCCCCAAGCTCCGGGTGGGTATCGAGACGTCCTCGAGGATGCCTCCGGGGCCGGCTCCGGGCGCCGGGTTGAGAATCTGCTCACCGAAACCGCACTGTCCGGCGGCCCACCCGCCGACCATGTTGGGAGCGGCGGCGCCGTCGCCAAATTGAACCGCCGGCACGCCGCCAGCGAAGTTACCGGAACAGGTCATATTGCCGGCGATGAGATTGCTGCCGACCTCCATGGCGTCGGGGTCGGCCATCGTGTTGTTGACGATTGTGGTGCTCCCGCCGATCTGGTTGCGCAGCGAACCGAGCCAGCACGACCTGAGGTTGGCAATGGTGAGGTTGCCACCGATCGAGTTGTCCTCGAAGTCGGTGTAGACCGGCGTGAAATCGAGCGAGGCATCGTCGGACCATGGCGCCGGAGCGCCCACCACCGGGGGAGAGGCCGGGGAAGCGTTGCAGTTGGTACCGCCTCCGCCGCTGATCACCGAGACGTTGCCGCCGATGGCGGCCGAGTGGAACACGACACCGAGCGCACCGACTGCGGTGAGATTCCCTCCGATGCGGTCGTAACTGACTCCCGGCGGATTCCCGCAGAAGATGTTCGGCGAGCAGCCGAAGATGAGGGCGGCCGCGTCGCCGACCCAGACGCTCCCGCCGATCAGGACGGTGGCCGGCACGACAGGACCACTCTCTGGGTCACCTGGTGTAGCGGCGTCGAGCAGGGCGCCCGGGGCAACGGTGACGTTCCCCCGGACCACGATCGTGCCGACCGGCATGTAACACTCGCCGGTGATCACGATCGAGCTGTAAGTCCCTGCCGGAACTTTGCCGCCGGCGCAGACATACGGAGGAGTGGTGGGTCCCGGAGGTGGCGGTGCTGCTGCAGCACTTGCCGTACTGGCCAGCACGCCGGCTAGGGCCATCACTGCGACCAGCACGGTACGCATTAGAGATTTCGAGACAGGGGTTGATGTCATCAGATTTCCTCCGCCGGGATAGCAAAGCTGCCAACGCCCCCTTTGGTAGCCAGTCACAAGATGGGAGCGAAGTCAATCGGTCAATCGATCTCCTGAACGCCAAGTTCACTCTCTGTGACTCGACCATCACTAGTGGTTGTGGGCAGCATCCGACGCGAATGACGTGGTCAGGACGACAGTCGTTCGGAAGTAGGTCCCGTGCGCGTCGCCACTTCTGAGGTCCTGTCAACACCTTCCGGCCGATTTCGATCGATTTCGACGTCGAAAGGCGCGTGAGCGACGGCGAGCATCCCCCAACGAAGCGAACCCTCGTCAGCCAGGTCGGTGAAGGTGATGGTGGTCCTCTGATAGCGAGTGCCTCTCGAATGAAGCCAGATCCGACAGCTGCAGGGTCTCTGCCGACAGGTCCGAGAGGCGTTGAACCCCTATCCAAGGAGCATGCGCAGATGGATCGTCGAACTCTCACTCGGCGGATCGAGGTGCGAGTTTGGGCGACTCAGCGTGGCCCTATCTGGGCTGGCGGGGGTGAGGACAGCATCGGGCGCATGAGTCGGTTGGATGGTCCTCGTATAAGAGGACACGTTTGATCATCGGTCAGAGGCGCGCCCGCTGAGGCGTCGAGAAACTTGTCGGAGAGTTGTCTGGGCGATTCGACTGACGGACGTGACGACCGCTCGTCGAGTCTCATGAAGTGCCGGACCTTGCCGTGTTCGAGATTGGCGAGTGAACAATTGAGCCGCAGGTAGGTGGTCAGCCGGCACTGACCTTCTTCAAAAAGGGGACCAGGTGGTCGAAGAAGATGTTGGTCGGATAGGCACCGGCAGGATCGTTGTGGGCGTATGTGGTGTGCTCGTCGACGAGTGAGACCTGGCTCATCGGGATTCCGGACTGCTCCGCGAGGTCCTGGGTGGCGGCGAGGACGCCCGGTCCGCCGAGGGCTGCGGCGAATGCGTAGATCAAGAGGTTGTGGGGCAGATCGTTACCCATCGTCGACTTGACGTCGAGCACGGATTGGGCAGGATTGGCATTTCCATTGGCGACGGCGGCCGTGTCGTCAGTGAGTCGCTGGGGGAAGTACCACTCGGTGCCGTCAGTGTTTTGGAAGCCCGCGCCAGAGAACATGGTGGCGAACCGGTTGATCGGTGTCAGCGCCCCGGTCCCGTCCCACCCGTGGATCGGACCCTGCGGGGCGACGCCCGTCCCGAGATGACCTTGGGCGGCCTCGAGGGAGGGTGGCGACGTGCCGACATTGAGCGCGTAGCCATACTGACCGACGTTGGTGACCCTGACGGGAGGAACGATGTCGGCGGGAAGCAATCCGGATGCCTGCCCTTCGGACGGCGTGTTCGGATCGAGCAGCGCCGCTGCCGAGCCGGTGGCATTGAAGAGTCCCGCATACGGCGCCGTGATTCCACCGAAGCTCAACCACGGCGAGGCGCCCGGCGCATCGAGGCCGGCAAGCACCTGGGTGGCGAGTGCGGCGGTCATGGGCTCGGGCGTCCGGCTGGTGCTCAGGTCTTCGGGCGCCGGTGCGCTAGAACCGTCGATGTAGACCAGGCCCGCCAACTGATCGGCTCCGGGCCTGCCGCCGAAGTCCCAGGTCGCATACGCGGTGACCACGCTTCCGCCGAGTGAGTGGCCGCCGAGCACGACCTTGCCACCCAGCTTTTTGGCCGCCCCGATCACTGTATGAAGATCCTGGACAGCGACGTTCATACCCCACTCCTTTGCGAAGGAGACAGAGGAGTCGGGGATCAGTTGGAAGTGCTTCTTGACCGACGAGTCCTTCAGGTATCCGAGGTAGTAGTTGAACAGCGCCGTAGACGTCACCTTGCCATGCTTGAAGAGATTGAGTTCGGACTGGTCTTCGAGGAGATTCTCCCGCCGTTCGACCGACCAGACCTGCCAACCGGGCGTCGTTGCCACGATCCACTTGGCCAGCGGCACAAAGTAGGCACTTCCCGCCGAGGTCCCGGGCTCGAGAACGAGCACATTCTTGGCGGAACTCTTGCCGATCTTCAGCACGCCGACGTTGTTGTACTTCCCCGGTGTCCCAGGAGCTGCGTAACTCGACATCCACTGGACTGCCAGGGGTTGAGACGAGTTGGTGTTCGCTGAAGACGAACTCGCCGAAGAGCTACACGCTGACAGTATGCCAGCGCACAATAACGCCGTGACGACCAGGGCTCGCCTACTCCGTACGTGCTGCACCGCCATGGTGCACTCCTCAACATCAATGATCGATTTCACCGAGGTGACAGTACTCCGGGGGCGAAGAGCTCGTTGCGTGCGGGTCGCCAGTGAGATCGAGGTCGCCGTTGCTGCCTTCCTTGAACGTTCTGACGCCCACACCGGAGTGCGTACGGCGTGGTGGTGGAGGTAGTCCCGGATCTGCTCGTGACCAGGAAACCCGAGGAACGCTGGCCATGTTTCCATCGGTTACTGCCTGGAGCGCCTTCATCCCCGCGCTGTGCGACATTGCTCATCACCCCAACTGGAGCACAGCAGTCCTGCCCGCCACCACAGATGGGTGGCACTGGCAGCCCCGCTGGTCCGACACCAACCGGGAACAGTTCTACCCCCGACTCAGGGATGCTGCGACCCGCAGTGTGCGAAACACCACGTAATGCAGACTCGTCATTCCGATTGCGGCCGCTTTGTGCCAGGGAATGCACCGTCACCCAGGGGCGCGGCATGGACTGGCGCGACACTGGCGAAGATGGCCAGAACTGCGGAGACGGCCGCACCGGCGAGCAAGACGGTGGTGATGCCCACCAGGTCACTGAGTGGTCCCGCCACAATGGCACCGATGGGTACCGTGCCTCCGAACGCCATGATCCACAGCGCCATGACTCGACCTCTGACGGAATCGTCGAGCCGTTGCTGAAGCACGGTCGACAGTGAGGTCACGGTCCCGAAATAACAGACGCCGACGAGGAATGCTGCCGGATAGGCAAATCCCGGCTGCCGGATTAGCGAGAATGCGGCAAGAGAGAGCGCATAGCCCGCCAGCCCGATACGGACCAACTTGGCCAGGTCCCGTCCGTGGAGAAACGTGCCGATCGATAGCGCGCCGACGACAGCTCCAAGTCCGAATGATGCGTACAGGAGGCCGTAGGCGACTGAGTCTTCATTGAGTCCCAGACTGTTGTGGGCGAGCACGGGCATCAGGACGGCAACGGGGAGGCAGAAAAACGAGAACAGCACCATGGTGCATAGACATCTCGCGACGACCGGATCGCGGCGAGCGGCGCGAATCCCCCCGAACAATCGACGGAGACGACTCTCGCCCACTTCGATGGCTACACGAGGGAGCTGCACACCCCACAGCGCGGCGATGATGAAGAGATACGTGACTGCATTGCCGACGAACACCCATGACGCGCCGACCGTCGCATACAGCACGCCACCGATTGCCGGGCCGATGACCCGTGAGAGGTTCATGTTGGCTGAATTGAGCGAGATCGCGCCGGCCATGTCCTTGCGATCGACGAGAGTGGGAATGAGCGCCGAGTACGCGGGAGCGTAGACAGCCTGTCCTACTCCGATGGCCAAGATGAACGCGAGCAGCTCAGCCATATTGGGAGAAGGTTGGGTGCCCAGAGCGGCAATCCCGAGCGAGAACAAGAGTTGCTCGACACTGACGATCATCAGGACAGTCCGACGATCGAAGCGATCGGCGATGGCCCCACCGGGAATCGAGAACAGGAGGAGTGGCCCGAGTTGTGCCAGGGTTCCGAGGGCGACGTAGGTCGCCGAGCCGGTCTGGTGATAGATGAATGCACCGAGGATGACCGTTTGCATCCAGCTGCCGATGTTGGAAAGCAGTGCGCCGAAGTACACGCGGCGAAACGTTGGATAGGAGAATGCCGCCCGAGCTCCTCCACGTCGAACGGGCTGATCGCCATCAATGATCGCATCTTCGACAAGTAGCTCGACCCCGGCCTCGATTTCGTCGTCCGTGGTCGAGCGGGCGGATGCTGATTCAGCCTCTGTCATTGTCGGCCAGTCAATCGGCCTGGACCGATCCGAATCTGCGTCGTGCCAGTTGTGACTAGCGGATCGCTTGGACGCAACGGCCATCTACCGCTTGCTACCCCACTGTCATCGGCCATGCGCACCCCCTCGCCATCCCGTGGAAACCTCGCGAGCACCGCGTCACGTTGCGATCCCGCGTCTCATCGTCGTTCCTCAGGAGTCCGATGTCAGCACGGGACTCACCGCCATCGGCGAGCAACAGCGCGGTCTGCGCCGACACCTTGCCGCGGTCATGGTTGGGGAGCCATTCGCCGACTCCCGGGATGCAGGTCGACAGTGAATCACCGACCTCCAGACGGTCGGCACACGAGCCAACAGCGTGCAGTCTGACGTGAGCCATCACGCAAGTGCCGCCGAATTCAATCTTCACGCGGGTCGCACTGGTTTGAGAAGTGCCGCCCGGCGGACGGCTCCAAAGTTGTTGACATCATCGGGGCGAGAACTGTTGCACCGGATGCTCATTAATTGAGTAACTCACTTCGGCCGTTCTTTGCGAACGCCTCGGTGAGTTGCGCTGTGTCGTCCGGAGTCAGCGCGACGTACTCGTCGCTGCGCTCCCGACGCCGCCAGACCGGGTCGTCGGTCCGCCACCCTTCCTTTCGCAGTGGTTTCTTGTCCATCTTGTCAGTGGCCGTCACCGGGAGCACCTGCACCACCCGGACATACCGGGGAGCCCACTTCGTGCCCAGATCCTTCTGGTCGGCGAGGAAGATGCGAAATGCCTCAGGATCGAACTCGACCCCGGGTGCGAGTTCGAGGGAGGCCATCACCTGGTCTCCCGTGCTGCTGTCAGGCACCGGGTAGACGGCCACGCCGGATACCCCATCGAAGCGGGCGATGATCCGTTCCACCGGCGCAGCAGCGAAATTCTCACTGTCAACCCGCAACCAGTCGCCTGAACGCCCCGCGAAGTAGAACACACCGTCCTCATCGCGGTAAGCCAGGTCGCCGGACCAGTACCAACCGTTTCGGGTCCGCTCGGCATCGGCCTCAGGGTTGTTGTAGTAGCCCTCGAACTTCGACCCGGCTCGACGCCCGACCAGTTCGCCGATGCACGCTGACGCATTGATCAGGCGGCCTTGATCGTCGAAGGCGGCCAGTGGCCTCTCTGTCCCAGTGGCCGGGTCGACCACGGCCACATCATCCCGTTCGTCGGCCCTGCCGAGCGCTCCAGGTCCGACTCCAGGCACGGGTCTGAGGACGATGGCGTTTTCGCTCGAACCGTAGCCTTCGATCAGGGGGACCCCGAACCGCAGGGTGAAGGCCTCCTTGTCCTGGGCCGAGGTTTCCGGACCGAGAATGACGCGGAGCCGGTGGTCACGGTCGTGCTCGGTGGGTGGGGTAGCCACGATGTGAGCGATAGCCCGGCCCACCGTGTTGCTGAAGGTGGCTCCGGACGACCGGACGTCGTGGAGGAAGCTCGACGCTGAGAACTTCCGGCGAAGGACGAGGGTGGCTCCCGTGGCGAACGCCGGGAGCACCGCGGCCGACAGCGCATTTCCATGGAACAGGGGCATGGCCGAGTAGATGACGTCGTCATGGCTGAGGCCCATGCGAGCCGAAGCCCGGGCCGCGCGTCCCTGGGTCATACGCACGGCTTTGGGCCCACCGGTGGAACCCGAAGTGAACAAGAGGAGGTAGAGCTGGTCCGGGGTGGGCTCACGGCGCGTCGGGCCCGGACTCGTCTGCCGGAGGGTATCCAGCCGCCCGGCATAGGAGTCGTCGTCGGAAATCAGCAAGCTGTCGGATTCCAGACCCAGACCCAGATCGAGCCCCTCGAGCAGTCCGACCCGGTCCTGGTCGGTGACGATCAGCTGACAGTCGGTGCCGCGGACATCTGCGGCCAGTTCGTCACCTCGGCGGGTGGGGTTGATTCCCACGATCACCGCACCGGCCAATGCCGCCCCGGCCAGGAGGAACAGGTATTCGGGAGTGTTCTCCAGCAGTACGCCCACGTGGAACGGTCCGGTTCTACGAAGGGAGTTGAGCATGTCGGCCCTGAGCTCCGCTTCTGCGACGACCATCTGCCACGTCCACTCCTGTGTCTCGAATACCAATCCGATGCCGCCGTCATCGACCCGGAGCCGGACGAGTTGGGCCGCGGTGGCGACGTCGGGGGTGGTCATTCCAGACACTGCGTCAACCAGTCGAGGACGGGGCTGTCGTCGATCAGGAGCATCGGAGGCTTTCCTGCGCTGGTCATGACTTGTCGGCGGGCCGATTCCGACGGCTCGAGATGACCGTTGTCAGTAAGGGCACGTCGATCAGGACGGGCCGGATCCGACGGGACGACGGGAAAGCTGGCAGCTGCTGCATCAGGGCGATCCGAGGATGTAGGAGCCGTTCTCCGGATGGTGATGCCATCCGCTGGAGGCCTGGGTACCGCCATCCACGTGGAGGGTCTGGCCGGTCACGTAGCTCGACAGCGAACTGGCGAGGAAGACGGCGGCTCCACCCATCTCGTCGACGGTGCCGGGGCGTCCCATGGGGACGGTATGACCGAAGCTCTCCTCGGCTCCGGACGGAACCAGGGACATCATCCCTTCGGTCAGTGTGATATCCGGCGCCAACGCGTTGACACGAATTCCGTGCGGAGCGAGTTCGAGTGCGGCGGTCTTCGTGAAATTGATGACCCCGGCTTTGGCGGCGGCATACGCGGCATATCCTGGTGCCGCCCGGACTCCCTCGATCGAGGTCACGTTGATGATGCTTCCGCCGACCCCCGTCTCGACCATCGACCGGGCGACCCGTTGGGTGCACAGGAGTACGTGCTTGAGGTTGGCTCGGTAGAGCGCGTCCCACCCGTTCTCGGTCGTCTCGAGAAATGGGGAGAAGAACACGCCGCCGGCATTGTTCACCAGAATTCGAACCGGCCCGAGCTCGGATGTCGTGCGGGCGACGGCGGCATCGACATCGTCTGCGTTACGGACGTCTGTCACGAGCCCGAGGGCACCGATCTCGTTGGCCGCCGACTCCGCCGTCTCGGGATTGCGTTCCCAGATCGCCACCGAGGCGCCGAACGCGGCGAAGGCACTGGCGATTCCCCGTCCGATTCCCGCTCCGCCGCCGGTCACGACGGCAACCTGGTCGGTCAGTGCCACCGATGCAGGATCTATAGGCACAATGGCACCAGTCCTCTTGATCGTCGCGCGGACGGCGCCAACCGTCTCTGGGCCGGCCGAAACCTGGTCGACAGTCCCAGGATAGATCCGACTTCGCAGGACGAACCCGCCGGCGAGCCCTGACGGACATCGGAGAGGATTGCTAGCTCTATTCGAGGTGCCCAGCGGGGTCGACTGATCGCGTCGTCGAGCGGACGGTGGAAGCGCTCGTCGGGGACCGGTCCGGTAGCCTGCGGCCATGGTTTGGGACCCTGTGTGGGTGGACGTGCCGGGGCTCGCATCGCTGTCCCACCACCTCGGTGATCCAGAAGTCCGGTGCCAGCACGGGAGAGCGATCCGCCGCGCCGATGGAACCGTGTCGCCAGGGTGGGAACAATGGCTCGCCGTCTCCTTGGTTCCTCGGCCTCTCTCGCACCCCGCGAACTGGGATCCGGGCCCATCCGACGCCGATTCGGGCAGTTGAGCCCACATGTATCCATGGGCCGCCGAGGGAGGATCCTGTGCGGCATCCGCTGGAAGGGGCGTCGGCAGACTCTTCTCGGTCCGCCGATCGCGTTGCCACGTGGTTCGGCCACCGTGGCAGACGGTGGATCGCGCACTGATCGAATGAGCATCGCTACCCCGACGGTGGCCGAGCGACGTTGTAGCTGGACGAGCGGAAGAAGTTAGGCAGCTAGATGAACGAGGTGCGGATCGAGGATCTTCGGGAACCGGTGCGCACCGCCGACGAGCAGTCCTTCTACGAGATGGCCATGTCCATGCAGGTCGACCTCGACGCCGAACGCATCGCCTCCGAGGCCAGGCAGCTCACCGGACTCTTCGAGTTCGGTGACCACACGGTCCTCGACAGGCTGACCGTCATGGTGTCGGCAGTCGAGGCGGACACTGGTCTGTCGGGCCTCGGCCGTCACCTCGTCCGCGATCGCATCATCGGTCTGCTGACGGCCCGATTGCGCTTCGAGGACTTCGTGCGGCGCCATCCGGAGGCCCTCGACGTCGAATTGGAACCGCCCGTCATCGTGGTGGGCCTACCGCGGTCGGGTACGACCCATCTGGTGAACCTGTTGGCGGCTGACTCACGGTTCCGATCGATGCCTTGGTGGGAGGTCATCGCTCCCACCCCGATTGCCGGCGACGGACCGGGGCGGCACGGCCTCGATCCTCGCTATCTCCGGTGCCTGGGCACGCATGAGATGACGCAGCGGGTCGCGCCACTCACCTCGCTCATGCACGACCGGCCTCCGTGGGGAATCGAGGAAGATTGCGAGCTCATCGATCTCGATCTCTGCTCATACACCACTGAATGGCATGCCCGCGTGCCCCAGTGGCGGGACTTCTATCTGGGACTGGACCAGCGCCGTCACTATGCGTTCCTCCACCGCGAACTCCAGGTACTCAGCTATCTGCGGGGCCCGCGGCGCTGGGTCCTCAAGACGCCGCAGCATCTCGAGCACCTCGGACCGTTGATGGAGACGTTCCCCGACGCCACGGTCGCGTTCACCCACCGAGACCCGGTGGCCGTTCTCCAGTCGGCTATCACCATGTTGGCCTACGGTGATCGGATGCGGCGGGTGCGAATCGAGGCCGACGAACTGGCGGTCTACTGGGTCGACCGCATTGAGCGGCTGCTCCGGTCGGCGGTGCGCGATTACCACCTGATCCCCGATGCCCAGCGGATCGACGTCGAGTTCGAGGAGTTCATGGCCGACGACCTGGCCATGGCCACGAGGATTCTGGGCATTGCCGGCCTCGAGGCCGATGATCGCTCCCGTAACCAGCTGACCACGTACCTGGCCGGCAACCCGCGCGGGAAGAATGGTCAGATCGTGTACGACCTGCGCGCTGACTTCGGAATGGACCCGAGGGAGCTCCGGGAGCGGTTTTCGTTTTACTTCGATGCCTTCCCCCAGATCCGCACGGAAGTGCGCTGACCGTGGCCGGTATCCACCGTGAGCGGCCCGGCGCCGATGCGATCGCCGCGACCAGGGGCGACCCAGCGGTCGACGTGGGCGACGGCATCTGGATGTCGCCTGGACTGTCGAATACTTACGTGATACCCACGGCGGAAGGGCGCATCGTCGTGAACACGGGGATGGGATTCGAGGGACCACTGCACCGTCTGGCGTTCGATGCTGTCGACGACTCGCCCGTGCACTCGATCATCCTCACCCAGGGCCACTTCGACCACGTCGGCGGGGTCGATTGCTTTCTCGAGGTCGGCACCGAGGTCATCGCCCAAGCCAACTCGGCGACGTGGCGTGCCGACAACGAGCGACTCGAGGCGTTCCGATCGCGTAACGCTGCGTTCGCATGGATCGAGGCGATCCTTGCCGCGATGGCCTATGCGGATTCGCTCGGCGTCGGGGCTACGGCGCAGTCCCGTCCCGAACCGACCGCAACTTTCGACGATCGGATGGAAGTGTCGATCGGAGGGCGCGAACTGGTTCTTCTGTCGGTTCCGGGCGGCGAGACAACGGATGCACTGGTGATCTGGTTACCTGATTCGCGTACCGCTCTGACCGGCAATCTCTTTGGAGCCCTGTTCGGCCACGTCCCTAACCTTGTCACGATGCGCGGTGATCGCTACCGCGACGCCCTTGCCTACGTTGACTCATTGGACCTTGTGCTTCAACTTGGCGCCGAGCGTCTCCTGACCGGCCACTTCGACCCGATCATAGGGATCGACCGGATCGCCGAGGAGGTGACCGCCATGCGGGACGCCATGCAGTGGGTACATGACGAGACCGTCAAAGGAATGAATGCCGGCACAGACGTCCACACGCTGATGCGCGAGGTCCGGGTGCCCGAGGACGTGGACCTCGGCGAAGGCTACGGGAAGACGTCGTGGAACGTGCGGGCCGTCTGGGAGACCTACGCCGGATGGTTCCATCACCGCTCCACTACCGAGCTGTACGCCGTGCCGCAGTCGGCGATCGCCACCGACGTCGTCAACCTGGCTGGTGCCGATGCTCTTGCGGAAGCTGCCCAGAACCGTCTCGCTGCCGATGAGCCGGTGGCTGCACTCCATCTGACCGATCTCGTGCTCTCCGCCGATCCCGATCACGGGTTGGCACGCGAGGTGGCCGCCGCGGCCAGCCGGGCGCTCCTGGCCGATTCCGGCAACTTCTGGGAACGGGCATGGCTCAACCGTTCACTTGGACGACTCGAAGTTCAGTGACCAACACCACCACGTTCGACTATTCGGGTGCCAGGGTGTTGGTGACCGGCGGCACCAGCGGGATCGGACACGCCCTGGCCACTGCCTTCGCCGCTGCCGGGGCCGCCGTGACCGTGACTGGCACGAAGGCCGACCCGGGCGAGTATGAGACCGAGCTCGAGCAGTTCGACTACCTCCGGTGCGAGATGACCGATTCGAGCACGATCGACGGAGTCATCCATGCCGTGGACGGCCTTGACGTCCTCGTCAACAACGCCGGTGCCAATTTCCCCGGCGGCAGGGACGAGTGGGAGCCGGACGTGTTCGCCGCTGCGCTCACGATGAATCTCGCCGGCCCGATGCGCCTCACTACCGGCGTCCGCACCTTGCTGGCCGCGAGCCGGCTCGACGGCGGGGGGAGCGTGATCAACATCGCATCACTCGCGGCGTTCCGGTCGATCCCGATCGTTCCCGGGTACGGATCGGCAAAGGCGGGGATGGTGGCGCTGACCGGAAATCTGGCGCGCCTCTGGGTCCAGGACGACATCCGCGTCAATGCCGTCGCCCCCGGGGTCATCGACACCCCGATGACCGCACCGATGGCCCACTTCACCGAGCTCCTCGATGCGGAACTGGCGCACACGCCCATGGGACGCCTCGGGACTCCGTCCGATATCGTCGGCGCCGTGCTCTTCCTCGCCAGCTCGGCCGCCAGCTTCATCACCGGCCATACCCTCGTCGTCGATGGCGGCTACCTCCTCCCGTGACGGCAGGTCCGCTGGCGCCCTACTACCACGTCGGGATCGTCGTCCCCGATCTACTCGAAGCCCAGAAAGAGCTCAGCTCCCAGCTCGGTGTCACCTGGGGGCCGGTCCTGCATCTCGACGGGGCCGATGTCCGGGACGGGGAAGGTAGGGACCTCGTGCTCCCGACGACGATCTGCTACTCGGTGGATGCACCGCACCTGGAGGTGATCCAGGAGGTCCCCGGCTCGGTCTGGGCCTGCAACGAGCACTCCAATCTTCACCACATCGGGTTCTGGAGCGACGACATGCCCGGAGCCAGCTCCGCTCTGTCAGTGGGCGGGTGCCCATTGCAGCTCTGTGGGCGGGCCGGCGAAGTCGCTCCGTCGTCGTGGGTGTATCACGGCACCGGACTGGGTATCCGCATCGAGATCATCGACGCAGGGCTGCGCGAGATGATGGCGTTCCTTTTCGAGCCTCCCACCTGAGGGGGTTGGAAGGTGCGGCAGGTTCGTGTGCACGGCCCGGGGGATGTCCGCGTCGATGACGTTGCGCCCCCTGAACCCGGTCCCCGCGATGCCGTGCTAGCGGTGGCCGCCTGCGGCATCTGTGGAAGCGATCTTTCATATATCGCGATGGGTGGCGTGGCCGGGCCGGCGGCGGAGCCGATGTGCCTGGGTCACGAGATCTCGGGGACGGTCGAGTGGATCGGAAGCCATGTCCGTTCGGTCCGCCCGGGAGAACGGGTGGTGGTCCACCCGGGCGACGACCAGTTCGGCCGTATCGGCAACGGTGCCGCTCAAGGCGGGCTGACCCCCAGACTGCTTGTGACTGAAGTCGATCGCGGGCGGCTGTTCAGCGTGCCCGATGACCTTCCGCTCGACGTTGCCGCCTTCGCCGAGCCGCTCGCCGTCGGCATGCGCGCCGCCGATCAGGCAGAGGTCGAACCCGGAGAGGGTGTAGCGGTGTTCGGGTGTGGCCCCATCGGATTGGCGGCCATTGCAACACTGGTCGACCGGGGTCACAAGAAGGTCGTGGCGATCGATCTCAGTCCCGTACGGCTGGAGCTCGCTCAAGGACTAGGTGCGCAGGCCGGCCTCGATCCTCGCTCGACTGACGTGTGGGACGAGCTTGCGCGGTTGCACGGCAGGTCGGAGTTCATGTTCGGGCCGACCCCCGCCACTTCCGCTTTCATCGAGGCCACCGGATCCGCACAGGTGATCGTGGATGTGCTCGACCACGGACCGGTCGGTGGTCGCCTGTCGGTCGTGGCCCTCCACTACGAGCCGATTCCGACCAGCTACCTGATGCTGCTCATGAAGCAGTTCACGATCCGTGGATCGATGGAGTACCCACCTCGTTTCGAAGAAGCGATCGATCTGCTCGCCCGTCGTGATCTGTCCGGACTCGTGACCCACCGCTTTCCGCTCGATCGGTTCGATCAGGCACTCGATGCGCTCGGCGGCTCGAAGGACTGCGGCAAGGTGATGGTGACGATGGATCAATCGGAGACGTGAACCCGGGTCGACGGGTGATCTGTCCTCTACGAGACGTCCTGAGTCTGAGGACCGCCGAAGCGGACGAAGACTCCATCGCGGCGCATCGAACGGGCAAACCAGGTAATCGAGAAGAAGATGGCCAGAGCGGTAAGTGACGTGGTCGCCCCGAGTCGTTCGAGCGGAAACGAACGCGTGGAGGCCGTCAGCAACAAGATCAGGACGACGGCCCCGTTGAGGAACATGGCAATCGCCCAGAGGAAGGAGACCCGGACGAAAAACCGGTGGACGCTCGGCCGGGCCAGCAGTTCGGGGCTGAGCGGACAGAAGTCGTGGGTGAATCGTTGAGTGAACGGACGACCAGCGAGAGCGCTGACTACCAGGAGCAGTGAAGCCAGGAAGGCGCTTGCCGTCGGTTGGATGAAATACACAAAGGCACTTCCCGTAGCGAAGGAAATGCCCGTACGAATCGTCAGTAGCGCTGTTCCGATCAGCAACAGCGTCGACGTCCGCTCGTGGCGCCAGAATCGCCGGCCGATGAGCAGATACGACCATGTCAGTGCACCGATCAGGGCACCTCGGAATCCGGCGATCAAGAGGACGCAGTAGTAGGCCGCGACTGGGGCTACGATACTTTCGATAATTACGGGAACGGCGTGGCGAAGGACACGCAGAGGATGGGGTAGCTGCAGAACGGAGTCCGCCCGACCATCAGGATGGTCGGAGAAGGCGAGTGCTCGAAGTGCCGCCCGCTGTTCGGATTGGCTGATGGTTGAAGTTGTCGGCAGTTCTTGCGGGAGTCCGGTGGGGCCGGACCGTGTGAATGGGTGCGGCACGACCTACTTGTCGGCATAGTGACCCCCGAAGTTGAATCCCCGGCCGCACGTGCGCCTGAGATCGTCTGACCCGGTCTCGACTGGTGCGGTGGAACCCTCCGAAGGCCACGTCGATGGCGACCATGGCGGAATCTGGGGATCGGTCATCTGGGCCACATTCGATGTCGTGCTAGCGCGAAGTTGTCTCCTGTATCGGTTGGAAGGCCAGGTCACCGGCTGGCATGGGCCGGCTGATGCAGTAACCCTGGGCGAAGTCACATCCGAGGCCTGCCAGGAGTCGCAGTGTTTCGCCGTCTTCGATCCCCTCGGCCACGATGCGGAGCCCCATGGCATGGCCAAGGTCAATCGTCGACCTGATGAGATCGGTCTGCCGGTCGCCGCCTTCGCCCCCTGTGCCGGCGATGAACACACGATCCAACTTCAACTCCTGCACCGCCAGGTTGCTGAGATAGGCCAGGGAGGTGACTCCGGCACCGAAATCGTCGATGGAGACGCAGAATCCGTGATCCTGGAGTTCGTCGATCACCCGCCGGGCCCGTTCGAAGTCCTCGATCACACACGTCTCTGTTATCTCCAATACGAGCGCATCGGTCCCAAGTCCGTGGATGTCCAGTGTGGCAAGAACCTCGGTTACAAATCCCGGATCGAGAAGGCTTGACGGAGAGATGTTGACGGCAACGGTCAGGGGTCGAGCACCGTCTCGCCATGCAGCGCACTGGGCCGCGGCCTCACCGAGCACCCAGGTGGTGAGGGCGCCCATCAGGCCGGAATCCTCAGCCAGGGGAATGAATTTGTCGGGCGGCAGTAGACCGAGCCGTGGATGATCCCAGCGAACAAGTGCTTCGACGTTCAAAATTTCGCCCGTCACCAGGTTCAGCTGGGGCTGGTAATGCAGGACCAGGTGACCGCTGCTGATTGCTTCACGCAGGTCCTCGACGAGATGCATCTGATCCCCGTTCTCGTCGAGATTCTGGTTATAGCTGGCGAAGGAGGTACTCCCAAGCTTGGAGCGGTACATCGCAACGTCAGCACACCACACCAGTCCGGCACTGTCGGACGCATCGTCCGGCGCCACGGCGATGCCGATGCTCGCCCCGATCTGCGCCGTGACGACTTCCAAGGCAAAGGGCTCATTCAGGCAGTCGGTAAGTCGCTCGGCAACCTCCACACCGTAGGAAGCGTCACCATCGATGAGGACGACCGCGAATTCATCCCCTCCGATGCGTACCAGCAGATCCGACTCGCGGAGGGCGCCAGACATGCGCTCGCCCAGCTGCCGCAGCAACTCGTCGCCAGCCGGGTGCCCGAACGTGTCGTTGACCTCCTTGAAGCGGTTCAGATCGACGAAGAGAAATGCCAGGCTTCGCGGCTCTCCCGTAATGGCGCAGTCCTCAAAGAACGTGTCGAGTACACGGAACAGATAGCGCCGATTACGGAGGCCGGTCAGGTCGTCGGTGACGCTCTGATGGCTCCGCTCCTGGCTGAGGCGTTGGATTTCCGTCATTGTCAGGATGAGCCGTACACCGGCGGCGGCGAGAGCCGCCGCCGCCAGGCCGGTGGCCATGCGTCCAACAGTTACCAGACTGGCCGTGAAGAGCACGGCGAGCGCGGCAAATCCGGCGATTCCCGGAATGATGAATCCGGGCGGCTCCTGGATCCGGAGGGGATTGATCGCGTGCTGGCGGAGCCATACGGCCATGGACATCAAGACAATCGACGATGGCCACGCGATCGCGTTGAGAATGATGCCGAACCTGGACGAGCCGAGGGAATTCGGGAACAGGTTCGAGGTGTCACCGAGAACATTGAGCATCAACCCGGCGGCCAGCAGTGCCCAAGGGGCCCTGTTCTTGCCGGAGAGCAGGGCAAAGCCGCCGACCACCATTCCCAAGAGCAGGACATCCCCGATCGGATAGGCCAGGTTGGCGAGCGTTGCGACTCCGCTACCTCCGGTAGAGCTGACGACGCGCTGGAACGCAAACGCGGCACAAAGTGCCGCTGCTCCCAGGGCGGCGATCCCTCCGTCGAGCCAACTCGAGACGCTCACGTGGCGGTGTTCGGACTTGATGAACAGCATCACAGCCACGTAGGTCAGTGGATAGAAGGCGAGATAGAAGATGTCTGCAGCGGATGGGGTCGGAGGTGTCGCTCCTCCGAGTGACTCGATGGTAAGCAGGATGTCACCGATCGTCCAGGACAGAAGTGCGAGACCGAGGATGAACGCTGCCGCTCGGCCCGGGCGTCGAAGGAAGCCCCGGCCGATACAGAGGCCTGAAGCGATCAGCTCGATGCCACAGATGAACCACCCGTCGAGCCAGGTCGACGTCTGGGCCGTGCTTCGGACAAGCAGAGTCACGAGATACCCGCCCAGGAGCACAGCCAGAAAGGCATAGGTTGCCCATAGCAATACAGCGGCGCGACTGTTCACCAGATCGTGAGCAAATGATTCTCGCCGCCGATTGCTCAGGAGTCCCGACATTGTACGAGAGCATCGGCAGGTCAGACACCCGTCTTGAGCCGAGTCGCCTCCGGCCTGCAGGTGAGGGAACAAGATGCCGATGACGGTGGCGGAATCACTCCGGCAGCTGGATCGAAAACAAGCCCGATCGACATTTCAGCGAACCTTCTCGATCGCCCCAGCGTCACTATTGATAGGGAATGAAGCGGTCGTGTGGCCAGCGGATGCTGGTGGGGCGCATCGAGGAGGTCATCGGGTGGGAGGCAAAGGAGGTCAGGAGGACATCGAAACCTGGTTGGCGGAGGGGTATGTGACCTCCTTTCGCACCGCTTGCCTCATTCTTGGCAACCGGTCGGACGCCGAGGAGGCCGTCCAGGAGGCATTCCTCCGGGCATGGCGATTCAGGAAATCGCTTGCTCCCGGATCGGACGTCCGGCCTTGGCTTTACCGTGTCGTGGTCAACACCTGCAATTCGAAACTGCGATCGGAGATCCCCCACCGGGACCGGCGTACTGCCGACAGTGAACTCGATCGATTGGCGGCGCCAGGCGACGGGCCGACCGACGTCGAGCAGTCGGGTGACATCGTCCGGGCCCTGCAGTCGTTACCCGTGCACCTGCGGGTGGTTGTCGTGCTCCGTTACTACGCCGATCTGACCGAACGGGAGATCGCCACCGCCATCGGTCGGCGACCGGGGACGGTCAAATCGAGGCTCCACGAGGCGAGGCGTCTGTTGGCCATGCACCCCGCCCTCCGCACACTTGACAACGGGGCGGAATCCCATGACTCGGAGGTTGCCGAATGACCATGATTGACGAAGGTCCGCTCCGTGCGTTGCTGGCCGAGGCGGCCGATGGGCTCGCCGTGCCCGAGGACGCAGTCGAACGAATTGCGTCCATTGCTTCCGGAGACGGCCCGAAGGCGGACATTGTCCGCACGATCGTCCCCCGTGGGCGGTGGGGCCGCGTCGCCCTGGTGGCCGCGGCGATAGTGGTTGTGGCTGGCGGCGTTACCCTCATCGGTGGTACACCGGGAACGTCGCAGGGGCATCGCACGGTTGCGGGGCCCTCGGCTGTCGCACCCGGCGTAACGGGAGCGGTGCCCTCCACCACCGTGCCGTTGGGCTCGCACAACCGTCTCGGGAACGGAGGTTCGACCGGATCGTCGTCGACGCCCGCCGGGGCCGGAGCGCCGTTCGCAGCGAACGCGCCGGCGCAATCGAACCCGACGGTAATCACACCGTCCGTGTCGCCAGCACCGCTACCAACCGGGATCATCGGCCAGCCAGCCAAAGTGGTGACGACCGGCACGATTGATCTGGCTCTGGGCAGCGACCCAGTCGGGCCGGCTGTCACCCGGCTGACCACGATCGCCAACGGGGCCGGCGGATTCGTGGCGAAGTCCGATGTCCAGGTGGGACCGTCGAGTGGCACGGTCCCATCGTCGGGGACCCTGGTCCTCCAGGTTCCCCAGGCTGCGTTCGCCTCTGTGCTCACCCAGGTGCAGTCGATCGCCAAGGTGACCTCGATGTCGTCGACCTCGACCGACGTCACCAGTCAGTACGTCGATCTCCAAGCCCGAATCAACGCTCTGCAGGTGAGTCGGCAGCAGTACCTGACGATTCTGGGTCAGGCCACTTCGATCGGCGACATCCTGGCCGTCCAGAGCCAACTCGACACCATCCAGAGCCAGATCGAGCAGTTGCAGGGTCAGCTCAATCTCCTGGACAGCCAGACCACTTATTCGACCCTGACGGTGTCGCTATCCCAGTCGGGCCACCGGCCTCCTCCTCCGCCGACGCCCCAGTCGGGCGTCGGTCGGGCATGGCATCAGTCGGTCAGCGGTTTCACGTCGGGGGTCGAGTGGTTGATCCGAATCGCCGGTCGCACCCTCTTCGTCCTTCTGGTGCTGGCCGTGCTCGCATTCGTCGGTCGGTGGGCGTGGCGCGCCTGGCGGCGCCGGATGCTCTGACCGAATCGCGACTTGCCGGAGCGCTACAAGCGCCCGTACCTGGCTTCGCCGGGCCGCCCGATGGGTGGTTCCCTCGAGGCGCGCACCAGTCGACCGGCAAGCCAGCAAGTGCCTGCTCCGTAAGCCCTTCCCGATTTGTCAGTGACCTCGACCATGACCATGACCATGACCATGACCACGTCGCACGAGCCAATCGGCCAGCGGAGAGCTAGCATCGCCGACAGGATTCGACGAAAGGTGGTCGTCAATGCCTGAGTTTCCAGCCATTACCCATGTCGCCCTGACGGTGACAGACCTCGCCCGAAGCCGAGCGTGGTACCGGCGCCTTCTCGGCACTGATCCGGTGATCGATGAGGACACGGGTGCCTTCCATCATGTCGTGTGGCTCATCGGTGGCACACTCGTCGGAATCCACCATTTCCCCGATCTGAAGAGTACCGAGCCCTTCGACGAGCGTCGCCCCGGGCTGGATCACCTGGCATTCTCGTGTGCCGACCGATCCGCACTCGAGGAGTGGGAGCACCACCTGGACGGCCTGGACATCGCGCACGGTGGCATCATCGATGCTTCCTACGGCTCCGGACTGTCGTTCCGCGACCCGGACAACATCGCTCTCGAGTTCTTCGCGCCACTGGGCTGAGCGACGAACGGGTTCGCCGAAAGCCCTCAACCCGCGGGTGGTGAAGGCGGGTAGGGGACCACAACGCGGGCCAACGCGTGCATTGGCCAGGAGAAGGCCAGCCGAAGATCCCGATCTCGTGCCTGTCGAGCCGATCATTGGTCCAGCTGGAGATTCGTCCGCCTGATGGCGTATTCCCACCGTGCCAACTGCTCTTGCGGCTTTAGATCGCCGTTCGAATTGCCGACTTCTTGATCATGGGAACACTGGGGGGAGGCGAACTGGCTGACCAGGCACGCAGTCGAGGCATCGGGACAGACACGGCGTCACTGACCGGAACGCCCCGATCTTCGGAGCGTTGGGCCCTCGGTGAGGCGCTTCGCGCCAGGGAATCAGACGTGCTCCAACGCTGCCAGGAGGCTTTTGTCCGCCAAGCCAGCTTCTCCCACGATGAGGTGAGCGCCAATCCCCTATGGGAGCTCCTGTCGATCGCCGTGAACGCGATCGTCGATTGGCTCACGGCAGGAAATGTTGCCGGCGAAAGTGACAAGTCCCGAATTGCATCGCTCGGATCGTCAGTCGCCACCTATCAGGTGGCTTCAGGTACGTTCGAGAGCGGCGACAGAGCGTCGGCCTCCAGGCCCAGTGAGACCTCCACGGCCCGGGCGGTCGACCAGCTCTCGGTGACGCTCCTCACCAAACTCAATCTCTGGTGGAGCGAGGAGACCCGTGCGGTGTTGTGCGAGGAGGCGGCTCGCCTCGGCACCAGCCAGACATCTCTGGATGAGGCCACCGACATGGTCATTCGGAGCTGCAACTCGAGTCTCGTCCGAATGGCCAAGCAGTATGACGCTGAGCTCACCACACTCCACCACGAGTTGACCCACTTGGCCATGCACGATCCGCTGACGGGACTTGCCAATCGCAAGGTCTTCCTCGATCGGCTGGACAGGGCTCTGGCTCGCCTGGATCGGCACCCTGGAGGGGTGGCCGTGATCTTTATGGATCTCGACCACTTCAAACGCGTGAACGACCTGTATGGCCACGCCTGCGGCGACGAGGTCCTCGTGGAGATGGCTCGCCGACTGACCCAGCATGGTCGCCCGGAAGACCTGTACGCGAGACTGAGCGGTGACGAATTCGTCGCGCTGATCGAAGACCTGCCTCACCCGATGGAGGATATTCAGGCATTGACCGAGCGTCTTCGAAGCGCACTCCTGGTGCCGTTCGAGGTTGACGGGATCAAGCTCGACATCACCGTTTCGATCGGCATCGCCGTTACCAGTGAATTCGGCTCCTGCTCAGAACATGTGTTGGCGCAAGCTGATTCTGCGCTCTACACCGTGAAGCGTGTCGGGCGAAACGGTGTCGCCGCCGTCGAGATCGGCAAGGACGCGCAGCCGATCAGGTTCACGGAGGCAACCGGGCTGCACCGCGCCCTCGAGCGGGGCGAGCTACATCTCGACTATCAGCCGATCCTGGCCGCCGATGGCCACGACGTGGTTGCCTTCGAAGCACTTCTCCGTTGGAACCACCCTGAGCGCGGGCCGATCCCCCCGGCGGAGTTCATCCCCATGGCTGAAGAGTCCGGACAGATGGTCTCAATCGGATCCTGGGTTATCGGAGAGGCATGTCGACAGGCCGTGCAATGGAGGGACACCATCGGGATCGATGCTCCCATGGCGGTGAACATCTCTGCCTGGCAACTCTCGGATCCGTCATTCGTCGATGTCGTCGCAGACGCCTTGTTTCGAATGGACATGTCGGCGGACAGCCTCATCTTGGAGATCGCCGAAGGAGTACTCCTGAGCGGACATCCGGATCTTCGGGAGGTCCTTTCCCGACTCAAAGTTCTCGGAGTGCGTATCTCGGTCGATGATTTCGGAGCCGGCTATTCCTCGCTGTCGTATCTCCGGCATCTTCCGGTCGACCAGATCAAGATCGATCGTGAGTTCGTCCAAGACGCGGTGAACAACGGTGACACCCGCGTCATGGAGTCCTTCATCCGCCTTGCGCACGAGCTAGGACTCCAAGTCGTGGCGGAGGGCGTGGAGACGCAGTTCGAGCACGAGGCGATGCAGGCCATGGGGTGCGACGTCTTCCAGGGATTCCTCTTCGGTCGACCGCAGTCAGCTGCCGACGCAGAAGGCCGGTATCTCGGCCTCGTCCACGGTCGCGAGCTGCCCGCTGAGGACTCTTCGGCCCAATTGTGACCCGAGATGAGCACTCGACGGTGAGTGACGCCTACTCCTGAATCCGACCTCGTCGGGGTGCCCATGAACCGTTGGGCCGAGGGTCGGGTAGAGCGACCTGGGATGTCAGATGTGCGTCGGTAACCCGGTACCGGATGTCCGTGATCCGCCGTTCCACTGATGACAGCGCTGAAGGGGTCCCCCGGAGACGGAGTTCGCCGAGGCGGTGCGGTGGGCCGGATCGGCCGGCTGCCGGCACGGACCGGCGAGCGCCGCCGAGGTCGGCGATGCTCTCAGCGCGAACCATGCCGTGGCTGTGCGAGGCTAGCGACGCTGGTGATTGCGGTCTCGGGATGATGCGGGTGCCTCAGCCGCCAGAGGCGACGTTGATGGAGACGGTTGTCGCCCGTCACAGACCAATCAAGATGAAAGGCGGCGCAAATGTCCGGTGTCTATGTGGTGACGGACAGCTCGTCCGACCTCACCGAGGAAGAGGTCGCGGAGTTCGATGTCGAGATCGTACCGCTCACCGTGCGGATCGACGCCGACGAATTCGTTGATCGGCGGGACCTCGGAATTGCGGAGTTCTACAAGCGGATGGCTGCCTCCGATGATCTGCCGCAAACGGCGTGTCCATCGCCGGGCGCCTTCGACGAAGCGTTCACTCGCGCGGCTGACGCAGGTGCGGACGCTGTGGTGTGCATCACCATTTCGAGCGAGTTGTCGAACACACTGCAGTCGGCACAGACGGCGGCTGTCGGATTCCGGGGACGCCCGTCCATCCATGTGGTCGACTCCAAGTCGGTATCGAGTGGTCTGGGAACCCTGGTGATCGAAGCGGGGACGATGGCCCGGGGCGGAGCGGACATCGATGCGGTGCTGGGTGGTGTGGCCGATCTGATCACTCGTACCCACGTGTTCGCCACGCTCAATACGCTCGAGAACCTGAGGAAGGGCGGCCGCATCGGCGGAGCGAAGGCGATGGTGGGCTCGATGCTGGCGGTCAAACCGCTGATTGACATTACGGGTGGGGCCGTACGCGAGGCCGGCAAGGCCCGTACCCGAAAGCGGGCCATGCAGATGCTCTACGAGCAGATGATCGATGCCGGGGCGATCGAGCATGTGGCTGTCATGCATGGTAAGGCCCCCGACATCGACGAATTCCTCGACCTGATCGCACCGCACTTCCCCCGTGACTCGATTCGTGTCGGCGAGCTGGGTGCCGTGATCGGGTCGCACGGCGGAGCCGAAATTCTGGGCGCGAGCTGGGTGGATGTGAGCTGACGGCCGACCGGGGACGAATCGGCGATGCTCCGTCCCGGAGGGCACGTCTCATCTCGCGTCGGTCGACGTCCGTCTTCAAGCAGCATCTGATGACCGCACGCCCTGGCGAACGGGCACCCGGTCAGGCCGTTGCGTGCATTCCGGCCGCAGCCAGCATCTTCTCGTCGTCGGCCAGCAGTGTGTCGGCCAGTTGCTGCACCATGGCCACGACCTCGGGATGGGAATCCAGGTCCCAACCCTCCAGCACCTCCGTCAGTCCCGCACGACGGGCGTCGGCCAGCATCGACACGGCTGATTCGCCGGCGGCCGTCAGCCGCAGGGATTGGCTGGCGACGTCGCCGTAGTCGCCGCTCCGTGCGACCAGGCCGGCGGAGACGAGACCGTCGATACCCGGTTCGATGATGTCCGCCGGAACTTTGAGGCGCGAGGCGACCCCGTCGACCGAACAGCTCGGCTGGTCAGCGACCCGGTAGAGCAGCCAGCACGACTGCGGGGGAATCGTGAGCCCGGCCCGTTCGGCGAGGGTCCGGTAGAGCTCGTAGCGATTCTCGCGGGCGACGATGCGCTCCAGATTGAGCTGCAACTCCTCGAGGGACGTGCGGCTGCTCGGCACGGTGAACCCCTCGCCGGCCTCTGCTGTGCGGACGGACTTCCGCAGTTCGATCTCGGGGAGGAGCCAACTCAGACAGAACGCCAGGAATGCGATGGGGACCCCGATCAGGAACACTTTGTCGATGGTATCGGCTATCGCCACCGACACGGCGTGGTGGACATCGGGAGGGAGCCGGGCGATCAGAACGGGATTGTCGATCTGGCCGGCTGCGCCACCCGGAATGGACGAGATGCCGAGAGTCCGCAGTTGGTCGGCGAGGTTGCCGACGAGGACGTTGGCAAAGATGGCCCCGAACACCGCCGTCCCGAACGAACCCCCGATGCTCCGGAAGAACGTCACACCCGATGTCGCCGTACCCAGCTCCTCGTAGGAGACGGCGTTCTGCACCGACACCACCAGGACCTGCATCACCAGACCGAGGCCGAGTCCGAAGACGACCATGTAGGAGGCGATGACCGCTTCCGACGAGTCGATCCCGATATGCGACATCAGGTAGAGCCCGATCGTCATCAAGGCCGTCCCGACGACGGGAAAGACCTTGTAGCGACCCCATCGACTGACGATCAGGCCGGAGCCCACCGAGGCGACGAGGAGTCCACCCATCATCGGAAACAATCGGAGACCGGACGACGTGGGGCTGACACCCTTGACGATTTGGAAGAACAGCGGCAGGAATGTCAGCGCGCCGAACATGGCGAATCCGACCACGAAGCCGATGGCGCTGGCCGCCGAGAAGACCCGGTTCGCAAACAGGTGAAGGGGGAGGACGGGCTCGACGGCGCGTCGCTCGGCGAGCACGAAGAGCACCGTGAGCACGGCTCCGGCTAGGGCGAGCAAGACCATGAATGGCGAGCCCCACGCATAGGAGGTCCCGCCGAGGCTTGTGAAGATCACGAGGGCGGACACCGCTCCTGTCAGCAGGACCGTGCCTAGGTAGTCGATGACTCGCTTGATCCGGGTGAGCCCTCCTGGCAGGGCGGCGGAGGTGATAACAAGCGCGACGGCCCCGATCGGAATGTTGATATAGAAGATCCAGCGCCACGACGCATATTCGACGAACAGGCCACCAATGAGCGGGCCGATGACTGTCGTGACGCCGAACATCGCCATGAACAGGCCCATGTAACGGCCGCGCTCGCGTGGCGAGACCACATCACCGAGGATGGTCTGGGCCCCGACCATCAGACCGCCTCCCCCCAGGCCCTGGGCGGCCCGGAAGAGTATGAGCTGGAGCATCGAGTGGCTGAGGCCGGCGAGCGCCGATCCCACCAGGAAGATCACGATGGCGATCTGGAAGATGATCTTCCGCCCATAGAGGTCGCCGAGTTTCCCCCACAAGGGAGTGGAGACCGTCGACGCCAGGAGATAGGCGGTGACGACCCAGGTGAGGTGCGAACCGCCGCGCAGGTCACCGACGATGGTGGGAAGGGCCGTCGAGACGACTGTCTGATCCAGCGCCGCCAGGAACATGCCCAGCATCAAGGCACCGACGATGATGTGGACCTGGCGCTTCGGTAGGTTGAGCGGGCCGGCCATCGCCATCTCGTCCGTCACGACAGGTACCACCCCGCAGCGCTCGCCTGCAGCCCACGCTAATCCACCGAGGCGGTCTCTCGGTGGGCCGGCTCCTGTCGACCATCGGGTGGTCGAGATGTGGGAGCGTGTGTTCCCCGGGGAATTCGGACATCCCGGTGGGAGCTCATCCGCGGTGCCCCGGCATGGGACGAACCCGGCATTCCGTCGCTGACCAACGTGACGTTCCGGTCGTTCACCCGTAGGTTGACGGGCATGGAAGAACCGAAGCCGACAGCTCCCTTCGCCCGCGGTTCGGTCTCGTTCCGGCTCTACCCGCACAACGAACTCGATCCCGATGCCATCGTCCGCGGATTGTGCATGCACGCAGGAATCGCCCTCCACCACGGATTCGACGGTGTGATGACGAGCGAGCACCACGGCGGGTTTTCGGGCTACATGGCACAGCCTCTCCAGATGGCGACATTTGTCCTCGAGGAGAACAGCACGGGCTGGGCCGCAGCATCGCCGTTGCTTCTCCCGCTCCGACCGACCACGCTCGTTGCGGAAGAGGTTGCCTGGTTGCACGCCCGCCATCGCGGCCGAGTCGGTCTTGGGGTTGCCGCTGGTGCGCTCCCTCTCGACTTCGAGGCTGTGGGCATGGATCCCGCTGTCGCAGCCGACCGCTTCAAGTCGGAGCTCCCTCGACTGGTCGCCATGCTGCGTGGGGAAGATCTGGACCGGGTGGCCGGTGACCCTGCGCTCCGGGCGTGTCTCGACGATCCGGTGCCGGTGTTGAGTGCTGCAGTGTCCGTCGCCGCTGCGACCCGAGCAGCTTCGTGCGGCGCGGGGATCCTTCTGGAGGGCATGTCGGGCGTCGATCGGCTGGCCCGTCTGACCGATGCGTACGACGCCGCTGGCGGAGCCGGTTCGAAGGTCCTCATCCGGCGGGTCTGGCTGGGCGACCTGCCCGTTGATCTCGTGCGCCGGCAGCGAGACGTGTACGACAGTTACTCAAATGCCACCTCCTCGTTCGGCGACGACCAGACCATCGCATCATCAGATCCGGCCGAGATCGTGAGCCGCCTCGCCGAGCTCGTGCTGGCCAGCGGTGTCGACGCACTCAACCTCCGGGTACAACTACCCGGAATGGCTCCAGAGGCCGTCAGCGAGCAGATCGAAGTGCTTGGAACTGAGGTCGTCGGACCGCTGAAGGGCCGTTGGCCCGGCCGATGACCGGGCCCAGGATCCGACACCAGAGGATCCGGTCGCGGTGGATGCCGGGCATGAACTGACACAGGACATGACCTTTCGACCACCGGCACCTCTCAGGCGGGAGCCCGGGCGTCGATCAGTGTCCTCGACCGGCCCGGTAGCGCTGGGGATCGCTCGGATTGTCGGCCGCGGCGATCCGATCCTGGACGTCCGAGAGTGCCGCCCGGGCGACCCGGCCCGAGCGGGCGTCGGAGGGCACGTCGTCACCGGGCATCGACGGGAGGGCGAATGACGAGTAGACGACCTTGCGCGGACGCTCCACGGGCGGATGGGCACGGTGGAGTGTGTCACTGCAGTGGACGGTGACATCGCCGGTCTCGGTCTCGAGCATCCGGGATGGGAGGTCGAGCTTCGGGTCGCGGCCGGCAGCCATCGTATTGGCGCGGTGGCTGCCAGGAATCACCCCTAACGCGCCGCTGAGACGATCTGCTCCGGTCACCGAGATCCCACAGGTCAGGCCGTTGCATGTGTAGGAGTGCTTCCCCTGGCCGCAGTCCTTGTGCCAGGGGAGGTCCGACAGGCCGCGCGCAATACCGAGCGGCTTCACCAGACCCTCGCCACCGCCACCGTGCCGGTGGCCGTCGCCGGTGAGGTCGCCGATCCACTGGTAGCGCTCATCGGCTACCGCTGTTCGCAACGCGGACGACTTCTCATGGAAGAAGAGGATCCGTACGGCTTGGGCCTCCCCGCCCTCGCTCTCCGCCCACCAGGACTCGCCGTCGTCGGGAGTGGCGCGGCCGATCCACTCGTCGATGTCCGCACCGATCGCACCCATCAGGTCGTCGTCGAAGACGTCTCGGATATGGAGGAAACCGGCCTGCTCGAGGAAGCGCAGCATCTCCTCCGGGTCGTCGTCGGGCAGGAATCTGCGGTTGAGGTCAAGGAGGCAGCCGTCGATATCAGTGAAAGTGATATCGCCGCGCTCGTGGACCTTCCGGCCGTCCAGGAGGGCGCGGAACACCGGCTCCCATGCGATCCAATCGTTGATGGTCCCGGAAGTGATGCGAACCTTCGAGGTCATGGCGAGTCCCATGGCCGACTGGACGTCCTGGATGTAGTTCGACAGCGCCTCCTCGGACAGGACGACCACGACCCTGGCACTTTCGATCCCCGGCCGCATCACGAGCGATCCACCTGATACGACGAGCGTCATGTTCCGGTCATCGATTTCGAGGCCGAGTGGAGGGAGTTCCAGGTACACGGCTCCACGTCCGGCGAGGTCGCCGTGCACCGCTAGGGCGTCGGGCAGGAGGGCGTCGAGCAGTTCATCGCGCTCGAGGACACGGATGTCCTGAACTCGCCGGGTACGGCAATCGATCGACATGGGGCCTCCCTCGAAGGCCGAATTGTCGCACAGGATGTCGCCGGAAGCTTGTGGTGTCCCCGACTGACGAGGTCACGCTGACCGACGGCTTGAGAGCGCTGTGCCCTGCCTCCCTCGCCCAACTGAACCGCAAGTTCCGGACTCAGCTGACCGTCGGCGCCGACATCACGCGAACCCGAGACCCGGTGGCGGGGGCCGGCCGGAGACACCTGTCATTCCACGCCACTGGTGAGCTGGGCCACGCCATCGCCGCACAGCAGCCCGGGCTCTACATGCCGTCCGCACAGGGCGAGCGCGAGAAGGTGCGCTGCACCAGTCACGACAGTCCCCTCACCGAATGCCCAGTCGAGGTCGGTCGCCTCCATCCGGAGTCCGTCGACATCGAGGCCGAAGAACGCCGCGCTCTTCGGCCGCACCAGTTCGGACAGGACGATCCGGAGTCGCGGCGGAGGCGGCGTCCGGTCGATGTGAAGGGCCTCGGTGACGTCTAATCCATGGACGGTCGCGTGGACGAGCGCCCCACAGGTCCCGCCGCCGGGCGGCGTCCAACGTCGGAGACGGTCGCTCCGCATGGCCGACACGAGCTCGGATTCCGGCAGCGCGGCGTCACGCTTTGCGGTCCTGTCGGCCATCCGATTGAAGTTCCCGCGATCCTTGGCGATCTCCACGAAGAATCGCAATGACGACATCCGCGTGGGCATCGTGAGGTGGGCGACCATTTCCCGAACCCGCCAGCCTGCGCAGAGAGTAGGTGCAGCCCACTGGTCCCCGGTGAGTCCGGCAAACAACTCGGCCAGATCAGCGAGTTCACCGGCCACCATGTCCTGAAGCTGACGCGCCGATGTCGGACCGTCGGTCACGGCTGTTCTCCTGTCGGCGATTGGAGAATCCCGAGGTAGTCGGCGAATCGATCGAGTGAGGACAGGAAGCCAGCCCTCGCATCGGCCTCGCGCATGAATGCCGGGACGTTGGACATTCTGATCTCGACTTCCGTCCGGCCGGGCCCGACCGCCGTGAAGCTCGAGGTCGTGACGACGCCGGTCACGGTGTCGGTCCAGACGAGGCGTTCCGGGGGCGTCACCTCGTCGAGTACGGCGGACATGGTGTACCGGCTCCCGTCGTCGTCGCTCACCATCGTGGTCTGGAACACGCCACCGGGGCGAAGGTCGATGACGATGTCTTCGATCGGTGTATGCATCCCCTTCGGACCCCAGAACTGAGCCAGATGCTCCACTTCGGTCATGCAACTGAACACCAGGTCGCAGGGAGCATCGAATATCCGCGTGATGACGAGTTCGCTGTCGTCAGGCAAGTTGACCTCCTTCATCAAGGTCACCGGTTGGCTTCTGGAGGTCACGGAGATGGGCGTCGAGGAAGTCCAAGCGCTCGGACCAGACCCGACGGTTCCGCTCGATCCACTCGGATGCCGACATCAGGCGATCAAGTTCCAGGTGACACGGTCGGAATTGGGCCTGTCTGGATCGAGAGATCAATCCACCGTTCTCGAGCACCTTGAGATGCCGGGAGATGGCGGGCAAGGAGACCTCGAAGGGAGCCGCCAGCTCGTTGACGGTTGCGTCGCCACGGGCCAGACGGGCCAGGATCTGGCGTCGGGTGGGATCGGCGAGGGCGGAGAACGTGGCATCGAGCTCTCGATCAGGGATCAGGGTCGCGGGATTCATTGCCATAGTTTACGGGATCGTTAATTAACAGTCAAGTAAAGTAAAGATGCTGGCTCCTGACCCAGCTGCGTCGGTAACTGGTCGCGGGTCGTCCCGGCCTTCGGGAGATTGCGGCAGTGGTTCACTTCTGTCACTTCGACGAACCGCCGTCTTGAGGTCTGTTGGCGCGCCTGCCTGCACAGGTCGCTGCGATTGACGAACGCCAACGGATCGCCATTCGGCGGCAGTGCCCAATTCAGATGGGCTCATCGGGGATCTGTCGCAGTGGTTTCTCCCGTGGCATCTGATGTTCAGTGGGTGAATCGATCGGGGTGTTCCGCGGGAGCCTCAGGCATGACTGCGATGGCCGGCGGAGACTCCGTCATGACCGAATTGGTTGTGAACCGACAGCACACGCGCGTCAGCGACATGGCACACCGTGAGGATCCAATGGACAGTCCTGCCACGACGCATGGAACGGGTTCGCAGTGGACGAGGCGCGCGGAGTGGCCCAGACTGGAGATATGTCCGTGTTGGAGTCAAATGGCAAAGATCAGCCGAACCTCGAACGTCTTGTCGGATCGGAGGCTTCGAATGAGCGGCAAAGCCGGGACGAGCTGCGGAAGCTCCTCCTGGCAACAGCACGGCAGATCCTGGACGAAGAGGGGATCCGGACGGCGTCGAGCAATCTCACGTTCAAGCGGGTATTCGAACGGGTGGAACGCACGACCGGCCGCACAGTGACGAACGCCTCGGTGATCCGACGTATCTGGAACAACATGGCGGAGTTCCAAGCGGATGTTCTGGTCGACATCTCGCATGACGAGCGGCGACCCGAGCTGGATCAGACACTCGAAGCATTGGGGGGCGCCCTCGATGGGTGCGACCTGTCGACAGTGGCGTCACGTCATCAGGCCCTGCGGGAGCTGTGTCGGATCGGTGGGGAGGCGAGCACCGTCGCAACCTCGGACTCCACCTTGTGGTCGGTGTGGATCAACGTCCTGGCTGTCGCCACCACAGCACCCGATCCCGGTCAGCAGGAGCGGATGATCGCTGGGTTGCTCGACGGATACGAAACACTGGCCGACTTCTGGGAAGGAACGTTCACCGGTCTGTTCGGCTACCTGGGTTTTAGGATCCGGGGGCCGATGACCATGCGCCAGTTCACCGATGCAGTCCTGGCTTGGAGCGAAGGGCAGTCGATCCGGCAACGGGTCAGCGGCACGTTCATCCGATTGACGCTGCCGACCGGACCGCAGGATGAGATACAGGAGTGGACGCTGTTCGGCGTCGGTATCGAAGCGCTCGTGCTCCAGTTCTTCGAGGCGGACCCCTCGTTCATCCCGCCGATTCGGTAGTTGCCCCGCCGGGAAGCTGACGCGAGAGCTGAGGTCACGACATCACTCCGGTCTTCCCAGGTTCGGATCCGCGGGCCCCTGGGTCGCCGTTGAGACCCCCGGGCGCCAGGCCTGATTCAGACCTCGGGCTGCTCGTCGGCGAGGTCGCGTAGCTTGTTCTTGAGGAGCTTGTCGAGCGTTCCGAGCGGGAACTCCTCGACGACGTAGACGGCCCGTGGCACCTTGAACCCGGCCAATTGGCCGGTGCACGCCTCGATGACCTGGCGCTCGAGTTCGGGCTGGTCAGGGGCGCCTGGGGCGGTGATCACGAAGGCCACGACCACCTGGTCAAGCCACTCATGCTTCTTGCCGACGACGGCCGCCTGGGCGACCCCGGGCACGGTCGTGACGACGTCTTCCACCTCGCGGGCCGAGACGTTCTCCCCGCCGACTTTGATGAGGTCCTTGTCCCGCTCCTGGTAGAAGACGTTGCCCCCGGGCCCCATCTGGACCATGTCACCGGTCTTGAACCACCCGTCCTCGAAGGACGAGGCGTTCGCTTCCGGGTTGTCGAAGTACTCGAGGAAGATCTGGATACCCCGGGTGCCGCGCATCCACAACTCTCCGGTCTCCCCTTCGGCGCACAGCTGTCCGGTTTCCTTGTCGACCACCGCGATCTCGTAGCCGGGGGAGACCCGACCCATGGATCGTGTGGGCAGCATCTCGTCGGGCTTGCCGGTGACGGCGTGGGACACCAGCTCGGTCATGCCGTAGGCGGCGTACACGGCGATCCCGAACATCCGGTCGAGGTCGGGGAGGATCAGCCCGAACACGCCCACCCGCAGTTTCGTCTGCGGCCGGTCCGGTTGGCCCAGGGTCCCCATGACGAAGGGCATGAGCGAGATGTGGGTGATCTCTTGTCCCTCCACCACCTCCCAGAAGCGGCTGGTCGACCACTTCGGCACCAGGACGGCGGTGGCGCCGACACCCAGGACGGGAAAGAACGACCAGCTCTGGGCGTTGACGTGAAAGAAGGGAAGGTAGATGAGGTACCGGTCGTCCGGGCCGAGGTCGATGTTCCGGGGTCCGATTCGGCTGGCCCAGACGGCGTTGGCGTGGGTGTGGACCACGGCCTTGGGTTTGTTGGTCGTACCCGAGGTGAACATGATCCCGAACGGCAGCAACGGCTCGGCCGGACGGCCTGGCCAGTCAGCGGCGTCGCCGAACAGGTCGTCGAACGACTCGAGGGCCAGCCCCGACAGGTCGGCGGGCGCCTCCTCGTCGGCGTCGACGCTGGTGACGGCCACCCAGTGCAGCTTCGGACCGGCTTCGACGACCATCGACGCGTACCGGGGTTGGGTGATTGCCGCCACGCACTGGGCCTTGTCGATGAAGTACGTGAGCTCGGCTCCCACCGACTTGGTGTTCGTCGTCACCCCGACGGCACCCACGGTGGCGCAGGCCAGCCACGCCAGCACGAGTTCCGGGCAGTTGTCGGCGTGGATCAGGACCTTGTCGCCTTTTCCCACGCCCCGCCCGACCAGCCCGGCGGCCAGCCGGTGGGTGTCCTCGAGCAGGTCAGCGTAGGTCCAGGTGCGACCGCCGCCGGTCGGTGGGTCCCAGATCAGCACCGGATGGTCTGGGCGGTGCTCCGCCCAGTGGGCGAGCAGCCAGGGGATGTCCTGGCCGTGCATCTGGAATTCCTGGAGGGCGTCGCTGTCCATCGGGTCAGTATGTCCGAACGGCAGGCCGCATGGGAAAGCTCCGGGATTTTCGCCCGCCAGGTCGTGCTCCGCTGCGAGAAGTTCACCCGACAGGCGAACTCATCCAGTTCCTCGTCACGGACCCGGCTCGGCCGGTATCCGGGCCGCGGATATGAGCGGATCACGGAACGGGTCGAGATCCGTCGAGAAGTGGCCGAGGAGGCTCTCGGGGACCGATCCACGTGTGGAACGTACCGCGCCCATCTGTTGGGACGCCGATCGCCGGGTCACCGTACCCATGGTGATGCCGTCACTCGATCAAGCTGCGGATGTCCTCGGCGGTCAAGGTCCCCGAAGCGAGCTCACCGGAATCGATGACGTTGGCGAACAGGGCGGCCTTCTTCGCTTTCATGGCCATCACCTTCTCCTCGATGGTGTCCTTGGCCACCAACCGATAGACCATGACCTTCTTGGTCTGGCCGATCCGGTGGGTCCGGTCCACCGCCTGGGCTTCGGTGGCGGGGTTCCACCACGGGTCGAGCAGGATGCAGTAGTCGGCCGCCGTCAGGTTCAGCCCGAACCCACCGGCCTTCAGGCTGATCAGGAACACCGGGGCCTCGCCGCTCTGGAACCGGTCGATGACCTTGGCCCGGTTCCTGGTCCTCCCGTCGAGGTAGCACAGGTCGATCCCGGCCGACTGCACCCGGGAGCGGGCAGATTGCAGGAACCGGGTGAACTGGCTGAACACCAGCACCCGGTGCCCGTCGGCCACGACCTCCTCCACCATCTCCATCAACGCGTCGAGCTTGGTGGACGGCACGCCGGCGTGCTTCTCGTCGATCAGGCCGACATCCAGGCTGGCCTGGCGCAACAGTGTCAATGACCGGAAGATCTCGAACCGGTGCTTCCTCATGTCCCCCAGCATCCCGAGGACCTTCTGGCGCTCACGCTGGAGATAGGCCTGGTAGATCTTGGCGTGGCGGGGAACCAGCTCCAGCTCGAGGACCTGCTCGAGCTTCGCGGGGAGGTCGGCCGCCACCTGCTCCTTGGTGCGTCGGAGCATGAGGGGCCGGATGCGCCGGCGGAGCTGAGCGAGACGGTCGGCGTCGCCATCCCGCTCGATCGGTTGACGGTAGTAGGTGGTGAAGCGCGCCGCATCCCCCAGGAGTCCAGGAGCGGTGATGGCCAGCAATGACCACAACTCCAGCAGGTTGTTCTCCATGGGCGTGCCGGTGACGGCCACCTTGAACGGGACCGACAACATGCGAGCCCGTCGATGGGCCTGTGATGCGTGGTTCTTGACGAACTGGGCCTCGTCGAGGAACAGGCCGGCCCACTCGATCGAGTCGTAGGCGTCGAACTCCCTTCGGAACAGCCCGTAGGAGGTGACGACGACGTGGGCGCCCGCCACCAGATCGGACAGCGGCACCCCCCGTCGCGTCGTGGTAGCCCGGACGACGACCACGTCGAGGCCGGGGGCGAACTTCCGGCACTCGGCCTCCCAGTTCTGCACCACGCTGGTGGGCGCTACGACCAGGAACGGAGGTCCCTCCGGGGCCTGTTGATGGACGTGGCAGATCAGGGCCAGGGCCTGCACCGTCTTCCCCAGGCCCATGTCGTCGGCCAGGATGCCGCCGAGCTTGTGGTCGTAGAGGTAGGCCAGCCAGTTGAACCCGTCCCGCTGGTAGGGGCGGAGTTCGGCCTGCAACCCGGCCGGCAGGAGGTGTTCGATACGGTCGCCGGCGTCGAGGAGCGTCCGCACCGTTGACTCCCATTCGGCGACCCGGTCGTTGATCGCCCCGAGCGTCCGGACCTCCTCCCACCATGCCGCCTGGAAGCGGCTGACCCGGATGGCACCGTTCGGGGCCTCCCACAGCGACCGCCCCTCGACGATCAGATGGGCCAACTGACGGAGCTCGTCCCCATCCAACGGGAAGTAGATACCCGAAGGAAGGATCAGGTGGGTCCGACCTTCAGCCAGCGCCACGAACAGGTCACGAAATTCCACGTCTTCGCCGTCCACCGAAACCGTGACCATCAGGTCGAACCAGTCACTCCGGTCTGAGGATCCGGTCCCGGTGAGCGACACAACCGGTGCGTCGTCGGCCGCCCGGAAGCCGGGCAGGTCACCGATGATCGCGACCTCCACCCCGTCGAGTTCGGCGAGGGCCGGCATGACCCGGGTGACGAAATCGACGGCCGCCATGCCGGTGAGCCCGCCGTCGGCCACCAGTCGGGCACCCAGCTCGCCGATCTCCACCATGTCCGGGGTGTCCGCCACCACCGAGGTGACCGCGGTGACCAGCTCCGTCTCGGCCTGACGCTCCTCGGGATACCCGGTCGAGGTCCACAGCCCTCCTCGCCGTCCGAACTCGGCCGAGCCCCTGATCCAAGACCATCCGAACAGGCAGGTGGTGCCGCCAGGTGAGCTGATGGATAGTTCGAGGTGGCGGGCTGCCGGCTCCGGCAGATCCACCGACCCGTCGCTCGATGTGACCGCGACACGCTCGCTCAACAACGGGTGGAATACCTCGAGGAACCGCCCCTCGTCCTGGGCCGGCACCGGGATGGCCTCACCCATCACCAGGTCACCGAGCGCCCCGTCGAGACTGGAGGTGAGTCCGGCCAGGAAGAGGTGTACCGGGGTGCCGGCCCCGGGCTCACCGGTCCACCAGGCGATGCCGTGGGCCGGAGAGCCCACCAGGAGTGCAGAGCCGGTGGGCACCTCGATGTCGCCTACGGCCACCCTCGGCCGGACCTCGATCCCCGCAGTTGTCCGGGCGACGTCGATCCGGGCCGCGCCCGGCATCGAGGAAAGCGTCACCTGAGTCGGTTGCTTGCCAACGCCGACCAACGGCAGCCCGAGAACCTCGGCTTCGGCCAACAGGTCCCAGATCCGCCGGCTGTTGATGGAATCGAGCCAGACACCGTCGTCGTTGTACCGGGAGTAGTACCGGGACACGTGTACCCGGCTCAAGGCCAGCAGTTCCTTGAGGAGACCGACCTTTTCGGCGGTCTGCTCCTCGGACGCACCCCGGTACCAGAAGTAGTCGAGGCTCGACCAGCTGACTTGCGACTTGACCCAGTTGCCGTTGCGCCCCGGCGTCACCGGCCGGAGCCGGATCCTGGCCGCCGACGCAGAGCCGTTGACCCCGGCCAGCGACAGCTCGAACTGGAGTCCAAGTGGGGACGGGCCGACATGGTCGCTTTCCAGTACGTCCTGGGTGACGAGACGTAACGTCCGTTCCCACGTTGGACGTGCCTTTTCGTTGGTCCGGGGGTGACCCTGACCGGGCCGGGGGTCAGCGGGCTCGGCCGTGAGGATCAGCGCCACCACGTGCTTGCAGTCGACGACCATCGGGCAGGTGCACCTGCCCTCGAGGTCGACAATGGCGCCGGATCCCGAGCGGGTGATGGCGACCGACGTGACGTAGGAGCTCCGACCGGAGCCTCTGACGTTGCCCTGGAGGCGAATCCCGGGCTCCATCCACATGTACCCGAGGACCGCCCCGTCGTCCGCGTAGGCACGCCCTCGGGCGAACGTACCGCCGTCGACGAGGCGGCGCAGCGTTGCTTCAAGCACCTTGTTCCTCGTCAATTTCCGGCTCCTGGCAATCAATGGACGACCGTGGTCATGGCCCAGGTAGAAGGTACCTGGCGAGGCCGATCGACGATCACGAATGGTCTCCACAGTCACACATGGAGATCGAGGTGACGACCTGAGAAGTCGAGCTAACCAGGTTATCGATGCGGCGCGCCATGAAGGGCGGGTTGTGCTCGCTATACACGGCGCGCCGGTCACGGACATCATTCCCCACCGGCAACGAACCCGATGGGCCCCTGATGACTAAGAGCATCCGCGGATAGGCGCCCAGTCAGTTCGCCCAGCGATCCCTCCAGTCGATGAGCTTTGCAGTGATCAGTAGCGTGATGGCGAGCGCCATCTGTGCGAGTCGGTGGGCGATCCTGCGGTCGGTGTTGCGGCGTAGCTGCCCGAAGTTCGACAGCCACGAATTGGTTCGTTCGACCGGCCATCGCATCCCGAGTGGTCGAGCCTTCGGAGTCCGCTTCGTGCCCGGCTTCTTTCCGTCACGACGCTGGCGGGCACAGATGACGTCGGCCAGACCGAGCTCTGCGCAGGTCGTCCGTATGCCCTTGGAGTCGTAGCCACGGTCGAGATGCAGGGTCTCGATGTCGCAGAGGAGTCCGCGTTGGGCGGCCGGTTCGAGCGTGGTGGTGAACAAGACGACGTCGTGTCGGTTGGCGCCATCGGTCGTCCAGCCGATGGGGATGCCCGAACGATCGGTGAGCAAGGACCACTTCCACCCTGATTTTCCACGGTCCGTGGGGTTGGGCCCAGTTCCTTCTCCGCCCATGGGGACCTTGTGCTGGCTGCCGTCGACTGCCACTTCGGAGAGGTCCAGGCCGATGATCTTGTCGTAGGCACGGAGAGACTCATCGACGATCTTGTCGAACATCCCGACGGACTCCCACTCGTCCCTGCGTGCCCTCAGCGTGGTGTCCGACACCGCTCCTCCGATGAGCTGCTCGGCGACTACCCACGAGCATCCCGTCACCAACCTGATCAGCATCGCCTCGAAGCAGATCCGATCGGAGATCCTTGGTCGGTGACAGCCCAGGGGATGGGATCGGTCCGGGGCTGGGAGCAGGGGTTCCACTGCTGCCCACACGGCATCTACCACTTCGGTCTCGAGTGCGCGCATGATGTCTCTGACCTCCACTTGGTCGTTTGTTTGGGACGCACCCAGAATCAAATCTGGGCCATCACAACGACCGGTGGATGGTCACCTATCCGCGCGGCCTCTAATTCCGGCGAGAGCTCACCTGGCGTTCTGGCCTTCCGCCGGTCCGAGGTGATCTGACTGCGCTGGCCGGACAAACACTCGACGACCTGTGATCACGCCGCCAGCTTGGCTGCTCGAAACTTCCTCTTCATCGCTCTCGAGGTCAACCGGCCTAGATCCTGCACCACCCAGGCTTCATCGAGGCTCTGGCCGGGTGGCTCGAACCGGTCAGGCGTCCCTCGTCATCATCCGCCATGCCCCGATGGCGGTCCAGACGACGAGCCAGAGGGCGATCACGAGCACCGCCTGACCAGTCGTCTCTGGGACCAGTTGCGATGTGCCGTTGCCGCCACCCGGTCCGCCGCCGCCGCCGAAGACGAATCCCAGCGCGCTCGGCTCCAGATGGTCGACGGCCAGACCGACCACCGAGCGCTGCAGGTTGATGAGGTGGGCGAGATGAGCCCGCGAGACGATCGGGGTCAGCACCAGTTCGAGGATGACCATGATGATGACCGCCACGGTCCGCTGTCCGAGGAGTGACCCGAGACCGAGTCCGACGACGAACCCTACGGTCGCTTCGAGCTCGATCCACAGACCGGTCTTGATCATGAGGGAGTTCGACGGTGAGAGGAAGTGGTGCGAGTAGTCGGTGTAATTCTGGTCGGCGACCGTAATCGCTGTGGCCCGGATTTCCGCGGGGGAAGCCACGGGGGTGGTGACCCCGCCCGGGGCCACCTTGAAGCCCGGACCTCCTGGGCCGTTACCGCAAACGCTGTTGAACACGGCGTTCATCTCAGGGGACGGCCCATTGCCGGTGAACCTGTAGCCGATGCCGCATAGGACTTCGTCGGCGTGGTCGCCGGCCCAGGTGTCGAACGCGGAGTGCGACAGTCCGGCCGGCACGGTCACGTTCTGGTAGCTGAGTTGCGTTGGTGCTGCGAAGACGCACACTGCACAGACGACGGTGAAGCCGATGGCCACCAGCGGCAGGATGATGGCTAGGCCGGCGGGGATCCTGGCCAGGTACAGGGCGAGTCGGGACCGACCGGTCACCACGAGGTGACGGAACATCCCCTCGGTCAGGTCGACGGTTCCGGCCGTGCACCCGAGGGCTGCGGCCACGATGAACCCGAAGACATAGAGCACTCCGGGGACGAGAGCCGTGAAGATGTCGTAGCCGCCGGCCGGTCCGTAGGTCTTCGGCGCGAACGCGTGGAGCAGCAGCCGGATCACCAGGAACACCGTGGGGATCCCGATGGTGACCAGGATCAGGGCGATCATGAGGCCGCGTCGCTTGCGCAACTCCATGAACCTCGTGGCGATCATCCGACCGTTCGGCACCCACGATCCCCGGTGGTCCACGGGGGAGGGCCCCCCGATCGATGCGGGTGCGTCTACTGCGGGCGTAGCCGTCATTCGGATTCCCCTAGTCGGCTGGTGACCTGGAGGAACCAGGACTCGAGTGAGGTCTGGATCTCCTGGAGCCGGTAGACGGGTATCCCGCCCTCGACCAGGATCCGGTTGACCTCGGCGATGATCTCCCGTCCGGTGCCTCCCGGTAGGGTGATCGCCAGACCGCCCTGGCTGATGTCGATGCTGCCGTCGACCACGGTCATCGCTACGAGGGAACGGGCCCGGTCCGGGTCGGCGCACTCGATCTCGATGGTCACCGATGAGCCGGCCAACAGGTCGGAGATGGCTCCCTGTCGGATGACCCGGCCCTGGTCCACGATGGCCACCGCGTCGCACGTCCGCTCCACCTCGTCGAGCAGGTGTGAGGACAGGACCACCGTGCGCCCTTCGGCGACCAGGGACAGGATCATGTCGCGCATCTCCTGCATGCCGCCCGGGTCGAGGCCGTTCATGGGTTCGTCGAGTATGAGCAGTTGTGGGTCCCCGATCAGGCAGGCAGCCACGCCGAGCCGTTGGCGCATGCCCATCGAATACTTCGCCACCTTGTCGTCGGCCCGGTGGAGGATGCCGACCCGCTCGAGGGAGGCATCGATTCTGCCGGTCGCCTCCGGCTCCCGTGCTGCGGCCAGGACCTGGAGGTTCTGCCGTCCCGTCAGATGGCTGTGGAACCGGGGTTCGTCGACGATGGCCCCTACCCGGGCCAGCGCCGCAGCACGCTGGGACGGCACCGGGTGACCGCGTAGTGACATCGATCCGGCATCGGCGTGGGTCAATCCCAGCAGCACCCGAATGAGCGTCGTCTTCCCCGCCCCGTTGGGCCCGAGGTAGCCGAAGGCGCAACCCCGCGGGACGAGGAGCTCGACGTCGTCGACAGCGACATTGTCCCCGAAGCGCTTGGTGAGACCATGGGTCTCCACCGCCCATTCGCTGTCGGGCCCCGCGTCGGCGGAGGTGGCATCGATCAGCGCGGTGTCCATCAGGACGCCCTGCGTTGATGCCGCATGGGGTCAGCTGAAGGCGACGGGTTGACGATCATGGCGCCATCATCGGGGATCGGTGGGTATAGCCACAATCGGGGAATACCCCGAGTTCTCCCGGAGTCCGGTCAGGGTTCGTGATGGTCATGTTCGTTCAGAGGTAGCTGGGCATGCCGATGTCCCGGTCGGATCCTCCACGGTTCCGACGGGCCGACCATGGTTTCCAGAGCCAGAGGATGAACCCCAGTCCGACCAGCCCGGCCACGAGCAACACCAGCCCGATCGGGGTGAGTGCTCCGCTCTGCTGTGTGAGGAACAATCGATGGGGGACCACGAACATGCCGGGCGCCGGCAGCATCAATTGACGCTTGATCGCCACGCTGTCCACCGACATGGAGCTGTGGCGGACACCCACGAGAAGCGCCGAGCCCAGCAGCACCACAACCGCGCACACCGCGGTGCTGGCGGCCATCACCCAGGGCCGGCGGCGGTCGTGGGTGCCGGTGTGCGGCCGGTTCTCGACCACACCCCTGGCCGATGCCCACGAGGCGGCGAAGGCTGCGGGATCGAAGAAGCCATTGCCCACTACCTCCTCGGGCGCCACGCCGTCGGCCTCTGCTTCGGTGAGATCAGCCTCGAGATCGGCGGCCATCTCGTTGGCCACCGCCTCCGGCACCCCGATTCGGCCCCATTCCTTCCGGCATGCATCGACGAACGTGCTCATGCGCTCACCTCTGTGCTCGAAAGACCCAGGGCCGCGTCGACAGCGTCCCGGGTCGACGTCCATTCATCGATCCCCACGCTCAGTGCCTTCTCACCCTGGGAGGAAAGTCGGTAGTACTTCCGTGGTGGGCCGCCGTTGCTGGCCGCACGATGGGTGTCGACGAGACCGTCGCGTTCGAGCCGACCCAGCAACGGGTAGATCGAACCCTCGCCGACGATGGACAGGCCACGTGCTCCGAGGCGTCTGGTCATCTCGTAGCCATACGCCGGGCCTTCGCCCATGACGGTCAGTAGGCACAGGTCAAGCACGCCTCGCAGCAACTGGGTCCTTCGACCGCCGCTCTCTACCATGTGACGCATGATAGTCCCCACTAGCATGCGTTGCAAGAGTCTGGCGGCTCAACGTGGAGCCCGACGTGCTCGACGGAGTCGTCTCCGCCCGTGGCTTATCCGATGGTGAGGCTCAGCGTGGACGTCTGGTGGGCCATCGTGGTCGAGTTGTAAACGTGCAGCGAACCGCACACAGTGGGTGAGGTTGCTCTACCCCTGCTCGCTCCGCTCCTTGGCGATCTGGGACAGCTGATCACGTGCGGCCTGGATGATGTCCGCTCCGGTAGTTGCGTGCCCACCGATTCCCCGACCCCCATCGGGGGATTCGGTAATCAGAACCCATGTCCGATTGGCGAGGGTCTGGTCGCCGGCGGCGGTGGCGACGATGTTCGTCAGCTCGCTGACGACGCCGAGCTGCTTCTCCCCGTCGACGACTCCAGCCGGAGTGAGGACCTGGACGCGCACGTAATCGGAGTGACCGGCCATATCGGATGTGGCATCTGAGCGGAGAACGTGAATGAATGCCGCGGTGTTCTTCTGGAACAGCGAGATCTCGGACACCTGTTCCCATCAGTGACACCTACACCCCCGGCATCGAGATCCTGCTGACGGTCCGATGACCGGACTGACCGAGGCTCCGTAGGCGTCCAGCCGACGGGAGGTCCGTTCGTTCGGGGTAGGCCGGGGCTCGGGTCGTCATACCATTCGACTCTTCCCAGATCGTCTATGGCCGGTGCATCGATGATTTCGGACCGACCCACCGGGCCGAGTCGACTAGCTGTTGTGACAACTAGCGCAGTTGCGCCCGACCCACCTCGACCCCTTCAGACCGGCTGCGGGCGTCATCCAGGTAGGTCCGGATGGTCGAGGGGCTGACAGGTGTGGAGAGCCAGAAGCCCTGTCCCAGTCCACACTGGATCGTCTTGAGCGCTTCCAGGTGGTCGGATGTCTCGATACCCTCGACCAGGGTCTCCATACCGAGTAGCTGACCGAGATCGATGAACGTGCTGATGAAGGCCAGGGAATCTGTTGAGTCACCGAGAGCGGCAACGAAGGACTGGTCGATCTTCAGGGTGTCGACCGGGAATTGCCGGAGGTAGGACAGCGACGAGTAGCCGGTGCCGAAGTCGTCGATGGCGATCCGGAGTCCCAGCTCCTTGAGCATTCGGAGTCGGCGGGCGATCAGGTCGGTGTCCCGCATCAGGGTCGATTCCGTCACCTCGAGGGTGAGCAGTGCCGGATCGATCCGGTTCATCGCCAGGACCTCTCGGACCTCGTCCACGAAGCTGTCGGCCTCGAGCTGACGCCCCGAGACGTTGACGGCCACCCCGATCCCGTGCCCCTGGGCGGACCACTCAGCGACCTGTCGACAGGCCTCGTGAAGGACCCACCGGCCGACCGGGATGATCATGCCCGTCTGCTCGAGCGTTGGCACGAAGTCGGTGGGGCCGACCACGCCGCGTATCGGGTGCTGCCAGCGGAGCAGAGCCTCGACACTGCAGATGTGTCCGTCAACGAGATCGACGACCGGCTGGTAGACCAGGAAGAACTGCCGTCCCCCGAGCGCCGAGCGCAGGTCGATCTCCATGCCGAGCCGGTCGATGACGTCGACCCTCATCTGGGGTTCGAACTCGATATGACAGTGCTTCCCCGCCTCCTTGGCCCGGTACAACGCGATGTCCGCGTCCCGAAGGAGTTCCTGGGCCGACACCCGGTTGCCGGTGGCGATACCGATGCTGGCCGAGACCGTCAGCGGTACCTCCATGTGCCCGGGTAGTACGAACGGCTCAGTCAGGACGTCGAGCAGGCGGTCGGCGATGCGCTCCGGCCTCGGATCGTTGGAGCCGACCTCGGTAAGGATGACAAACTCGTCGCCCCCGAGCCGACCGATCGTCTCCCCGGCCCGCAGCGCGCCGGCCAGACGGTCACTTACGGATCGGAGCAGCTCGTCACCGGCCAGGTGTCCCAGGCTGTCGTTGACCGCCTTGAAGTTGTCGAGGTCGATGAACATGGCGGTCGGCAGTGCATCGCCCCGTCGACATCGCAGCAGCATCTGGTCGGCTCGGTCGAGCACCAGTGTGCGGTTCGGTAACCCTGTCAGTGCATCGTGGAGGGCCTGGTGGCGGAGCTCGGCCTCGGCCCGGTCGCGAGCCTCCTCGGCCAGCTTCTGCCTCGTCGAATCGAAGATCACACCGTCCAGCCAGACGGGGGCTCCCTTCGGGTCACGGATGACCCTTCCGTGCTCAGCAACTGACCGGATGCTGCCGTTCGCGTGGATCAGCCGGTATTCGAGGTAGTACCAAGTCCCACTCTCGAGCACCTCCTCGATGCCCCGGTTGATCCGATCCGCGTCGTCAGGGTGCAGGAGCTGACCGAAAGTCACCGTTCCGCCCTCGAGAAAGTCGGAGGGGGCATACCCCAGCATCGACTCGACGTGGTCGCTGACGAAGAAGATGCCCCACGGCTCCCGGCACTCGGACCGGTAGACGATGCCCGGGATGTGGTCGACCACCTGCCGGAGCTTCGATTCGGCCCGCTGGCGTGCCTGTTCGGACCTTCGTTGCTCGGTGATGTCGAGGATCACCCCGTCGATCCAGGATCGGGCACCCGATTTGTCGGGCACGAGGCGACCGTTCTCCGACACCCACCGGGTGGAGCCATCGGTATGTATCACCCGGTACTCGGTGTGGAAGGAGCCCTCACCCGTCAGCGTCGTGGCGATCTCGGCGGCGACATGGATCCGGTCGTCGGGATGGATGATCGACGCCAGGCTGCGGACCGTGTCACTGGCGAACTCGGAGGGGGGAAACCCTGTCAACACTTCGACATGGTCGCTGATATAGCGGATCGTCCAGGGTTCAGTGGAGTCGCGTCGGTAGACGGCACCGGGCACATTGGCCACGACTGCCCGGAACTGGTCCTCGACGTCGACCTGGCCGCGCAGCACCGTGGGGTCGTCGTCGAACCTCGAATTCACTGCGACCTGCCCAGACGCATAGGGAACCCATCGGCATGGTGGGGCGGCGACTTGAAGCAGGATGTTCTGGTGGGGGACCGACGCCTGGGCCGGTCCGGTCAACCCTGCAGGCCCTCCCAGGACCAGTGCGGGATCTCCAGGTCCGCGGGGACGTCGTCAGCAGACCGGTGGTATTCGGACATCGATGTCCGGGTGGACCACGCGAAGTAGTCGTGGAGGACCTGTCGCAGGGGACCGTCGTCGATGCCGACATCAGCAATCGCCTGGTCGAAGCACGCGATTGCTCGGCGATCCATGTCCTCGTGGGGTCCGTTGCCGCTGTGCATCCGGACAACCGAGGTCTCACTTCCGAGTCCCTCGGAATAATCGGCCGGACCACCGAGCGCCTCCGCCCAGTAGGCAGCCAGCCGCTCGGTGTGGAGCGGGTGGAAGCCGTGACTGAAGGCGTGGCTCACCACCTCGTCGGCCAGCACCCGGGCGTGCCAGGCAGTAGCCAACGCCAGGAGTCCCGCTTCGCCACCGACCGCCTCATAGACACTGTCCACGGCCCAGATTCGCAGCTTGTCCTCCCGTAGGCAAGGGCCGGTTGACTGCGGCGGTCGCCGGCCTCCTGGGTCCTCGCCCAGATCCGACGCAACCGGTGGTCCCGGGTCCGACTGCCGTTTCCCGTACGCCACGCCTATCGTGGTGTCGACGACTCCAGGGGAGTCAGGCGCGCAACCCTTGAACTGGATCGGAGCCCCGAGATACGTGAACACGCCGTCCCGTCCCCGATCCACCATGCCCCGAGCGCTGGTTGGGCTGCTCGCCGGTGTTGCCTTGACGGTGCCGATGGCGCTCCTCGGGTCTGTTCCGGCGTCTGCGGCAACCGCTGCCGCAGCGGTTCCCGGCGGTTGGGCCAGGCCCGATCTGATCGGCCTTCCGAGTGGATGGACGGAGACCTGGTCCACCGGTGCGCTCCCTGACGGCGGAGAACCGATCGCCCTGTCATCACCGGTGGTGGCCGATCTCGACGGCCAGCCGTCGGCCGTGGTGGGTGATCGCCGGGGGTACGTCTACGCCTACCACTTAGGCAGCCAGTCCCCGACGGGGACCGCGGTCGCCGGGTGGCCGACGACGGACGAGAGCGGGCCGATCGACTCGACCCCGTCCGTCGTCCCGGGTGCTGGAGGCCTGTCCACGGTGTTGGTGGGCACGGGCAACGACTTCGATCCCGACACCGGTGGGTACCAGGCTTTTGGTCCAACAGGTACCCGGCAGTGGTTCACCCCTGTGATCAATCCCTCGTCGGACGGGACGCCGGCTGGTGGTGTGCAGGCCGGCATCGCCGTCGGGTCGCTCCGACCGGGCGAAACGGACGCCGTCGCCGGCTCGCTCGGCCAGGTCTCCTACGCCCTGGACGCCTCGACCGGTACCCCGCTCACCGGATGGCCGTTCTTCAACTCGGACAGCACTCACTCGACCGCCGCGCTCGCCGACCTCTACGGCACCGGGCAGACCCAGGTCGTGGTCGGTGGGGACCAGACGGCGGGTAGCGGACGAGGACAGACCTACACCAATGGTGGGCATCTGCGGGTGCTCACCGGCAACGGCAACCAGGTCTGTCGGGCTGACACCGATCAGGTCGTCGACTCGTCTCCAGCAGTGGGTGGATTCCTGTCCGGCGGTGCCACCGGGATCGTGGTCGGGACCGGCACCTACTTTCCCGGTGCGTCGGACACCGACATGGTGACGGCGTACAACACCTCGTGCCGTCCCCAATGGTCGACAAAACTCGACGGGGGCACGTTCTCCTCGCCGGCCCTGTCGGACGTGCTCGGCAACGGGCATCTCCAAGTGGTCGAAGCCACGGACCAGGGAACCGGGAAGTCGGGCTCGGTGTGGGTGCTGAATGGGACGACGGGTCAGACCATCTGGAAGGCGAGCAACATCGGCCGGGTGATCGGCTCCGTGGTGACGGCCGACCTTACCGGTGCGGGCTACGACGACGTCATCGTCCCGACCATCAGCGGTGCCCCGGTATTCGACGGTCGGACCGGTGTGCAGATCGCCACCTTGAGCCCGTTCCTCGGGCTGCAGAACGCCCCGCTGGTCACCGACGACCCGAACGGGACCATCGGCATCACCCTGGCCGGATACGTTCCGGGAGCCCCTGGGGGCATCGGACAGATCGACCACTATGAGATCGCCGGTTCGAACGGAGCCGCGGCCGTCGGTCCCGGCTCCTGGCCGATGTTCCACCACGATCCCCAGCTGACCGGCAACGCGGGGGGAACCACACCCCCGGGCTCGGTTGCTGCATGCAACGTGCCGGCCGCACTCACCACCGGGTATGCCCTTTCAGCCTCCGACGGCGGGATCTTCGCGTTCCCTCAGGCCGGGATGCCCTTCTGCGGCTCGACCGGGAGCGAGTCGCTGAACCAGCCCATCGTCGGCACGGCCATGGCACCGTCGACCGGCGGGTACTGGGAGGTGGCCGCCGACGGAGGGATCTTCGCGTTCGGGGGGGCCCGATTCTTCGGCTCGATGGGAGGTCAGCACCTGAACTCTCCCGTGGTGGGCATGGCCGTCACCCCGGACGGCGGAGGGTACTGGGAAGTGGCCAAGGACGGCGGGGTGTTCGCCTTCGGCGACGCCGGGTTCTTCGGATCGATGGGGGGGCAGCGGCTGAACTCCCCGATGGTCGGCATCTCGTCGACGGCCGACGGGCAGGGTTACCGGATGGTCGCCTCCGACGGTGGGGACTTCTCGTTCGGCGATGCGCCCTTTGCCGGTTCGATGGGAGGCAGGCCCCTGGTCTCACCGATGGTGGCCACGGTCAACGACCCGAACACCGGTGGGTATTGGGAGGTGGCCGCCGACGGGGGCGTGTTCAGCTTCGGCGGGGCCCCCTACTTCGGATCCAAGGGGGGCTCGCCACTCCTCGCCCCCATCGTGGGCATGGCCCAGACGGCCAACGGCAGCGGTTACGAGCTGGTGGCCGCCGACGGGGGCGTCTTCAACTACGGCTCGGCCGCGTACGAGGGGTCGATGGGCGGCATGTCGCTCCGAAGTCCGGTGGTGGGGATCGCCGGATTCTGACCGGCGGCGTCCGGCACCAGGCGAAGTCAGTGGTGTGCGTCGCAACGGAGTGGACCTGTCGGGGTGCCACACCTCCGATCGTGTGGGACCTCACGGCAGGATGAGGTGCGAGTCCCCGAACTCGTGCCACAGGTAGCCGGCTTCCAGGCTGGCCCGGTAGGAATCGGCCAGCAGGTCACGTCCGGCAACGGCTTCGAGCATGAGTAGGTGGGAGGCCTCGGGTTCGTGCCATCCGGTCAACATGCCGTCAACGGCCCGTACGCCGCAGCCCGGCGAGACCACGAGATCGGTCCAGCCATCCAGCGAATGGAGCATGCCATCGGCGTCGGCCGCCGACTCGAGTGCCCGCACCACCGTCGTCCCGATGGCCACCACCCGACCGCCGTTCCGGTGGGTGTCATTGACCCGGTCCGCCGTCCACTTGGGCACCTTGACGCGCTCCGGATAGGGCAGCTCGTCGGATTCGAGGGAGGCGACGCCCGTGTGGAGAACGACCGGAGTGACGCCTACGCCTTTGGCGACCAGGCGGGTGACAATGTCCGTGGTGAAGGGCCGACCCGCACTGGGCATTTCGGCACTTCCGGGCTCGTTCGAATAGACGTTCTGGTAGTAGCTGATCGGCCACCGCTTCTCGACGTACCCATAGGTGACGGGTCGGCCGTGCACGACGAGCCATGACAATGGTGGTGCGGGGAACGTGACCTCGGCGATCCACAGCCGCTCGCTGTCCCGGTAGGGCTCGAGCAGCTCGATCGAGGCGCCACCAGCCAGGTCCATCGACCTCGGCGGCCGCTCACCGCTCCATCGTTCCGTGCTCGCACCTGTCGTACGCCGGGCCTCGACCACCCAAAGGTCACCGTCGATCTGGGTGGACATGTGGATCACAGCGCTGCCGGAGGCGGTATTGGGGACGACATCGATGGCCGCCGGGATCGTCCCCGACGTGTTCACCACGACGAGGTCGCCCGGCCTGAGGTATGCGGGCAGCAGAGTGAAGGTGCTGTCGACAAGGTTCCCTGAGTCACGGTGGGCGACCAGCATCCGCACGGCGTCCCGGGTCATCCCCCGGGCTTCGGGCGGTTCCGAGGCCTCGAGGTCGGGCGGAAGCTCGAACGCCAGGCGCTCCATGGTCATCGGCCGGCCTCAGTCAGCAGATCGGCGGCCCTGACCCGCCCACTCGGCGGGCGCAGGTCCAGCAGCCGAAGCACGGCCGGGGTGACGGTCCCGGGCAGGGGCCGGTCGGTGATGTCCTCACCCGGGAAGGCGGCCTGGTGCATCTCGGTCAGCATGTCGCCGGGGTCGAACCACCAGACCCTGATGCCTGGCACCTCGACGGCCAGCACGTTGCTCAGCTGCTCGAGTGCCGCCTTGCTCGCCCCGTAGGTCCCCCAACCCTCGTAGGCCTCGACGGCGGCATCGGACGTGACGTTTACCACTGCCCCTTGTCGCTCTTCGAGCAGGGGGAGGGCCGACTGGATCAGCGCCAGAGGGGCGGCGACGTTGGTCCGGAGGACGTCGATGAGGACGTCGGGGTCCACGTCCCTGACCGCAGGGAGCGGCGACGGCCCCATCGTGCCGGCGTTGTTGACCAGAAGGTCGAGGCCGCCGAGACGCCGGGCTTCGTTCACCAGCTCCCTCCGATGGCCAGCGTCGGTCATGTCCCCGGGCACGATGTGCAGCCTGGCCCCGAGTCGGCGGGCGGCAGCCTCGAGGGACAGTCGGTCCCGCCCGTCGACGATGACGTCCCAGTCCGCGACGGTGAGGGCGCCGGCCAGTGCCAAGCCGAACCCCCGTGATCCTCCGGTTACCAGTGCTGTGCTCATGGGGGTACGGTATTCCTTGAAGTTCACTTCAAGTCAAGGGGTATTCCCATGGCCAACCAACTGACCATCGGCGAGGTGGCCGACCGGGCGGGGGTGGCCCAGTCCACGCTCCGCTACTACGAGCGTGAGCTCCTCATCGAATCGACGAGATCAGCCGGAGGTCAACGCCGTTACCACCGGGACGTCCTGCGGCGGATCGCCTTCATCCGTGCCGCCCAACATGTCGGTCTCAGCCTGGAGGAGATCAAGCAGGCCTTGGCCTCGCTACCCAGCTCCCGGACACCGACGGCCGCCGACTGGAAACGGTTGTCGAAGTCGTGGCGACCCCGCCTCGACCGGCGCATCGCCGAACTCGAACGGTTGCGGGACAGACTCGACAGCTGCATTGGATGCGGCTGCCTGTCGCTCCGGGTCTGTCAGCTCTCCAATCCGGACGACGTGGCCGCCTCCCTCGGGTCCGGCCCGCAGTGGCTCCTCGACGGGTCCTGAGGACGAATCACGCCGGTACGTTCAGTCGTCGAAGCCACGGCCCGTTCGAGTTCGAGCTCGGTCGCATCGGCCTCGGCCATCGCCGGTCGCCACATCACGGTGACCACCATCGCCAGGGCCAGAGCCAGGAAGATCGCCGATCCCCGCAGCGCGGTGGCCACGCCGTGGGCCAGCTCCTGTCGGGCCACCAGGGCGGACGTTGACGCCGGCACGCGGTGGACCGGTGGGTGACTGGCCGAGGCGAACACGGTCACCAGGATGCCCAGCCCCAGCGAGGCGCCGAGCTGCTGGGCCACGTTGACCAGTCCGGAAGCCGCACCGGCGTCCTCGGGGGCCACGCCGGCCACACCGGCGGTGGTCAGCGGCGTGAGTGCGGTCCCGATGCCGATGCCGAGGAGCAGCATGGGCAGGGCGATCGTCGGAACGTAGTGGCTGGTCGGCGTGATCCGGCTGAGAAAAACCATACCGACCAGTGCCACAGCCACGCCTCCGGCCAGCAGGCGCATGTTCCCGACCTTCGGGCCGATCCTCGGGGCCATCCGGGACGCCGCGAACATGACGGCGGTGACCGGCAGGAAGGCGAGCCCGGCCAGGAGGGCGCTGTAGCCGAGCACACCCTGGAAGAACTGGGTCAGGAAGAAGAACATGGCGAACATCCCACTGACCACCAGCATCCGCACGCCGTAGGAACCGGCGCGCTCCCGGTTGGCGAACAGGTGCAGGGGCGTGATCGGCTGCTCGGCCCGACGCTCGTTGAGGACGAACGCAACCAGGAGGGTGACGCCGAGGATGAACGAAACCACGGTCCCCGGGTTCGACCATCCGGCCGAGGCCGCCCGGACGAACCCGTAGACGAGGGCGGTCATGCCGAGGGTGGAGGTGGCCGCTCCGGCGAGGTCGAAGTGGCCATGCTTGCGGTCCGACTCGGGCAGGTACCGTGGGGCCAGGACGATCAGCACCACGCCGATCGGGACGTTGATGAACAGTCCCCATCGCCAGGACACCCAGCTGGTCAGCATGCCGCCGAGTACCAGACCGATGCCGCCACCGCCGGCCACCGCGCTGTATGCGCCGATGGCACGGCCCCGCTCGGGACCCTCGCGGAAGCTTATTTGGAGCAGGGCCAACGTCGAGGGAGCGGCGATGGCGGCGCCGATGCCTTGGACGGCCCGGGCGGCCAGCAGCCACGACGACGACTGGGCGAGGCCGCCGAGCAGCGAGGAGACGGTGAAGAGGGCGATCCCGACCACGAACACCCGACGGCGGCCCAGGATGTCGCCGGCCCGGGCACCGAGGAGGAGGAACCCGCCGAAGGTGAGGGTGTAGGCGCTCTGGACCCAGGACAGGCCGGTGGTCGAGAAGCCGAGGGCCCGGTGGATCTTCGGCAGGGCGGTGGTGATGATCGTGGCGTCGAGGATGATCATCAGATAGGTGGCCAGGATGATGGACAGGACCAGCGCAGGGTGGGGCGCGTTGCGGGTGGAACCGGTGGGTCGCCCCTCTTGGGGGACGCGTTCGATCAAGGTGGATGACACAGGGTCACTCCGTTCGACGGGTGGTAGACGGCTGGCGGATGAGGCGCTAAAGTGGAGGCATCCTCCAGAAGGTAGTGGAGGGGCTCTCCGGATAGTATACGGAGGATGCCTCCGGTTTGCAAGCCGATAACGAGAATTCACCATGACCAGCACCGACACCATTCCGGACGTACGGTCCCAGCGACCGAAGCGCGCTGATGCGCGTCGCAACTACGACAAGCTCATCGCCGCGGCTCGCGAGGCGTTCACCGAGGAGGGCGGCTCGGCGTCCCTGGAGGAGATCGCCCGCCGGGCCGGAGTCGGCATCGGCACCCTGTACCGGAACTTCCCGACTCGCCAGGACCTGCTCGAGGCGGTATACGTCGAAGAGGTCGAAGCGGTGTGCCAGACGGCCGAGGAGCTGATGGACGACCCCCCGTGGGAGGCGCTGGTGGCTTGGCTGCACCGGTTCCAGGCCTATATGACCACCAAGCAGGCCCTCGCCGAAGAGCTGTTCAACTACCTGGGCCGTGACGCCGACGTATTCCGGGGTTGCCGAACGGCGTTCTACGGTGCGGGCGAGAAGCTTCTCGTGCGGGCCCAGGAGGCCGGTGCCGTGCGGACCGACGTGTCGATCGGCGACGTGGTGATGCTGGTCGCCGGGATTTCGAAGGTGCCGTCCACCTCGCCGGACCAGATCTCGCGGATCCTCGACATCGCCGTCGAGGGTCTGCGCACACAACTTCCGTCCACAGTCGCCCTGTAGGACCGCCCAAGGTTCGTCCGAGGAGCCTGGTCGTCGGCGTCCTACGCGTTCACGGGATCGGTGACGTCCACCTTCTCCCGGCGTCGTAACAGTGTCACGCTCAGGCTGAACACGACGATCACGAATCCGATGTACGCGCCGAAGGCAACGATGTTCCACCACTTTCCGTGGTACGTGGAGAAGGTGATGACCATCCACACCGTCACCGCGTTGAACCCCGCAGCGACCAGGCTGAACCGCCCGAGCCAACGCGGGGCTCCCAGTTCGCCCCGCAGGATGGCCAGACCGATGGCGATGAGGAATACGCCGGTCATGACCGCACTGGCAGCGAACAGCACGGTGTTGAGGTCGGCCAGCAGTCGCACCACGGTCGGGTCCGGGATGCCCGGGGCCTGGCCGACCATGAAGGCCAGCAGGGCGATGGGTATGGCTGCCACGGCAGCCACCACGGCGGCAGCCACTCCGCCTCCGAGCACCATGGGCGCGACCGTCGCCTGCTCCACGTCACCCCGCGCCATCCGGGTAACGAGGTAGCCGGAAAACCACACCAACAGTGCGGCCGCCGCCAGGCCGAAGATCATGCCCGTCTGCAGGGCCACCCGGTTCGACCGGGCCCAGGCCACCGTGACTGCCGGCGGTCCGTCGATACGCGGCTGCTGGGGGTAGATGAACCCGGCCAGGAGCTCGAGGACGGCGAACGCCGCGCCGGTGCCCGCGCCGAACGTCCCGAGTCGTCGATCACCCATGTCGCTCCCCCTAATTCCCGATGCCTCTGCAGACTAGGCAGCCGTCGGATCGACCGAGGTGATGCGCGTGGTCGTCTCCGGTGTGCTTGTCCGGCCCGACCGGTTGACGAGAGCCAGATGTATGATTGCCCATGCCCACCGTCCTGATCACTGGAGCATCGCGGGGGATCGGCCGGGCCACCGCGTTCCAACTAGCCGCCGGTGGATGGGACGTCATCGGCGCTGTCCGCAAGGAAGAGGACGGCGAGTCGCTCATCGAGGGGTCCGGTGGAGGGATCACTCCTGTCATGCTCGACGTCACCGACCCCGATCAGATAGCCGCCCTCGACCGCGTGCTCCCACCTACCCTCGACGCCGTCGTCAACAACGCCGCCATCGTGGTCGGGGGACCGGTCGAGGGAGTACCGGTCGACGAGCTCCGGCGCCAGCTCGAGGTCAATCTGGTCGGTCAGGTGGCGGTCACCCAGGCCGTCCTGCCACGGATCCGTGAGTCACGTGGTCGCATCGTCTTCGTCTCGTCCCTCAGTGGCTGGATCTCGTCACCGATGGTCGGTGCGTACTCGGCGTCGAAGTTCGCCCTGGAGGGAATCGCCGACGCGCTGCGGATCGAGTTGCGGCCGTGGCACATCCGGGTGGTGCTGGTGGAGCCCGCCCAGACCGACACGGACATGTGGCACGGCGCCCTCGACCAGCTCGACACCACGGTCGCCATGATGACGCCCGAACACCAGCGGCTCTACGCCAAGCACATCGAGGGCCAACGGAAGGGAATCCCGAAGAGCCAGAAGATGGCCACGACGGCCGAAGGTGCGGCCGAGGTCATCGAACAGACTCTGACGGTCAAGCGACCCCGGGCCCGGTATGTGGTGGGGACCGGACCGAGGATCATGGGATCGGTGGCCCGGGTGGTGCCGACCCGCGTCATGGACCTGGTGTTGGCCACGATGGGCGGGGTCCCCCGCAAACCTTGACCCGATGGTTCCGACCGGCAAGGCTCGCCCGCGTTGGGTGGGACCGGAGCTGCTCCGGTCCCGGGCGGCTCACGTCCAGGATGTCACCGGGTCAGGACCGTCGACGTACATCAACGATCCCGGCGTCGTGAGCAGCTCGCCGGTCTCGAGGTAGGTCTTGAGCCCGGACAGGATCATCGGCCAGCCGCCGAACAGCTGGTCGTTGGCGCCTTCACGCAGCTCGTCGTGGACGACGGTGAGCCGGCACGAGTCGCCCACCGGTTCGATCTCCCACGTGACCCGGGAGGCGCCTTCGGCGATGACGTCCTCGCTCCACCGGGCCGTCATGGTGTGGACCAGGCGGCGGGGCGGCTCGACCTCGAGGATGACCCCGTCGCCGAGGATGCCCGCATTGGGGGCGGTCATCTCCATCGTGGCGCCCGGCGTCCAGTCCGAGTAGGCGCCGGCCCCGAAGTTGTACTTGGCCCGGATCTCGGGGTCGGTGATGGCATCCCACAGGCGTTCGGGCGTGGTGCGGATGTACAGCTCGTAGACCTTCTCCATGGTGCGCTCCATCTCCTCTTTCAGACCGATGAGCCCTGCGGCCCACGGTTCGGTGTACTTGCTCACCCACCGGTCGTGGATCAGCCGTATGGGAACCGGGTTCAAGAAATGGCGCTTCTCCCGACCGTAACGCCTGGTCACCACCAGGCCAGCCTGCTCGAGCAGTTTCAGGTGCTTCATGACCCCGAACCGGGTCATGGTGAAGCGCCCCTCGAGCTCGGTCAGCGACTGTCCGTCCTGGCGGAACAGCTCGTCGAGCAGTTCCCTGCGGGTCGGGTCGGCGAGTGCCTTGAACACCAGGTCCATGGAGCTAGAATAGGTGACTAGACAGTCACATGTCAAGGGCCGGTTCGAAGATCGCGGCGCTGGAGGTGCCGTCCTGTGGAGGCGCCGAAGGAGGGATTCCGGCCTCTGTCCGACGCCGCCGATCGCCCCGGCCCTGCACTACCGTGCGGGGTGCACGAAGCGATCGAGGGAGGCGCGGAGATGCCGGCACTCACGCTGTTGGCCAGCAACGGTGGTATCTACGTCGGCGGTCTGCTCGGCTTCGTTCTGGAAGTCGTGGTTCTGGTGTGGATCTACAACATCGCCAAGCGCAAGGGCCGTCACGCCGTGGGCTGGCTGATCCTCGGGTTCTTCTTCTCGCTGATCTCGCTGATCGTCATCCTGGTGCTGCCGTCCAAGCGGACTACCGAACAGCGCAGCTGACGTCCGGGTGCCGACCCGTCAGCCGGCCATCCGGAGGGACTTACACGGTGGTCGGGATGCGGAGCGGGGCACCGGTCGTCCATAGATGGGCAAAGACATCCCGGTAGGCCCGCCAGGCGCTGGCTTCGGTGTAGCTGATCGACTCGTCGTCGCAGAACGACCGGACCAGCGCCCGGGCACGGGGCAGATTGGCCCGGGGCATCGAGGGGAAGAGGTGGTGCTCGATCTGGGCGTCCAGGCCGCCGACCATGAACCCCGTCACCCCGCGCCGCCGCAGGTTCCGGGACGTGAGCACCTGGCGGCGGAGGTAGTCGAGGTGCCCGGTGGCCGACAGGACCGGCATGCCGACGTGGTTGGTGACGAAGCTCGCCCCCAGGTAGAAGCCGAAGGCCGTCTGGGTGACGAGGACGAAGACGACGGCCTGCCAGAGGCCCATCACCAGGAAGGGCGCCACGAAGAACAGCGCGGCATGGCCGACCAGCAGTGCGGCCTCGACCACGGTGCCCCGATCCCGGCGGCGGATCAGGTGGATCACGCTCGCCACGTGGAGGTTGACCGCCTCGAGGAACAAGAGGGGCACCAGCGTGACCGCCTGGATCCGGGCGAACCACCGGGGCAGGCCCTGGCGGGCCTCCACCTGGTCCCGGGTGTAGGCGAGTGCGCCCGGCTCGAGGTCGGGGTCCTTGCCCGGCTGGTTGGTGTGGGCGTGGTGGCGGTTGTGCTTGTCGAGCCACCAGGTGAAGCTGAATCCGGCGCACAGGTTGGTCAGCACCATGCCGATGACGTGGTTGCGCCGGCGGTTGCGGCTGACCTGGCGGTGGCCGGCGTCATGGGCGATGAAGCTGAGCTGGCCCAGGGTGAAGGCCACGCCGAGCGCCACCACGATGGTCCACCAGCTGCTGGCCAGGAGGACCCCGATCGTGCCGAGGATGAGTAGGGCCACCGAGGTGGCGGCGATCTTCACCGAGTAGTAGCCGGGGCGCTTGCCCATGAGGCCGGCGTCCCGGACCCGCTTGGCCAGTCGGGCGAAGTCCTCGGTGGGCGCGACCGGTCCCGGGTCCGGAGGCTGCGGGAGAGTGATGGCGGTCATGGTGACTCTCGGTTCGTGCGGTCGTCGGATGCCTTGAAGAGCCGTCCGGATGGCCGGGACTCCGCCACGGTGAGCCTGAGGTCGACGGCTGCACGGGCCCGGCCGGAGGACGGCTGGTGGACCCTGCACCCCGGGGGCGCCAAAGTCGCTATGACCCTGCCAGCCTAGGGCACCTGAGGGGCCGTGACGCCGCGCCCGGACCAGTCAACCGATGGAGTCCGGGCGGAATCCGATCGGGCGCCCCGGGAGCCGGTGGATCGAGGCGCCCGCACCGCCGACATGGTCGGACAGGCCGTAGGTGACGGCCTCCTCGGCCGTGAAGTAGCGCCCACTCTCGGCATCCTGAGCGACCTGGTCCGGGGCCTGCCCGGTGGCCCGGGCGATGCAGGCGCAGAAGCTTTCCCACCCGACTTGGTTGGCCGCGGCCTGCTGCTCCAGCTGGCCGGCGTTCCCCCACAGCTCGACCCGCGGACCGACCAGGCGCAGCGATGCGTGTCCGGCGACAGTGCGATCGTCGCACACGGCCAGGACGGCCAGCGCAGGCCCGTGGACCCGGCCGAGGGCCGACGCGTTGACCGGCACGCCGAGGAGGTCGACCACGTCGACCAGCGACAGCGCGGCCGACACCTCGCCCTCATGGGATGTGATGCGTAGCTCGACCGGGTCGTCACCCAGAGCGTCGAGTGTCATCATCTGGGCAGCCACGTGGTTGGCCGACTCGTGGTCGAGGGGGCCGGTCAGGGTGACGATGCGCTGGGCGAACAGGCGCTCGGCCATCCAGTTGTCGGGACCGCCGGGCGACCACGCGCTCTCCCCGATCACGGTGCCTCGCCGGTCTCGGGCAGGTCGGCCAACGTCCACTCGAGACGCCGACCCAGTGCTACGGCGTAGCGATCGACTGTCGAGAGCAGGACGTCAGAGGCGCCGTTCTCGATCCGGGCCACGGCCGATTGCGACGTGCCCATGCGGGCCGCCACTTGGGTCTGGGACAGCCCGAGAGTTCGTCGCCGTTCGGCGAGTTCGTCGCTCAGCGCGTGGCGCCGCGCCGACAGCTCTCGGAATCCCGGAAACACCGACTCGTGGCGCTCGGCCATGACCCTCCTCGTCGCCCGGCGTGCCGTGAGCGGTGGTCCGCCGGGCCCGACCAACGTATCCCGATCATGATATCTCATTGGTGAGATATCATGGCAGAGATAGCCCGGCGGGCCGCCCGTCGGGGCACGGAGGAGGAACCAATGCAGCCACGCCAGTCCCTGATCCCCACGGTGGTCGACGAGTCCGGTCGGGGGGAGCGGGCCTTCGACATCTATTCGCTGCTCCTGCGCGAGCGGATTGTCTTCCTGGGACAGGAGGTCGACGACCAGGTGGCCAACCTGATCATCTCGCAGATGCTCTTCCTCGAGTCCCAGGACCCCGAGAAGGACATCTCGCTCTACATCAACTCGCCCGGTGGGATGGCCTATGCCGGCATGGCCATCTACGACGTCATCCAGCACGTCCGGCCCGACGTCTCGACCATCTGCGTGGGCATGGGGATGTCGGCGGCGGCCATGGTGCTGTGCGGGGGTGCACCGGGCAAGCGCCTGGCCCTCCCGAATGCCCGGATCATGATCCACCAGGGCAGTGCCGGCACCCGCGGCGCCCCGACCGACATGGAGATCCAGCTCCGCGAGGTGCTCGCCCTCACCCACCGGATGGCCGAGATCATCGCCCACCACAGCGGACGGTCGGTCGACGAGGTCACGAGGGACATCGACCGTGACTACTTCATGACCCCTGACGAGGCCATCACCTACGGGCTGATCGACGGGGTGATCGCGCCGAGGAGTGGGCTGCTGGCCACGGCCGGGGTGGCGGCCTGACCCCGGAGCGGTCCCTGATAGCTCGTTGGGCCTGTCAGCTCACCAGGGTGACGGGGTTCGCAGCGGGCGCCCCGGGCCGTCGTCCGACGAACCGATCCCGCCGGAGCCGAGCACCTGGTCCAGGTCCGTGACCGTCATCGGATGGGAGAAGTGGAAGCCTTGGGCGCCGCCGACGTCCTCGAGCTGGAAGAGGGCCAGTTGATCGGAGGTCTCCACGCCATCGGCGACGGTATGGATCCCGAGGACCTTGCCGAGTTGCACGAGCGTGTGGACGAGTGCCGCCGCCTCGGTCGAGTCGGTGATCCCGGACACGAATGAGCGGTCGATCTTCAGGACGTCAATGGGGAACTGCCTCAGGTAGGCGAGCGACGAGTACCCCGTCCCGTAGTCGTTGACGGCCACCCGCACGCCGAGCGCTTTCAGGGCCTGCAGCCGGACCACGGTGACTTCGGCGTCGTGCATCAGCGTCGTCTCGGTGAGCTCGAGCATGAGGCTCTCGGGCGCGAGGCCGCTCATCGACAGGGCGTCCTCGACGTCGTCGACGAGCCGGTCGCCGTCGAGCTGGCGGGCTGAGACGTTGACCGATACTGCGATCTGGTGGCCGGCATTGGCCCACGACGCTCCCTGGCGGCACGCTTCGTGCAGGACCCAGGCCCCGACGGGCACGATGAGTCCGCCCGACTCGAGCGCCGGAAGGAACTCGTCGGGCTGCACCACGCCGCGATCGGGGTGCTGCCACCTCAGGAGCGCCTCGACGCCGCAGAAGTCACCGGTCGGCAGATCGAAGGTGGGCTGGTAGACGAGGAAGAACTCCCGGTCCTCGAGTGCGCTCTGCAGGTCGACCTCGAGGTGGCGGTGGTGGTCGACCGCGGCCTGCATCGACGGGACGAACCGGACGGCACAGTGCTTGCCCCGGGCCTTGGCCTGGTAGAGGGCGATGTCGGCGTCCTGCACCAGCTCCTCGGGTGTGCCGCGGTCACCCTCGGCGATGCCGATGCTGGCGTGGATGGTCAGTGCCACGTCGCTCGAAGCCAGGGTCACGGGAGGGGAGAGGGCGTCGAGGACCCGTTCGGCCACCACCTCCGCGTTGGCCTCGGGCGTGGCCGCCATGGTCAGCACGACGAACTCGTCGCCTCCGAGGCGTCCGACCGTGTCGCCCTCACGGACGGCGGTCTCGAGGCGGGCACCCACGGCCACCAGCAGCTCGTCGCCGGCACGGTGGCCCAAGGTATCGTTGATGTCCTTGAAGTCGTCGAGGTCGATGAAGAGGACGGCCACCAGTAGCCGTCGTCGACGGCTTTGGGCCAGCATCTGCCCGAGGCGGTCGAGGATGAGCGCCCGGTTGGGGAGACCGGTGAGCGTGTCGTGCATGGCTAGGTGGCGCAGCTGGTCAGTACGTTCGCTGACCAGTGCGAGGGCCCGGGATCGGCTGGTGCCGAGGACGTAGACCAAAAGGGCGAGTAGCAGGCTCAATGCGATCCCACCGAGCAGTATGGACAACGAGGTCGAGTTCGACACCACCCCCTGGCTGATGGAGGGGGACGGGACGTCGACCCGCCAGCCGTTGTGGAGGTCAATGGTCGTGGACTCCGCATGGGCCGGGACCTTCCCGGCGCGGATCGTCGCCGAGTTCGATCCCTGGCGGTAGGCGAAGACCACGGCGTCCCCCGGGTGGGTGGCCAGGGGTGCAGCCAGTACCCGGGCGGGGTCGATCTGGGTGCCGGTCCAGCCGAGAAAGGATGCCCGACGGCCGGCCAACGTGGCCGGAACCATTCCGTCGGCGTAGATCGGTGTTCCGACCACCATCTGGGTGCCGCTGCCGGTGCCGTAGGGGGCATACGCACCCTGCCCGTTGTCGCGTGCGGCGATCAGCGCCGGGCCGAGTGCGGTGTCACAGAGGTCGAGGCCGGCCGGGGTGGCCGTGACGGCCGTGCGGGAGTCGGTCACCGTCTCGAAGCAGTAATAGGGCCGGGTTCCGGCCGGATCGATCACGAAGGGCCGTCCGGAGGTCTGTACCTCCGCTGCGAATGTCGGGAGTTCGGCGTCGGGCACGAGGACGACTTCGGCGAGGCCGTTGATCTCGGGGAACCGGGCGAAGATCCTGCTGGTCTTCACCCAGTCGCTGAACTGGTCCTGGGTCGCCCCGGGGTTGTCGATGAGAAACGAGCCCGTGCTCACTGCCAGGTCCTGTTCCCGTTGGATGGCCAGTTCCAGTGTCGACGCGATCTCGAGCGACGAGGTCATGGCCGCCGCCTTGGACCGCTGGGTCGCTCCCTGGGCCACGCTGCCGGCACCGAGCACCGAGCCGGTGATCCCGACGATGGCCATCAGGACTGCGGCAGCCACCCAGATCATCCGGCGAGTCCTCATCGTGTGCCCGTTCGACGGTGTCGCCCGAGGGCGCCCCGGTGCGCCGGGTGAGGGTGGGCGCCGGTCGCCTGCCGGGTCCCGATACCGAGCTCATGCCCTTGCCTGCGGGCGCGCCGCCCGTCCGCGGGACGGGGTCTCGGGTGATGATGTGACGCTGAGCGCATCGTCGGTCCTCTGGCGACCTCCGGGAAGCCCACAGGGGCGCGGGCGTCCGGAACGCAGTGATACGTCCATCGCCACAATGATCACCCGTTGCACGTCGCACCGAGATCATCGACCTGATCGGATCGTGACTTGAGGGCGACCGGGGGTCGAGTCGAGCGGCTCGTCGGGGAACGGGGGGTGCCCGGTCGACGTGGGCCCTCGGGCAAGCGGGTGGACGGATCTTGTGAGGGGGTACCTGCTCGCCAGCAGGTCCAGTGCCTCAGGACGTGCTGGCCACCGCACCCTGCGGGTTCGCATCAGCCCCGGCCGCGCCGCCACCGTCGTCGGTCCCCACCAGGAGCTCGAGGATCTCGCCGATGGCCCGACCCTGCTCGATGGCGTCGGGGATCGGCAGGTGGCGCTGGACCATGTACCGGTTGCGGCGCCCCACCCGCTCTTTGACCACATACCCGGCGTCGGCCAGGTCGTTCACGATGGCGAACGCCCGACGCTCGGTGATGCCGAGCATCGCCGCGATGTCGCGGAGGCGGGCGTCGGGGTCGTGGGCTACGCAGAGTAGGGCACGCCCGTGGTTGGTCAGGAACTTCCACTCGATGACCGGATCCATGACTGGTCATTGTATCGGCATGCCATTACTAGTCATGGATAGCCGGTGACCACCCGTGGTCAGGACATCGACTGACCCACGGTCCAGAAGATCAGGTGACGCGCCGCTCCTTGTGTGCCCACTCGGCCTTGGCCGCCTTCGATCGGCGCTCCTTGGCGGTTGGGCTGAACCGGTGCTCGGCGCCCTGGGGGGTGATCCCGCCGACGGCCACGCCGATCTCCCGCCAGCTGGCACCCTGGGCCCGCGCCTCGAGGGCTGATGCATGGCATAGGCGTTCGGCGGCCCGGCGGAGGCCGTCGGCGAACTCGAGGGTGGCCAGCGACCGGGCGGGCTCGTCGGACGTGCCGGCTCGAGCCTGGTCACGACCGTCCGTCACCACGCGGTCGGCGAGGGCTTCCAGGTGGCCGTCCATCTGACGATGCTACCCGTCAGTGACCAGGATATCAACCATGTGTTGACAACCATGTGTTGAAATACTACTGTCAACACATGGTTGACGACGCCTGCCGCGAACGGGTGACCCAGGACCATCGGTCCTCTCGTTCCCGGGCACGAACCGTGGTGGTGCTGGTTGCCATGGTAGCTGCCGGAGCCGCGGCGGTCTGGGGGGTTTCCGGTGTCACCGACGCCCGGGCGACATCCGTTCGTCTGTCCGCGCCACCGGTCCCGACGACGACCACGGCACCCGCCCCGGTGGCCACGACAACCCCGCCCACTGTCCCGACGACGACTACGGCACCCGCCCCGGTGGCCACGACAATCCCGCCCGTCGTCCCGACGACGACCGCGGCGCCCGTTCCGACCTCTGTCCCTGCTCCCGTCCCGCCACCGGCAGCCACTGACGATGTGGCCGCACTGGTGACCCAGGCTGAGGCGTCGGGCATCGCGCCGGGGCCGAACTGGACCTGGACGCTCGGGGACACGGCCCGGTGCGGCATTATCCCGGGTGCCGACAACGTCGGGACGGGGTGCACATCCGGTGCGGCCGGATCGGTCACCACGGTGTTCGCCGGGTCACCCGGGCTGGCGCTGGTCGCCCATGAACTCGCCAACGCCGAGACAGAAAACTACGCGGTTCCGGCCCTGGTGGACATGGTCGTCCGGGACGGTGGATCGGCGTCATGGTCACCCATCGACGCCGTGGCCTCCTGCCTCGTCGTTCACTTCCTGGGCTTTCAGGACGGTGCCGCGGGACCGTGGGCGTGCCCGGCGGCGTTGGCCGACATCGTCGCCGGCGGCATTCACAATGCTGCCTTTACCGGCTGAGCCACCGGTCCGATGGTCCGGTGACGGACCCGGTGCTCCGGTGCGGCTCTAACCGGTCGGTGCCGGAGGCGGGGTCACGGCGACGAGTGAGGTGTACACGACGACGTTCGACAGGTAGCTGCCCGTGGAATGGTCGAAGGCCCCGCCGCAGGTGACGAGCTGGAGGGCGCTCGAGCCGTGCGAACCGTAGACCCGCTGGGCGGGGAACCCGGTCTTGGTGTAGGTCGCCACCGAGTTGACGACGAACTCGACGGTTCCGCCGTCGGCCCGGTCGACGAAGACCGGGTCCCCTGCGGTCAGCGTGCGGAGCGTGAAGAACACGCCCGGGCCGGACGTATTGTCGACGTGGCCGAGGATCACCGACGAGCCGATCTCGCCGGGGGTCGGTCCGAGGTCGAACCAGCCCGGCTCCCGGTCGCTCGGTGGCACCTGGACAGTCCCGTCGGCATTCTCGCCGAGTGACATGAGGGCCACCGACATCCCGAGCGCCGGGATGCGGAGTCGGATTGGCACCGACCGGACGGTCGACAGGGGGATGGCGCTCGGCAGGGTGGTCACGGTGGCGTGGGTGGCGGCCGCCGAGGGAGCAGGTGGGGGCAGGGCCCGATCCCCCCCGTGCAGGCCGACGCCGAGGAGGACCGTACCGGCTACGACCAGGGCGACCGCTCCGACCACCAGCACCCGTGACGCCGGCCAGTGGACGGCCGGCGCGGGGGACACCGAGTGCCTCAGGTTCCCGGGCTGTCGCCGTGGCGACGTCGGGCGACCTGCATCAGGAGGCCGGCGCCTCCCAGCAGACTCATGGCCCCCAATAGCAGGAAGGCGGCGATCGGCCCGTGTGCGGCCCCACCCCCACCTGTGTGGGGGAAGCCGGCCGGAACGACGGCGGCCGAGGTGGCCACGCCCGGGGTGGCTCCGGCGGCGGTGCCGCCGCTACCGGTGACTCCCGTGGTCGCGGCGATGGTGCCGGGGGTGGTGGTCGTCGGGGTGCTACCCGCCGCGGTGGTGGTCGTGCTCGCCGCGTTCGTCGTCGCACAGGTGGACGGCACGGTGATGGTGTTGGCGTCGAGGGTCACTGCGCCATTGCGGGCCAGGATGCGCCCCTGGACGGTGGCACCCGTGGCGAGGGTCGCCGAGGTGAGGGCCATGAGCGTGCCGACGAACGTGCTCCCCGATGCCAGCGTGGCCGAGCTGCCGACCACCCAGAACACGTTGCAGGCCTGGGCCCCGTTTTCGAGCTGGACAACGGAATTCGAGGCCGTCACCAGGTCCGAAGATGCCTGGAAGACGAAGACGGAACCGGGATCGCCATTGCCGTTGAGCGTGAGCGGACTTGCTGCGGTGAGGTTGGCCGTCGACGCGTGGCCGAAGGCGTAGACGCCGGGGGTCAGGGTCTGGCCGCCCAGCTGGTTGTCGCCCGAGACGTAGGTGGTGGTCGGCAGGTCAGCCGCTGCAGCCCCGAAGGCCGTGGTCAGGTCGTTCTTGGCCTGGGTCAGCAGAGCCGGGTTGTCCACCGATCCGGCCGGACCCGTGGCGTCCACCGCGTAGATGGATCCGGTGATCTGGGCCTGGGTGACTCCGGCATCATAAAAGCTGCCGGCGGCCGGGCTGAGCCCGACATCCCCGGTGATGGCCGAGGTCGGGACATTGGTGACTGCGGAACCGGCCAGGACGGCGAACGGTGTCGCCGTACCCAGTTGCACCTGTGTGGCCGCCGACGCGACACCGGGTAGGAAGGCCCCGACGAGGGCGCCGCACAGCAGGGTCGCCCCGATGGCCGACGTACGCGCCATGTGTCGATGGGTGCGGCCGGGTCGGCGCCGGACGGACGGTTGGGTGGCGGGGGTCGTGGTGGTGCGATTGGGCCGCATTGTGGGCTCCTTCTGGAACACCTGGAGTAGATAACCGCCGACGACGGACGTCCGGTGTGGCTCGTTCAGACTACCATGGAATCACATCACTAGCAATGAAGAACCGGAAAAAGATGACAATGAAAGCCTCGTCGATGACCTGTCAATGGCACTGGTTGAGCCAGCGCCGCTACCGATGGGACCACCCCGACGTTCTCATTGCCGGCCAACGACGGCCCCTCCATCTCCTTCACTTCGGGGTCACCCACTGCGGCACTGACCGTCAAGACCTGGTAGCGGCCGACTGGGTCCATCCCGACGATGCGGACCGGGGTGATTGACCCGCTCCGCACGTCGCGGAGGCCATAGATTGGCCCGGTGGCGACCGACGCGGAGCTGGAGCAGATCGGGCTCTACGTTCCCGGCGGACCCTTTGCCGAGGAGCGCCTGGGGCTCCTGCACTATCTCGTGGGCCAGGGGGCCACCGTGGCCGACCTCGTCGCATTCCGCGAGGAGCTGCCCGGGCTCGCCGCGGTGCTGGCACTTCGACCCAACGGGGCACTGACCCTGGACGAGCTGGTGGAGCGTTCGGGGGTCGACGCCGGCACCGCGCTCCGGATCATCCAGGCCGCCGGATTCCCGGTACCCGGCACCGATGATCGGGTGCTTTCGCCCGAACTGGTCGAATTCTGCCGGGTGGTGCCGTCCGCCATCGACCTCTTCGGCGAGGACGCCATCTTCCAGGTGGTCCGGGTGATGGGATCGACATCGGCGCGCCTGGCCGACGCCCTGGTGTCCTCGTTCCTGGCCAACGTCGAGCCCACGGTCCGCAACGAGGACCCGGTCGGCCTCAAGATTGCCCGGGCGAACACCCTGGCCACCTCACTGATGCCCCAGGTGGTGGCCGGATTCGACGCACTACTCCGCCAACACCTGGTGGCGCTGCGACGTTCTCCCTCTCCCGACAGCGACGGCGGGGTCGAGACCCGGGCGCTGGGTGTCGGCTTCGTCGACCTGGTCGACTCCACCGGGCTCGCACTGGGGGTCACGATGGGTGAGCTGGGCATCCTCCTCACCGAGTTCGAAAATCTCACCGCCGACGTCGTGGTGGCCGCGGGCGGTCGGGTGGTGAAGCTAATCGGCGACGAGGTCCTCTACACCGCACCGGACCCGGCCACCGCATGCGAGATCGCCGTCGATCTTGCCGAGCTGATGCGTCACCACCCGCGGCTGCCCGTGGTGCGGGCCGGCGTGGCATTCGGCGAGGTCATGCTGCGGGACGGGGACGTGTTCGGACCCGTCGTCAACCTCGCCGCACGGGCCGCCAAGGTGGGTGGCCCGGGCGAGGTTGTGGTCGAGTCGGAGTTGGCTGACGCCTCAGGGTTCGAGTCGGAGCCGCTCGGCGTCCTCGACATCCGGGGCTTCGGCTCGGTCGGGCTCGCCCGGCTGATCCTACGGTCGACGTCGTCGGGTGCCTGAACTGGCCGGCGTGGTGGCTCTGCCAGAGTTGTCCGGTCACGTGCGCAGCTAGCGTCGGGCCCGTGCCCGGCCGAGTGCTCCTGCCCCTGCCCGACCGCGACTTCGACGTCACCGAGGTGGCGGTGCCGTGGCACGTCCTCACGTCGGCGGGCCACGACGTGGTCTTCGCCACCGAGTCGGGCATGGATGCGCCCCGAGCTGACCAGCGGCTTCTCGACGGTGTGATCTTCGGGCAGCTGGGGGCGGCCGACGAGCCCAAGGCCCTCTATCACCGCATGCTGGAGGACCCGGCCTACCGGCACCCGCTTGCCTGGTCCGCCGTCGATCCGCCGTCGTTCGACGGGCTGATGCTCCCGGGTGGCCACGCACCGGGCATGCGCCAGTACCTCGGCTCGTCGGCCCTCCAGGCCCAGGTGGCGTCGTTCTGGCAGCTCGACCGTCCGGTCGGAGCCATCTGTCATGGCGTGCTGGTCCTGGCCCGGTCCGTCGACGACCGCACCGGCGCGAGTGTCCTCGCCGACCGTCGGACGACGTGCCTGACCAAGCCCATGGAGCGCAGCGCCTACCTCGCCACGGCGTGGAAGCTCGGCCGCTATTACCGGACCTACCCGGCCTACGTCGAGGACGAGGTGGTGGCCGCTCTCGACGACCCCGGGCAGTTCAGTCGCGGTCCCCGCGGCCTCCGGCGCGACGACGCCTCCCACGACGACCGGGGTTTCACGGTGCTCGATGGCAACTACCTCTCGACACGGTGGCCGGGTGACGCTTACACCTTCGCCCGTCGGTTCGCCGGCCTCCTCGGCTGAGTCCGGTTCGGCTGCTCACCCCTCGGTGCGGGGGACCTCCATGACCAGGCAGCTTCCGGTAGCCGTGGCCACCACCTTGCCCACGCCGTCGATGATCTCGGCCTCGGCGAAGGCCACCCGTCGGCCGGCTTGGTCAACCTACCGGTGGCCCGCAGGGCACCGCTGGCGCTGGTGACGGGCCGCAGGTAGCTGACCGGCAGGTCGATCGACGTGGAGATGTAACCGGAGGCGGACTTGGCCTGCCGGCCCGCTAACCGGCGGTCGAGGAGGAGATCCCCCAGATCGACATGTCGTCGGACACCCGTGCATCGGACGAGCCCAGCAGCGAATCGTTCCACAGGATGCCTTCCGGCGCCCGGGTCCGCTTGGCCACGTACATGGCGGTGTCGGCCCGGGCCAACGCGCGCCCAGATTCGGTTCCGGGGTCGACGAGGGTGGCTCCCACCGATGCCGACACCGGAAAGGTGAGGGCGCCGGCCTCGAACACCCAGTTCATCGCGGCGGCGATCCGGGACGTCACCCCGAGGGCACCTTCCATGGTGTCGATACCGCGGCAGATGGCCACGAACTCGTCCCCGCCGATGCGGCCGACGAGATCGCCGGTGCGCAGTGCGCCCCGCAGATGGTCCGCCGTCTCGATCAGGAGCGAATCCCCGCCGGCATGCCCCAGGGTGTCGTTCTGACTCTTCATCCGGTCGACATCCACGAAGGTGAGGACGAACCGGTCCTCCTTCCGGAGCATCCCGCCCAGCTCGTCCAGGAACGCGCCACGGTTGAGGCAGCCGGTCAGCGGGTCGGTCGACGCCCGGCGCTCGAGTTCGGCCCGGGCCTGCATTCGATCGGTGACGTCCTCGACCGACACCACTAACCCCGCGGGGCCGTCGCGCCCGGCGGCCAGGCCGCGCAGGTCGACCTGGAGGAAACGCGTCCCGAGGGTGGGGTGGTCGAGGGTGACGGTCAGGAGGGCGTCGCCGTCCGTCCCGAGGATCCGGTCCATGTCCTCGGTGGCGCTTACGGGGCTCATCCCGTCGAGCGTCGCGAATAGGTCGGTGGCCGGGGAACCGTCCTCCACCCCGAGCAGGAACCGGCACTGCGAGTTGGCGTAGGACACCGTGCCATTGGCGTCGACGTAGGCCACGCCGGTCGGGAGCCACTCGGCCAGACGTCGCAGCAGGCGCTCACCCGAGCGGATCGCATGGATGGCCCGCAGCTCAGACGTGCCGCCGGCAGCGGTCCCACGGCCGTCGTCCTCGGCCCACCGCAGCGCAACCATCGTGCACACGACGTCGCCCTCGGACTCGAGGGCGTTCCGGTTGGTGACCTCGACGTCCATCCAGGCGCCCGAGGCATGGATGTGACGGTAGTGGGAGACCTGTTCAGAGCCGGCCTGCTCGAGCATCGACATCCAGGAGGCCACGGCATCGTCGTGATCGTCAGGGTGGATGAAATCGAGGGACCGCCCGCCGATGAGGCGCTCCCGCTCCCAGCCCAGGACGGGGAGCGAGGCATCGTCGCAGTCGAGGATCCCACCGAACGCGTCCTTCCGCATGGTGACCGGCACGAGTGCCGGAGCAGCATCGGTGAGGCGTTCGTCACGCATGCATGCAGTGTCGGCAGATCGGCGGTCGACCTGTATCTCGGATTGGTCCGGATCCTGGCCAGGAACTGCTGGCCACAGGGGCCGCTGGGACTTACGGCACGCTGACCAGGGCGTGACCGCGGCAGTGGACATCCGGCTCCCGTACGACCGGTGTGGGTACGTCGGATCAGCCGCTGCCCCACTGTGCGGGTGACGGGCCGGGATCACGCACCGAGATGGCGTCCCGTCCGGCCCGTTTCACCTGGTAAAGCGCCATGTCCGCCTCGTCAAAGAGCCGCTCGATGGTGGGCATCGACCGGTCGAGGCTGCTGACCCCGATGCTGAGGGTGACCCGGACGTCCCCGGTTGAGGCCAGGTCCCGGGAGATCCGCTCGGCCACGTGGACGGCGGCAGACGTGTCCGTCTCCGGCAGGAGCAGGGCGAACTCGTCCCCGCCGAGCCGGCAGGCCACGTCGAAGGGTCGAACGTTTTCGAGCAGGATCGCGCCGATCGAGGCGAGCACCTGGTCGCCGACAACGTGCCCGAAACTGTCGTTGACCGACTTGAACTGGTCGACGTCGATCATCATCAGGCTGAGCGGGCTGCCGGTGCGAAGCGCCCGCTCGATCTCCTCTTCGGTGCGCTGGCGCAGGACCCGGCGGACCGCGCAGGCGGTCAGCTCGTCGGTGCCGGCCAGCTCGGCAAGCTCGGCCACGAGCCGCTTCTCATGGGCTTCGATGTGGCTGCGGTTGATGGCAGCGGCCACCGATAGGGCCGCCGCACCGGCCAGCGCGCCAAACAGGGTGAAGGTCCACCCCTCGACGGCCACCAGGTGATGGTCGACCGAAGCGACGACGGTGACCACCACCAGGGCCGATAGGCCACAGACCAGGGCCGAGCGGGGCGTGAACATGAGCGCCGCATAGACGATGGGCAAAAAGAGTAGGAGCAGGACCGGACTGTTGACGCCGGTGTCGAGCAGGGCGACCAGGCCGACCGCGTAGGTGGACGCCACCGTCCAGGTGACGGAGTAAGTCGACCGCCACGGCCGGGCCGCGATCACCGGGGCCAGGATCACGCCGACCAACGCGCACGCCGCCCACATCATGATGATGGCCCACAGCAGTCGGCGGTGCGGCCCGTCGGGGCTCAGGTGGAGATACAAGAGGAGGACAAGCGATTCCAGCAGGAAGATGCCGAAGCCCATCCTCATGTGGGCCAACCAGAACCGCCGCGAGGCATCGGCGTCGCTCTTGCTGCCGATCGTCTCAGCGAGCACGCCCTGTGTGGTCGAGTCCATGGGCCCCGTCGCCCTCCCGGTAAGGTCCGTCCCCACTCTTCGACCAGGGACGGACCGACCTTTACCGGTAGCAACCGAGATGCAATCCGAGGTTCACGGCCCGGATCAGGGTCGGTTAGGCGCTCAGTCAGCCGTCCAGTCTTCAGCCAGCAGCTTCCGAACCCGGGGGACGACCTCGGTGCCGTAGAGCTCGATGCTGCGCATCAGGAGGTCGTGAGGGAGTTGGCCGGCGCTGTACTTCATGTCGAACCTCGACAGCTCAAGCGTCCGGGCGGTGGTGGCGATCTTCCGGGCCACCGTCTCGGGCGACCCCACGTACAGGGACCCGTGCCGGCCAGCCTGCTGCTCGAACTCCGCCTCGCCCATCGGCCCCCAGCCTCGCTCGGCGCCGATTCTGTCCCGCATGCGTTTCATGTGGGGCCACAGCTGGGCGCGGGCCTCCTGGTCGGTGTCAGCGATGTGTCCCGGTGAGTGCACGCCGATCGGGAGCACGGGCTGCTCGAACGTGTCGAGCGCCCGGTGGTACAGGTCGACGAGAGGGGCGAACCGGGCGCTCTCGCCGCCGATAATGGCGATCATCAGCGGCAGTCCGTAGCGGGCGGCCCGGATCACCGACTCGGGGCTACCGCCCACGCCGATCCAAGTCGTCAGGTGACCCGATGCCGTCCTCGGGTAGACCTGCTGGTTCTCCAGCGCGGCCCGGGTGCCGCCCGACCAGGTGACCGGTCGCTCGCCCAGGAGTCGGACGAACAGGTCGAGCTTCTCATCGAACAGCTCCTCGTACCGGGCCAGGTCAAACCCGAACAGGGGGAACGACTCGGTGAACGACCCGCGGCCGAGGATGACCTCGGCCCGGCCGTCGGACAGCGCGTCGAGCGTGGCGAACCGTTGGAACACCCGGACCGGATCGTCAGAGCTCAGTACCGTCACCGCCGAGCCGAGACGGATCCGCTCGGTACGACCGGCGACGGCCGCCAGCACGGTCTCGGGCGAAGACACCGAGAAGTCGGCGCGGTGGTGCTCGCCCACTCCGATGAAGTCGACGCCGACCTGATCGGCCAACACCGCCTCGTCGACCACATGGCGGATGACTTCGGCCTCGGTCAGCGGGCTCCCCGAGGCGTCGACGGTCACGTCGCCAAAAGTGTCGAGCCCGAGTTCGAGGGTGTGGTCCATGGAAATCCTGTCGTCGCAGTGGCTTGGGGGAGGGGCGGTATGGGCCGGTCCGTGCTATTGGCCGATGAGACCGCGTCGTCCGTGTCCACCGTCCGCCCAGAAGTGCACACCGACCTGACCAGGGAAGTTCACGCCGGAATCACCTTCACGTCGTGCACAGTCCCCGCCCGGATCGTTTCGGCCATGTGAACACTGCATCGGAAGACTGGTGGCCCGCACCGGCACCCTTGTACTGTTCCGCGATCGTGCGGGTGCTGCTGATGAGTCCAGTCTCCGGTCATGACATCCCCGGTGGCGACGTCGCCTACACCGAGGCGCTGCTCGCCCGACCTCCTGAAGGTGTGACCTACACCACCTACGTGGACGCGCTCAGCCACGGGACGCTTGTCGATCGCGGACGCCGACCGAAGCACGGCGTCATGCATGGCACCGACGCCCTGGTATTCGCCGCCCGGGCGGTCGAGATCGGGCTGCGGAAGTCGGGACTGATGTACCGCGAGCCCTACCGCTACCTGTCGGTCGACCCGGACGCATTCGACCTCGTGCACGCCCACGTGTTCCCGATGCGCCTCGTCGACACCGAGGTGCCGCTCGTGACGAGCTCGGGCTTCCCACTGCCCGTCCTCTATGAAGACCGCTTCGGCTGGTCGCACCGACGGGTGGCGGTAGCCACTGAGGCCGAACGGGTCCTGTCCCGGATGATGGGCGCCGAACCGTTCTGGTTGCCGCCCCGCCGGGCTACCCGGACCATGGTCCAGTCCGACCACTACCGCGACGCACTGATCGCGGCCGGCGCCGACCCTAACCGGGTGGCGGTGCGCACACTCGGGATCCAGGGTGAGGCAGGCGAATCCCGCCTCCGTCGCCCGACGACGGTCGGCTTCGTCTCCACGATGTTCGAGCAGAAGGGCGGGAATGTGGTGCTGGCCGCCTTCCAGAAGCTGCTGGCCGAGCACCCCGATGCCCGCCTGGTCATCGTCGGAAGTGACCGGCGCCCCCACGACGTGGCCGTGCCCGATGGGTCGGTTTCCTGGGTCGGCCGGGTCGACCGGAACCAGGTGCTCGACGAGCTGCTGCCGACCATCGATATCCTGGCCCATCCGACGAGGTGCGACTCGGGACCCCCGTACGTGATCCTGGAAGCGCTGCAGCGGGGTATCCCGGTGGTGACCAGCGACGTGCCGTGGATCGACGAGGGTCTGGCGGGCGCCGGGGTCCGACGGGTGGCGGCTGACCCGTCCCAGGTGAGTGGGGCCCTGATCGACCTCTTCGATCCCGAAACCTACGCCGAGGCTTCGATCGCCGCCATCGATCTGTGGCGGTCCCGGTACTCGATGGACGTGGTGGCCGAGCTGATCGGTGCCACCTACCGCGAGGCCCTGGCCACCCGAGGCTGACCTGTTCACGGCCGTCGGCCGTCCATCTCGCTAGGAGCGTGGGTCGGTATCCGCCAGTGGGGAAACGCTGACCCTTGCTGGGGGCCCCGCCTGTGTCGAGCGTGTTGATCGGTTACATCGG